>Ga0207701_10008553_pt1 | contig 10113 bp, 10 predicted proteins | sample KBSSwiSSwithPhiX_FD_184294 | JGI IMG/M metagenome (GOLD analysis project Ga0207701, IMG submission 184294) | Switchgrass rhizosphere bulk soil microbial communities from Kellogg Biological Station, Michigan, USA, with PhiX - S5 (SPAdes) (version 2) | ecosystem: Environmental > Terrestrial >...
GCCCAGCCGGTGCCCGAGTCGTACTTGTCGAGTGAGCTGAACAGCGGCTCTCCCGAGACGACGTCGACGTAGATCCCGGCCTCGTGGTTGTCCCAGTACTCGTTGCGGAAAGCGGGCTCGGTGCCCTCGTGCTGGGTCACGCGATACTGCATCGGCGAGAGCTGCTTCTGCAGCTCCGCGTCGCTGGGCTTGTGGAATGGCGTGGTCACTTTGCGATCTCGGTTCACGCTGCGCGCGGCCGACTGCGCGGAAGCGCGCGGAGCGGCGGCGGCAGCAATGGCAGCCATGAGGGCGAGCAGCAGGGCACGCGTGGCGCGGCCCGGTCGATGTGACATGAGTCGTGCTCCTCGAGAGTGGTCGCCGCGCGATGCGTCGCGCGGGGGTATATACCCGGTTCGGTCCCGAGTGGTGCCCTCGACCGGGTACGCTGGAGATACGCTCGTACGCGCGGATCGGATGTCCTGTCCGCATGCGGACTCGGCCGCTTGGTGGTCGGCGCCGTCGCCCCTATCCGAGCTGTGCGTGCGAGATCATGCTATCAACACTGGGCGCGAGCGACATCCCCGCTGCTCGCGCCACCACTTCGTACGACGAGGCGGGTCCATGTCGATGCTCCGGATGCTTCTGGTAGCCGGCGGTCTGCTCGCGCTGTCGAGCGGCAGCCTCTCCGCGCAAGCGATGAAGGTGACGTGCAAGGATGGAACGAAGTCGGCCGGCGGTCAGGGCGCCTGCTCCAGCCACGGCGGAATCGCCGACGCCCTCTCGGTCACCTGCAAGGACGGCACGAAGTCGGCCGGGGGCCAGGGCGCGTGCTCGAGCCATGGCGGGATCGCGACGAAGACGGCCCTGAAGGCCGACGCGAAGATCGCCGCGACCGACGCCAAGGCAGCCACGAAGGACGCGAAGACGGCGCTGAAGGCGGACGCGAAGATGGCGAAGGCGGCGGACAAGGCCGAAGAGCACGAAGCGAAAGGCGCGACGGCGATCTGCAAGGACAAGACGTACTCGCACGCCAGGAGCGCGCAGGGGATGTGCTCCGGTCATGGCGGTGTGGCGAAGATGTTGAGCGGGAAGTAGGACTACTCGCCCACCCGGTCTGGCGGCACGACGGGAATCTCGCTCGGCACCTCGGGATCCGACGGCGAGCTCCACGACGACACGTTCACGTCGAGCGGGAGCTTGATGTCGGCGACCGTGCGCGCCACGTCGATCACTCCCTGCCACACGCCGGCGAAGGCGAAGCCCACGTCCTGCGGCGCCTTGCCCTCCTCCCAACCGCGCCCGCTGGCCACCCAGATGCGCGGCTCCTCGTCGATGCCCGCGGCGAAGAACGCCGCCTTCACGTCGTCGTAGACGGCCTGGGCGTTGTGCGCGTGCACGTACACGCCGGGGCGATACTGGCCGTGCTCCAGGAGTCGCTTCGTCCAGGCGTTGTAATAGTCGCGCATCGCCTGAGGCATCTTCTCCATCCGCTCGATGTCGAGAAACACGATCGATCGCGGAGGAAAGCCCTCGGCCGCCGTCGCCGCGATCGCGTCGTCAGCGTCGGCGCGGCCACGCTCCGCCGTCAGGAGGTCGGTGCTGCACGGCTTCTTCGATTTGACGAGCGCGGCGGTGCGGGCGGGTGTCAGCTTCCGCGGCGTGCGACCCCACGTCTGCTGCCCCACGTACACCACGGCGAGACCCCAGCCCATGTCGACGAGCGTCTGCCGCTTGCCGGTCCACGACCGGTCCGTGTGGCACGGCCCGGGGAGGTAATAGCCGACCCAGCGGTAGGGCGCGCCGGGCGCGGCCTTCCACGCCGCCATCGTCTTGTCGCCGGGATAGGTATGGGTGTCGAACCCCATGTTCTTCCCCTGCTGCTGCGCGTCGGCCATCGGGGCCTTCTGACCGGTCATGGCCGCGGCGACCTGAGCGACGTTGGCGGCGACGGTCGCGATCTCGGACTCGGCCTGGTCACCGTCGGGTCCCGTGCTGCTGCGTCCGCATGCCATGGCGATCCCGGCTATGCCGACGATCAGCGCGGCTGCGCTGCGTGCGACGGGATGACGGAAGGGCTGAGCCATGCGGCGGGAGGATGCAACTGTCGTACGACGGTGAATCACTGAATTCGTGATTGGTGAATTGGTGCATCGAACTGCACCAGCGACGCTACCGGCCTTGAGTCTCACGCGAGGTCCACGCGCGGACCGTTCGACTCACGATTCACCGACCAACGCCCCACCACCCACTCACCCTTCCCCACTCACCCCCGCTCCCTCGCCCGATCGCTCACCATGATCGTCAGCACGATGTACAGCGCGAGCACGGCAGCGATGACGAAGCCGACCATGCCAAGCGTGCGCCAGTACGGGAGCAGCATCGCGCTCGCGACGAGCAGGCCGGCCAGCACGAGCCCCGAGAACACGCGGTTGGCGACCTTCTGCAACGCGACGATGAGCGACGGCAGCTGCGGCACGTCGACACGCGCGCCGAGGTTGTTCTCCGCCAACCGCTGCGTGATCTGGTCCATCCGGCGCGGCAGTGCGGCGAGCAGATCGCTGCTCTCCATCGCGATCTGGTAGATGCGCCGCGGCGACATGTCGCGCTGCGCGCGCGCCATCGCGATCTGGTTCCCGAACTCGCGAATGGTGTCGAGAGGCGTGTACGACGGCTCGAGCGCGCGGGTGACGCCGTCGAGGTTGAACAGCGCCTTGGCGAGCAGCGTCATCTCGGCGGGAAGCCGCAGTCCGCTGCGGAACGAGAGGTCGATCACGTCGAACAGCAGACGTCCCGCCTGCACCTCGGCGGCGGTGAGCTCGAGGTTCCGGGCGACGAGCGCGGCGATCTCTCGCGTGTAGCCGACACGATCGAAGTCGGTCTGCGGCTCTCCCATCTCGATCAGCGTCGCGGCCACGTCGTCGCCACGATGATCACCGAGCGCCATGAGGAGACGCGTCACCTTCTCGCGCATCTTCGTCGACAGACGTGCGGTCATGCCGAAGTCGATCAGAGCGAGTCGCACGTCGACGTCCGCGGGCTCCGGCGCGGCGGACTGCACCGCTTCGGCCTCGACGCGCGCCATCGCCGTGGCGGCGGGCCGTACCTCGTCGCGCCGATCCTCGCGCGCCACCTGTGCGGGCGTGCGCGGATTCCGCGTCCCCGGCAGGACGACGAACACGTTGCCCGGATGCGGATCGGCGTGGAAGAATCCGTCGATCGTGATCCCCTTGAGATACGCGCGCGTCAGCTCGTCGGCGACGGGAGTGAAGTCGTGCTCGATGCGTGCGATGCGCGGCACCGCGTGCACCTTGAGGCCGTGCACGCGCTCCATCGTGAGCACGCGTTCCGTCGTGTACGCCTCGATCACCTTCGGCACGAGGAGCCGCGGGAACTCGGCGAGCGCCTTCCGGAACGCCGCGGCGTTCCGCGCCTCCACGCGGTAGTCCAACTCGTCGGCGAGCGCACGCTCGAGCTGCTGGATCACACCGACCACGTCCACGCGCGCACCGGCGCTGGTGTGCGCCGCGAGGAAGGCCGCGAGCTCGTGGAAGAACTCGATGTCCTCCGCCAGAGCGCTTCGGATGTTGGGCCGCTGCACCTTCACGATCACCTCGCGCCCGCCGCGCAGCTCGGCCGCGTGCACCTGACCGAGACTGGCCGTGCCGAGGGGCTCCGGATCGAAGCGGTCGAACAGCTTGCTCAGCCGTCCGCCCAGCTCGTCCTCGATCGTGTGCTCGACGTCGTCCAGCGCGATCGGGCCGACGTCGTCCTGCAGCCGCTCGAGCTCGCGGATGTACGGCTCGGGCAGCAGGTCGGGACGAGTGGACATGAGCTGGCCCAGCTTCACGTACGCCGGACCGAGCTCGACGAGCCGTTTGCGGAAGCAGACTGCCTGCTCGTTGCGCTCCGCCGCTTCCTCTGCGGGGAGATCCGCCTCGCCATCGAGCAGCGCGAGCAGGCCCTGCTGCTTCGCGACGTCGCGCAGGCCATAGCGGGTGAAGAGCCCGATGATGGCCGCAAGCCTGGGGATGTACTTGGGTGAGAGCAGCATGTAGCGGACTAAGGCATGAAATGCGCCCACGCGGATTCGCGTGCCACTGCGGCAGCGAACCTGACGCGCCTCTCGCCGCAGCACGGGGCACCGTTAACTTCGTCGCATGTCCGCACCCCCCGGCCGTACGGTCCTCGTGGCCGACGACAACCCCGACCAGCGCGCGCTCTATGTCGACATCCTCTCGCACGCCGGATTCGCGGTGATCGAGGCGCGCGACGGCGCGGAGGCGATCACGCGGGCTCGTGAGGACCGTCCCGCGCTGATCCTGATGGACGTGACGATGCCGGGCACGAGCGGCTGGAACGCGGTGCGTGCGGTGCGCGACCAGGTGGAGACCCGCGACATCCCGGTGATCGTGGTCACGGGGCTGGCCGGTTCGCGCGATCGTGACGCGTCGTTCGCCGCCGGCAGCGACGCATACCTGAGCAAGCCGGTCTCACCTCGGCGGCTGCTCGAGGAAGTGCGCCGCTTCCTCGGGTGATCGCCGGCCACCTCGGCATCGCCGGCGCCGCGTACTCGGGCCGGCGCGACAGCGCTCTCTTCTGGCTGCTCGGCGCGTCGATGGCGCCCGACATCGTCGACGCGCTGTTCGTCGTCGCGGGGAGCTGCAACCCATACGGGCTCTATTCCCACACCCTCCCTGCGGCGGCGCTGATCGCCGCGGTGACGGGCGCGATCGCGTACTTCGCCACCGGGCAGCGCGTCACCGGGGTGCTCGCGGCGCTGCTCGTGCTGGCCCATCTACCCCCCGACTACGTGACGGGCCGCAAGCTGTTCTGGCCGGGCGGCGAGCTGTACGGATTGCGGCTGTACGAGCGCCCCCTGGCCGATTTCGTACTCGAGGCGCTGATCGCGACCGGCGGCTGGTGGCTCGTGCGCTCGAGACGCTGGGCACCGCGCTGGGCCACCGGCTGGCTCGCGCTCGCCGCCCTGCTCCTGCTGCAGGGCACGCTCGATGTCATGGGGGCTCGCCGCGGCGGGATGAAGCCGACGGCGTGCAAGTCGGCTGAGCCGCTCGCGACACGATGAGGGGCGACGACCCACGCGACGTGCTCTGGTCGGCGGGCTGCGAAATCCGCATCTTGGATTTCCTCCCCGCTCCCGAGCCTCCGATGCTTTCCGACGACGATCCGCTGGCGGAGTTCGACCTGCCGCCCGAGGTGATGAGCTCGACCTTCGAGCACGCGATCAGCGACGCGGCGTCGATCGCGCACGAGCGTGGTCACGCCGTGGCGGCGCAGCTCCAGCGCAAGCTCAAGGGCAGCATCGTCGAATACGGGTTCTCCGGCCTCGTCACCGCACATCTGCGATCGGGCGCGGTGGCGCACTGCGGCGGCCCGTCGGTGGGGTGGCGCCTCACCGTGGAGCGAGAGCCCGGTGCGGAAGCCAAGACCGTCGACGCCGACCTCGCTCCGGGTGAGACGGACACGAAGGTGATTGTCGAGCGGCTGGCGAAGGCGCTGAAGAGATGGTGAGTTGGTTGGTTGGGTGGTGGGAGGGTGAGGAACGGCCTCGGGACGCAGGTGCTTCCCGAGGCCGTTTCTCACGATCTCACGATCCAACCAATCAACTCACTAAGCAGGCCTCCGATACACCACCGACAACCGGGCCGTCGCGCGGCGCTCCTCCTCGTCGCGCTGGCCGAGGAACTCACCGATCGCGGCGAGCGACTCGATGTGGTCGCAGAAGATCTTGAACGACGCGAGCAGCGGGACGGCGAGGAAGGCGCCCGGCACTCCCCAGATCCAGAAGAAGAAGGCGAGTCCGATGAAGATCGCGACCGGGTTCAACGTGAGCCGGTGGCCGAGCAGCATCGGCGTCACGAGGTTCGCCTGAAGCAGGTTGATCGCGAGGAAGCTGCCGGGGATGAGCAGCGCACGCGGCACCTCGTCGTACGTCGTGAGGCCGGCCACGGTGAACACGATCACCGCGGCGAGCGCGCCGAGGTACGGGACGAACTCGAACAGCGCGACGAGCGCGCCCCACAGCAGCACGTTCGGCATTCCCAGAAGCCACAGCACGCTGGCCACCACCGCGCCCTCGACGATGTTGATGAGCAGCGCGGTGGACAGGTAGGCCGAGACGGCGGCTTCGGTGGCGCGTGCGATCTCCACCGCCTTCACCTTGTCACCGAAGTGCGGCAGCACCTTGATCAGCTTCTGGAGGAACAGATCTCCGCCGGCGAGCAGGAAGTAGAGCAGGATGAAGATCTCGAGCAGCCCCGCCGCGATGCGCTGCGTCGTGCCGAACAGCCGCGATGAGACGCTCGGACCCGTCTGCACCACCACGTTCTGTCCGCGCTCGCTTTGCGATGCGACGGCGGCCGTCGCGCGCTCGACGTTCTGCGTCACCTGCTGCACGGGCCGGATGATCGATCGCAGTCGTTCCTCGGCGTGGGCGAAGCTCTGCGGCGCCGTCATCGCCCAGCGCTGCGCCGGTCCGGCGAGCTGGTACGCCCCTTCGGCCACGGCGGCGATGAGGACGATCACGACGATCGCCGCGCTGATCGGTGGCTTGACGTGCCACCGGAGCATCCGCCGGACGAGGGGGCTCAACAGGAAGTTGAGCAGCAGCGCGAACGCGATCGGGATGAGAAACTCGCGCGCGAAGTACAGCGTGTAGAGCAGGGCGAGCGAGGTGAGAATGGTCACCTCGATCGATCGCCCGCGCGAGCTGACCGCGGCCTCGGCGGTACGCTCGATGTCCGGAGGTGAGGCCGTCGAGTCGACCGGCTCGGCACGCAGGCCCGGGTCGACGGCGGGCACGAGCGACGAGTCGGGCGAGTGCGTCGCACGATCCACTGCCTTTCCAACGATTCCCGGGTCCTGATCAGCCGTCATCTCGAATCACCGAATGCACGATGCTTGCCGAGGAGCCCGCCCCTGTGAGCGACGGCCGCCGCATGGGGCCACGCACGCGAAATCACGAGGAAGCTCCACGGACAGACTACGCTCCGGACGCATTTAGGGAAGAGCCCGCAAGCGCGCCCCTTCGAGTTCGCCCGCTGCAGCTCACCTGCGCCGGGGCGCGCCGTGCGCGCGAGCATCGCGAACGACATGCGTTACGTGCCGCGGATCGGATCGTCACGCGGCATACGCGCATCCGGAGCGAGTCGCGATGTCGATGCAGTACACGTTGATGAGTCACGGCGAGGTGCTCGGCCACACCGGCGTGGCGTTCCCGCCCGACGAGCTGCCGGCCGGCACCAACGTCTGGCATCTCGTCCCGACGGCGGCGTTCGACTTCGTCGAGCCGATCATCGCCGAGCTGACGGCGCCCCCCGCGCTCTCCCTCGTGGAGGACGTGATCCCCACGCGGGATGCCTACCTTCACCCCGCGCGGAACGAGCACGACGCACAGATGGAGCGGCTCGTGCACGAGGCGGCGCGGATCCATCACTTCCGCCTGGTGCTCGAGCGCTATGAAGGGCTCGACCTCGAGCTCCGCGATGCGTGCGGGCGCCGAGTGGCGGCGACGACGCTCCTCGTCTCCAAGCAGATGGTGAGCGCCGACGCGCTGCATGCGTTCGTGGAAGCGGTCGATCCCCGCGAAGCCCACCGCGTGAACACGGCGGAGCCGTGCTACCTGCTGATGGCGCGGCTGACGGGGGTGTCTGCGGAGCCCGCACAGTCGGTGGCGACGGCCGCCTGATCCGTCGCCGCGTCCGGGCGCGCTACGCGGGCGAGGTGTCGCCGAGGAGATCCAGCAGGTCGCGAGCGGAAAGCCGGACCCAGCCGTTGGGGTAGTTCCAGACGCGCCGCACGATCGCCGGGGAGCTGAAGATCAGGCACCGATTGCCGTGCGCCCAGGCCTGTGGTGTGTCCACCTCGTGGACGACCCACTCGTTGCCCTGAGCGTCCATCACGATCCGGGACAGCGCCTCGCGCGATCCCCGTTCCACGTGATCGCGGTTGTCCTGCATCGAATGCATCGCGCTCCCTCTAGACGACTCGAGCACCGGTGCATCCACCTCAATGCGCGGCGCGTCCGGAGGGGCATTGCAAGATCGTCACCGCATTGGACCAACTTTCCCGAAAGTTGGTCCGATGAGCGCGCTCGAGGCTTCACGAGCCCGCGAGAACGCGCCCGAGATGCGCGAGCGCCTCGTCGCGCGTGAGCGATTCCTCGGAGCCGAGCCCGCCGGCGACGCGGGCGGCGAGCGCCGCGTCGGGATCCTTGAGCAGATGGCCCGTGAGCACCGCGACGACGCGCTCGCCGGCGCCGATGATGCCGCGCTCCGCCAGCACGCGCACGCCAGCGACGCTCGCGGCGCTGGCCGGCTCGCATCCGACGCCACAGCTGTCGATCACACGCTTCGCGGCGAAGATCTCCGCGTCGCTCACGGCGGCGACGTAGCCATTCGAGAAACGGATGGCGTCGACCGCGCGATCCCACGACGCGGGATCACCGATCCTGATCGCGGTGGCAGCGGTCTCGGCGCGCACGCGCCGGCGTGTCGCGAAGTCGTCGGAGAATCCGGCGGCGAAGGGCGCCGCACCCGCCGCCTGCACGGCGAGCAGCCGCGGAACGCGATCGATCATCCCGAGCCCGTGTGCCTCGCGCAGTGCCTTTCCGAACGCCGCGGTGTTTCCGAGGTTGCCCGCGGGGAGCGCGATCCAGTCGGGCGCCTCCCAACCGAGCTGCTGCAGCAGCTCGAGCACGATCGTCTTCTGCCCCTCGACCCGGAACGGATTGAGTGAGTTGACGAGATAGACACCGAGCCGCTCCGACGCTTCGCGCGCCAGCTCGAGGCAGTCGTCGAAGTCGCCGAGCAGCCGGATCATGTGCGCGCCATAGGCGAGCGTCTGGGCCAGCTTGCCGGTCGACACCCGACCCTCCGGGACGAGCACGAAGGCGGGAATCCCCGCCTGCGCGGCGTACGCGGCGAGCGATGCCGAGGTGTTGCCCGTCGACGCGCACGCCACCGCGACGGCACCGATGCGCTTCGCCTGCGTGAGCGCCGCGGTCATTCCGCGGTCCTTGAACGAGGCGCTCGGGTTGTGTCCTTCGTGCTTGAGCCAGAGGTCGCGCACACCGGCGAAGCCCGCCACCGCCTCGCGCGTGACGAGCGGCGTGTTGCCCTCGGGATGGCTGACGATCTCCTCGTCGCGCGCACCGGGGAGCACGAGCTCGCGGAAGCGCCAGACGCCGGAGCGCTCCGCGGCGGAGCCGCGATAGCTCTCGATGCCGAGTCGCTCGTCGAACCGCGCGCGCAGCGTGTCACCTCTCGGCAGCGCGAGCGTGTGCTCGACCGCTAGCAGGCCGCCGCAGTTGGGGCACGTCGCGCGCGCGGTGCGATCGTCGAGGGTGGCGTGGCACGACGCGCAGCGCACGATGCTCATCTGTTCGGCGGCGGTGATCGGAGTCAGCGTTTGCACGGGCATGCTCAAGCGGTCTTCACGACCGCGCCGTTGGGGTCGACGTGCGTGACACGAGTGGTGGATTCGACGCCGGCGCCTGCGTACGCCTCGCGCATCGCCGTCGCGACGCGCTCGGCCACCTCGTCGCCGGCGACGAGGGCGAACGCCGTGGGGCCGGCGCCGGAGATTGACGCGCCGAGGGCGCCCGCGGTCATCGCCGCCTCCTTCGCCGCGAGGAAACCCGGCAGCAGCGGCGCCCGAGCAGGCTCGGCGATGCGATCGTCGATGGCGCGACCGAGCAGCGCGAGGTCGTTCGCATGGCAGGCGGCAACGATCGCGCCCACCTGCGCCATCTGATGCAGCGCCACCGAGCGCGGGATCGTGCTCGGAAGCACGCCGCGCGCATCGGAGGTGCGGAGTCGCTGCGCCGGATGGGCGAGCACGATGCGCAACCCATCGGGGATCGGCAGGCTCACCACGTCGATGGGATCGACGGAGCGTACGAGCACGATGCCGCCGAGCAGCGACGGGGCGATGTTGTCCAGATGCCGGCCGGCGACCCGCTCTTCGGCCAGCAGGCAGCAGGACAGCAGCGACGTCCGGTCGAGCACCGAGCCGCACAGCGCATCGGCGGCCACCGCGCCCGCCACCGCCGACGCGGCGCTGCCGCCCATCCCGCCCGCCAGCGGCAGGCCCTTGATCACCTCCAGCTCCAGG
>Ga0207701_10008554_pt1 | contig 10112 bp, 9 predicted proteins | sample KBSSwiSSwithPhiX_FD_184294 | JGI IMG/M metagenome (GOLD analysis project Ga0207701, IMG submission 184294) | Switchgrass rhizosphere bulk soil microbial communities from Kellogg Biological Station, Michigan, USA, with PhiX - S5 (SPAdes) (version 2) | ecosystem: Environmental > Terrestrial > Soil...
AAGCGCCGTGGTCTTCCAGCGCCGGATACTTGTTGGGAACCACGCGCACGGTCCAACCCGGTTTATCGGCATGAGAATCCTTTTTCCGCAGAGCCCAGACCTCGGGCGGCGTCAGCGCTTCGTTGCCGGGGCAAAAAGGACATAGCTCGCCGTGCGCCTGCTCGTTACCAGCGCCGTGCTGTCGTGGCCGCTTCGACCGTGCTGCGGCGATAATGACCGAGCGGCCGGTGATCGGGTCCCATCTGAATTCCGGCATATGTCTATAATAGTCGCACGTGTGCATTCAGCGACTGCAGTCAACGACTGGGAGAAAGCCCTTGGCGCAAAAGTAAAATTCCGAAGATCCCTGGCGTGTCGCGTCCGGTTTGGTGCGTTGCACGGCGGAAAAGGATTTTTTTAGCTCAGCCGTAAAGCCATGCAGATCGTTGCTGATGAAACTCTTGATAAGCAATGAACCGCTGGGCCGCAGTAATTGGATAGCGACATCGAGAGCCGCCTGATTGAGCTCCAGGCAGCGCGCTATGTCGGCATCGCGAATGCCGCTGAGCTTGGGCGCTGAATCGGATAACACACAGTCTGCCGGTCCGTTCAAGAGCGCTTTAATTTGCTCTTGAATCTCGTTCCTCGCCATATCGCCCTGAAGCAAAATAATATTGCGTTCACGAAAAGATTCGATCGTTTGCAAATCGACGCCGATGATTTTGCCGGTTTGGCCGACTATCTTAGCGGCGACCTGGAGCCAACCGCCGGGCGCGGCGCCGAGATCGACGACCGCATCTCCAGGCTTGAGCAGACGATAGCGCTGTTGCAGTTCAAGCAGCTTGTAGGCGGCACGCGAACGGTAACCTTCCTGCTTGGCTTTTTTGTAGTAACTATCGCGGGGATTGTAGGCCATCGCGGTTGGCTTGAATCGGGCTTTTGGACATTGTGCCAGTTCAACGGCGAAAAAAAAGCCCAGCCTGGAAAACAGGTTGGGCTTGGGAACAGAAATTTTTTACTCGTGTCAGCGCGCTCCCTGCACCTGAAATTCCACCCGGCGATTAACCGCTCTTGCCCACTGAGCGTCTTGATCGACCAAAGGTTTGCTCTCGCCGACGCTTGCGGCCGACATGCGATTGGGGTCGATGCCCTGGGCCGAAAGCTCTTTCATCACCGCCTGAGCGCGCCGCTGACCTAACTTTTGATTGTACTCGTCATTGCCGGCCGCATCGGTGTGTCCTTCGATCACGACGGTCAGATCAGCTTTTTCCTTGAGCCTCTGCGCCGCTACATACACCTGCCCCTTACCGAGGTCGGTAAGCTCAGCGGAATCAAAACGAAAGGCGACAGCCGGGAAGACGATCTTTTCGACTTCGATGATTTTCGGCACTTCTTTGACGACGATTTTTTCGACGGGTACCTGGACGATTTTTACAGTTTCCGGCGCAGCGGCGGGTGCGGCTGCTTGCGGCTCCGGCTGAGCGGCGGGTTTGAGCGGAACTTTTTTAGGCATTCCATAGTCTTGCAGCGGTTGTGGCTCTGCCAAAACCGGCGGGTGCGGATTATGACCAAAAAAGGCTTCCAGCGGCGGAGTTGCGCTCACAAGGAAATGAAACGGGCGAAAGATCGTCCATTCCGCGAGCCAACCGACAGGGTAGAATAGATACGCGGCAACGCGTAACGGGTTGGACTGGCTGTCGTCATACTCGTCAGGCGCGGCTTGCGCTGAGTTGGTCAGCAGAGTGACAACGAAAAACAGCCCTATAATGAACGACCGCTGCATCTTCATGAGCATCCTCCTTAAGGAGACCAAGTTTAGGCCCTGCCGGGCTTTTTGTCAAATTTACTTCGCGCTCATGCCGGCTTCGCTTGCTTGTAAGCGCCGCCGCCATAGTTTAAGAAAAAACATCGCTGTTGGCGCTAGCAAGTAAATGGTTCGACTATTTGGGCCGACGATGGAGGTGACGAAGCGATGGGTGTTACGAGCACAAAGAACGGCCGGTCAATCTCGATCGCCTGGGAGCGACCGCCGTTAAATGTCTTTGATCTCAAGCTCTTGCGCGAGCTGGACCAGGCGCTGACGATCTGCGCGCAGGATGGTGAAGCGGACGTGATCGTATTTCAGGGCGCCGGCGCGCGCGCCTTTTCGGCGGGCGTCGACATTCGCGATCACAGCCGAGAAAAAGTTCCCGAGATGCTCGACGCTGTTCATGGAGTCATTCGCAAACTGCTGGCGTTGCCGCAGGTCACGGTGGCCGCGGTCCGCGGGCTTTGTTTGGGCGGCGGTTGCGAAGTCGCGAGCTCGTGCGATTTAATCATTGCCAGCGAGGAAAGTTCGTTTGCCACCCCGGAGATTCTCGTCGGTTGTTACCCGCCGGTGGCGCTGGCGCGCTTCTCGCAATTGATCGGCTATCATCGCGCGGCCGAGATGATTCTCACCGGCCGGCGTTTCTCCGCACGCGAAGCGCAGACGTTCGGGCTGATCAATCGCGTCATTGACGCGGAGCAATTTGCCGCCGGCTTGAACGCGCTCTTGGACGAACTATCGAGCAAGAGCGGACGAGTTTTACGTCTGACCTTGAAAGGCTTGCGCGAGATGTCGCTCGGCGGCTTCGATCAAGCTCTCAAACGTTCCGAAGAAATATATGGCCGCGAGCTCCTGCAGACCGCAGATGTCGAAGAAGGAGTGCGCGCGTTTTTAGAAAAACGCGCGCCCATATGGCGCCACCGCTAGCCGTGTGCGCCAATTCGGCTCCCCTTCGCCCGAGATTATCAAAGCCCGGGGCATATGTTACTTTTGACTGAATGGCCGATTTTGAAGTCAAGATTGCCACCGATGCGCGCGAAATCGAGCAAGCTCAGCGGCTCCGATTCAACGTCTTTAACCTAGAACTTCATAAAGGATTGGCGTCGTCGTACGAGCACGGCTTGGATATCGACGAATTCGACCCCTATTGCGATCATTTGATTGTCCGGGAATTGCGCAGCAGCGATATTGTCGGTACTTACCGCCTGCTTCGCGGAGCGCAATCGCGTCGTCACATCGGCTTTTACTCCGAGAAAGAATTCGATCTGACGCGGATTAAAACACTCGACGGCGAATTGATGGAGCTCGGCCGCTCGTGCGCGCGTAAAGACTTTCGCGACCGAGCGCTGATTCCGCTCATGTGGGAGGCGATCGTCGAGCAGATTCGCAAGCATCATGTGCGCTTTCTTTTTGGTTGCGGCAGCCTGTACACGACGGATATCGCTGAAGTCAGCGCGATGTTTTCGCTGCTTAAAAATAAATATTATGCGCCCGAGATCTATCGCGTTCAGCCGGTAAAAAAGTGTCAGTTCGCCGGCATGGCGGATACTGTTGCGGTCGCCGACGAGCAGGCGCTGTTTCAAAAGTTGCCGAGCTTGATCAAAGGCTATCTCCGCATCGGCGCCTTGGTGTGCGGGCCGCCGGCGTTGGACAAGGAATTCGGCACGTCGGATTTTTTTTTGCTGTTGGATTTCGCTAGCCTCAAAGGAGAGTATCTCAAACGACTCGGCCTCGGCGAGTTCAAGGTGAGCGATGCGCCTGCTTAAATTTGCCGCTTTTCTATCCCTGTGGGTGGTCTTTTTCGTTCTGGTGGCAATCGTGCATTTATGGATCTCGATTCTTGGGCTGCCCAATCGTTGGAAAATCCTCAGCCGCCTCAACCGCAATTATACCCTTTTGCTGCGCTTGATTCTCAACATCAAAGTGACGATCGCGGGTGATGCGGGCCAGTTGGAACGCAGCGGTTACGTCATTATTGCCAACCACGTCAGCTACGTCGATGGCATCGTGCTCGGCAGCATCTTCCCGATTGTTTTCGTGTCGAAACGCGAGGTTAAAAAATGGCCGATCGTCGGTCAGTGGAACGTGCTCTGCGGGACGATTTTTATCAACCGGCAAAGAAAAAACGAAGTGGGTACAATGGTTCGCGAGATGACGCGCAAGCTCAGGCAAGAAGCGAATGTACTTTTATTCCCCGAAGGCACGTCGACCAACGGTGAAAAAATGCTGCCCTTTCAAACCGTGCCTTTGGCGGCGCCACTGCGCAGCCGATCGATCATCGTGCCGGTGACTCTCGCGTACACAACGATCGACGAGCAGCCGGTCACGGCAGCGAATCGCGATTTTGTTTATTGGTACGGCGATATGGATTTCGTCACCCATTTTTGGAATCTTCTCGGCCGGCGCGGCGTCGAAGTGCTAGTGACCCTCCATCCGAAGATCGAATGTTTCCGCTACGCGGATAATTCGGCGGGTCGAAAAAAACTGGCCGAGGATTGCTACAATCGCGTCCTCGGCCGAGTCAGAGGGAAAGATTTAATTCTTGACGATGGCGGCGATAGCACGGACGAGCCGTCGACGTTACTTTCCAGTTAACTGCTTTTTGATGTTTTCGACGAATTCTTTCAACATGGCATCGGCTTTTTTGCGGATGATTGGCTGGCCAAACTCACCGATCTTGCCCAAAATATTCACGTCCGTTTCAACCACCAACGCGGTTTGATTCGCTCCCAAGTCTTTGAGCGTCATGGTGGTCTTCCCGTTGACCGCGCCCGCAGCCATGCGATCCTTCGCCTCGGCGCGTAAGGCGGCGCGCCAGTCGTTTTTGTTTTGCTCTTCGAGGATGATTTTACCTTGCAGGTTCAACTTGATCGGTCCGACGCGGACCGTCAATGCGCCCTCGTAAGTCGTGTCGTCGATTTTACTGACCGATTCGACCCCAGGCAATGACTTCGCCACCTTGGGTACATCCATTAAAAAATCCCAGAGCGGCTCGCGCGCCACGGGAATCTCCGCAGTTTGGCTGAATTTCACCGTCTTTTGCCTTTCTTTGCGACTTTCTTTTTTGCCGGTTTGGCCTTGGTCGCCGCCTTGGTTTTTGATTGTTGGCGAATATCAGCAAGCGCTTTCTCGAGCGCGCGCCGGACAAACACCGCTGCCATGTCCTTTTTGTAAGCCGCCGAGCCGCGAAAATCGCTCACCGGATCGACCGCTTCTTTGGCTTTTTCGCCGGCTTCGGCAAATGCTTCCGTTTTCAAGGGCTGACCGCGCAGGACGGCTTCGGCCGCAGTGGCCCGGATCGGCGTAACGCCGACGCTGCCGAGCGCAATGCGCACGTCGGCGATTGTCTTGAGAGTCTTGTCGAGGGTCAACACGGCGGCCGCGGACACCGTGGCGTAATCGTCGGCAGTCCTCGGCAAGAACTTAATGTAAGCGGCGCCCGTGTTGGGCAACACCTTCGGCACCATCACCTCGGTGATGATCTCGTCGGGGTTGAGCACAGTTTCGTAATAATCTTTGAAAAACTCATCGAGCGGAATCGTTCGACTGCCATTCGGCGAGGTCGCCTTTACAGTCGCGCCGAGGGCGATGAGGCTGGGTGGCGGGTCCATGTTGGGATCGGCATGCGCTAGACCGCCGCCGACCGTCGCCATATTGCGCACCCGTAGGGTGGCCACGTGGTGGTAGGTTTCGGCGAGCATGGGCAAGCGCCGGCGCACGAGCGCCGAGTCTTCCACGGCCCGATGCGTAGCGAGACCGCCGATGCTCAAGCCGCCATCTTTGACTTCAATGCCGTTCAGACCGCGCACGGAACCGAGACTGACTAGGCAAGTCGGCCGCACCAAGCGCTGCTTCATCATGATCACCAACGCTGTACCGCCGGCGATGAGCTTGGCGTCGGCGCCGAATTCCTTCAACGTCGCATGAACTTCCTTGAGGTTTTTCGGAGTGCGATATTCGAAAGGTATCATGGGTATATCCTTATTTGGCGAATTGGTGAGCTTTCTCAATCGACTCGATGATCTTGTAGTAACCGGTGCAGCGGCAAAGATTGCCCATCATCCAATCTTTAATCTCGTCTTCGTTGGGTTTGGGTTTTTCTTTGAGTAGAGCCGTCGCCGCGACCACTTGGCCCGGTGTACAAATGCCGCATTGAAAACCGCCGTACTGGATGAAGCTTTTTTGTACCGGATTGAGCTCGCCGTTCTTCGCCAAGCCCTCTACCGTCGTGATGTCGCGGCCTTCCACCATCACCGTCAAAGTCAAGCAGGCACTGATCATGTCCCCGTCCATCAGGACGGTACAGGCGCCGCACACGCCGACGCTACAGCCTTCTTTCGTGCCGGTTAAGCCGAGATCGTAACGCAAGCAATCAATGAGCAGGCGATTGGTCGGGACATCCACCTCGACCCTCTTTCCGTTGACGCGAAATTTGATCTTCTTATTCATCGCTGATCCTTTCTGTCGTTCTGTGGCGCGGAATTTTAAATGCAGCTAGGCAAGACCCACCAGGGCTCTCTTATAGAAAGAAATTTCCCAAACTGCAAGCCGTTCATCGGCAAAAAATAGCCGAAAACCATAGCGAATTTGCGCAGCAGTCTAAGCTCCGTGGCGGCGCCCGCCGCCGTCAGCGATGGCTCAGTGAAATAATCGCGCTGCGTCAAAACTTTTTCAAAATTTAATGACCGTGCGGATACTTTTGCCTTCGTGCATCAGATCGAACGCTTCGTTGATGCGCGCCAAAGGCAAGGTGTGCGTGATCATCGGCTCGACTTGGATCTCGCCGGCGAGATACTTCTCGACGTAATCCGGCAACTGCGAGCGGCCTTTCACGCCGCCGAAAGCCGTGCCACGCCAAACCCTGCCGGTCACCAGCTGAAACGGGCGGGTGCTGATTTCTTCGCCGCCCCCGGCGACGCCGATGATGATCGATTCGCCCCAGCCCTTATGACAGCATTCGAGCGCGGCGCGCATGGTCTGGACGTTGCCGATGCATTCAAACGAATAATCGACGCCGCCGTCGGTCATCTCAATGATCACTTCCTGGACTGGCCGGCCACTCACTTGCGGCACGATAAAATCGGTGGCGCCGAGATTTTTGGCCATCTCAAACTTGGCGTGATTGGTGTCGACCGCGATGACGCGCTCCGCCTTCGCCATGACAAGTCCTTGGATCACGCTCAGTCCGATGCCGCCGAGGCCGAACACGGCGGCAATCGAGCCCGGCCGCACTTTCGCGGTATTCAAAACCGCGCCGATGCCGGTGGTGATGCCGCAGCCGAGCAGGCAGACCTTGTCCAGCGGCGCAGCCGGATTGATCTTGGCGACGGCGATTTCCGGGAGCACGGTATATTCGGAAAAGGTCGAGGTGCCCATATAATGAAAAATCGTCTTGGCGCCGAGAGTGAAGCGCGAAGTGCCGTCCGGCATCACCCCTTTGCCTTGAGTTAGCCGAATGGCGCCGCAGAGATTGGTGCGGCCCGAGCGACAAAATTTGCACTCACCGCACTCGGGAATATAGAGCGGAATCACGTGATCGCCGGCTTTTACTGACGTCACTCCTACACCGACCTCCAACACCGTAGCGCCGCCCTCATGACCCATGATCGCGGGAAACACACCCTCGGGATCTTTGCCCGAGAGCGTGTAAGCATCAGTATGACAAACTCCCGTCGCCGATATTCGCAAAAGCACTTCGCCCTTTTTTGGTCCATCGACGTCGACTTCCTCTATAACTAGGGGTTTGCCGGCTTCCCATGCTACGGCTGCGCGCGATTTCATCGTGCCTCCCAGCGGTCTTTGTCGCTCTGTTTTTCTTACCAAAATTACTCGGGAATTAGCAATTCGAATGCTCGAAAAAAAAGCTTTTTGAATTCGCTCTAAGCCGGAGCAACTGTAAGAAATGCGTACGCGACACAACTGACAGCACCGACACTCTGCGTGGCAATTCGGTTTTTAGTGCCCGTCCTAATCTCCCACGAAAGGAACAAGGTAGTAGCAAGAGTTCCATCACACGGAGTCGCGCTCCTTGGCACCGACCGTGCTCTATCGGCATCGAGCCGTCTTGGGCGGCCATGAGTTGACGCGATGAACTGACAACCCAACGTGGTCACCACGGGAGTCAGGGAGCGAATGGTGAAACCGGCAACAGAAAATTCTGTGCCGGTTTTTTTTTGTCGATAGCGAAACAAAGGCAAAGTGAAAGGCGAGTGGAGACATGGAGAGTGCAATGAAGAATTTCTTGGACGCCCGGATGAAACACCAGCCGTTAATCGTTAATTTTCGGCCGCGCAGACAAGCAATTAATGGACGTGTAGCTTGGGCGCTAATAGCGGTCGTTGGTCTGCTCGCGAGCCTGGCCTGCGTCGCTCCTTCCTTCGCTCAAATCCTTGGAACGGCCCAACTCAATGTCGAGCGTCGAGGACACAGCGCGACACTGTTGGAAGACGGCAGAGTCTTGATCGTCGGCGGCGACAATCTCAATGGGATGGTGAGTCAAGCGGAAATCGTTGATCCTGTATCTAAAACCTCGTCCCTCGTCGCCGCTCCGATTGCGGCTCGAACCGATCACACGGCCACCAGACTTTCCGATGGGCGCGTGCTCGTCGTCGGTGGCCGCGACCAGAGCGGCTCTCTTGCATCCAGCTATATCTACAATCCTTTGACTGCAACTTTCACCGCGGGGCCGTCTCTGACGACACCCCGCAGCGGCCACACCGCCACCGTTTTGACCGATGGTAAAATTCTCATTGCCGGCGGAGACGCCGCCGGTAGCGCCGAGCTTTACAATCCGGCGACAGAAAATTTTTCGCTTGTTACCGGCAGCATGAACAGAGCGCGCAAGTTTCACAGCGCGATTCGCACCAGTTCCGGCCAGGTGCTGATCGTCGGTGGCGTCAACGCCCAAAACACCGTGCTCAACACAGCGGAAGTGTTTGATCCTACTTCGCAGTCTTTTTATCTCCCGCCCACCGACATGCAGACGCCGCGGGCATTAGCGACGTTAAAACTACTGGCGGACGGCAAGGTGCAGATCATCGGCGGCGACGCCGAATTGTCCATGGAGGTTTTCGATCCCAGTAATGGAATTTTTATCGCCAAGGCGCTCTTGCCGCCCAACGCCAGCTTGCTTAGCGCAACGCTCAGCACGCAGAGCCGGGCGGCGCTTTTTTCGCCGTTGGTCTCCCAAGATTCGCTGCTCCAAGGCGTGCTGACGCCTGAACAGTTGGCGCTGCTCGATCGCGCCGACCAATCGATCACGGAATTGCCTTCGCGCAATCAAGCGCTGGTCGCCGGCGGTATTAACAGCGCCGGCCAAATATTGAACTCAGCCAAGTTAGTGAGTAGCTCTAAGGCAAGCGTGACCACGGACAAAACGGATTACGCGCCCGGACAAATCGTCACCATCACTGGCAGCGGCTTTCAACCGAACGAGACAGTAGACATCTATTTTCATGAATTCCCTGAAGAGTATCCGGATATTTTCTTCTCCGGGGTCGCAAACCAGCAGGGCAGCTTCGTAACCGCTGAGTTTGCTCCTCAGGAAATCGATCTTGGTAGAGTGTTTACTCTGACCGCCATCGGTCAAACTTCTGGTTTCACAGCGCAGACGTCGTTTAAGGATGGGCGCAACTGGACACTAACCTTCCTGGGCAGCGGCGGTGGTTCAGTGACGATTACCCCGAGCACGGGTACCATTAATGCACCGGTCTCGTGCGGCGGTACCGGCGCAAACGCGACCTCGCAGACCGTTACGGGTACATGCTCGCCCAATATTACGACTTCGGTTAACGGCGCGACTGTGACATTCAATGCGAGCGCCGGGGGCGGATCAACATTCGCTGGTTGGAGCGGTCAGTTAGATCTCAGCTCTTCGACTTGTTCTGGCACGACCAACCCATGCAGTGCGGTGTTGGGCTCCTCGGCAGCGCTGGCGGTCACGTTCAACGGCGCGACAGCGACCTCCACTTCTTTGGCGTCGTCGTTAAATCCGTCGACTTATGGCCAATCGGTGACGTTCACAGCAGCCGTCTCGCGTGCATCGGGTTCGCCTGCACCGACCGGCACTGTGCAGTTCAAGGTCGATGGTGTGAATTTGGGGACTCCGGTGACACTAACGGTTGTCAACGCGACGAGCTCCAGCGCGACGAGCGTGGCAACCACTACGTTGGCGGTTGGCACGCGTGTCATTACCGCCGCGTACGCTCCCGGCGCCGGATTTAGCGCTAGCACGGGAACGCTTACGGGCGGTCAGGTGGTGAACAAGGCAACGCCGACGGCGACGCTGTTGGTGAATAATTCTCCACAGACCTACAACGGTTCGCCC
>Ga0207701_10008557_pt1 | contig 10111 bp, 7 predicted proteins | sample KBSSwiSSwithPhiX_FD_184294 | JGI IMG/M metagenome (GOLD analysis project Ga0207701, IMG submission 184294) | Switchgrass rhizosphere bulk soil microbial communities from Kellogg Biological Station, Michigan, USA, with PhiX - S5 (SPAdes) (version 2) | ecosystem: Environmental > Terrestrial > Soil...
GACGCCGTTCTGGACCTATGTCTACTACCACGGCGAGAAGTGGACGCAGTACGGCGACGACAAGGTGCAGTGGATGTTCGCGCACAAGTCGTTCCTCGACGCCGGCATCCGCGTGCCGGGCGCGTCCGACTACACGCCGGGTCCCTTCGAGCCGTTGATGGCGCTGCAGAGCATGGTGACGCGCAAGGATTATAAGGGACGCGTCTGGGGACCAACCCAGAAGGTCACGGTTGACCAGGCGCTGGCCATCGCGACGATCAACGGCGCCTACGCGTCGTCGGAAGAAGCGATCAAGGGCTCGATCACCGCCGGCAAGCTGGCGGACTTCGTCGTGCTGGAAAAGGATCCGCACGACGTCAACCCCGACGAGATCATGAACATCAAGGTGAACCGCACCGTCATCGGGGGGAAAACGGTCTACGGCGGGTGACGTTCGACGTCTGACGCTTGTCGTTCTGCGTTCTTTCGAAGTCGGAAGGGGAAAGCATGCGTTTCGCTTCGATGTCGGTAGCGGCTGCCGCCGTGTTGTCTGCGCTCGCGCTTGCGGCGTGTTCGGGACAGCGTGTCCAGCCGGCACCGGCGCGCTTCGACGTGTTGATCACCAACGGCCGGATTGTCGACGGCACCGGCGCGCCGTGGTTCCAGGGCGACATCGGCATCACCGGCGATCGGATCACCGCCATCGGCAAGCTGTCCGGCACCGCGGCGGCAACGGCGGCAACGACGATCGACGCGTCGAACCTCATCGTCGCGCCAGGCTTCATCGACCTCCTGGGACAGTCGGAGTTCAACCATCTGGTCGACGGCAGGGCCGCGAGCAAGATCCTGCAAGGCGTCACCACCGAGGTGACCGGTGAAGGGTCGTCGATCGCGCCGGTGAACGACCGGATGATCCAGGAGGCGGCGCCGAACGCGAAACACTTCGGCGTCGCGCAGGACTGGCGGACGCTGGCCGACTACTTCAAGCGGATCGAAGAGCGGTCGCGCACGACCGTGAACGTCGCCACCTTCGTCGGCGCCGGCGGGATCCGCAACTACGTCATCGGCAAGGACGATCGTCCCGCCACCGCCGCGGAGCTCGAGGAGATGAAGCGGCTGGTCGCGCAGGCGATGGAGCAGGGCGCGCTGGGGCTCAGCACGTCGCTCCAGTACGTGCCCGATCGGTTCGCCTCCACCGATGAGATCGTCGAGCTCGCCAAGGTCGCGGCACGCTACGGCGGGGTGTACTTCACGCATCAACGCTCGGAGAGCGTCCGCATCTTCGAGTCGCTCGACGAGGTGTTTGCGATCTCGGAGCGCGCGAGCATCCCGGCCGAGGTCTGGCACCTGAAGACCGCGTACAAGGCGAGCTTCGGCAAGATGCCGGAAGTGCTGCAGCGGATCGAAGCGGCGCGGGCGCGCGGCCTCGACGTCACCGCCAACCAGTATCCCTACACCCGGGCGTCGAACGGCCTCGACTCGTGCCTGCCACTCTGGGTGCGGGAGGGCGGGTTCGAGAAGACCGCCGAACGGCTCAACGATCCGGCGACGCGCGAGCGGGTCAAGCGCGACATGAACGACGCGAACGCGGCGACGTGGGAGAACCAGTGGTACGGCGCGAACGGCGGCGACGGTGTGATGGTGTCGACTGTCCTCGACCCGTCGCTCCGCAAGTACGAAGGGATGACGCTCACCGAAATCGGCAAGGCGATGGGGAAGGATCCGCGGGATGCGGTGATCGATCTCGTTCTCGCTGACAAGGGCGAGACCTCGGTGGTCACCGCGATCATGGATGAAAACGACGTGCGGGCGGCGCTGAAGCATCCGCTGGTCGGCGTCGGCACCGATTCGGGCGCGAAGGCGGAAGACGGGAAGCTGGCCGAATCGAAATCGCATCCGCGCGCGTGGGGCTCGTTCCCGCGGATCCTCGGCCATTACGTCCGCGACGAGAAGCTGCTGACGCTGGAGGAAGCCATCCGCAAGATGACGTCGAAGGCAGCGACGCGCGTGCACCTCGGTGATCGCGGCGTGCTCCGCCCGGGGCTGGCCGCCGACATCACCGTCTTCGATCCCGCGACAATTCGCGACGTCGCCACCTTCGACGATCCGACACACTATTCGGTCGGCGTGCGCCACGTGCTGGTCAACGGACGACGGGTCGTGGCCGACGGCAAGATCACGGAGGAGCGTCCCGGCCGTGTGCTGCGCGGGCCCGGGAGCCGCTAGGGGCTGTCACCTCACCACATGGAAATTCTGTCCTCCGGGTTGGGCTACTTCGACCTCAACTTCCTCGGCGTGTCACGGATCATCGCGACCGTCGTCCTCCATGGGCCGGGCGGCGCGGCGCTTATCGACCCGGGGCCCTCCAGCACGCTGCCGATGCTGCGCGCCGGGCTGAGCAAGTCTGGGCTCGAGGTCGGCGATCTGAGCGCGATCCTCTTGACGCACGTCCATCTCGATCACGCCGGCGCCACCGGCACGCTGCTCCGTGAAAATCCGGCGCTCAAGGTCTACGTCCACGAGAAGGGCGCGCCGCACATGGTCGATCCGCAGAAGCTCATCGCCAGCGCGACGCGGCTGTGGGGCGAAGAGATGGATCGGTTGTGGGGCGAGTTCTGCCCCGTGCCGCAGTCAGCGCTGATCGTGCTGAAAGGCGGCGAGCGCATCACCGAAGGCGGTCGCGAGCTGCAGGTGGCCTACACGCCAGGGCACGCGTCACATCACGTCAGCTACTACAGCACGGACACCGGCGTCGCCTTCGTCGGCGATACCGGGGGAATCCGCATCCAGCCGGGCGGGTTCATCATGCCGCCGACGCCGCCGCCCGACATCGATCTCGATCTCTTCCGCGAGAGCCTCCGCCGCATCAGCCAATGGCGGCCGGACACTGTGTTCCTCACCCATTTCGGCCCGCACGCGCCGGTGGGTGCGCACCTCACCGAGATGGCCGCGAACCTCGATCTGACGGCGAGCCTCGTCAAGGCGTCGCTCGCTCGATCGGGCGACGACGCGGATCGCGAGCAGTGGTTCGCCGAGGAGCTGCGGCGGGAACTGCGGCGGCGCATGAGCGAGGCCGATGCGCACGCGTACGAAGTGGCCGGACGGTTCGACCTGAACTGGCGCGGTCTGGCGAGGTACTGGCGAAAGCGGGAGGACCCAATTAAGAATTAAGAATTAGGAATTTAGAATTCGTCGCTCCGATCGACCGGCGGCGCGCACGCGGCCACGAATTCTTAATTCTTAATTCCCAATTCTTAATTACGCGGTCGCGCGAGCGACCTCGACCTCAGTAGCGATAACGCGCCGCGGGTCGACCATCAGGCGGAGTGCGAGCCCCTGCGGCTGCGATCCCTGGGGCGGCGACACCCGGTAGACGGCGCCGAGCACGCGTCCGCCCTGAAGCGACCCGGGAAGGGCGTCGGACTCCCGCGCGTCCCGCTCGAGCTGGAACTGCACCAGCCGGAACAACGGGATCGAGACCGGCGACTGACATTCCACGTAGACGCCGTAGTCGCTGACGTTGCGCGTCATGACCGTTGCGAAGCGGGTCGCGCCGCGCTGGTCCTTCCACGTCAGGCGGGCAGGCAGGGTAATCGCGCGCCGTTCATTGCTGCGCGTGTTCGCGTGCGTACCCTGGGCTGAGGAATGGTCGGTCGAGCTGTGCTTCACGGCAACCCCCACAAAAGAACGTCGACGGTATGCGTATCAAGCTCCGCGCCCGGTGCAACCCAGCGTATCCGTCCAGTGGGGGCTAAGACCTAAGGTGTTTTAAATAAATATCTTGGACAGAATTGCACAGTTTCAACTCTTCGTGCAGAGCGTATACCTCGTATCCGATCGAGCTCTGAAATGGATACTAAGTATCTAGGTGGCGTCAACCTCAGCCGGAGCATCAAGGCCGAGCCGGCGGATCTTTAGGTAGAGCCCGCGGCGCGTAAGGCCGAGCGAGCGGGCCGTCTCGGAGATGTTGCCACCGGCACGATCGAGCGCAGCCTGAATGAGGTCGCGCTCCATGTCCTCGATGGCTGACGCCAGGTTGGGCGTTGTCCGGGAGATGCGAATCGAGCCCGATCCCGGCGACAGCTTCGTGGATACGACTTCGGGCGACAGGTGGGTCGGCTCGATGCTTCCGCCTGGCGCGCTCAAGGCCACTGCGCGCTGAATCTCGTTCTTGAGCTGGCGCACGTTTCCCGGCCACCAGTACTGGGAGAACACGTCGAGTGTCTCCGAGCTCAGGTGGATGTCCGGCTTCCCGAGGCGCTCGATCGCCTCGCGCAGGAAGTAGGTGCTGAGGTGCGGGATCTCCTCGCGCCGCTCGCGCAGCGGCGGGACGTGGATGCGGATCACGCTCAGCCGGTAATAGAGGTCCTCGCGAAACTTCCCTTCGGCCACGCGCTGCTCGAGGTCGGCGTTGGTGGCCGCGAGCACGCGAACGTCGACGCGCTGCGGCTTGGTCTCGCCGATCGGCATGATCTCGTGCTGCTCGAGGAACCGGAGCAGCTTCGGCTGCACGTCGAGCGGCAGGTCGCCGATCTCGTCGAGGAAGAGGGTGCCGCCCGACGCTGTCCGCACCAGGCCGGGCTGATCGGAGACCGCGCCGGTGAAGCTGCCGCGGCGATGGCCGAACAGCTGGCTGTCCGCCAGGTCGCGTCCGGTCGTCGTGCAGTTGTAGGGCAGGAACGTGCCGGCGCTGCGATGCGATCCGACCTGGATCGCGCGCGCGATCAGCTCCTTGCCAGTACCGCTTTCGCCGGTGATGAGCACGGTGAGGTCGTTGCCCTGCAGCCGCTGAATTTGTTCGACGACTCGTTCCATCGCGGCGCTGGCGCAGAGGAATCCCGGCAGCAGCGGCTCGAGCGACTGATCCGCGGCCATGCCCGTCACCGGCACCGGCCGATCGCGGGCGGCGCAGAGCATGAACCCCTGCCGCGCCACTGCGCCGATCATCCGCAGGCGCCGCATCGTCGGATGGCCGATAGGCCGCGGCGAGGCGACCAGGCCCATGCGCGGGCCGTCGGGATGCCGGCCCAGGGGCTCGACGACGATGGTGCCGCGGCCGTAGACGTTGCCGTTGACGGCAGAGCGCGCGATCGCGCGCGCGGCCTCAGGCTCACAGCCAGCCATCGCCACGACATGGACGTCGCCGCCGGCGAGCTCGACGTAGACCACCGCGCAGTCGCCGCCGGCAGCTTCGAGCAGCGCCGACGCCGTTTCGCGGCCGAGCAGCTCCGGCAGCGCCGCGGCGTCGACGATGCGGCGCACGATCGCATCGTCGGCGTCAGCGGGGGAGATCACGTACTGGCCGCTGCCGATCGTCGTCAGCAGCGACTGCGCCTCGCGGGTGTCGTCGAGATCGCGCTCCGCGCCCAGCTGCTGAAACATCGCGAGCGCCTTGGTCAGATGACGCTCCGCAACCGAGCGCGCCCCGGTCTCGGCAACCAGGCGGCCGAGCGCGAGATGGCTGAGGCCGGACTGATACCGTTCGCCGAGGAGATCGAGCAGCGCCGCGCTCTGCGAGAAGTCGTGATAGGCGTCGGCCGGTCCTTGGTTCCTCGCATGCAGCAGGCCGCGCAGCCGGAGGTACTCGCCCCATGCGGCAGGGGCAATGCGCGGGTCGAGCGCGTCGGCTGCGGTGACCAGGCGCGCCTCCGCCTCCGGCAGGTGGTTCGCCAGCGTCAGCGCCTCGGCGGCGATGAGCGTCGCCTGCAGCGAATCGAACGGCGGCGCACCGGCGTGGAGAATTTCGTCGGCGCGCGTCACTGCATCGTCCAGGTCGCCGCGGCGAAGTGCGAGCCGGGCGCCGAGGACGCGGACCGACCACTCGTACCACTGGCTCGTCTGGCGGCCGTAGGCTCCGTAGGCCTCGCTGGCGCGGCCGAGGAAATCGCTCGCCGTCTCGTAGCGCCCGCGGATCAGGTGAATCTGCGCGAGCGTGTCGAAGACGGCGCCGGTGGTCTCGTGAAACTGAATCGGACTGCGGACGTCGAGCGCGCGGTGCAGGGCGTCCTCGGCGCGCACGAGATCACCGAGGCGGACGCAGATCTGGCCGAGTGTGGCGAGCGCGACGGCGAGGCCGTGGCCGGACCCATGCGTTTCGTGGAGCGACACGCTCCGCTCCGCCAGCGCGAGCGCCTGCTCGTGGCGGTGCTGCATCATCATCACGTTCGCCTGGTTGCCGCAGACGGTCGCGAGCACGTCGTCGGCATGGACCATCGACGCGAGCCGCTCGGCCTGGCGGAGCGCCCCCATCGCTTCCTCGTAGCGACTGAGCTGGGCGAGCGAGATGCCGGAGAGCGAGTGCACCAGCGCGAGGTGACGGCGGTCGCCGGCGGCGTGCAGCGCGGACGCGGCCTTCGAGATGTGCTCGCGAACAATCGCGATGTCGCCTACCTGGCGATAGCACTGGCCGAGCTCGTAGTGGGCGAGGCCGATGCCGCGCGAGTCGTGCGCCGCTTCCGCGTTCTTCAGCGCGCGCGCGTGCATGGCGATGGCTCGCGACTGATCGCCGCGCGCCGACGCCAGGCGGCCGTGCAGCCTCCACAGGGTCGCGACGCGCCGGGCGCCGACGGTGTCGCGGAAGGTGTCAGGAGGGCGGCCGAGCGCGGCGGCAGCGGCGTCGAGGTCGTCCTGGAGGAGCGCCGCCTCGGCCTGCATCGACCGGACGGTCAGCTCCTCGTCGCGGGTGAGCGACGAGCGCATCGCAGGCGCGAGCATCTGCGCGGCTTCGGCCCCACGGCCGCGTTCGAGCGCGGCGCCGGCGCGTACCAAAAGCGCCTGCAGGGAGGATGACGCCACGGCCGAGTATAAACCTACGGCTTCGATTCCGACGGACGGAACCGACGACCCTTGGTTTCGAGGCGCGCCTCGAGGCGCGCGGAGCAGTCGCAGTCGCCGCACGCCCAGGGCTCGAGGCCCGACTCGTCGCGGCACCGGCTGCGGGCGTGTGCGTCCTGGACTTTTTCGAGGGAAAAGAAGGCTTCCCAGTACTCGCGCTCTTCGGCCAGCGGCGTGGGGCAGTAGCAGACCTCGACCCACTGCACGCGGCCGTCGTCGAGCTCACGCGCGGCGTCCATGTTGCGGAAGTACTCGTCGCCGGCGATCGATCCGCGTCCGAGAGTGCCTTCGTCGATCGCACGTGCGAGCGGCTCACGCTTCCCGGGTTTGACTCTGGCGGTGACCAGGTACCGCATCGCTCAATTCTACCGCGCGGCGAACAGCTGGACGAGAGCCGCGAGCGCCGCGTGCAGCTCCGTGTCCTGCGACAGCAGCCGGAGCTCAGCGGCCACCGCATCCGCCGCGGTTTCAATTGGAATGCTGACGACAAGCGGCGATCCCGCGGCAGGGCCGGCCACCGTCGCCCCGGAGGCCGAGAGCGTGACGGTGGCACGCTGCGAGGCATCCTCGAGCGTGACGACGAGCGCGGCGTCGCCAACCTCCGACGCTCCGACCATAGGCGGCTCTTTCAGAGCGGCACGGGAGGACGCCATCAACGCGCCGGCGAGCAGCCAGGCGAGTGGGGCCTCGGACGCCGCGTGGGCGATGCGCACGCTCGCGCCTGGGGCAACCAGCGGTGTTCCGCCCGGACCGGCCTGCAGGAACGCCCGCCGCAGCGGCGACAGCCGCCGCCAGTTCACGTCCGCCAGGTCGATTTGGTGCCGCCGGACCAGCGGCTCGAGCACGCGCAGCGCACTGCGGACGTCGCGCCAGCCGCGGCTGTCGTACACCAGTTGCCGGCCCATCGTCACCAGTGATTCGAGCGGCGGCACCGCCGACAGATCCTCGGTCCACCAGACGCTGGTCGGCAGATCGCCCCGTGTGAGGCGACGGACGATCGAGGGCAGCGCCACCTCGGCGCAGGCCGATCGCACAATCACCTGCTCGACACCATACCGTGCGCTCTCCGGACCGAACGTGGCGATGCCGACGCCGGCCGCGAACGGCGCATCCGGCTGTTGGCTGCCAGCCTGGTACTCGATCACGATCAACCGCGACGGATGACGGGCGATGACCTCGTCGAGCGGCAGATCGGCCATCACGGTCGCGAGATCGCCGTCGGGCGGCGCGACGCGATCGCGAAAGACGACGAGGTTCGACATCACCGCCCTGGCGATCGGCGTGCCACGCTGCCCGAGCTCGCACCAGAGCGCGGCCAGATCGTCATCGATCGTCTCGGCGCTCGACTCGCGAAACAGGCGTTCGCCTACAGCCCCCGCCATCGTCTCCCCGTGCTTTCGATCAGCCGGTCGGCTTCTGGCGGTCCCCACTCACCGGCTGGATAAGTCGGAATCGGATCGCTCTGCTGCGCCCAGCGCTCCAGGATCGGCATCACCCATTTCCATGCCGTTTCGACCGCGTCGCGCCGCATGAACAGCGTGGCATCGCCGTGCATGACGTCGAGCAGGAGCCGTTCGTAGGCCTCGGGCGTCGATGCGCCGAAGGTGCTGCCGTAGTGGAAGTCCATCTTCACCGGATACGGCCGCACGTCCGGTCCCGGCAGCTTCGAGCTGATCCCGAGCGAGAACCCCTCATCCGGCTGGATGCGGATGGAGAGGACGTTCGGATCGAGCCGCGCCGCCGGGTTGGCGTTGAACAGGATGGGCGGCACCTCTTTCAGGTGCACCGAGATCTCGCTTGCCCGCTTGGGCAGGCGCTTGCCGGTGCGCAGATAGAACGGAACGCCGGCCCAGCGCCAGTTGTCGATGAAGATCTGGAGCGCGACGAAGGTTTCGATCCTCGAGTTGGGGTCGACCCCTTTTTCCTCTCGATAGCCCGGCACCGGCTTGCCGACGTTGAAGCCTGGACCATATTGCGCCCGGACGACGTTGGCGTCCACCGCCTCGCCCTCGAGGTGGCGGAGCGACTGGAGCACCTCGAGGCGCTCGTCGCGGACGACGTCGGCGTCGAGGGCGTGCGGCGGCTCCATCGCGACCAGCGCGAGGAGCTGCAGCAGGTGGTTCTGGATCATGTCGCGCAGTGCCCCGGCCTGCTCGTAGTAGCCGGCGCGGGTGCCGACGCCTTCTTCTTCGGCGACGGTGATCTGGACGTGATCGACGTATCTCTGGTTGAACAGCGGCTCGAAGATGCTGTTGGCGAAGCGCATCACCAGGATGTTCTGGACCGTCTCCTTGCCGAGGTAGTGATCGATGCGGTAGATCTGCCGCTCGTCGAAGACCTCCGCGATCGCGTCGTTGATGGCGCGCGCGCTGTCGAGATCGCGGCCGATCGGCTTCTCGACGATGATGCGCGCGAAGGGGTGCTCGGCGGCTGACGACTCGCGCTTCACGAAGCGCGAGCGCGCGAGCTGCTTCACGGTCGGCGCGAACAGCGTCGGCGGCACGGCGAGGTAGTAGATGCGATCGCCGGGCAGCCCGCCTTCGTGCTCGATGAGGTCGAGCCGGGCGCCGAGCGGCGCGAGGCCCTGCTCGCCGTCAATCGACGCGTTGATGAAGAACAGCATCTTCGAAAAGCTCGACCATGCCTGCTCGTCGAGCGGCCGGCGCGAGAACTTCGTGATGCCGTCCTTCGCGAACTCGCGATACGCCTCGTCGGTGAGCTCCTTACGGCCGACGCCGACAATCGCCATGCGCGGCGGGAGCAGCCCGTCGACATGAAGGTTGTAGAGCGCAGGCAGTAGCTTGCGATGCGCCAGATCGCCGTTGCCGCCGAAGATGACGATCGTCACGACTTCTTGACCGCGTGGCCACCGAACTGCTGGCGCAGCGCCGCGAGCAGGCGATCGGCGAAGGGGTCGTCCTGGCGCGACCTGAAGCGCGTGTAGAGCGCGGCCGATAGCGCCGGCAGCGGCACACCGCGGTCGATCCCCTCGTGCAGCGTCCAGCGGCCTTCGCCCGAGTCCTCGACGTCGCCCTTCAGGCCGACGAGATCGGGGTCCTGGTCGAGCGCGCGGGCCGTGAGCTGGAGCAGCCACGAGCGCACGACGCTGCCGTGATCCCAGAGTGCGGCCACCGCCGCGAGGTCGATTTTGTACGAGCTCTCGTGCATCAACTCGAAGCCTTCGGCGTACGCCTGCATCAACCCGTACTCGATTCCGTTGTGGATCATCTTCACGTAATGGCCAGCGCCGTGATCGCCGACGCGCAGGTAGCCGTCGGGCGGAGCCAGCGTGAGAAAG
>Ga0207701_10008558_pt1 | contig 10110 bp, 15 predicted proteins | sample KBSSwiSSwithPhiX_FD_184294 | JGI IMG/M metagenome (GOLD analysis project Ga0207701, IMG submission 184294) | Switchgrass rhizosphere bulk soil microbial communities from Kellogg Biological Station, Michigan, USA, with PhiX - S5 (SPAdes) (version 2) | ecosystem: Environmental > Terrestrial >...
TCTTCGTTCAGCTGATCCAGCCGATCTGGATCGATCCGCTCTTCAACAAGTTCGGACCGATGCAGGACAAGGCGCTCGAAGCGGAGATCCTGCAGCTCGCCGACCGCGCCGGCATCGAGGGCGGGCGCGTCTTCGAAGTGGCGAAGAGCGTGGATACCAAGGCGCTCAACGCCTATGTCAATGGATTCGGTGATACCAAGCGCATCGTCCTGTGGGACACGATCCTCAAGGCGCTCGATCGGCGTCAGTTGATGATCGTGATGGGTCACGAGATGGGCCATTACGTGCTCCACCACATCTGGAAGCTGATGGGAGTGGTTGCCCTGACGATCCTGCTCCTCCTCTATTCCGTGTATCGGCTATCGGGAGTGCTCCTCGCTCGCTACGGGACACGCTTCGGCTTCACATCGCTCGCGGACGTAGCCTCACTGCCACTCATCCTGCTGGTTGCCGGTGCGGTGTCGCTCGTCACCGATCCGCTCACGCTTGCCTACTCGCGTCACCTCGAGCACGAGGCCGACCGCTTCGCGCTGGAGATCACCCACGACAATCACGCGGCCGCCACCGCGTTCGTGATCCTGCAACAGGAGAATCTCGGAGTGCCGAGGCCGGGATGGCTCTATACGTGGTTCCGCGAGAGCCATCCTCCGCTTGGAGAGCGAATCGACTTCAGCAACGACTACCGGCCGTGGGAGACCAACCAGGCGCAGGTCTATGGCGATCGGTTCAAGTAAATGCGCGTCTAGCCGGACACGAGGCGCCAGCCGACAGTCCAGTTCTGCGCCTGCATCTGGTCGCTCCAGCGGAGTGCGCTGCTCCAATCGTTGAAGTCTCGAGAACCCAGCGGATGGTCATTGAGGAACCAGGTGACGACGGCGCCATCTGGACGCGGACGAATCATGGCGTGACACGTCAGGCCATCGGATCGCTGCATCCTCCACATGACGGTCGGCTCGTCGTACGATCGCGGGAGGGAGGTTCCAAGCACACCCCACGGATGGGCAAACGCGATACCAGCACGGACCACTCGCAACCTGCGGCGCCGGTCACAAAGGTCTGTTTTTGGTAGACAAAGATGACGCAATCCTCAGCTAGAGGACGTCTCTCAAGCGGACTTCTCAGGTTGTCTTTTCGGCCAGATCCGCCACGTCAGGTACACGACAAACGCGACTGCTGCCACTCGCGCCGCCCACCAGACTTCGACCTGCACGGCGAGCACGTTGCTGCCACTGGCCATCACACGCGGCATCAGCACGATCTGGGCGTACATAAGCTGGCCGAGCAGGAAGACTGCGCCGGCGATGAATGCGACGAGCAGCGCGACGCCAACGGCCTTCACGTAGACCATCAGGTGCGCGGCTGACGGCTCATGCCGTGATTATAGGGCGGTCGCTGCGATGAGGGAGAACCGCGAAACTCTTCGCGGGTGCCGCTGGCTTTTTCTCGCCCATGGGCGTCTTGCAGCAATCCTCTCCGACCAGTGCGCGGTTCCCCGCCGGCTCGACATATGCACTTCTTGAACATAGCCGTCCACTCAAACGAGCGTGAATGGCGCGTCTGAAGGAGGCGCGTATGGCGGTTCTGGAAGTCTTCGCGCACTTGACCGTTCGACCAGGACAGCTGGAGGGATTCAAACAGCAAGCAGCGGAGTGCGTTCGGCTCACGAAGGAAAAGGACACACGAACACTGCGCTACGACTGGTTCCTCTCGAGCGATGGCACGGAGTGCGAGGTCCACGAGGCGTACACCGGCCCCGACGGGTTGATCGAGCACAACAGCCACATCCTCGAAGCTCGCAACAAGCTGTTCAAAGACTACGCGGACAATCACTTCATGACCGTGTACGGTGACCGATCGCAGCCACTGATCGATTTGTTCAAGGCGCACGGCGTCGGGTTCAAGTGGTTCGAGTTTGTTCAGGGACTCTAGTCGCTCGTCCGCGGACAGTCGGGAGGTAAGGCTATGACACCAACGACTCTCGATTCCAAGGTGCACGACTTCCTTGCTCAGAAGCGGATCGCCGTTGCGGGGGTCTCGCGCACCAAAGGCAAGCATCCCGCCGGCAATCTGATCTACCAGCGGCTGAAAACCACCGGCCACGAGGTGTTTGCGGTGAATCCGCACATGCAGACGTTCGAGGGCGACCGCTGTTATCCGGATCTGAAGTCGATTCCAGGTGGCGTGGACGGGGTAGTGATCGTTACGCGACCTGATCTCACCGAGCGCATCGTGCACGACTGCGTCGATGCAGGAGTGCGTCGCGTCTGGATGCACCAGTCGCTGGGCAAGGGAACGAGCGTCTCGCCGACGGCTGTCGAGTATTGCCAGCAGCACGATGTCAGCGTGATTGCCGGCGCCTGCCCGATGATGTACGGCGACGGCGTCGATGTTGGACATACGTGCATGCGCTGGTTCCTCAAAGTCACGGGAGGGCTTCCTGCATGAGCCGCCGCCGACAGATCGCGTGGATCGTCATCCTCGTCGTGGACGTCGCGTACCTCGTGTGGGGCGCAATGGCGGCCGCATCGCCCGCCGGCCTGCTCGGACCTGGCGGCAAGGCGATTCTCCCCGCCGGCTACGAAGGCTATTCCGGCGGGTCCTGGGCGGAGCTGGTGCGCACGTCACCGATGACCGCCAACTACCTGATCGTGCTGTTCCGGACCTACGGCATCCACTGCGCGGTGTTCGGATTGATGGGAAGCCTCATCGCGGTGACGGCCTTCCGCCGCGGTGAACGCTGGGCCTGGTGGACGTTGCTTGCCAGCAACACCATGGCACTCGTGTCGGCCATGCGGTACGACTGGATCGTGAACGCCATCGGCCCATTCGAGCTCACCGAATACCTTGGGCTCGCGTTGGTCCTGTGGGCTCTCGCGGTCACCGCGCCTTTCGTCGCAGCCACGAGGCCAGTCCGACGGACGGCCTGATACGGACGCCCGACTTGCACCGAACGACCTCAGTTGTTCTCGGTGGGACGGTCGATGCGTTCGATGACCAGCACGTCGGCAAGTTCGCGCTCGGCATCGAGCTTCAGACCAAGCTGCTCCGGCAGCGCGGTGAAGATCGAGGGCGCGCCGGGATCGACGGACGCAGCTCCAGGGATCGAATCGCCTGAAAACCTCAACTCCATGTCGTAGGTACCAGCGAGTCCAGTACGATCGACGACGGGGCGTCCAACGATCAGCGAAATGAGCGGCGCCAACTGCCCCATCGGCACGCCAACGAGCTTGACGCCGCCGCCAGCGCCTCCCTGTACACCGCATTGGATCGCCAGCGGGTTCGCCTCGCCGCGCGGCCCCTTGCAGATGGTGGTTGACGGCTTCAGATCCGGTCCGAGCTGGCCGTCCGCTCGTACCTTGACCAGCGCGTAGCTCTGGAGCTCTCGCTTCTCGATCTTCGCGATGAGTTTGAAGCGATCTTCAAGCAGTGCTCGCAGCATCGGCCGCATCTGCTCGACTGCATTCATTCCCTCGGGCGGACGCGCCTGGATGTCGAAGCGCTCGACGTTCGTCCAGTCCGGGTGCCCGATGATCCGCGATGGCGTGTTGATGTTGTAGGCGAGCTGCACGATCGCCCGAAGCGGCACGTTGATCAACGTGACGCCGCCCTGCCAGCTGATCGTGACTTGCGTCGCGCCGGTCTTGTTCGCCTTGACCGAGGCGACGTCGAACACTGGGGGCGGCGGCGCCTGCGCGTGAGTGGCTGTGGACGCCACGAGGGCGGCCAGCCAGATAACGACTCCTTTACGCCTCATTGCCACAAAATATCGCACATGAACCCCGACCCTGGTGTACCGGTCTGGAGGTGCGGAACGCGAGCTCGATGGCAGGCGCATAATCCGATGATGGCAACCCGCGAAGCCCGCCTCCCTGATAGCCGGCTGCTCGCGTGTGCCCTCGTCCTCACGTGCGCGGTCGCAGGTTTACGAGGCGCCTCGCTGCAATCAACTGACAAGCGTCAGGAGCGGTTGCAGGAAGCAGTCGCCCGCGTCTACGACACCAGTGTCCTGCACCGCATCGACATCGTCATCGCGCCGGACGATGCACGCACGATTCTGAATCGGACCAGCGAGCGGGTGCGCTGCACGTTCACGTTTGATGGCGTGGTCCTGAAAGACGTCGGCATCCGCCAGGCCGGCGGCACGTTCAATCGCTTCGTCTCCATCGATGAGAAGCCCACGCTGAGCGTGAAGTTCGACGACTTCGTCAACGGCCAGGAGCTTCACGGCCTCGAGAAGAGGGTGCTCAAGGACGGGCGACAGGACAGCGGCTTCGTCGGCGAGCACCTGACCTACGAGGTCTACCGCCGCGCCGGCATCGCCGCGCCGATGACCGCGCATGCTCACGTGACGATCAACGGCACAGACAGCAGCATCTACGTCATGCGGGAACCGATCAACAGGGATTTCCTCACGTGGAAGCCGTTACCAGTAACTACGATGGCTTCACCTTCAACGTCAACAACGCGTACCTCTACGCACACCCGAAAGACGGCCGCCTGATCCTGATTCCGTACGGCGCCGACTCGTCGTTCTGGGCCGAAGCGCGCATCACGAAGATACGGAGCCCGCTTCGGTCGCCTCGGATTCTCGCTACGGCGCCCGCCACGGGCAGGACCGCGGTGGATGTGAAGAGATTCGCGGACTACCGGCCCGTGATCGAGGCGTTCATCAACGCCGGGGGCACCAATGGCAGTGCCGCCCTGCCCTAATCACGTGAAAAAGTGAGGGTGGTTAACGCTTCTTCCCACAGCACCCGAAACTTAGGTGTTCGCGGAACCGCTCCGAGCAGGACATCCGGTGCAATCCAGTGCATAACCGTAGCGGCTCATTCGATATTTTCCGGAGAGCAACGTGAAGAAGCTGCAGAAGAACGAAGGATTCACCCTGATCGAGCTGCTGATCGTCGTGGCGATCATCGGCATCATCGCGGCCATCGCCGTTCCCGGCCTGCTGCGTGCGCGGCAGTCGGGGAACGAAGCGTCGGCCATCGGTTCTGTTCGCGCCATCAACAGCGGCGAGACGGCGTTTGCATCGAGCTGCGGCGGCGGCGGATACGCGCAGAGCAACGCGGACCTGGCAAAGGCGCCTGCCGGCGGCGCGCCGTTCATCTCGCCCGACCTCGAGAAGGCGGATGTCGCGGCCACGGCCAAGAGCGGCTACATCGTCGACGTGAACGACAACGCGGACGCGGGTAACCGCGACGTACTGGCGGCGGCGAATACCTGCAACGTGGCAGCGGCGGCGTCGCGTGCCATGTTTCACGTAGCGGCCGACCCGATCAGCCGTGGCCAGACGGGCACGCGCTCGTTCGCCACCGACCACCGCGGCACGATCTACTACAGCAACACCGCGACGATCGCCAACCCGATCCCGGCGGCGCTCACCGATTTCATCCAGTAGTGGAAGTGCAGGCGCGACGGCAGCACCGGGCTGCCGTCCTACGGTCCCTTGTTCTTGGGTCTTGGTGCTTGGTCCGTCCCAGGTCCGTAGTCCGTCCCAGGTCCGAGTCCTTCTCACGTCCTTCATCCCAAGTTCATGCGGCATACTGAGCGGCGAAGCTGGACCGGGACGGTGGACCAAGGACCAAGAACGGACTAAGCACGAAGAGCTAAGGACCAAGGACTAGGCATGACGTACCAAGCCGTAGTCGGCGCGCTCGGCGGGCTGGCACTGATGCTGGCGGTCGTCGCCGCCTACGTGGTACTGGCGCGGCGCTATCGCCTGCTCTGGCATCCGCTCGCCATCGTCGCTGCCGTCGGAATCGTCAGCGTCGTCGTTTCCGTGTTGGGCGAGTTGTTCTTCCGTGATGGATGGGCGGCTGTACCGGTCATGGCGCGCCGTTCCGCAGTCGGCGGCTTCGGTTGGGGCGTGATCATCGCGGTCGTTGTCTGGATCGGCCGGCGCGCACTCGGCTTATCGACAAAGACCTAGTTGGCCGCAGGCGGTTGCTCGCCTCGACGTGACGAGCCTGAAGGGAGCAGTCCCCTTCTCGAAGCGCAGCCCCCACTGTTCCTTCACCGCGGTCCCGAGCGACGGCTGTGCGCCGACCTCAGGCGGGGCTGCGGGATCGGCGGGACGCCGGGGGCTGACGTCGTACTTCAGCTCCAGCGTGTAGCGCCCGGTCAGTCCCGATCGCCGGTCGGGTGACACTGTTGAACCTCGCGTGAACGCTATCCGGTTCGTGTTACCCGATTAACACGAGTCTCGGCTCTTCCCCTACCATGGCAGCGGATGAAACCACTCACGCAGGTCGCAGCGTTCGTTGCGCTCGTCTTTGCTGTGCCCTGGCTGGTCGCACCCTTGCTGCCGCAGCAGCCGCAGAGCACCTGGGAACTGATCCTGTCCTACCTGCCGGGCGTGTGGGCGCCAACCGTGATTGCCCTGGTGATGATGACGCTGACCGGCGGTCGCGCAGGGCTCGCTCGAGAACTGGCGGAGCGTTTCCGCGTCGCGTCTGGGCGTACGTGGCTGCTTGCTTCGGCAGCCACGCCTGCGCTTGTGACCGCAGCCGGCTTGCTCATTGCGCGAGCCGCAGGAGACGGACAATCCTTCATTCCGGCCTCCGCGTTCGGGACCGTCGTCCTCAATGCCGTAACCACAGGAGCCGTTGGAGAGGAACTGGGCTGGCGGGGCTTCGTGCTGTCGCGCCTTGGCGAACGACTGTCACAACGCGCGGCGGCCATCGTCATGGCCACCTTGTGGGCCTTGTGGCATCTGCCGATTTTTCTGTTTCCCGACTCGCCCTATTCGACCTGGCCGATCGTGCCCGCTCTGCTCAGCATCATGGCGTTCGGGCTGTTCCTGGCCGCACTGTTCTCCGCCACGCGGGGTTCGGTGATCCCCACCATGCTGGCGCACCTGTCGTGGAACATCACACTGGGAATCGGCGGGGTTCAGCTGTCCTCGAACATCTTCTGGTGGACGCTTGCGGGGCTGTTCGCACTGAGCGCCGTGTGCGTCGGATCGTTGGAACGCGCCTCCCGCAAGCCTCAAGCAGCGCGAGTCTGACACTGACTCACAGCCAGGTCTCGCCTTGTCGCTGCTCGGCAGCTGTGTGCGGGCGTCGAAGCCGTAACAACCCGGTAACAGGCCCTGGATCGGAGCGACTTGAGTTCTTGACGCAGGTTGTTCTCCGGGCCATCATCGCGCCGTGAGAACGCTCTGGCCGGCGATACTCCTGTCCGTGTTGGTGACTGGTCCCGCAATGGTCCGGGCCCAGTGGCTGAACTACCCGACTCCGGGCATTCCGCGACTGTCGAACGGCGCTCCCAATCTGAAGGCACCAGCGCCGCGCACACCTGATGGCAAGCCGGATTTTTCCGGCATGTGGTTCGCCAACGTCCCGTCGAAGGACTACTGCAAGGAAAAGGATTGCATCCAGGAAGAGCGCATGGCGCGCGAGCAGATCAACCTGGGGATCAAGCTGAAGGACGGCCTGCCCTACACCGAGTGGTCGAAGGAGCAGATGAAAGAACGGCGCGCCAACGGGGGCCGTGAAGATCCGCATAGCTACTGCCTGCCACCGAACTTCCCGCGCGCCTGGACGCTGCCGCAGCACACCCGGATCGTGCAGACGCCCGGCATGATGGTGATGCTGCATGAATTCAACGCGGCCTACCGCGAGGTGTACCTGGACGGGCGGCCGCTGCCCGTCAATCCGAATCCGACGTGGAACGGCTACTCCACCGGGCACTGGGAGGGCGACACACTGGTCATCGACACCAACGGTATCCGCGACGACATGTGGCTCGATATCCAGGGCAGTCCAGTGACCGAATCGGCCCGCGTGACCGAACGGCTGACGCGTCTCAACTTCGGCGTCATGCAGGTCGAGATCGCGGTGAACGATCCCAAGGCGTACACCAGGCCCTGGTCGGTGACGATCGAAATGGCCGTGCAGGTGGACACGCAGATGCTCGAAGAGATCTGCATGGACAACGAACGCGACACGAAGCTCTACAAGAAATGAATCATCGTCTTTCTGACGTGGAGTCCGGCTTTAGACGGACCGTCGCTCGCATCGCAGTCGCTGTCAGCCTCTGCCTCGCAACAGTTCCGTCCGCGTGGGCGCATCATTCCCAGTCGGAGTACGACTCACGCGCCAAGGTGGACGTCGAGGGCACGGTCACCAAGCTGGAATGGAAGAGCCCGCACGCGTGGGTCTATGTGGATGTGACCGACGCGAAGGGCGACAAGACGAACTGGAGCTTCGAGCTCCCGAGCCCGGTGACGTTGATGCGCCGCGGATGGACACGCGATTCGCTGAAGCCCGGCGATCGGATCAAGGTAGCCGGCCGTCGAGCCAAGAACTTTCCAACCATCGCCCTTGGCGATTCGATCAAGGACAGCACCGGCAAGCCGGTGTTCACCGGCGTCACGCAGATCTACGAGCCGGAATCGGAGTCCAAAGAATCCAAGTAAGCGGCTGTCCGACTGAGATCAACGAAGACGTAAACGGCCACTTTCGGGGGCACTTTCCGAACGGTCGTGCTACGCACAGACGTCAGCAAACCGTTCACCCAACGCTGTGCTTGCAGCCGCAAGTCTCTGATACGTCACACGTTTACCGACGCGGGCCGCCTCGGGCATCGTGCTTGCCACCGATGGGGAGTGAGGAGGCTCGACCATGGCAGACAGCACGCACACTATGCGACGGACAACTCGTGGATTGATCGTGGCGGCGGCCATTCTCGTGCCCTTTGTTCCCATTCAGAGTGCGGGGCGCGACGCAACAGGAGTTGCGGCGTCACGGGTGGTTCGACAGGTGACGATTCCCGCTGGCACCACGCTGCGTCTGCGCGTGAATCGCGGGTTTGGCTCTGACATTTCTCGCGTTGAAGATCCGGTGTCCGCGACGCTCGCGCGGTCCGTGGTGATCGGTGGCCGGGCCGTGCTGCCGGCGGGCAGCAGCGCGTCGGGCTTTGTCTCCGAGGCCACCCGGCCGGGCAAAGTCAAAGGACGTGGCCGCGTCGCTGTGCGTTTCACGCGGATTACCCCCGCAAGCGACACGGCGAGTTACACGATGCATACGCGCTCGTGGATCGCGGTTGCGCCGGCTACGAAGAAGAAGGATGCGTTGACCATTGCTCTTCCCGCAGCTGGCGGCGCCGGACTCGGCGCGTTGATCGATGGGAAGAAAGGCGCTGGAATTGGCGCGGCCATCGGCGGTGGCGCCGGCACCGCGGCCGTCCTGACCACGCGCGGCAAGGACGTGCGAGTGGGTCGAGGCGCGGTACTGAGTGTTCGCCTGAACAGCCCGCTGACGATTAACGTCGACGAGCGATAGCGAGCAACGAGCGTGGACGCCGACGGAAGGATACGAGAGAAGATTCGCGCGCAACGCGTGCTGGCGGCCAGCAGACGACATCAGAATGTCAGCCTGACTGCGGCGCCGCCCCTTCCGCGGCCGACCACCGGTGAAACGTTAAGACTCCTCCGCCCGACGGGCTTCTGGTAGATCACCTGTCGGCGCAAAATCAACGCATCGATCCCCACACCCGCTGCCGCGCCCATCCCGGCGAACAGCACCCCTCCCGCCACAGCGGTGGGAACGATGACGTCGCCACCATCACTGTCGCGGAGAAGTGCCAACGCGGTGACGAAGTAGGCCGTTCCGGCCACAGCGCCGATGATCGCCCCGTTCTTCAACGAATCACCGCGACGCTGACTGAGCGTGACCACGTCGGCTTCCCCAAGTTGCCGCGGTCCGGACCCGGTGACCAGAGTCAGCGCATCGCGCGATAACGTGCCGATGCGGCCGTGGGTTTCTGCGCCGCGGGCGTCGACAACCGTGACCGTGTCGCCGGGCTTGACGAGAACGGCAAGCTGGTCGAACGACGAGGCAACCTGCTGCGCCGCAACCGGGGTCGCACCAGCGCACAGAAGAAGCACAACCACACCGACTATCGTCAGATGCTTCACATCGCCCTCTCTATATATCCAAGGTGCAGATCCTCGTCATCAGGGCTCATCTGAGCAGAGCGCTCACGATCAACGTCGCTGAGCGATAGCTGCTCGCGTCTGGAATTGAAATAGGATCGCTGCCACGCGATCCATGAAAAAGTCCCGAGGACCTGCCTCCGCCAGGGCTACGGCGGGCAAGGCGGCTG
>Ga0207701_10008560_pt1 | contig 10107 bp, 7 predicted proteins | sample KBSSwiSSwithPhiX_FD_184294 | JGI IMG/M metagenome (GOLD analysis project Ga0207701, IMG submission 184294) | Switchgrass rhizosphere bulk soil microbial communities from Kellogg Biological Station, Michigan, USA, with PhiX - S5 (SPAdes) (version 2) | ecosystem: Environmental > Terrestrial > Soil...
GGCGCTACACTGAGCGTCGTTGGTTTTAACGGGTCCGCATAAAATCTACCGTCATTGCCGAGCTTGATGTAGTCGGCCGTTGTAGCATGAAACGAGCCGCCGACGTTGAGCTGAGCGGTAGGGCCAAAGATGATCCCCGCGGGATTCATCAGGAAAAGATTGGCACCTGGGAAATCCATAGTATTAATCGTTCCGAAGATACGCGACGGGTTGCCGCCGGTGACGCGGCTTAGGATGTTTGTGGTAGGCAGGCCGGAGTCATTGAGAAAGTTGGCGCTTTCTGAAGTGTTTAAACTGAAATCGCCGAAGCTATGGAAGAGATTGGTTCCACCGCCTGGCCTTGTTCCTGCCGTGATATTGAAAACACCAGCAGACGGTTGATTAACTACTGTACCAAGTCCGCTGGGCGTAATCTGCGCTTTGCACACAGAGACGGTGTCACCCGCAGTATAAAAAAACACTCCGGCTACCAGCGCCCTCACAAACCTGCGACTTTTTCGGGTCATTGTACTCTGGCTCCCTGGCCATGGGCCCGTCCCCGAGGTCGAGTTATTCTCCTCTAGGTCACTCGGGAGCGCTTTGTCAACGCCGGCAAAGCACTCCCGAGAAATAGCTCAGAACCTATTTGCACTGGCTCAGGGTGATAGTATTCGTACCTCCGAACCATCCGTTCGCGTCGCTGCCGATCTCCAGCTTGAAGGGGTTAAGCCCGTTCGTGCATTTACCTCCAGGAGCGACCGCCGCGATGAATGAGTTTTTGCTAAGGTCAAGTTTCAGATCAGCGAGCGGCTGGCCTCCATCACAGGACGGCTGGGAAATCGTATTGTTTACGTGAAAGCCGGTGAAGGTGACCGGCGTGCCGTTTACGCGGGCTTGAGTGCTACCGTTAATGATCGGACTACCGTCGGCCTGGATAGTGAACGAAGGAGCATAGTTACTGCAGCCGATGATAGTGGCTGGAAAGTTGGCAGTGCTCGATCCAGTATCCTTGACGTTCAGCGTAGGCTGATAGGCGACTTGGACCACCTCCTCGCCGTGGACGTTTGCCATGGAGGCGATCGGGGTAATGTCCGCCTTGCACTGGATCGAATCCTCGGCGACGGTGACTTCGACAGAGCCGGTGTTGTCGGGCTGCGGAAACTCGGGAGTCGATGGAGACAAAAGATCCCAGTAGAAAAGCAACATATTCGAGTTCACGGTAACAGGGCCGGGATTCGTGCCTAACTTCTTGTAAGTCCCGTCGATCTCCCCAACCAATGTTCCGTACGGGGCCTGAAAACTGTCGCCAAAAGGACCCGCCCCAAAGTTCGTACCGATCTGATCTGGAATTTCACCCGGAAAAAAAGCCGCCACCTCCGGGTCCAACTGGTCGAGATAGTTCGGTTTAAACGCGGTTGTGAACAGATCAGCAATCAGACCGTCGGCGTTTGACCATCGGGGTGTCGGTCCCGCGTTCCACAAATCGTTGGGCTCCGCTGTCACGAAAAGAGGTTGGCCGAAATTAGCGGCCGGTATTGGTACGGAAAGCCCATTAGCTTGTTGGACAGAACCGCCGTCAGAGGGCATGGCGCTGTTATTGGCCCTGGCATCGACAAGAGTCGTGAGCGGGCCGACAAAACGCTGGGTGTGGCATAGCGCCCAGGATAATGGAAGCGCCTTTTCAACGCCGTTCTTCGTTAGCGTTGAGAACGTGAAGACCTGCCCCGAATTCAAAAGACCGTTTACTGGGTAGTCACTCACTCTCACGGGCATTTGCAGACCGAACAGGGCCTTACAGTTGTTCGAATTCAGAAGCGGCTGTACCGTGTCCGTGAAACCATCGATGTTCGTTGGATCGCAGAACTTCTGCGCTTTTCCGAAAAGCGGATGAGTATTTGGCAGGTTCGCGGGTACCAACTCATAGAGCAATTCCGCAAACGGGAAAGAGTCATGGCCGGTGACGTCGAAAGTCCATGTTCTTCTTGTAGCACCGCCGCTGGTCGATTCGCTATAATTAAGTCCAGGAAAAAGCGCAGTGTCAGTTATTTGGTTGAGCTGAAACAGACCTATGACTTTACCGCCGCCGGCACTCGCCTTAAAATTTTTCGCGTTGCTTAGCGTTGGATTAGGCGCGCTGGCATCCACTTCGGCGCAGACGACGAGCCCCGAGAATTTAAAAGAGGGCCGAACATTGGGCGAAGCGTTTGAGGGCGTGGTGTCGATGGTCGCCGACGAACGGGGATCGCTGAGGTCGCAGAACAACTGCAGGCCTGCCAAGCCAAATTTGCGCGGACTGGATATGCCGCCTCCCGTGCCCCATTGACCACTGGCATCTTGAACACTCCACGACGCGAGCCCAAAAATAAAAGACAGTACGAGCAGTGATTTTCTATAGAACATGACTCCCTCCTTAAAATTTAATCGCGTTGCATGGGGCAAAGACAATTGCGAGTTGAGTTTGTATCCTTGTCATCGCCGAAACGACGAGTCGACCGCGCAATAAATGGCTTCGTCTAACGATCCAGGCGCGTTTCCGCCGCACGTAAAATTTTTGCGGAAATCACGTAGGGGCATCATGTACTTCTCATACTCGCATAGTTCCCTCCTCCGTTTCTGGCGGAGTTGATCTCCCCATGCGCCAGAAACAGTTGCATATCGCCGAAGAAGAATTTCGACTCTCACATCGGAAATTTTTTGCGGCTCACAGGTAACGCGTCAGATCGACTGACGGCGATCACAAATAACACCAGCCGTGCGTCGCGGTTTAGCTCTTTCGTTGAGAACCGCAGCTCGAAGGCTCGTAGGCTATGCACAGTTTGTAGCCTGCTGTCAACACCGCTCCATTGGATGCGTAACAAGTCGCGCTAGGGCACTATACGGTACGCTGCTGGTTAAAATGAAACCGCTTAGGAATCCGCCGCACAGGAGAGCACATGTCATGCCACGGTTACAACAGCTTTCGTGTTAAATTTCGTCAACCAGTTTGCGCATTCAGGCGTGGTTAGAGGATGTCGCGGCGTAAACTTTTTGATTCCGACTGGAAACGAAGTGGTCGGCTTGTCTACTCCAAGTTGTCACTTTCTTCGATTTTTCTCGCGGTAAATTCTTAGAGACAACCACGTGGGGCCTAGTAGGCTGCGCCTCATGTTGAGCATGAACTTGCCTGTTTTGGGAGCAACGAAGCGATGGGCTCTTGGAGTGAAAAAGCGCGGTTAGTGTGTTCTCTGACGTTCGTCAGATCTTAAGCGTCATTCCGGGCAAGCTGGCGTAAGAATAACCTAAAAGAAAATTCCTAGCTGCACCTCGCAGTGTTAGCCTATCAAGCCCAAATAGCGCCAGTATGGGATGGCCGCGATCAACGCCACGATGTACGCGGCCGCGTAAAAAATATTGATCCGGCACATGAGCGGATAAGAGAACCCTTTGCCGTCCGTGGTCGAGTAAGCGAGCATGTGCCAGTCCACCTGATAAGGAAAAAACCAAACTTCCGAGGCGATCAAAATGATCATGGCAATGATCCATGGGCTCATGCCGACGTCGATCGACAACGGTAGCAGTGCCACGCTCAAAGTCACCACTGTCAGGAAGCTGGTAAAAACCAATTTCAAAACATACGTGAGCAGAGCGATGACCAAAAAGAACCGTACCGGGCTATTGATAAACGGCACGATTAACGGCGACATCACATCCACGAGCCATACGTCGATCCTGGCCTGCTTCAAAAGCGTTGGGATGCTTAAGGTCACACCCATGTAAATCAAAAGCTCCCAGTCGATGCCCTTACGCAGCATGTTCCAATCGATGATGCCGGTATTCACCAACACGGCAAACGCAACGATCGCAATCCAGGCGCCGTCAATGCCGTGATATGGCGCGGTGAGCCAGCCTGCCACGGTGAACAGAAGCACGGCCTGACTGATCCATTCCTTGTATGAAAGCGGTCCAAGAACATTGAGTTGAGTCTGGACCATCGTGTAAGAAATTTTGGGCTGCGACTCCGGCCGATAAAGGACGATACTGCAAAGCAGAATAATCAGGATGACAACCAGGGTCGGCGGCAAGGCGGCGATGAACCAGTAACCCCAGGTAAACTGAGCGCGTACATCGTTGGGCAACAATCCCCAGGCGATTAAGCTCGTGGTCGAGCCGGTCAGGAATAGAAACCCGAGTTGGCCGAGGCCAAGAAAACTGGCGACGAATAACCCAGTTGAGGCTTTGGAAGGGGTCTTGTAACCCAGGCTTTCGGAGAGGTTCACGAGCATCTGGCTGGTAATCACCGTGCGCGCAGTCTGCTGCGGGATCAATGCCATCACGACAACGCCCATCACTCCCGTCGCAATGATCTGCCAGTAATAGCTGAGCGGAAACATACGGACCAGATGGAGTGACAGACGGTAAAACAATCCGGAGCCGGTGATTGCGGCGCCCAGCCCTAAGACGCCGAGGGTCATGAACCAAGTCGTGCTGGCGAATCCACCCATGACGGTTTCCGCCGATTCGAGCTTGGTGAGGATGATCACCATTGCGAAGACCAGGGCCACGCCATAGTCGGGCAGCACGCGAAAAACCCAAAATGTGAGCGTGAAGCAAATTAAGCCTAATAATTTAGTAGCCGACGGATCCAGGCCGAGATCCGGTTGTCCGAACCAGAGATAACCGCCTACTGCAAGACCAAAAATCGCGCCGAACCATTTACTGAACGAAGGCGAGCCAAGTAGCGACTTCCACCGCTTCACGACACTATGGGACCGTGGTTTTGCTCCCGCAGGAGGCGATACCATGAGGAACTCAGGCAAACTGATTTCTTGAAGTTGCTGTTGATACCCGTCGGACGCCGCGTTCTCTTGGCTGATTAAATTGAGCGCGCTGCGCAATTGATTGATCGCTTGCCCGTAGTCATTGCGCTGCGCCAGCGTTTCCGCCATGCGGCGGTAGCTCACGACGGTATCGGGCGCGAGCGCGCCAGATGCCCTTTGGGTCAAGACTTCGCGATAGCTGCGGTACGCCCCCGCCATATCGCCTAATTGGATCAGAGCGCTAGCCCGCAAATTGACCAAACGAAGATCGGCGAAAAGCTGTTCCGGCGGAAACTTATCGAGAATGGTCTTGATTAAGAGCGGCGCTTCGTTGAGAAGAGGTTCGCTCGCGGCAGTTAAAAGCCGGATCGCATTGGACCAGTCCTGAGCTTCGACGCGGTGATGAATCGCTTCGCGCAGATCGCCGAGGGCTTCATAACGCTCAGCAAAGCGCGCGTGCAGCCGCCCGATCATCTCCTCGCCCTCGACGGCGTTCAGTTTCTCGCGCAGAAAATCTCTGAAGAAACTGTGCAATTCGTATTTGTCGTTTTCCAGCCGCCGAATCAGCGGGAATTGACCGTCGCCGAGCTCGACAATGAGATGGGTCGGTTGGCTGTTTTGAAAAACCTCCTGCCACGTGCGTTTGTCGCCGGCGCCGATCAAAGAAGCCTGTCGAAAGAATGCCTGCTCGTCGGCGTCTCGCGCTGAGTAGAATTCCTCCGCAAGCGAATTGAAAGCTTCACGGCCGGTGGAATATTGGCGGTCGACATAGGAGAGCCGTTTGCTGAGCGTAGCGCTCAATTGCAATAACCAGGTGGGATGTTTCTCAATCAACTCATCCCAATCTTCACGTCGGAGCCGCCATAGAGACGTCGGTTTGATCGTGCGAATGGTCGCCGATCGCGGCTCCCCCGTCAGCAGTGCCATTTCGCCGAACCAATCGCGCGGCCCAAGGATCGCCACCACCTCAGATTTATCGCCGCCGCTCTCCAACAGAACTTGTACGGTGCCCGACTGAATTAGATAGAAGGCGTCACCCTGCTCGCCTTGAGAAAAAATTGTTATACCGGTTTCGAACGAGATCTCTTCCATTTTGCCGAGCACTTTGGCGACATCTTCGCGCGAGAGCCCGGAGAAAATCAGAACACTGCGGATGGTATCGGCAAGACCTTCCATCGAGTTGCGTTAGCGGATCACTTTATCGGCTTTTTTTAAAATTTCAGGAGTGAACTTCAGATCGAGAAACCGCGCGGTGCGGTAATTTAGGGTGAGGTCGAATTTGGCTGCTCGCTGGATGCTGAGACTCCCCGGCTTCTCACCTTTGATAATCTTATCGATCAATCCTGCAGCCTGCCGTCCCATGCCCAGAAAGCTTGGACCATAAGCGGCGAGCGCTCCGCCAATAGCCCAGGATTCCTGGTTGAACATGGTGGGGAATTTTTTCGCGCGTGCGGTGTCAAAAAGGAACTCTGATTCACCTTCGAACAGCTCGTCAGCGATCTGGAAAATCGCCGTAGCCGGCATTCGAGGCAGACTACTGACTGTGGTTTTCAACTCATCGCTCGACTTGATTGCATAACCGACCGCTTCCAAGCCGAATTTTTTTGCTGCAGCCTCGGCGGCCCTGAAACTGTCGCGTGAAAAAGCATTGTTGCCATCGTAAAAAATCAGGATCTTTTGTAGTCCCGGGACGATTTCCTTGATGAGCTCGACCCGCTTCTCTGTCGTGCTGCGGGCGTAGGCAGCCACGCCGGTCAGATTTTTCGGGCGTTCCCCTTCGCTCGACGTCCAAAAGGATGGAGAGTTACCAGACAATAGAGGGGAAGCTGTTGGAGTGCTTTTGATCAAACCTGCGGCGACCGGATCGTCCGGATGAACGAATACGATGGGTATCTCTCCTGTCGAGGCGATTGCCGCGCGTGTCGCGCTGGTGCCCGTGGTAAAAATGACATTCACTTGCCGGCTGAGAATCTCGCCGGCAGCAGGTTGCAAAGCAGCGCGGTTTCCTTTGGCATTACGGGTTTCAAAAAACAGGTTCTTTTTTTCTTCATAACCGAGCCGTTTGAGCTCTTCGCCCAGACCTTTGATCGCCTGTGTTTGAGACCGTTCCATCTCCTGGACCAGGATGCCCACTCGTATGGGTGATTGCGCAAGAACTAGAACCGGAGTAGCAAGAAGGAGGGACAACGCGCTCACGAAAAAAACTAACCCAATCTTTGCACCCGTCATGCTAGCCATCACAATGCGCCTTCGCTCTGGCCGGAGTTATCATAAGACAATTTCCATTCCCTCATGCGCCACGATGGTGGATTGAAAAATCTGTTTGGCGCGTTCTGCGATCGTTGCCATGGTTTTATCATCGTGGGTGGGCTCGTGGTGAAATAGTGCGAGCTGCTTGACTCCGGCCTTTTTGGCAACCTCGATCGCGAGCTCGATCGTGCTGTGCCCCCAGCCTTTGCGCGGCTTGGTGCGCGAAAAGTATTCATCGGACAGATACTGCCCGTCGTGGATCAGCAGATCCGCGCCGCGCGCAAAGTCGATGACTTCCGGGTAACCGCCGTCCTGTTCCTCGATATCCGTGGCATACACCAAGCTTTTCTTGCCGTAGAAAACCCGGTAGAGCATCACTCCCTTCAGCGGGTGCGCCGGGCTTTTATAAGTCGCAATCCGCAATTCGCTCTCGCCGCAGATGTCCGCCCGGCCTGGATTGATTTTGGGCCGATGCCCCGGTAACCCAAAACGAATGATCTCACCGCCGGCGAGAGAAAAAATCTCTTTTTTGCCTTTTAGCTCATCGAGCGAAACTGGAAAAAGATCGCTGTGGGTCAAATGGTTCAGGCTTCGAGTCAATGCGCCATGAGTCCGGCCCGGTCCGAGAATGAAGGTACGCGCCTTAGCGGTCAGCAGCGGCTCGAAAAAGCAGAGCCCCATCACGTGATCGATATGAGTGTGACTGAGAAAAATGTAAGCCGCCGCGGGCGAAGCGATCCCATTACAAAGCTCCTTGCCCAGGGGAATAATGCCGGTACCGGCGTCAAAAATCAGTCGACGCTCGTCGATTTGCACCTCGACACAGGATGTATTGCCGCCGACTTTGGAGCTCCCTCGATCCACGGTCGGATAGCTTCCGCGAACGCCCCAGAACTTAAGACGAATCTCGCGATTGTTTCTGAGCGTTTGGGACTTTGCGTTCATGCGACGGCTCAGCGGGCGCTAAGAATGTTGTAGGCGAGCACGGGCCGGGCAATGCCTTTGAGACTGAGCTGTTCGATGGCTTCGGCTACAAATGCATGTTCCAGGCGACTCATGGTTTTTTGATCGGTGAGAATTTGACCGCCCTTGGCTTCAGCGCAGAGACGCGCGGCGAGATTGGGTAAGTTTCCGACGGTACCGTAATCCATCCGTCCTTCAAATCCCATCGTGCCGAGGGTCGCATAGCCGGCGGCTATGCCGACGCCCAAATCCAAGTCATAGCCTTTCTTCAACCAGGCGCCGCGTAGATGTTTCACTCGATCGCGCATCTCGAGCGCCATCAGCGTGGCCTGCTGCGCGTGATCTTCGCACGGAATCGGGTCGTTGAAAATGATCACAATCCCGTCGCCCATAAAACGTTCCAGGGTGCCCGCGAATTTGAAAACCAATTGGCCCATCTCCGCATGATAATGGCGCAAAAATTCCATCACTTCTTCCGGCTCGGCGCTGTCGGAAAAGGCGGTGAAGCCGCGCAGATCGAGAAACACGATGGTGATCTCGCGTCGGTGAGTTCTAAACAATTCATCATCCTGGCCGAGAATGGTTTCAGCGATCTGCGGTGAGAGATAGCGTTTGAGGCGCGCCATACGCTCGAGCTCGCTTACCTGTTGTTTGACCGTCGCGGCGAGCGTGCGATTCCATTCGGCGAGCGTGTCATGCATCTCTTTGAGTCGCATCATGGCGCGCACCCGGGCCAAAAGCTCGAACGAATCGAAGGGCTTGGTCACGTAATCATCGGCGCCGGCATCGAGGCCGGCCACCTTGTCTTCTTGCGTGGCCTTGGCGGTGAGCAGAATGACCGGAATGCCCTGATGTTCCGGCGTCGCCCTGAGGTGCTTGAGAACCTCCAGTCCGTTCATGCGCGGCATCATATAATCGAGCAGGATCAGATCCGGCTCGAAGCTTTCAGTTTTCTCCAGCGCCTCAACCCCATCGCCGGCCCTCTCGATCACATATTCATAGTCGGCGAGCTCCTGCTCGAGCAAATCGAGATTGAACGGCTCGTCATCGACGATGAGAATTTTCTTACTCATAAATCATCCGACATACTTTTTGATCTTTTCGAGTAAGAGTTCCTCATCAATCGGCTTCGATAAGTAGTCGTCGCAGCCAGCTTTGCGCGCTTCGATTTCATCGCCGACCATCGCATGAGATGTGACAGCAATTATCGGGATGTGCTTCAAGGCGCTATTCGCTTTGATGCGCCGGGTCGCTTCCCACCCGTCCATCACCGGCATGCCCAGATCCATCAAGATGAGGTCGGGTTTTTCCTGTTCTGTGGCTTTGATTCCCTGCTCTCCATCCACCGCCTCTAACACAGCGTAGTTCTCTTCGAGCAACTGCACGAGCAAGTCCCGGTTCCAATCCGTATCGTCAACCACGAGAATCTTTTTCTTGTCCATAAAACACCTACGGTAATTTGCGTTTCGAAGTATGCAACGTATCAACTGTGCTTCATATCTAGTCTAAGTCCGCTTACGGCTAGTCCCTCGCCCGGAGGGAGAGGATTCGGGTGAGGGTTTAGTTTGATGCCTTCTTGTGAAGGCTTGGTTAAGCTTTTCCAATAGTCCATTTAGATTCTGTAGCACCTCATTGTTCCAAAACCGCAGTACACGAAAGCCACGCGAACGTAAAAAAGCGGAACGGCTTTGATCGGCTGCAGTTTGATCGGCGTGCTGGCCGCCATCAATCTCGATGACGATACGATGTTCAAAACAACAGAAGTCCGCAATCACCGAGCCGATGACGAACTGGCGTCGAAATTTGTAGCCGTGAAACTGTCGCGCGCGGAGCACCGCCCAAAGGCATTTTTCCGCTTCGCTTTGTTGCCGCCGAAGTTGACGTGCTCGATTTCGTAGCGTTTCGACACTTGGGTTAGTTGGCATGTATTACCCGAGAAGCCCTCACCCTTACCCTCTCCCACAGGGCGAGGGAATAGGCAGGCAATTCGGATTAGAATAACCGTTTCGTTCAATCGAAAATCGGCAATCGAAAATCTAAAATTCATTGTTTCAACTCCATCGGTAATGTGATCGTGAACTTCGAGCCTTTGCCTTCTTCGCTTTCCACGACGATCTCG
>Ga0207701_10008562_pt1 | contig 10106 bp, 11 predicted proteins | sample KBSSwiSSwithPhiX_FD_184294 | JGI IMG/M metagenome (GOLD analysis project Ga0207701, IMG submission 184294) | Switchgrass rhizosphere bulk soil microbial communities from Kellogg Biological Station, Michigan, USA, with PhiX - S5 (SPAdes) (version 2) | ecosystem: Environmental > Terrestrial >...
CAGTTCGAGCCGACGATCGGCAAGGACTTCCTCAACCTCTGCATCAAGGAACTGAATTAGGTCCGCGATGGCTAACGTCGACGCAACCACCGAAGCCACGCCGCAGCTCGCAGCGCAGATCGCCGCGCTCGAGCAGCGGCTGTACCGCGCGCAAGTAGCGGGGTCGGTCCCGGACATCGAGCCGATGCTCTCCGCCGACTTGCGCTATCTCCACTCGACGGGCGTCGCGGAGACACGCAGCCAGTACTTGAAGGGCGTGAGGGATCTGCTCTACGAGTACGGCGAGATCGCGAGCCGCAAGGTGCGTCTCCATGTCTCCGAGGATCTGGCGATCCAGGACGGGATCGTCGACATGACGGTGAGCGCCAAGGGCGCGCCGAAGAAGCTCATCCATCTCCTGTTCTGCCTCGTGTGGCGGCGCGAAGGCGCACAGTGGAAGCTCCTCTACCGCCAGGCAACGCGCATTCCGGAGGGCGGCTGAGATGACTGTGGGGCTGTTGTTCGCGACGATGGAGCCGCCTGCCAACATCGAGGAGGAGTTCCAGGACTGGTACGACACCGAGCACTTTCCCGAGCGGGAGAGTTGCCCGGGATTTCTCACCGCCAACCGATTCGTCTGCATCGACGGATGGCCGCGGTATCTTGCAATGTACGACCTCGAGGACGTCGAAGTGCTGCGCGGGGAGGGTTATCACAGGATCGCGCACGGGCGGTACTCCGCATGGACGCACCGCATCATTCCCAAAGTGACCGGACAGTATCGTGCCGAGGGCGTGCAGGTGTATCCGGGTGACGGGCTGCATGGCAAAGCAGGCCCGTCCGCGCGGACGATGGTCCTGCGCTTTCGCGCCGTGCGCGACGAGGGCGGGCTCATCGCAGGGCTGCGCCAGGCATTCGAGAACCGCACGCAGACGACGCAGCTTCGTATATTCAGGGTTGCGCCTGCGGAGGGCGGGGATTATCTTGCGATGGCCGAGCTCCGCGCGCCCATCGAGCTCGACGTCGCCGCGCTCGGCGACGCCGGCAGGAATATCGACATGATGAACACCTACATCGTCTACGCGCGGCAAGCCGCCGGCGCGTTTCCCAAGAAATGAACCGCGCCGCGATCGGCAAGGCAGCCGCCCTGCTCGCGAACGCGCGGCGCACGCGGGAGCCGCTCGATCGCCTGCCGGAGGACTGCCGGCCCGCAACGCTCGAGGACGCGTTCGCAATCGAGGAAGCGACCGTTGCCCAGCTGGGCGAGCAAATTGCCGGCTGGAAGGTGGCGCGCCTGCCCGATGGACAGTTCTCCTATGGCATCGTCCTCGCCTCCGTCGTCAGGCGCAGCGGCGATGTGGTCGACGCACGGAGCGTGCCCCTGCTCGGCATGGAGGGCGAGATCGCGTTCCGGTTCCTGCAGGATGCGCCGGCACGCGGCGCGCCCTATTCGCTCGACGAGATCGCCGAGCGCGTCGTCGCGTTTCCGCTGATCGAGATCGTCGCCAGCCGCTATACCGACTACCACACGACGCCGGTCATCGAGCGCACCGCGGACTTGATGTCCAACGGCGCGTTCGTCGTCGGCGACGACCAGTCCGCATGGCGCACGATGGACCTCGTGAACATTCCCGTGTCCCTCACATTCGACGAGCAGGTCGTCGTCGAGCGCGACGGCGGCCATGCGCTTGGGGATCCGCTGCCGCTCGCGATCGACATGGTCAATCGGCTGCGCGAGAGCACCGGCGTGCGCGCCGGCCAGATGATCACGACCGGTGCTTATACGGGAATGAACATCGCCAAGCGCGGACAGCGCGTCGCCGTCCGGTTCGCCGGATTCGCCGTGTGCGAGGTCGGCACCTCGTAATGCGGCACGTCGTCGTCTTTACCGACGCCAGCATTCGGAAGGAAGCGGTCGAGCTCCTCTCACCGACCTGCGACGTGAGCATCCTCTCCGCTTATCCCTCCGAGGACGCGATGATCGAGGCATGCCGGGACGCGGACGCGATCCTCGCGCGGCTGGGCGTGGTGACGCGGCGCGTGATCGAGCAGGCACCAAGGCTTCGGATCGTCGCGCGCCATGGCGTCGGCGTGGATGCCGTCGACCTCGACGCCGCCACCGCGCACGGCGTCGTCGTCACGACGACCGGCAGCGAGAATGCAGCCGCGGTTGCCGAGTACACGTTCGCGCTGCTGCTCGCCGTCGTGCGCCGTGTCGTGGACGCCGACGCGGGAATGCGCGAAGGCCATTGGGACCGCGATCCGCTCGTCGGCGGCGAGCTCGACGGCGCGACGATGGGCGTGGTCGGTTACGGCGCGATCGGCCGGCGAGTCGCCCGCCAGGCGATGGGCTTCGGCATGCGCGTGCTCGCCCACGACGTAGCGTCGCCGTCGCCGGAGCCCGGCGTGACCATGGCGTCGCTCGACGACCTGATCGCGAGTGCCGACGTGATTTCGTTGCATACGCGGTTGAACGCCGACAACGTCCATCTGATCGATGCGCGCGCGTTCGCGCGGATGAAGCCCGGCGCCTGTCTCGTAAATACGGCGCGCGGAGAGCTCGTCGACGAAGCCGCCCTCATCGCGGCTCTTTCGCGCGGGACACTGCGAGGCGCAGCGCTCGACACCTACGAGCGCGAACCGCTGGCGCCGGCAAACCCGTTGCGGCAGATGCGCAACGTGGTGTTGTCGCCGCACGTGGCCGGTCAGACAGAGGCCGCGCTTCGCCGCGTCGGAATCGCCGCCGCGCAATGCATCCTCGACGAGCTCGCCGGGCGGACGCCTCCGTTCGTCTATAACCCCGAGGCATATCGCAACCGCTCCTAGAACTTGTACAGGTTCGCGGGATTGTCGACGAGGATCTTCGCAAGCGTCGCGTTGTCGTCGACCCATGTGCCGAGCTGGTCGAGCAGCTTCCCGTCGTCAGGCATGTAACCTTCGATGGCGGTGTGCGGCCAGTCGCTGCCCCATACGCAGCGGTCCGGCGCGTGCGCAATGATGTAACGGGCGAGCGGCGCCACGTCGTCGTACGGAGGTCCCTGCACGGACGGCCGGTACCCGGTCAGCTTGGTCCAGCAGCGGCCGCTCTCGAGCAACGCGATGATGCGCTTGAACACGGGATCGCCAGGGGGCGTATCGGCCATCATGCCGCCCATGTGATCGAAGACGACCGGGACCGGGAGCCTTTCCACGATCGGCAGCACTTCGTGCCACACGTGCGTCGGGATGTACATCTCGATCGGCCAGCCGAACGGCGCGATGCGCGCGGCGACATCCTTCAGCTGGTCGAGCGTCGGGCCACCTTTCGCCGTCGTGATGAATCTCGTGGCGCGAACGCCCTTGTCGTGCATCGCCTGGAGCTCGCTCTCCGCGATGCTCGCGCCCACCATGACCACGCCACGGGCGCGATGCATACCCAACTCCTGCACTGCGTCGATCGTGCGCCGGTTGTCCTCGCCGTAGCAACTGGCCTGCACGACGACCATCCGCTCCATGCCGAGAACGTTCAGCATGCGCAGGAAATCGGACGGCAGCGCATCCGGCGGCGTGTAGCTGCGATTTGCCACGTACGGATACTTCGACGGGGGTCCGAGCACGTGCGCGTGCGCGTCGCACGACAGCGGCGGAACCTTGAGCTTCGGCTTCTCGATGACCGCGCGGGGCGGCTGGCAAAGGGTTGTCATGAGGTCAATACGATGTTGGCGTCGCGGATCGTGCGTTCCATCGTCTCGCGCTGCCTCGCGAGCCACGCAACGAATTCCGCCGTCGTCGTCGGCGCGAGCACCGTGCCCGTCGGCGCCATCTTCTCGACGATCGCCGGGTCCTTGAGCGCCTGCGTCACCGCGCCGTTCATCTTCGCGATGATGACTGCCGGCGTTCCCGCCGGCGCGAAGAGCCCGTTCCAATCGTCCATGTCGTAGCCGGGATAGCGCTCGGCGATCGCCGGGACGTCCGGGAACATCGCCACCCGTTGCGCGCTCGACACGGCGATCACCCGCGCCTTGTTGCCCTGCAGTGCAGGACGAATCGTCGACGTGGTGAGGAACACCGAGTCGATCTGCCCACCCATGAGATCGCGCGTCGCGTCCGGTCCGCCCTTGTACGGCGTGTGCACGACGGTGAAGTCGCCCAGCCGCTGCAGGAGCGCGAGCGCAAGATGACCGGCACCGCCCGCCGGCGGCGTGCCACAGCTCACTTTGTTGGGATTGGCCTTGCAGTACTTCACGAATTCGTCGAAATTCTGCGCGGGAAAGTCCTGGCGCACCGCGATCACCTGCGGAAAGCGCGCGGTCAGCATCACCGGCGCGAACGCTTTCTGGTAATCGATGGTGAGGTCCTTCACCAGCAGCTTGTTGGTGAGATGGTTGTTGCCTTCCCAAAGAAACGTATAGCCGTCGGGCGCGGCCTGCGCGACTACACTCGCGGCGATCACGGCATTGCCGCCCGTGCGGTTCTCGACGATCACCGTTTGCTTGAGGATGTCGGTCGTCCTTTCGGCGGCCGCCCGGCAGACGACATCGCCGCCACCACCGGGCGGAAAGGGGATCACGAGCCGGATATTGCGCGACGGCCAATCGGCCTGTGCCCGCGCGGATGCAGCTCCCAGCGCCGCCGCGGCTGCCGCAAGTTGCAGGAATTTCCTCCGCTTCACGATTCCTCCTTACGATTGCGCCGCGCGCAGCAAGAGCAACGCGGCGAGCATGCCGGGATCGTCGTGGCCGGCCGACTTCGCGCCGTAGATGCGCGCACGGCCGATCTTCGCTTCCCGTGTCCTGAATTCGTCGAGCGCCCGCTGCGTGGCGTCGAGAGGATCCTTGCTGCTCGCGAGCGCTTCGCGGATCGCGACGAGGGAGTCGAGGAACGTCTTGTCGCCCGCGCTCGCGCCGGAGCGTTCAATGATGGCCGCGATCGCGGCGTCGAGCATGCCGGCGACCGACGTCGCGCCGGACTTGCCGGCAGCCGACAGCCCGATGCCGATGACGGAGCCGAGGCTCGACCCCGTCGCGCGCCGCGTCTCGCGCCCCAGGTGCTGCAGCATCGTGCTCGTGTCCGGAAAGTCGTTCGCGACCGCACCGTGCCACGACGCAACGACGTTGGCGACCGTCATCCCGGTGTCGCCGTCGCCCATCACGCGATCCGCGGCATTGAGCTCCTCGCGGATCGCATCCAGGTTCGCGTACATGCGCCGCACCGCATCGGCGATGCCGGCGGTGGTCGGCGCGTCGGTCATCGCGGCCAGAACGGGCACGCGGTGGGCTGCGCAAGCAAGCCCTCGATCTCCGCGTCGAGGTCGACGATGGAGATCGAGCAGCCCGCCATCTCCATCGAAGTCGCATAGTGCCCGCAGTAGTGCCGCACGACTTCCAGGCGAGCTTTCGCCAACAGCGCATCGGTGGCGCGATACAGGATCAGGAGCTCCTCGAGCGGCGTGGCGCCGAGGCTGTTGACCAGCACCGCCACGCGCCCGCCGTGGCTCTCGCGGTCGGCCAGCAAGCGCTCGACCATAGCGCGCGCGACTTCGTCGGAGGTCGCGATGGCGCTGCGCTCGACACCGGGCTCGCCGTGGATGCCCATGCCGAGCTCCATCTGACCCTCATCCACCGTGAAGCCCGGCGCCGCCGCGCCGGGAATGAGGCACGGCGACAGCGCTACGCCGATCGATCGCGTGCGGTCCGCAGTGTGCTTGGCGATGCGCTTCACTTCCTCCATCGATGCACCGCCGTCGGCCGCCGCGCCCGCGGTCTTGAACGCGAAGATCATCCCGGCGACACCGCGGCGCTTCGCACGTTCCGCCGAGGATGCGCTGGCGACGTCATCCGCCACGACGACGGTCGCCGTCTTGCCGCCGTCGTCCTCGAAGTCTTCGCACGCCTGCGCGAAGCTCATGCGATCGCCGCCGTAATTGCCGAGCACGCACACGACACCCGCCCCGCCGTCCGCCGCGCGAATGGCTTGGCCGCACACTTCGACGGGCGGACCCGCGAACACTTCGCCAACCGCGCAGGAGGACAGCATGCCGGTGCCAACATAGCCGGCGAACACGGGCAGGTGACCGAATCCTCCGCCGGTGACCACGCCGACCTTGCCCTTGGCAGGCCCAGCCGCGCGCGAGATGACGCGGCCGCTCTTCCTGTAACCCGGAAACGCGAGGCACATGCCTTCGAGCGCCTCGTCGACATAATGCGAAGGTTCGTTGATGAGTTTTTTCATGTTTGCAGATACACCATGTGCGACGTCGTGTACTCGTAGAGACCGTGCTTGCCGTCGGCCCCGCCGATACCGGAGCGGCGCTGTCCGGCGTGAAAGCCCTGCATCGCCTCGAAATTATCCCGGTTGATGTACGTCTCGCCGAACTTGAGCTCGTTGCACGCGCGCATCGCGGAGGCAATGTCGTTCGTGTAGATCGAGGACGTCAGTCCGTACACCGAATCGTTGGCCTTCTCGATCGCCTCGTCCAGGCTGTCGATCAGATGGATCGGCGCGACCGGGCCGAAAATCTCGCGCTGCATGATGTCCATGTCCTGCCTGGTGTCGGTGATGACCGTCGGCTCGAAATAGTACCCGCCGCCCTGCTCGATCAGCTTGCCGCCGGTGACCACGTTCGCCCCGGCCTTGACGGCGTTGCCGACGGCGGCTTCGACCTTGCGTGCTTGCGTAGCGTTGACGAGCGGCCCCATGCCGACGGGCTTGTCGCCCAACGGGTCGCCATACGTCGTCTCGCGCATCGCCGCGACGAACTTCTCGACGAAAGCCGTCGCGACCTTGCGATGAACGTAGATGCGCTCGGCGCAGTTGCACACCTGGCCGCTGTTGATGACGCGCGAGTCGCGAATTGCCTTCACCGCGAGGTCGAGGTTCGCGTCGGGCAGCACGATCGCCGGCGCCTTGCCGCCGAGCTCGAGATTGACCTTGGTGATGTTCACGGCGGCGGCCGCCATGATCTTCGAGCCGGTTTCGACGCTGCCGGTGAAGCTCAGCATTCCGATGCGCGGATCGCCGGTGAGCGCCACGCCCGTGGTCGCGCCGCGCCCGTACACGAGATTGAATACACCCGGCGGGAGGTCGGTTTGCGCGAGGAGCTCGACGAACTTCGCGGCGTTGTTGGGCGTCTCCTCGCTTGGCTTGAGGACGATCGTGTTGCCCGTCAAGAGCGCCGGGGCCATCTTGCGTGCGATGAGGAAGAACGGGAAGTTCCAGGGCAGGATGCCGCCGATCACGCCGATCGGCTGCCGGAACAGGAAGATATTCTCCCCGGGACGGTCGCTGGCGATGATCTCGCCTTCGATGCGCCGCGCCCATTCCGCCATGTAATCGATGAAGTCGGCGGTGAACGCGGCCTCGACCTTGGCGAGGTCGAGGAGCTTGCCTTGCTCCTCGGTGATGATGCGCGCGATCTCGTCGCCGTGCTGGCGCAGCTTGGCGGCGATGCGACGCAAATACCCCGCGCGCTCGATGGGCGGCTTCTTCGCCCACGCGGGCTGCGCGCGCTTCGCCGCGGCAATGGCGTCGCCGACCATCGCGGCCGGCGTGTCGGGAATCTCCGAAATGCGCGTGCCGCGTGCCGGGTTGATGACCGCGATGCGCTCGGCGTTCGGGCTTTCGACGAACTTGCCGTCTATGAAATTCTTGTGCATGTGACTGCTCCTAATCCATCTTGATGTTCGCGCGCTTGGCGATCACCGCCATGCGATCGAGCTCGCTCATGAGGAACGCCTGAGTCTCGGCCATCGTCATGTTGTCGAACTCGAGCCCGTACTTCTGGTTGAACTGCGCGTGCTCGGGCCGGTTCATGACGTCGGTCAGCGCCTTGTAGAGCTTCTCCATCGCCGGCTTGGGCATGCTCGCCGGCGCAACCAGCGCATACCACTCGATGAGGCTGAAGTCCTTGATGCCGGAGGCCTCCGCCATCGTCGGCATCTCGGGCATGTAGCTGAAGCGCTTCGGCGTCGAGACCGCGAGCGGACGCACCTTGCCGGACTCCCAGTGCTGCTTGCCCGAGCCGTACGTCATGAACATCACCGGCACGCGATTGGCGAGGACGTCGAGGAACGCCGGGGCGACGCCCTTGTACGGCACGTGCACGATGTCGATGTTGGCGCCGAGACGCAGGCTCTCGGTGGCGAAGTGCTGGCCGGTCGCGTTGCCGCTCGTGGCGAACGCGAGCTTGCCCGGGTTCGCCTTCGCGTATGCGATGAGCTCCTGCACGCTCTTGATCGGCATCTCCGAGTTGACCGTGAGTACGCTCGCCGTTTTCCCGAAGACCACGATGCCGACGAGATCCTTGCGCGGGTCGTAGGAGAGCTGGGCACCGGTCGCCGGCACGATCAGGTTCTGCAGCGTCATCACGCCGACCGTGTGGCCGTCGTTCGCCTTGGCGATCGCGTCCATCGCGATGATGCCCGCGCCGCCGGGCTTGTTCTCGACCACGATCGGCTGGCCGAGCGAGTCCTTGAGCTTCTCCTGAAGGTAACGCGGGATCGCATCCGCCACACCGCCTGGCGGGAAGCCCACGATGACCTTGATGGGTTGGGTCGGCCACGCTTGCGCGAACGCGGTGGGCGCGACGGTGGTAGCGACAGCGAACAGCAACGCTGTCAGGCACTTTGCCGGCATGCATTCCTCCTCGAAGACAATCCTATAGTCGGCTCGCGCGAGCGAGCGTTTGTGCCTAGCAATCTAGCAGCGTTGAATCCCAAAGAAAAATTCATTTTTGTGCCTGACTTCGATAGGTTTTTACGATGCTGACTATGCGAGGCGCGGTGCTATGCTCGGCCGCTTCGTGACGTGTTTCCAACGAGGTATTAGATGACAGAGAAGCTGTGCGTCGGCATCGTCGGCGCCGATGCCAAAGGCCAGGGGTGGGCACCGCTCGCGCATTTTCCGGCGCTGCGCGCGCTGCCGGAGTTCGAGATCGGGGCGCTTTGCACGACGCGCGAAGAGACGGCACGGGCGGCTGCGGAGCGCTACGGCGTGCCGCGCGCCTATCACGATTACCGCGAGATGTTCGCGAGCCCGGACATCGACATCGTGTCGTGCGTCGTGCGCGCGCCGAATCATCACGAGGTCGTCATGGCCGCGCTGCAGGCGGGCAAGCCCGTCTATTGCGAGTGGCCGCTCGGCGTCACGACGGCGCAGGCGGAAGAGATGGCTTCCCTCGCTAGCGAGAAGGGAATACCGACGGCGATCGGCCTGCAGGCCCGTTGCGATCCCACACTGCGCTACGCGCGCGATCTCATCGCGCAGGGATATATCGGCAACGTGCTCGCGGTCACGATGGCGATGATCTCGCCGGGCATGCCGGAGCGTGCGAAGTCGAAGGCGTGGGAGGCAAAGCTTTCAGGAGGCGTATCCGCGCTCACGATCCGCGGCATGCACTCGATCGATCCCCTCTGCATGTGCGTGGGCGAGTTCACCGAAGTGTCGGGGCGCGTATCGACGCAGATCAAGCAGTGGAAGCTCACCGACACGGGCGAGATGATCGACGTCGAGGTGCCCGACAACGTCATGGTGCACGGCGTCGTCGCGAGCGGCGCCGTCGTGAACGCGCACGTCGCGACGATGCCCACCGCGACGCCCGGATTTCGCATGGAGATCTACGGGACCGACGGCGCGCTCGTGGTCTCGACACCCGGCGCGCCGCAACGCGACGCGAACAAGCTTGTGGGCGCAAAGGGCAAAGCCCCGCTCGCGCCCATGGAAGTGCCGTCGACCTACGTCGAGGTGCCGGCCGACACGCCGGTCGGCCCACCGCACAACGTGGCTGCACTGTATCGAAGGTTGGGCAAGGCGATCCGTGAAAGCGGCAGCGTCGAGCCCGACTTTCGGCACGCGGTGAAGCGGCACAAGCTGATGGACGCCATCGCGCAAAACCGATAACGCTGCGAGCGCCGACGACCAGCCTTCGCTCGGCGCGCGATGGAAATTTGCTGCTGCTAAGATAGTCCAGAAGCGCAAGGGGATGCGATTGCCCGGCATTGGCGGATCGGGTCGGAAGACGCGGCGCAACTACACTCGCTATTTGCAGGCGTGCGTGTCGATTGCGATCGCGCTTGCTTTCATTGCCAGCGCGCACGCCGACCTCGTTGTTCCATCAGGTGGCCAATACACGACCGGCGGCGGCCGGACCG
>Ga0207701_10008563_pt1 | contig 10104 bp, 11 predicted proteins | sample KBSSwiSSwithPhiX_FD_184294 | JGI IMG/M metagenome (GOLD analysis project Ga0207701, IMG submission 184294) | Switchgrass rhizosphere bulk soil microbial communities from Kellogg Biological Station, Michigan, USA, with PhiX - S5 (SPAdes) (version 2) | ecosystem: Environmental > Terrestrial >...
CGCACGTGGCCGAAGAGCTCGGCCTCGAGCAGCGTTTCCGGAATCGCACTGCAGTTCAGGGCGACGAAGCGATGCGCATGGCGCTGGCTGCTGTGGTGAATGGCGCGCGCCACGACCTCCTTGCCGGTTCCCGTCTCCCCCGTGATGAGAATGGTGCTGTTCGTGGCAGCCACCGTCTCCAGCAACTGGAACAGGCGTTTCATCGCCGGACTCTTTCCGACGATGCCTTCGATGCGGTACCGCGCGTCGAGTTGCGCGCGAAGGTATGCGTTCTCGGACTTGAGCCGCCGCTTCTCGAGCGCCGCTTCGAGGGCGTGCGTCAGTTCGTCGATCTGGAAGGGTTTGCTGACGAAGTCGGCCGCACCGCGCTTGATCGCGTCGACCGCATCTTTCACCGTCCCATATCCGGTCATGACGATCGCGACGATATCTGGATAGCGTTCGATTGCGGCGTCGACCACCTCCGAGCCGGTGACGCCTGCCATGCGAAGGTCGGTGACGATGGCGTCGTAGGCGAAGTCGGCGAGACGCGTCAGCGCGGCTTCACCTGAGTCCGCCTGATCGACGGCGTAGCCTCGGTCGGCGAGCTGCTCGGCGACAACCGATCTCAACGCGGGCTCGTCTTCGACCAGCAGAAGATGTTTCATCGATTCAGGCATTTAGCGAGCGACGGAATCTTGACACAACCCGGACATTTGTCCATGCCGCCGTCTGGCGCCGCCCGCGGAGTTCGAGCGGAACTCATGCAAAGTCATTCGGTGCGCGTCGAGGCAACGGTGGGAAGGGTCCAAATTCAAGCGCGGCCTATACAGCACGGCCGCAATCACTCCGATACCTTTCCTGGAGGCAGAACCCGTGGAACGAAAGACGATCTCGATCATGAAAGCCTGCGAACTGGTTGGCGTCAGCCGTCGCACTATCTACAACTGGCTCTCGTCAGGGAAGATTGAATACGTGCGCACCGCAGGCGGGTCCGTCCGCATCTTCGTCGATACCCTGTGGCGCGATCCGAATCACGCTGACCGGCCGGCAACCGAGACGGTCTGGCAGCAGGAACAGCGCAACCAGGCTTAGGCGACGGGCTCGTGTCCCGGATCGAGGTGCGCCTGAGGCGCGACGTGACTGATACACCCGAACTCCAACTCCTGTTCCACCGCTTGAACAACCAGCTAGGCATCATCCTCGCCCACGCTGAACTGCTGGAATCGAAGGTGCCCGACGCCCCGAGCCGCGCGCGAGCCGCCCAGGTGGTGGCAAGCGCGCTCGAGGCCATGGGCACTGTCAAAGACCTCCGCCAGTACCTCGTTCCGCCTTCCGACCTCACGCAGTAGCTGCGCTTTCAAGACCGTTTTCCGATCGCAATTCCGTGATCGGTGCCGTCAAATAATTGACCCGCCAGCCTGCGGAAGCGCCATCGTTTTGACGAATTTCACAGAATAGCGCCTCCAATCTCAGCTGGGATCCGTTTCGGAACACAGACTACAAGTCTTTCATAGACAACACGATACAGTGTCAAGCCTGCACAGGCTGCACCGATTTGGTGCACGTGCTCGGCCGTTGGTACTGCCGTTGCGATAGTGGTCACCAACCGGAAGTGAAATGAACTTCCGATTTTTCAGGAGACCAAAATCAGATGCGCGTTCAACCCGCTACCGCCGCCCAGGACCGCCGAATCGTGGCTGGCCTGCCCTTCGTCGAAGCGCTGGCTCGCCGCATGGCGGCTTCGATGCCGAACTCCATCGACATCGGCGACCTGGTTCAGGACGGTGTCCTGGGGCTGATCGACGCGGCCCACCGGTTCGACGAAGCTCGCGGCATCAAGTTCGAGACCTTCGCTGAGAGGCGGGTGCGCGGCGCGATGATCGACGCACTCCGAAAAGATGCGTGGCCGCGCGGGGTTCGACGTCAGCGCCGCGAATTGGACGCCGCTCGCGAGGCGCTCCGCCGCGAACTCGGTCATGAGCCGTCGATGGCCGACCTGGCGGCGCGTGTGGGATCGGACGAGAAACGGCTCAGCCGCACGATCGTGCGCATCAACACAATCGAAGCCACCTCGCCGCTGGCAAGCGCCGATCACGTCGACGAGAGCAACCTTCCCACGGTCCTGGTTCCCTCAGAGCCCGACGCTCCCGACGCCGCCTACGAAAAAGCGGAAACCCGCGCGCGGGTCCGTGCGGCAATCGCGGCGCTGCCTCCACGAGAGCAGAAGGTCATCAGCCTCTATTACTACCGTGAGGCGACGATGAAGGAAATCGGTGCGGAGATTGGCGTCAACGAGTCGCGCGTATCGCAGCTGCATGCGCGCGCGATCAAACGCCTGCGCGAGTCGCTTGGACAGATGACGCCGCAGCACGTTGTCATCATGCGCGACGCGCTGGTCGAACTGGCAACCAGCCGGCCGGCCATGGCGAAGGCTGCGCTCCCGAAAGTCGCGAAGCGCCAGGACGGCGCCGCCATGCCGGCGATGGTGCTCAACTACGGCGCGCCCCGCAAGCCGCGCGTCGCGTCGATCAAGGTCGCTGCGGTTCGGCCGCGCATGCGCGAAGCCGTCGCGGTAGCTCGCTGAATTTTCTCCAGGGTTCGTCGAAAGCCCGCGCTGCACCTGCGTATGTCAGGATGCGACCGCGGGCTTTGTTTTCAGGTGGTCAGTTCGTCGCGAGCGCCTCGCGTGCGACGCGGACCAGATCGGCGAGCCTGAACGGCTTGGCCAGCCACCGACAGCCTGACTCCTCTAGGAACTTCTCGGCGTCAGTGCCCGCCACGTCGCCCGTCACGAAGACCACGCGCTCCGCCATGGCCGGCTTCGCGGCCACCAGCATCCCGTAAAACGTCTTGCCGTCGACACGCGGCATTTTCAAGTCGCAGATCACCAGGTCGAACGGGCGCGACTGGACGCGCATGAGCGCCTGCTCGCCGTCGGAGGCCTGGTCGACCGAGAAACCCGCATCCTGCAAGGCTGCGCAAACGGCCGCCGCAAGCGCGGCCTCGTCGTCGACGACGAGAATCGACGCATGTGTCTGCACCACCGGTGCAGCCATCTGCCGCTGGCGTGGCTGGGGTGTCGGCGGCAGCCGCGCGCCGGACACCGGCAACTCGACGAAGAACGAGGCGCCTGCCGACGGCCGCGACTCGAGACGGATCCGTCCACCGTGCTCGTTGACGATGGCGTAGGCAACCGTCAGCCCGAGGCCGGTGCCCTTCCCCACCTCCTTGGTCGTGAAGAACGGATCGAAGATCTTTGCCTGAACGTCTTCCGCGATCCCAGGCCCGTCGTCATTGATCTCCAGGATGACGCACTCGCGCTCGGCGTCGTGCCAGGTTCGAACGACAAGCACCCCGCGCCCGTTCGCCGAGAGCATGGCCTGCTCGGCGTTGATGGTCAGGTTCAGAAGGACCTGTTGGACCTGGTGCGAGTCGGCGAACACGTTCGGTAGTCCGGCCGCAAGCGCGTCGATGACGATGATGTTGGTGACGCGCTGCTCGTAGGCGCGGAGCGCCAGGGTCTCGCGCACGACCTGGTTGATGTCGACCATCGCGCGGGTCGTCTGGCGTTTGCGCGCAAAGGTGAGCAGGTTGCGAACGATGCGGGCTGCGCGTTCCGACTCGCTGAGAATGATTTCCAGCCCTCGCCGAACGGCCGGCTCGAGCGTCGTCTTCTGCGAGAGGCGTTCGGCCCAGGTGAGGATCGTGGCGAGCGGGTTGTTCAGCTCGTGCGCAACGCCCGAGACCGTCTGACCCAGCGCGGCCATCTTCTCCGCCTGGAGAAGCTGGTGATAGATGTCGCGAGTCTCGTCATCCAGCTTCTTGCGTTCGCTCACATCCCGAACGAGTGCCTCGACGCGCAGACCGGCGCCGGTCGGCTCGGCCCTGGCCGTGATTTCCACCCAGACCGAGGCCTGATCGGCGCGCTTCAGACGTACGAGGTAGTTGACGAGGCTGCCGTCGCTCTCGAGACGCTCCAGGAGCGTCGAGCGTGACTGGGCGTCGTGGAAGTGGTCGGGATCGAACGGGCGAACCTCGGCGTCCGGCGTCTCGTTGCCGTAGCCGAGGATCAGCTTGACGTGCGGGTTCGCAGCAATTGTCGACGTGCCATCGACTTCGATGGTGCCGATGTACACGCCTTCATGAACTGCCAGGAACAGGCGCGCGAACGCCGCAGCCCGTTCATCCACGGCGTATCAATGGCTGTGAGCCGCCGGCGGTTTGGGTGTCGGAGTCATCGTCTGGGCGCTCGGGACGAATTCGCGTTCGATAGCTGCGCGGATCTCCTGCACGGAGGCGCCTGACGCCAGCAACTGCCGCGAGCGGGTCGCGACGTCGATGCACACCGCGCACTCGACGCCGTGTTCCTCCCACTCGATCACATCGCCATTGGCCGCACGCGAGCGGACGAAACAGTCGTGGTTTCCCTTGTGTCCGCCCTGCTGGCATCCGCAGAAGCACGGCACATAGCTCGTGATCTCCGGGTGCTCCGCAGCGAACATGAACGCCGCGGTCACGACGTCTGGCGGCCTGGGCGGCGCGTAGCCGCGGAATGGAATCGGCGGCAGGTTCGTCTGCTTGTGCGGCCCGATTCCGGCCACGGCTTTCGTCATGGCCTCGATTTCCGGCGTCGGCACTGCCTTGGCCAGCACCGGGTTGACATTGTCGGCCGGAGTCGCGGGCGGCGTGCTTGCGGCCGCCGGAGTGGACGGCGGGGCAGAGGCAGGAGCGTTGCTTCCACATGCATATGTCAGAAGGCCGATCGCTATCAGCGCGGCCAGCGATGACGCTTTGGTATTCATGCGCGCCATTCTACAGTGTTTGCGCGCATGTCATCGAACTCTACGACGCGGCTCGCGTATGCCGCCTGGGGGGCCGTTTGCCTCCTCTGGGGCACGACTTACCTGGCCATCAGGATTGCGCTGGAGACCGTTCCTCCGATGCTGATGGGCGCCCTGCGATGGACCACCGCCGGTGCGTTCATCCTCGGTGTGATGAAGGTGCGCGGAGACCGGATGCCTGGCCGCGAGGACTGGCCCGTCCTGGCCGTCCTGGGCGTTCTGCTCATCGGCTTCGGCAATGGTGGAGTGGTCTGGGCCGAACAGACCCTTCCAAGCGGCCTCACCGCGGTCCTGGTCGCTGTAGTCCCTTTCTGGATGATCGCAGTGGAGCGGTTTGCCGGCGACGACTCCCGCCTGACCTTGCGGCGCCTGTTCGGACTCCTGGTCGGGTTCGGGGGAATCGTGCTGCTGGTGTGGCCGGAACTCGAGGTGGGAGAAGGCAGGCAGTTCCTCCTGGGAGTACTCGCCACACAGGTCGCCTGCCTGGGCTGGGCAATTGGGTCGAGCTATTCGCGCCGGCGCCGGCCCGCGGAGAATGTCCTGGCCGTCGCGGCATTTCAGATGCTATTTGGGGGCATCGCGATGACCATCGCGTCGCTGGTGCACCGCGAGTGGGCACAACTCGCATTCAACCCGCGGACGGCGGCAGCGGTCACCTATCTTGTCGTCTTCGGTTCGCTGGCAGGCTTCTCGGCATACGCGTACGCTCTGAAGCATCTACCGGTAGCGACCGTTTCGCTCTACGCGTACGTGAATCCCGTCATCGCCATGGCGCTCGGCACCATTGTCCTCGCCGAGCCCCTCAGTCCGCGACTTGCCGTTGCCGGCGCCGTGGTGCTGACGGGCATGGCGATGGTCAGGCGGTGACGTACGTGAGGGCGGGTCTTCAGACCCGCCCTCCGGTCAGACGACCCGCCGCCCGCTGATGAGCCGCACCAGGAACAGCACGATGGCGATGACCAGCAGCACGTAGATGAAGTTACCCATCGTGTAGCCGCTCACCATTCCCAGGAGCCACAACACCAGCAGGATGATCGCGATTGTCTCGAGCATGCGTCCTCCAATCCAAGTTGGAGGTCGTCTGTGCAACGTGAGTGCCGCGCGAGCGCAGCTCTACTGATTCTCGGCGCCTGCGCCGCCGGTTCCGGAGTTATGCAGGTTGAGCTTCAGCTTGCGGCGGGGCGAGGGCGAAGGTCATGGTGCCGTCGATCACGCGTGTCCCGTTCACGCGGGCGATGCCCTTCAGCAGGCCCATGCGATTGCGCAGACGGATCACGGTCGCTTCAATCTCCATCACGTCGCCAGGGTGCACGGGCCGTCGGTAACGAACCTTCTGGATACCGGCGAACAGCGGAAGGCGCTGTCGATTCTCCGGCTTGGCGAGAATCAGAATAGCGCCGACCTGTGCGATGGCTTCCGTGAGGATCGTCGGCGGCATCACGGGGCGCCCCTCATGTCCCTGCCACAGATACCGCTCGTTGTAGGACACGTTTTTGATTCCGACGATGCGCTTGTCCTCTTCGAACTCGGTGATGCGATCGACGAGCAGGAACGGATAGCGGTGAGGGAGGATCCGCTCGATGGCGGCGTGGTCGAGCGGCAGCGTCAGGTCCATGGCGACCATGCGATTATACTTTGGCCTGACGAACCGCCGAACGCCTTGGCTGTCGAATCGCCCAACGCCTTGCCTGACTCCACTCAATCGCCACGTCCACCGGCAAATCTCCGCGAGATTGTTGCCACCCTGTTCGAGCTTGGCCGCGAGGTCACGTCAGTCCTCGATCTCGAGGAGCTGCTGCAGAAGATTCCGCAGCTGATCTCGCGCCTGACACACTTCCACGCGTTTGCAGCCTATCTGCTCGACGAAAAGGCGGGCGAACTCAAGGTGGCCTACTCGGTCGGCTACCCGGACGACGTGGCACGCGGCCTTCGGCTCCGGATCGGCCAGGGCCTGGTCGGGATGGCCGTTCTCGAAGGCAAACCCATGGTCGTGAACGACGTCCAGGCCGATGCCAGGTACGTCGAGGCAGTGCCGGGCTCGAAGGCCGAACTCGTGGTCCCGCTCCGGCGCAAGGGGCGCGTGATTGGCGCGCTGAACCTGCTCAGCGACCAGGTCGGTCAGTTCACCGAGATCGACGAGATGGTGATGCGCCAGTTTGGCGCGCACGTCGCAGTGGCAATCGAGAACGCGAGGCTCTTCGAGCACGAGCGCCAGTACACGAGCACGCTCGAGACGCTCGCCGACATCGGCCGTGAATTCGCCTCGATCCTGAACCTCGACGAACTGCTCACGCGCATCGCGAATCTCACGCGGCGGGTCGTCGACTACCGCACGTTCGGCATCCTGCTGATCAACGACGAGACCAACGAGCTCGAGATGAAGGTGGCGGTGCGTTACGGCGAGCAAGCTACCGTGCCGCGCATCAAGGTCGGTCTCGGACTGACGGGTTACGCCGCCCTCCACAAAGAGGCGGTGCTGGTGGCCGACGTCTCGAAGGATCCGCGCTACATCCGCCTGGTCGAAGACGCGCGGTCGGAGCTGGTGATTCCGCTTTTGCTGAAGGATCGGTGCATCGGCGTGTTCGACCTCGAGAGTCCGGAGCTCGACGCGTTCAAGAAGACCGACGAAGAGATCCTGACGCTGCTCGCCAGCCAGGCCGCCGTAGCCATCGAGAACGCCAGGCTGTACGAAACGATTCGCAGCAACGAGCTCCGGCTCGAGAAGGAAATCCGCTTCGCGCAACGCGTCCAGGCAGCGCTGCTGCCAACTGAACTGCCCAAGCGCATGAAACAGGTCGACGTCGCGGCCCGATTCGAACCTGCGCGCGAACTGGGCGGCGACCTGTATGACTTCCTGGCGCCCGAGCCGAACACCCTCGTGATCGCCGTGGGCGACGTGTCGGGCAAGGGCGTACCGGCCGCCCTGTATGGAGCTTTTGCTGGAGAGCTGGTGCGCTCGCGCACGTTCCGCCGGCGGTACGCCGCCGACCGCTCCGGTCCAGCCACGGTGCTCGCCTCGATGAACACGATCCTGCACGAGCGGCAGCTCGAGGAGTACTACTGCACGCTGCTGTATGCCGTGTTCGATTTCAAGCGTCGAACCGTGACCTTCGCGAACGCCGGCCTTCCGTATCCGATACGCAAGCGTCGAGGCAACACCATCGGGGGCGAACCAGCGACCGAGATCGTGCTGCCCGGTGTGCCGCTGGGGTCGTTCTCCGGATCGAACTACGACGAGGTTGTTCTCGATCTGAAGGTGGGCGACCTGTTCGTGTTCTGTAGCGACGGCGTCACGGAAGCGCAGGATCCGCTGCTGCGTGAGTTCGGATCCGATCGGCTTCTCAGTGTCGTCGACCAGGTGCACGATCAATCGGCACGCGCGATTGTCGACACGATCTTCGCCGCCGTCGGCGAGTTCCGCGGTGACATGCCGCCGAACGATGACACGACCGCTGTGGTGGTGAGAATCACCGGGTGAAGCGCGGCTTCGACCATCGCCATGGAATCCGCGGAGGTTTTGCAGATCGGTGAGTAGCCGCGAGCCTTCAGGCTCGCCTTGTGGCCCCCGGCATCATGGCGACGGCCAAAGCCCGAGAGTTCACGTCGCCGCCGGATGGCGCTCTCGTCGGCGGCGCAGAATGTGCGCGCGTGTCGCCGCCCGACACCGCAAGAACTGCCGCCGCATTCGGAAGCGGCCCGAGTTTCCCCGAATTTCAGCGAATCAGATCTGGCAAGGCCAGTGCTCACCCAGCGACACATGGTCGAGCAGGAAGAGGCGTTGCGCAAGCAGGTCGCCGACTTCGCGCTCGGAGTCCTGCGGTTCGTCAGAGGGCTTCGTCGCGATGTCGCGTCGGACTCGATCATCAGGCACATTGCCGGGTGCGCGGGAAGCATGTCGGCGAACTATCGGTCCGCATGCTCCGCCAGGTCACTCCCGGAGCTCATCTCGAAGCTAGGGGTCGCGCTGCAGGAGGCCGACGAGATCGAGCACTGGTTCTGGATGGCTGCGCAATTGCGCCTCGGCAACTCCCAGAAGCTTGCCGCGCTGGAGGCAGAAGCGAAGCAGCTCCGCGCGATGCTGGCGGAGTCGGTCAGGGCGGCCAGGCGCAACTCCCAACGCGAGCCCGGAACGCGAAGAAGCGAACGATGAAATCAGCGCCGGACGGAGAGGTGCTCTTCCCTCAAGTGAAGGCCCAGCGCCGTGCCGCCGAGCACCCCGACGTCGGACACCTTGCCGCGCACCTTCACACGGGTGCCTTTGGTCGGCATGTGCGAACTCTGCGAGAGAATGGTCACCTCTCCGGTGCCGTCGTCAACCTTGTAAAGGCGGAACGGCACGAGCGGGACGCCCCACGACGTCGTCACGACACCTTCGATGTTGACGGTGTGATCCTGGTAGCGGCCCGGGTTCTCGCGCAGTTGGGCGATATGCGGGCTGCGCAGCGTCCCCGCGCACGCAGACATGCCTGCAGCAAGGGTCATTGACAGAACTACGCGCAGCGTCTTCGACATCACACCCTCCAGCGCAAACCGTTGCGTCGGGCGCTCACCGATAAGTGAGTCGCCTTCGCGGTGATTCCCTCAGTGGTCGGATCTAAAGACCCGACGTCACGTACCGCATCGGGTCGTGAATGTGAGACGGGGTACGGCGATGCCAGCGCCTGCCTGAATGAAGTACCCCGCTGACCCGATGCGGTTGCGGCCATGAGCATCAAATCGCGTGCCCGCCTTCGAATCCTCGCAAAACCTTGTAAAACCGCGGAAATGCCAGGATGCAGGCACGGACAACCTGCGGCACGTCCTGTTCAATAGACGGCCCGGCGCCGCCGGACCGACCTCACGCGGCGACAGCGAGGGTCTCGAATTGTGAAGGTGTCGGAGAGTGGGTCCTTACGGGCTCAGTAAACGCTCAGATACCTGTCGACTTCCCACGGCGACACGTGCCGGATGTAGTCGTGCCACTCCTCGCGCTTCGCCGCCAGGAAGTGTTCGAACAGGTGCTCGCCGAGTGTTTCGCGCACGAGGTCGTCTTTCTCGAGCTCGTCGAGCGCCTCGCTCAGGTTGCCGGGCAGTTCGTCGATTCGAAGATGCCGTCGCTCGCGGTGACTCATCGTGAAGATGTTCTTGTTGATCGGCGGACCCGGGTCGATGTTCTTCTCGATGCCATCGAGCCCGGCGCGCAACATCACCGCGAGCGCCAGGTACGGGTTGCACGCCGGGTCGGGCATGCGTAACTCGATGCGGGTGGCGCCGCCTCGCGCGGCAGGAACCCGCACGAGGG
>Ga0207701_10008564_pt1 | contig 10104 bp, 9 predicted proteins | sample KBSSwiSSwithPhiX_FD_184294 | JGI IMG/M metagenome (GOLD analysis project Ga0207701, IMG submission 184294) | Switchgrass rhizosphere bulk soil microbial communities from Kellogg Biological Station, Michigan, USA, with PhiX - S5 (SPAdes) (version 2) | ecosystem: Environmental > Terrestrial > Soil...
TGCACCGAGGGTTGGTTGAGCGCTCCCTCGTAGCATCGTTTGAATTCGCGGTGTCCCGCGAAATCGAAACGACCTCTGAGGCGAATCACGGCCGTATCGCCTTCCCTGCGTAAGCTCGCACGCATGAGCGTTCCTTGTACTTGTTCAGCGCCGTTAACGACAGGCCTGGAGAAATCTTGAAAACCGTCCCCTTAGACACGCTTTGTGCGGACGCCGCCCATCGCCAGCCGAGTTAGTACGGCGCGTGGAATCTCATGGAGCGGCAGGACTTCATCCGCCCCGCCGAGCGCAATCGCCTCTTTCGGCATGCCGAAAACGACGCATGACTGCTCATCCTGTGCGTAGGTGTGCGCGCCTGTGCGATGCAATTCCAGCATTCCGGCCGCACCGTCTTTGCCCATTCCCGTCAGAATGATTGCAATCGCGTTCTTCGCCGCGCATTCCGCCGTCGAGCGAAAGAGCACGTCCACGGACGGGCGGTGCCGATTCACGGGTTCGGACTGCGAAAGCTGCGTGACATAGTTGGCACCACTGCGCTTCAGCATGAGATGCGAGTGCCCAGGCGCAATGTAAGCGTATCCGGGCAGCACTCGTTCTCCGTTCTCTGCCTCCTTCACGCTTATGCTGCACAGGCTGTCCAGGCGTGCAGCGAAGGAGCGCGTGAACGCTTCGGGCATATGCTGCGTCACGAGTACCCCCGGGGCATCGCACGGTAGCTCTATCAGGACGTCCTTGATCGCTTCGGTCCCGCCGGTGGATGCTCCGATGACGATGACCTTTTCCGTCGAACCCAGGCGCGGGGCCGCGCTCTGTGGCGCTGGCACTTGTCTTGGCACAGCGGGCGCCATGCGCCGTGGGCGTGCAGCTGCCGCAGCGCGGATCTTCTCGGTGATCTGCGCCGCATACTCACGGATGCCGCTTGCGATGCCGATCCTCGGCTTCGGGATGAAGTCCACCGCGCCGAGTTCCAGCGCACGCAGCGTCGCCTCCGAGCCGTGCTCCGTCAGCGTCGATATCATGATGACCGGCATCGGACGCAAACGCATGAGCTTCTCGAGGAAATCGAGGCCATCCATACGCGGCATCTCGATGTCGAGCGTGATCACATCCGGCTCTAGATTGCGGATCATCTCCCGTGCAACGAGTGGGTCCGGCGCGCTCCCCACCACGCACATTCCTGGTTCCTGGTTGATGATTTCAGTCAACAGGCTTCTGACGAGAGCCGAGTCATCGACGATCAGGACGCGTATGTCTTTCATGGGTTCACCCGAAAAGCTCGACGTCCCCGGCGACCGGCACTTCGAGTTGACGCCGATAGTCGCGTTCGCGCTCCAGGATGGTCTCATCGCTCGTGCGGGCAATCTGCTTCACACGCACTCGCCCGTTCCGGACGAACTGATAGACCTTGCGCGGATAGGGGCCGCCGAGATCCCGCGCGGCAATCGAGATGCGCTCCGTCTGCAGATAGTCGAGCACGAAGGCAGCATTGCGCTCTCCGACATTGCTGAGCGTGAGGCCCGGCAGAACGTTGCCGCCTCCGAACACTTTCGCCTCGAGCCCGTTGCGGCGTGCACCGAGTTTCAGAAGCTCATTGATGAGCAACTCCATCGCATAGCTGCCGTAGCGTGCGGAAGCGGACAGAACACCATCGCCGTCTCGCGCATCGGGAAGCATGAAGTGATTCATTCCACCAACACCCACCCTGGGATCCCGGATGCAGGCCGCTACACACGACCCGAGTACCGTCACGAGAACCATGTCGGCGCTGGTCACGTAGTACTCGCCGGGTAGGATCTTTACTGCCTGCTTCGCGTGCGCTGCATCGTAATACAACGTTGTAGCGACATGCTCGTCAGGCTTGACGCTGGACATAGTCTTCCTTGCCGCCGCGCCGATCTCCCGTCGCGGGAGACTGGGGCGTCCGTTCGTAAACGGTTTTACCGCGCAATCTCACCACGTCCGCGGCATGCACGAAGCATTCCGAATGGCCTGCGAAAAGCAGCCCGTGCGGCCGCAACAGCGGCGTCAGCTTCTGCAGAATCGTGCGCTGCGTGGCCTTATCGAAGTAGATCATCACGTTGCGGCAAAAGATCGCGTCGAACGGACCGTTGATCGGCCACTTTGCGTCGAGCAGGTTCACGCGACTGAACGTCACCAGGGAGCGCACCTCGTTGCGAATCTTCACGCTGCCTTCCTGCGCCCCGGTGCCGCGCAAGAAGAAACGACGGCGCTGTGCGTCGGCCAGCTTCGCAACGCGATCCGCCGCGTACACACCCTGCTGCGCATGCGCAAGCACGTTCGTGTCGATGTCGGTCGCAATTATCGAAACCGGCGGCGTAAAACTCCCGTAGCTGTCGATCAGCGTCATCGCAATCGAGTACGGTTCTTCTCCGGTGGAAGCCGCGCTGCTCCAGACTTTGAAATCGCTCGCTCCGGCGGCCCGGCAACGCTCGACGAGCGCCGCCAGTTCGTCGAAATGGTGCGCTTCCCGGAAAAAGGCCGTCAGGTTGGTGGTAAGCGCATTTACGAAACCCTCGCTTTCCGTATGATCGAGCACGACCAGCTCCAGGTATTCCGCGAAGCTGCGCAAGCCATGTGCGCGAACGCGTCGGGCGAGTCGGCTGTAGACCATCTCCTGCTTCGTGGGCGCGAGCGAAATCCCTGCACGCTCGTAAATGAGCTTACGGACCCGTTGAAAGTCGGCAGCGCTGAAATCCAGATCGCGCACTGGAGCAGCGCTTTCCGGTAACACGATTCGTGGTGAGCCGGGATTCATTGCAGATGCTCCCTGCGTTCCGGCCGCAGACGGTGTGCGCGCGCGGGCCGAAAAGTCTCCGGTGCGGCGGTATGGCAGTGGGCTTCTGTAGTCATCTCTTTCGAACGATCACCGGAGCGCGGCGACAATGGCAGGCCGCAGGGCCATTAACGTCAGCGGGAGCGCATTCTTTATCCGGAGCTGGAACATCCTGGAATCCCGCACGAGCTCGGTACCGCACTCGTTTCGCTGGTGGAGCGTCCCGTTCCGGCGTTTTAAATGGAATGCCTCACAAGACCTACCGGCGAAAAAAAACCCCGGCACGAGTCCGGGGCTCTTCACCGCACATCTGGCGGGCCCGTGCGCTGGAGCCAGCGGCAGAGTACCCATCTGCTTAGGTGTTGCCTGAAATGAAATTTCCACCAGCCGCTTCTTCTGCTATGCGTGCGGTCCCATTCGGTTTCGCGCGGGGCTCGTGGTAGTTCGGGTGCCACTATAAGCGCTTGCTCACCACCTCAGTTGATCCAGATCAAGTCTTCGTCTTTCCCGCTCCCTGCTGTGCGCAACGACACGCGGCGGCAGTGTGCAAGCCGACGCATATCGCGCTCGAACACAGCGTTGGCTCACATCGCCGCTGCGGCGGGCGCGTCCGACTCGACTTCTCGTTCGATCTGCAGGATCGCGCTGACCGTTCGATTCGATGCCGTCTCAAATTGCTCGCCTTCGAGCAGCGCCTCGGCAGCTTCACGACGACCGTTCTCCATTTCTTTCACCACGTCCGACGCGCAGCGATGAAAGTTCGCATGCTCCGCACGAAGTGCCTCATAGGTCGCGCCCCCCTTCAGCGAAACCGCGTCGCCGTAGATCCATTTGCCGAGATCGCACGCGTTGTCCTTGCAGACCGTTGCGCTCTCCAGTTGCTCACCGCTTCCACTGATGAACATCCGTAGGCGTGTCTTCCACTTGATGTGTGCAGCAACCGCCTTCTGAAAGTCGATCCGGGGCGCAGTTGGTGTGCGTTGCGTAACGGTATCAGCGTGGGGCGCACGTCCGAAGTTTAGCCCGACTTGCGCAGAATGGCCTCCTGGGCGAAACGAAATCAACGACTTATGTGAGAAGTCGGCACTACATTTCGTTGTTCAAACGGCTGCGGTCGCGACGGCGATTTCCGGTACCCGGATTCTTTTCGGTAACACGACGCCGAGACGATCGAGCAGTGCGGCTTGTGCGGCATCGGGTTGGGTGACACAACGCAGTCGAATCTCGCCATGCGTGTGCGTCGGCAGAATCACGTCGTGCGCTTGAATGCGCGCCAGCTCTTCGAGCAGGGTGCGCGGTGAATTGCCCAGGCCAGCGCGTTCCTGCCACAGCTCGAGCGTCTTCCACAGCACAAAGGCGAGGAAGCACACGCGGATATGCGCTTGCACGCGATCCTCGCGCTGGTGCCAGATGGGGCGAATCGCCAGTTGATCTTTCTGGATGCGGAAGGCGGCCTCGGCTTGCGTGAGTTGGATGTAGGCCTTCCATAGATTCTCGTCGCACCACTCAGTGACGTTGGAGCGCAGCACGTAGGCGCCTTCGGACAGCGCCGCCCATTGATCGAAGTCCTCCCGGATCGACACCTTGAGTGTGCAGCCCGCCGGCGTGTCGGCGTCCTTCAGCTCGATTGCAAAGCGCGCGGCGGCGCGCTGGTTACGTTGCAGCAGGCGTCCGATCTGGCGGTTGATCGCATCCCGGTTCAACAGCTTCTTTGCTTGGGCGATCCGCCTCTGCAGTTTTGCCAGTGCCTGCTCGATGCGCGCACTGAAGCGCGCGTGCATCGCCTTTTCCTTCTCGATACGGTCCTTCGACCGACACAGGATGAAGGTCTCCGGCGCACCCTCGGGCGCCGCACACAGTTTCACTTCGATGTCTTCGCGAATCTCGCGCCAATGCGTCTTCTGCGCCAGCGCCGGCGCCCACTTTCTGAGCTCCGACTTCGGCGTGCCCAGAATGTAGCGCCGCCCGCTCTCGCGCAACCAGGTGACGTTCTCCGCGCTCGCCATGCCGCGATCCATGATCCACACCTTGCCTACCGTCCCGTGCCGCGCCTCCATCGTCTCGACGATCGTCTGCACCGTGGTGGAATCATGGGTGTTGCCCGGAAACACTTCGTAGCCCAGCGGGAAGCCATCGAAGGTCACCACCAGGGCGATGCACACCTGCTTGCAATCGGGGCGGTGATCGCGCGAGTAGCCACGCTGCGCCTGCGCATTGGCGGCAGCCTCACCTTCGAAGTAGATCGACGTGACGTCGTAGAGCAGCACTTCGTTGTCAACGGCAAAGAGCTCCCCGACGCGCTTGGACAGATGTGCTTCGAGCGCGGCCTTGTGCGGCAGCAACCGATCGAGCGCTCGATACAGCCGATCCTTGTTCACCAGCGCCTCGTTCAACTGCAGCAGATCGCTCAACGCCGTGCGCCGATACCAGTCCTCGGCAATGTGCAATTCGCTCGACGGCTCACACAGGCGCGCTGCCACCAACACCGCAACCATCTTCTCCCACGGCACCTCTTCCTTGCCGGCCGGGATATGCGCGCTGATGAACTCATCGAGCTGGCAAGCGCGCCACAGGGCGAGCGCCAGATACACATTACCGAACTGCCGGCCGTTTTCGACGCGAACGCCTTTCAGACGCACGCCGATCGTTTGATCGCGCGTGCCATCGTCAAACAGATCCGCCTGCTCGGGTTCACCAATGAGCGCGCGCGCCAGCGCGCGTGCACGCAGCCGTCCCGCTTCATCCAGCTCGCCCAGATGCGTGACCGTCTGCTGAATCACGCGACGGCCGATTCGAACCGAACGCACCAGCCGCCAAGTCCGATGAACCTTGCCGTCCTTCTTGCGCGTCGTGTAGCGCAGGTACATGGACGCGCATCACACCGCACTTCCACGCCGCTGCCAAGAGGCAAGGTCGGCACTACACGCCGTTTACCCCTTCACGCATTATCTAACCCGATGATTCCATTCGAGCCCGCCTCGCCCAAAATGTGAAAACGGGGCTCGAACTGCTCAAGTTGGGCTACCTTGTCATCCCCAGCTCTGCAAGCATTGCGCGCTCGCTTTCGTAGTCGCGGGCAACGAGCTCTCGCGTCGCCTGAGATTTCCTGAAGTCGGCCTCGAGCGCTTCGGCTTCGAGCATGCCCTTCCATGACGGATGTTGGAACGTGCGCTCGAGGAGCCCTTCCCAGTACGCGATCTGCGACGCCGACAAAGCCTTTGGACCCATGATCGCGGTCCAGTTGCCCATCACCACGTCGTAGCCCTGGCTTTTGAACGTCGGCACGTCCGGCAGCGCCGACGAACGTTCCGCCGTGGCCACGCCAACGATGCGCATGGTGCCGGCCTTGTGGTGCGGAACGAGCGCATCGACGGAAGACGAGATCACCTCTATGTGGCCGCCAAGCAGATTCGTGGTCGATTCGTTCGAGCCGCCGAACGTCACGATCTTGAGCCTGCGCGGATCCCCGCCGCCGAGCTTCGCAAGCTGCACCACCATCATGTGCGCCGGACCGCCGCGCGTGCTGCCAACCGAAGTGGTGATCGACTGAGGATCGTTCCTGAGCCGCTCGGCGAGATCCTTCGCGCTCTTCAGCGGCGAGTCTGCCCGCACCGCCATCGCATTCGGTTCGTTCGCCATCACGGCGAGCGGCGTCAGCTCCGAAGGATCGAGCGTGCTGCGTCCGAGAATGTGGTTGGTGAGCAGACCTTTACGAACGACCGCGATGTAGTGAGCATCGCCCGCGTGCTGGGACACATACGTGTAAGCGAGCGAACCGCCGCCGCCCGGCTTGTTCAGCACGTTGACGTTCTCGAGCCATCGCTCCTCGCGCCAGATTCTCTGGATCACGCGTGCGGTCTTGTCGTTACCTCCGCCCGCGGACGAAAGCACGACGAACTCGACCGGCTTTTCCGGTTTCCAGCTCGGCTGTGCGGCGCACGCGCACGTGGCCGCGAAAACACTCGCCACTATCAAGATGACGAGGCCGGTATGACATGGATGTCTCATCGCAACTCTCTCACCAGGCCTTCCCTTCGTATTGTATTTGCACGTACTCTCGCGAACCACAAACTCCAAGGGGGAATCATGTCGGCTCATGCCCATCTCGATGCATCCAACAAGAAAGTGGCACTCCTCATCGCGGTGCTCGCGCTGCTGCTCGCGCTGTCCGAAACGTTGGGCCAGAGCGCGCAGACGCAGGCACTCAGCAGCAATATCGAGGCTTCGAACCTGTGGTCCTTTTTCCAGGCGAAGACGATACGCCTGACGACCGTACGCACCGCGGCGGAAGAAGCCGAGCTCCAGCTCGCCGGCGCGAACGGCGAGGCGAAGGGGATCATCGCGAAGCGCATCGACGACTGGCGCAAGACGGCGGCGCGTTATGAAAGCGAGCCGGAGACACAGGAAGGCCGCAAGGAGCTCGCGGCTCGCGCCAAGGCCGCCGAAGCAAAACGCGACAGCTCGCTCGCCGCCTATCATCAGTTCGAGACTGCATCAGCGGCACTTCAGATCGCGATCGTGCTCGCCTCGGCCGCGGTCATCACAGGCGTGGCCGCCCTGGTCTGGACCGCCGCCGGGCTCGGCGTCATCGGACTCATCTTCACCCTGATCGGCTTTCTCGCACCCACGGCGGTCCACCTCTTTTAGCCGATCGAAGCTGTTCGCGAACGCGATCTACGACTGAGCTTCCGTGCCCAATATCTCTTCACGGAAAGTCTCCAGTATCGGATTGTCGTTGTCCTTCCGATACGAGTAGACCATCTCCACGGGCTTTGTCGGCTTCATCTTGATGCGGCGAACACTCACGCCTTCGAAGCGAAAGCGTGACGCGACCTCCGGCAGGGTCGCGTATCCGAATGCAGCCTCATTTGCGGCCGCGCCTGCACCATGATATGGACTTCCGACGTGGCCGTCTCAGCACCGCCCCGCGCATGAGGCGCTCGAGTACTTGGACGTTCACGGCGTGAGGTCATATCATCGCCGCATCCCCGAGCATTGCCCGAGCCCGCGCTCGATGCCCATGCGCAGGGCTTCTTCGCCGCAGGGCGATGATTCCGTAAGTCGACAACCCACTTACACAATATCAACACCGGAGGACAGGCATGAAGGTATATCAGCGTCTCGCCCAGGCGTTCAAGGCGGAAGGCACCCAGGCCGTGTTCGGCATCATGGGTGACGCGAACATGTATTGGTACAGCGAGCTCGACAAGCTCGGCGTGGAGCTCGTCGAAGTCCGCCACGAAGGGGCAGGACTCGGAATGGCCGACGGCTGGGCGCGCTCGACGCACAAGCCCGGCATCGCGAGTGCAACCTGCGGCCCGGGCACGACCCAGCTCGCAACGGCATTCGTGGTAGCCGCGCGTGCCGAATCGCCGCTCGTCGCATTCTGCGGCGAACATCCGACGAACGACGACGGCTACAACCAGCGCTTCGACAATCGCGGATTCGCTGCGGTATGCGAAACCGGCTTCGTGCGCCTGAATTCACCCGAGAGCGTGGACGACGTCGTGCGCAAGGCGTTCTACATGGCGCAGCTCGAATCGAAGCCCGTGATGCTGAGCTGTCCGATGGACATCCAGCAGAAGAACTTCGAGGACGACGACGCGTATCAGACGTCGGCGACGATTCTGCCGAAACGTGCATCGGGGCCCGACGCAGAATCCGTGAAACGCGCGCTGGAGCTGATCACGAGCGCAAAGCGGCCTGTCATCGTCGCCGGGCGTGGCGCGCGGTGGTCGGGTGCGGGCGATGCGATCCTCAAGCTTGCCGAGCGCAGCGGCGCGCTGCTTGCGACCTCGCTCATGGCCAAGACCTGGCTCGCCGGCAGGGACCCGTTCCACATCGGCGTGTCGGGCCTCTATGCGACGAAGACGGCGATCAACCTGCTGCAGGAAGCGGACGTGGTCATCGGCGTGGGGGCGAGCCTGAACCGCTACACGACCGAGCACGGGTACCTCTATCCGAAAGCGAAGTTCGTGCACCTCGATACGAAGCCGCACGTGCTGATGGGCAATGCGCGCTCGTCCGACGTCTACATCCAGAGCGACGCCAAGCTCGGTGTCGAAGCGATCGAATCCGCCCTCGCGCAGCAGAATTTCAAGCAGGTCGGCTATCGCACGCCCGACGTCAAGAAACAGCTCGTCGGCCATCTGGCCGATCGCGCCGAGTTTCCGATCGAGGACGGCAAAGTCGATCCGCGCGACGTCGTCACGACGCTCGACGAAATCGTTCCGGCGAACATGAGCCTGCTCACGGGCAGCGGCGCATCAGCCGGATTCTCGAACATTCTGTTCGCGAAGGAGCGGCCGATCGTCATGGCGAGCCACTTCTTCGGCTGCATCGGGCAGATGATGCCGGCGGCGATGGGAGCGACGCTCGCGTCCGGCAACAAACCGCACGTGCTGGTGGACGGCGATGCGAGCGTGATGATGCACCTTGCCGAGTTCGACACGATGATCCGGCACAAGATGCCGCTCCTCATCGTCGTTCTCAACAACGAGTCGCTCGGCTCCGAGTACTACAAGCTCGACGCGCACAAGATGGACAAGATGCTGTCCGTCATTCCGACGCCGGATCTCGGCGCGGTTGCACGCGGGTTCGGCGGCAAAGGCGCGCTCGTGACGAAGATCGAGGATCTGCAGAAAGCCGCGCAGGAGTGGGTCGCGAATCCGTGTCCGATGATCATCGATGCCCGCATCGAACGGGCGGTCGTGACGCTGCCCTATCGACGCATCCACTACGGACGGGACGAGTAAGGCCGAAGCAGGAAAAGCGTTCCCCTCCCTACCGCTCCACTCCCCCTCCCTCGCCCCCATTCGGGCGAGGGAGACATCAGACGATGTTCAGATGTGAGATCCCGCCGAGAACGTCTTTCTGTTGCGCTTCCTTGCTGTTGAGCTTGATCATGAGCCGCAGCTCGTTCACCGAGTCCGCGTTGCGCAGCGCGTCTTCGTAGCCGATCAGACCGGCATCGTACAGTTCGAACAGATGCTGGTCGAACGTCTGCATGCCGAGCTCTCGCGACTTCGCCATGATCTGCTTGATCTCGTGCACTTCGCCTTTGAAGATGAGGTCGGAGATGAGCGGCGTATTGAGCATGATCTCGACCGCCGCGACGCGTCCCTTGCCGTCTTTCAGTGGAACCAGCCGCTGAGCGATGAACGCGCGCATGTTGAGCGACAGATCCATCAGAAGCTGTTGCCTGCGCTCCTCCGGGAAGAAGTTGACGATACGGTCGAGCGCCTGGTTCGAGCTGTTCGCGTGCATGGTCGCCATGCACAGGTGACCGGTCTCGGCGAACTCGATCGCGT
>Ga0207701_10008567_pt1 | contig 10101 bp, 9 predicted proteins | sample KBSSwiSSwithPhiX_FD_184294 | JGI IMG/M metagenome (GOLD analysis project Ga0207701, IMG submission 184294) | Switchgrass rhizosphere bulk soil microbial communities from Kellogg Biological Station, Michigan, USA, with PhiX - S5 (SPAdes) (version 2) | ecosystem: Environmental > Terrestrial > Soil...
CATGGCCAATCCGACCCAGAAGGCGAAGTTCATCGCCTGCGATCCGGCGGCGGCGGGCTGTCTGACGGCGACGATCAAGAGCTTCGGCCGCAAGGCGTACCGCCGCCCGCTGACCGACGCCGAGCTCACGCGCTTCACGGCGCTGGGCGAGGGATCCGCGTCGGGAACTCCTGACGAGGTCGCCGAGGCGGCGCTGTACGCTTTCCTGGTCTCGCCGCCGTTTCTGATGGTGCCCGAGATGAGCACGACGCCGGCAGCGTCGGCGCAGAGTCGCTTCCAGCTCTCCAGCTACGAAGTCGCAGCCCGGCTCTCGTTCATGATCTGGGGCTCCGTCCCGGATGACGTGCTGAACGCCGCGGCCGACGCCAATCAGGTTCAGACCGCGGCGCAGATCCTTGCCCAGGCGCAGCGCATGATCTCGATGCGCGAGAAGAGCGCGCCGCAAGTGTCCGCCTTCCATCGTTTCTGGGCCCAGATGGACTCCAACGGCAGCACGCACTGGTGGTCTGGCGATCACGACGTCACCAAGTTCCCGCTGTATTCCTCAGCCGCCAGGGCCTCGTACGCCGCGGAGCTCGACAATTTCTTCGCGGAGATCGCGTTCACCAACGGTTCGTACAAGGACCTCCTGCTCAGCAACGTCGCCTTCGTGAACAAGGACAACGCGGCGATCTACGGGCTCAGCAACGCGGGCACCGCGCTGACCAAGGTGCAGCTGGATCCAGTACAGCGCCCGGGCTTCATGACCCGCGTCGGGTTCCTCAGCTCCTACTCGCACTACGACCAGACGGCGCCGATGCTGCGCGGCTCGTACATCATCACCTACATGCTGGGCCTCGACGTGGGCCCGCCGCCGCCGACGCCGGTCATGATCACCCCGCCGACCGGCGCCTACGCGACGAACCGGGAAAGGACCGAGGCGCTCGTGAACCAGGCGTCCGCCTGCATGGGGTGCCACGACTTCATCAATCCTCCGGGTTACGTCCTGGAGAACTACGACGCCATCGGTGTCTGGCAGACGATCGACAAGCTGGGGAATGGGCCGATCGACCCGGTCGCCAACGTCAACTTCGGTGACGGGAACATCAAGAAGATCCACAACGCCCAGGAGCTGATGCAGGAGATCGCCCGGACGCCGAGGAGCCAGAAGTTGTACGCGCAGAGCATGGTCACCTTCGGCTACGGACGCGCGCCGAACCCGAACGATGGGTGCCTGGTGGACGCGATCAGCGCGAAGCTGGCCAACGACAGCTACGCCATCCTGGACCTGCTGGCCGATCTCACCCAGGCGGATTCCTTCCGCTTGCGCGTCCGCGCGGTTCCATGACGCGAATCAACCGAAGAATCTTCCTTCGCGGCCTGGGCGGGGCGGTGGTCGCCGCGCCGTTCCTCAGCTCCGTCTGGGAGCGACGGTCGAAGGGGCAGGCGGCGTCAGCGCCGAAGCAGCTGATCGTGATGTTCACGCACTACGGGTGCCTGACGACCAGATGGTTCCCCTCCAGGTCGCACGGTCCCATCCCCGCCGACGATCTCGCGGTGACGACGCTGGCGCCGCTCGCGCCGTTCGCCGGCAAGCTGCTCATCCCGCGCGGCATCCGCGCGATGAACGAGTGGACGGCCTCGAACAACGGCACGAACGGGCGCGGACAGGGCAACGACTCCCACCTGCAGGTCGTCGGGTCGTACTTCACGTTGCAGCCCGTCACGCCCAACAGCAACGACCCGTTCGGCTCCGACGCGGCGACGCGGTTCAACGCCAGGCCGGTCGGCAGCTCGCTGGATCACGTCATCGCGCAGCAGCTCAGCCCGTCCGGGACGCCCCTGTTCATGCGGGTCGGCGGCCTGAACGAAGGCCCGCAGTCGGCCATCTCGTACCTGAAATCCGACGCCGCCGCGACGGCCGCCCCGGCGGACATCTATCCCGGTCATGGCTCGCCCATGACGGTGTTCACGTCGCTGACCGGCTTGTTCGGTCCTGGCTCGCCGACGCCCGACGACCACGCCGCCAGCCGCGGCAAGAAGGTCACCGACCTGGTGAAGGGCAGCCTCGAAGACTTCGAGCGCCAGGATATGAGCGCCGAGGACCGGAACAAGGTCGCCGCCTGGAAGGCGATGGTCAACGAAACGGGGACAGCGGTGACCCGGAGCTGCACCCTGGACGTGGTCACCCGGTTCGGCGCGACGCCGGAAGCCCTGAACGTGACCGGCAACCTCGCGTCCATGGTCACGCCCGACCTCGACGGAGCGGACATGTACTCGGTCATGGCGGTGCTGGCGGCGGCCTGCAACGCCAACCCCGTCATCTTCCTGAAGTACCCGCCCAGCTACGTCTACTCCGGGCTCGGCGTCAGCAAGGATACGCACAGCATCTCTCACCGCCTGGACAACTCGGGCCTGACCGGAATGTGCGCCCCGAACGCGATCGAGTTGATCCGAACGATCGACAGGTACTACGCGGCGAAGTTCGCGAAGCTCGTCGGCATGCTCGACGGCCTCAAGAACAGCGACGGCTCCACCCTGCTCGACAGCTCCGCCACCGTCTGGTTCAACGAGATGTCGGACGGCCTCGCCCACAACCTGAACAACCTGCCCATCATCCAGGCCGGCGGCTGCGGGGGCTACTTCAAGACGGGCTGGGCCGTGAACGTCGACACCGTGAACACGGGTGCGGCGAACCTGTCAGTCGGCAACAGCGAGTCGCAGTGCTACGCCGGCAGCGACGGGATCATCAACGGCATCTCCCAGGCCACCGGAACCCCGGCGACCATCGCCAACGCGCCCATCAACAAGTACTACTGCAACCTGATGAACGCGCTGGGCGTGAAGGCGGCGGAGACCGGATTCCCGATGAAGGGCGGCGCCGCGCCCGTGACCCACTTCGGCTATTCGGACCAGACGACGGACTTCAGAGGCGGCCTGGGCGCGACCGCGGGCGCGACGATTCACAATCCCGGCGAGTTCTCGGCGCTTCGGGCCGGAGGCTGATCAGGCGTCGTTCAGGCTTCGATGGCGGTGCAACTGGTCGTCACGCGGCCACCGCCGGTTCCGAACTCCGTCAGGCTGAGACCGACGCTGCGGAGGATGCTGAGCAGCACCATCGTGGTGTTCTCGCCGTTCGACTTGTAGTGGACGCTCGGGTACTTCAGCTTCCCGCCCGCGCTGCCCGCGATGAGGATCGGGTAGTTGGTGATGCTGTGGTCCCGGCCGTCGGCGGTGTCGGAGCTGGCGAGGATCGCGCAGCTGTCCAGCAGGTTGCCGGCCCCTTCGGGGATGGCCTTCAGCGCGGCGAGCAGCACCGCGAACTGCTCCATGGTGTAGACGGTGCTGGCCTGCACCTGCGGCTGGTCGCCCGCCTCGTCGTGGGTGAGATCGTGGTGACCGGTGGTGATCCCGATGTCGGAGAACACGGTGTATCCGACCGAGCCCGAGAACATGACCGAGAAGACGCGGGTCTGGTCGCAGGCGAGCGCCATCGCGATGAGGTCGCTCATCGCCTTGTTCGTGGCCTTGATGGGCTCGCCGCCCGACGTCGAGGGTTTGGTGGGCTGGGCCGGCCGCACGCACGCGGTCGATCCGGGCGGCAGCGTGGGCGTCGCCGACACCAGCCGGTTCTCGAGCGATCGGACGTTGTTCATGTGGCTGTCGAGGCGGATCTTGTCCGTCGCGCCCACCCGACCCTTGAGCGTGTTCATGTCGGCCAGCACCGCGTCGAGCACGCTCTTGCGCAGCGTCTTGGTCACGTCGACGACCGGCGTGCCGCCCATCGGCGGCACGAAGTCCGTACCGAACAGACGGTTGAAGACGTTCACCGGGTTGTACTCGGGCGGATTGAAGCTGTCGGGGCCGTTGTGGGAGAGGTAATGGAGCGTGGTCCCCTCGCCGTCGACCACCTTCTTCGATACGCCGACCTCCAGTGACTTGAAGCGGGTGGTCGTGCCGATGACGCCGGCCGCGACTTGATCGATGCTCGGCTGCGAGTAGGTCGAGACGTAGTTCGAATTCGGGTGCGGCTCCGCGATCAGCGCGGCGCCCGACATGATGCCGGTCAAGCCCGAGTGGTGGCCGCGCTCGTTACCGGACTTGATGTTCATGCCGGTGACGACGTTGACGTAGTCCTTCACGCCCGCGGTCGCGAACGGTTGCAGCGACGGGCTGGGCGTCCACCCCGCGCCGGTGGTGCTGGGCACCCAGCGATCCAGCTTCACGCCGTTGCCCCAGAAGAACAGCCCCAGCCGTTTGGGAATGGCGGCGTTCGACTGCGCGTAGGCGGTCCCGTTGGCGTTGAACATCGCCTCCAGCGGCGGCAATCCCACCGAGATGCCCACGCCGCCCAGCGCGCCGCGGAGGACCGTCCGCCGATTCAAGATCAGTTTGCGCATGACGTTGGTCCTCCTAATCCAGCTTTCCGACGGTGCGAAACGCGGAGCTCGCCGCCGTCTCGAGCAGCAAGCTCTTGAATCGGTAACCGCCGGTCGCGAACTTGTCGTTCAAGTCGAAGATGGCGGGATCCTCTCCGGACGTCTCGAGATGGCCGAGCGCGTAGCGATACACGCCGCGGGTCAGGCAGGTGCTGAGCGCGGGGTGGTTCTTGAGCGCGTCGCCGAGGCCGCGCGCGTCCGTGAACGCCTGGCCGTCGAGCTGTCCGGTCGCGTCGATGGTCTGGCCGGCGTCATCGGTGCGGTAGGCGCCGACGCCGTCGAAGTTCTCCAGGCCGAGCCCGATCGGATCCAGGAAGCTGTGGCAGGAGGCGCAAGCGCCCATCGAATGCGCCGCCAGCCGCTGGCGCATCGTCTGCGGGCCCGCGGGATCGGGCGGAAAGACCGGGTTCGCGTCGGGCGGGGGCGGATCCACTGACTGGCAAAGGAAGACCTCGCGAATGAATTTTCCGCGCCGGGTCGGCGACGTCGCGTTCGGATGCGAGGTCATGGCCAGGAAACCCGCCTGGCCCAGGATGCCGGCGCGCGGGCCCGAAGCGGGGAGGGTGGTCGCCACGAACGCCGTTCCGGTCGGCGACGTCAGCCCGTAGATCTTCGCGAGCTCGCCGTTCACGAACGTGTTCGTCGTGTCGAACAGCGTGCGGTAGTCGGCGTCGCGCGTGAACGCGACGTCCTCGAGCACGCGCAGCGTCTCCGTGCGCATGGACGGGCCCAGCGTCGTGCTCATGGCGGCGGGGAAGATGGACGGCAGCTGGCTGAGATTGCTGAGCTGGTCGAGCCGCAGCAACTCGGAGAAGAAGCTCTGCGCGGCGGTGCGGGCGGCGGGCGCGTCCGCCAGCCTCTGCGCGGCGCTGCGCACGCCGTCGGGCGTCGCCAGGGTACCGCCCGCGGCGGCGTCCAACAGCGCGTTGTCCGGCGTCGTCGCCGACAGGAAGTACGAGAGTCGGGTCGCGACCTCGTAGCCGTTGAGGATACGCCGGCTGGGATCCTGCGGATCCGGCTCGCCGATCTCGGCGCGGTAGATGAAGTTCGGCGATTGCAGCAGGCCCGCCAGCGCGTATTCGAGGCCGCCGTAGAAGTTGCCCACCATCGTGCCGGCGGTGGTCGCGATGGTTGCGTAGCGGGTTACTTCCTCGTCGGACAGCGGACGGCGCCACGCGCGCCGGCCGAAGCTGGTGACGAAGCTGCGCGCGCACGCGTCGTCGGTCGTGCCCGCCGGCGTGCAGCCGACCAGCGTGCCGCGGTTCGCGGTGTCGGCCAGCGCCTGCTTCGCCACCGCCAGCGCCGCCGTCTCCAGCTGTTCGACCGCGAGCGGTGAAAGGTCCACCCTGGACGCGCCGATCGAAGCGAACCCGTTCAGCACGGTGTCCAGCTGCACGTCGGCGGGAAGCGTGATGTTGTCGCCCAGCAAGGCGCGCAGGCTGTTCTGGTACTGCGCGGTCGTGAGCAGGCGCAGCGCGGGTGACGCCGGCGTGAACACGCCGGGCGCGGATCCGCCGTTACCGCCCGTGCCGTTGCCGGCACCGGAACCCGCGCCGCCGGTGATCGTCCCCTCCCCGTGATTCGTGATCTTGCCGTTGCACCCGAAGCAGCCCGCCAGCACGAGGGCGGCGGCGATCCGAAGCCGATGGATCTTCTGCGGGTCTCGTCCGTGCGGAGTCATGGTCACCTCCGAATCGGGCGCCGTTCGCTGCCGGGGAGACGGGAGCGCGACGACGTCTGCACGAATCACTGTACTCCCGTTCGCGATCGTTTCGGCAGTGCGAAATTGCGTCGCGCGCGAAAAAACTTCAGCGCACACGCACATCCGCGCACAGGGCGTTCTCCGACGGAGAGAGCTCAGCCGACGACTCGACGATCAATCAACGTTCGCTGTCTGACAAACGCCAGGGTGCTAGCCGAACGGATATCCGATCTCGGTCAGATCGCCGGCCAGCTCGTCTATCGATCGTTTCGGGTTCAAGGACGCGACGATCTCGGGCGTGAGCGGACGACCGCGATAGACGTGCTCGATGCTCGTGAGGCTCAAGTCCTTGTCGTAATAGTGCCCGGCGAACTTGCGATATTTCTCGGGCCGTCCGTCCAGGATGGAGAGGAGGTCTTCGGACCCATCCGGGTCCGGGACGTCGGACGGGTAACTGATCGATCCCTTTTCCCAGCGACGATCGGTCGTGCGGCGCCAGATGCAGAACGTGACGTTCTCTGCGCTGAAGGCCGGTTCCCGCAAGCATGCCGCGAACTCCGCCGGCACGCTGTCCAGGAGTCCCGGCCAGACGCGTTTCGGCTGGTGCGCGTACGGCGACATCGGCGACTCATGAGCGAAGCCTTTCAACCAGCACCCGGCCGCGCTGAAGTGCGCGAAGAAGTCATTGCCCGAGCCGTTCCGCATCGAGCCCATTTGCTCGCCGGCGCTCCACGCGCAATTGAACGAATAGTAACGGTACCCCATTCGGGGCAGACGATCGCGTCCAGTGTCGCGAGCGCTTGCAGCAGCGCGCGCAGTCCGTCCACGTCCGGTAGCAACGACAGATCGCGCGTCGAGATCACTGCGGTATGTCGCACACCATACCGCAGTGCCGCCGCCCCGTTTCAGTGGAGCGTGTGTTTGAGCGTGCTCAGCGATTGGTGGGTGCGTTCCTGGGCGGGAAGCAGGTCGGCCTCCACCATCTGGCGCGACGCCGGATCCAGCTTGGCGAGATCGTCGCGGTAGAGTTTCAGACCGTGGTCCTCACCTTCTTCCAGCGCGGCGACCGCGGCGCGCTCGCCGAACGTCTTGGCGCCACCTTCCACCAGACGCGCGAACGCGCCCCACGAACCGGAGTCCTTCGCCGGTTCACCTCCGAGGCGCGTGACCCATTCGCGAAGCCTGGCCACGCGCTGCTCATGCGAACGCCGGCAATCCTCGAGCTGCATCCGGTTCGGGCTACTGCCCAGCTTCTCGATCGCTTGCCGATACGTCTCGACCGCAGAAATCTCCCCGCGCAGGAACCCATTTAAAGCATCGACCGAGTTGTCAGTTTCGCCTCTCATGCGTACCTCCTCCCTCCTCGAACCTAGACATGACGGTGGCCGACGCCACTGGACGGGCGGGCGCGCGCCGACGGGTCGCGGCGTCGTGGCTGCGCTAGCGTCGCGGCGTCGGCCGCGTCCAGCGCGCCCGCGGCATTCGGCTGAAACCGAAACGAGAATAGAGCCGCTCGACGCGCTCGTGGCCCACGACGATCTCCAGGTCGACGGCCACGGCTCCCGCGGCGTCGGCGATCTCGAGCGCTGACTGCAACAGCGCCGTGCCGATACCGCGCGCGCGTACTGCCGGTTCGACGTAAAGCTCTTCGAGCCACGCGGTCCGCTGGCCGACCTCGATCGGAAACGCGTACGACAGCGCGGCCACGCCGACCGCGCGTTCGCCGTCGCGCGCGAGCAGGATGACTCCGCGCTCAGGGTCGGCGACGACGCGGTCGAATGCGTCGGCGAGGCGTTCAGCCGGCGTCGCGATGTCGTGCTCGCGCATCTGTGCGACGAGAAGCGCGACCGTCGCGTCGCGGTCGGCGGGTGTGGCCCGGCGGATGTCCATCTCGCTCAGGACGCGACCTTAACAGGGACAAGTTGTGCGCGCGTGCTGCGCAACTTGGGCCGACTGAGCAAGGCCTGGACTGGCGCGGTGCGAGTTCTCCGGGCGGGCAGCTGGCATGTCCGCTGCAGTGCGAAAACCACATGAACGGCACGGATGAATTGGGGAAAAACGAGAACGACGATGATCTGTTCGGGGGTTGGTTCGAGGAGAGCGAACCCGGGGAAGTTTCCGAGGAGGCGTCGTATGAAACGGTGAGCGATCGGCGGCCGCGCGCCGGAATGGTGATCGCCGCCGTGTCCGCGACCGCCCTGACCGTCTTGCTGGTCATCGCCAGCCGCGTCTGACGGCGGTCAGAAGCGCTATCCTGGGCACGTGGCGGACGCGCGAATCACCTGGGAGACGGGCGAACGGCGGCAGGGGCCGAACGAGACGATCGGGGTGCTCGAGCTGGCGGAGGACGGAAGGTGCCGGGTCGTGCTCGCCGAGCGCGTCGAGGTGGACGGGCGCTGTCATGTGCTGCTCGCCCGGAAGGCGTGGGGCGGGAAGGACGCCCGGGAGACGCGGTGGTGGAGCCTCGTCATCGATCGACAGCTGAAGGTGGAGACGGTCCGCAACGGGTCTTGCGGCGATCCCGTGACGAAAGAGGACATCCCGCGCATCATCCGAGCGCTCACGGACCTCGAGCTCATCTCCGATCGCACCATGATCGCGGTCGACGCCGGCGGTTCCGTCATCGTCGGGCGGATGGACAAGTGATCCGGCGGTCATGAGCCCTCCCGATCCGCCGCGCGCGAGCCAGTCCTTCGTGGAGAAAGGAGGCGAAGCATGGGCGCGCATGCAGGATCAAACCGACGCGCTCATCGAGCCGCTGGGACGCATCGCGATCGAGCGCCTGGGCGTCGCCGCGGGCGAGCGCATCCTCGACGTCGGGTGCGGTTGCGGCCAGACGCTGCTCCAGCTCGCTGACATCGCCGGCCCGACCGGACACGTGCTGGGCGTCGACATCTCGCCGCCGATGCTCGGGTGCGCGCGGGAGCGCGTCGCGGGACGGCCCACCATCGCGCTGGCGCTCGGAGATGCGCAGACGTACACCTTCGCTTGCCCGGCGTTCGACGCCGTGTACTCACGCTTCGGCGTCATGTTCTTCGACGATCACCGCGCGGCGTTCCGCAACCTGCGCGGGGCGGCGCGGTCCGGCGGCCGTCTGTCGTTCGTCTGCTGGCAGGAGATGGCGAAGAACCCATGGGCGTCGCTCCCGCTCGAGGCTGTGATGCGCTTGCTACCGGCGTCGGCGATGCCCGACATGCTGCGCGAGGGGCGGCCAGGGCCGTTCTTCATGTCCGATCCCGCGCGCGTGCGCGCGATCCTCGGCGACGCCGGTTGGACGGACGTGTCGATCGAGCCCGTCGAGATGCCGCTGCACCTCGGCGGCGCCGCGACGCTGGACGAGGTCGTCGAGTACTCGCTTCAGATCGGACCGGCGGCGCGCGCGATGACCGACGCGCCCGAGACGCTGAAGCCGGCGCTGGAGGCCGCGCTCCGCGAGGCGTTCGCGCCCTTCGCGAGCCCGCGCGGCGTTTTCATTGATGGCGCCGCTTTCGTCGTCGTCGCGCGCGCGTGACGCGACGAACGGTCAGTGGCTGTTGTTGATGAGCACGCCGATGCTGCCGTCGCTGCCGTTTCGATCGTTCGCGACCACCAGGTCGAGCAGCCCGTCACCGTTGAGATCCGCGACAGCGACGGCGCGAGGGCCCGCGCTTCCCGACTCGAATTGCTTGAAAGACTCGAACGTACCGTCGCCTTTTCCCGGCAGCACGTCCAGGACGCCGGTAGCGCTGCCGCTGAGGCTGGTCGCGATGATGTCGGCCTTTCCGTCCAGGTTGAGATCCGCGATCTTCACGTCGGCGGGGCCGCTGTCGCAGGCAACCTGGGTCGCTGCCAGCAGCGTTCCATCACCTTTCCCGAGGAAGACGTTCACCGTCACGCCGCCGCTGTCGGGCGCGACCGCGTCGAGGACGCCGTCGCCGTTGAGATCGCCGACCCCGACCGATCGGATGATCGTGCCCGAGGCGACCGGGAACTGTTTGTCAC
>Ga0207701_10008569_pt1 | contig 10100 bp, 6 predicted proteins | sample KBSSwiSSwithPhiX_FD_184294 | JGI IMG/M metagenome (GOLD analysis project Ga0207701, IMG submission 184294) | Switchgrass rhizosphere bulk soil microbial communities from Kellogg Biological Station, Michigan, USA, with PhiX - S5 (SPAdes) (version 2) | ecosystem: Environmental > Terrestrial > Soil...
GGCGGGCGCTCGCCGATACGATCCGCGCCGTCTCAGCGCAGCTGTTCATCCCGCTCGCGGTCGGCGGCGGAATCAAGACCGAGGCGGATGCCGATGCGGTCATCGAGGCGGGGGCCGACAAGGTCAGCTTGAACAGCGCGCCACTGGCGGACCCGGCACTCCTGACCCGGCTCGCCGGCCGATACGGCAGCCAGGCGGTCGTGGTGGCGATCGACGCCAAGCGCGACGGCGGTCGCTACGCGGTGTTCGCGCGCAGCGGGAGCACCGCGACCGGGCGCGATGCAGTGGAGTGGGCGCGCGAGGCCGAGGCGCGCGGCGCCGGCGAAGTCCTCCTGACCTCCATCGACCGCGACGGTACCCGCGCCGGTTTCGACTGTGAGATGACCGCCGCCGTGTCCGCCGCCGTTTCGATCCCGGTCATCGCCTCGGGCGGCGCGGGAACGTTCGCGCATTTCGTCGAGGTCTTCACCACCGGCGCGGCCGACGCCGCGCTGGCCGCCTCCATCTTCCACTACTCGGAGCACGCGGTCAGCGATCTGAAGGAATACTTGAGTGAGGCGGGAGTTCCAGTGAGGTTGGTGGGGTGACACGGGCTCAAGGCTTAGGCTCAGGGCTGATGGCCACAACGGAAGGTCACACGCCACGATTGTCGACGCTCTGGCTCAAAGCTCTTTATCTGGCCCTTCGCCTTCAGCCTTAAGCCTTTAGCCAATTCTCAAGGACTCCGCATGCTCATCCCCTCGATCGATCTCCAAGGCGGCCGCATCGTCCAACTCGTGCAGGGCGAGAAGCTGGCTATTGAAACCACCGACATCGAGGCCTGGATCGAGCGGTTGCGCGGCCAGCCCAAGGTGCAGCTGATCGATCTGGATGCGGCGAAAGGGGTGGGGCGCAACGAGGCGCTGGTGGCGCGGATCTGCGGCGAGCTGCCGTGCCGGGTCGGCGGCGGGATCCGGACGCCTGCGCGAGCGAAGGAAGTGCTCGCGCTCGGGGCCACGAAGGTGATCGTGAGTTCGGCCCTCTTCACGGAGACCGGCGTCGACCTGGCGATGGCCGAGGCGATGCGCGACGCCGCCGGCATCGAGCGACTCATCGCCGCCGTCGACAGCCGCGACGGCGTCGTCGTCATTCACGGCTGGCGGACCAAGCTGTCGCTGACGGCGGCCGCGGCCGCGCGGCTCCTCCAGCCGTATGCCGGCGAGTTCCTTTATACGCACGTCGACCGCGAGGGGATGATGCAGGGCACGGACATGGCCGCCATCGAGGCCGTCCGGCAGGCAACCACGCGGGCGTTGACCGCCGCCGGCGGGATCACCACACAGGAAGAAGTCGACGCCCTCGACCAGCGCGGCATCGACGCCGTGGTGGGGATGGCGTTGTACACCGGGCGATTGAACCTGCCGCCCGGCTCCAACTCTGGCTTCAGGCTCTAGGCGCTGGGCTTCAGGCCTGTCTGGCTGCTGGGCCTGAGGCCCGGCCGGCCAAAAGCCCAAAGCCTAGAGGCCGTTCGCTGTTGTTGTACCCTCCCCCGATGCGCTGGCCTCGCGTGATCGCAGCGGCAGTCCTTCTCATTACGACGACCGCCTGCTCGCGGCCGAGCGGGCTGTTTTCTGAAGCGAACGCCCGCGCGCACGTGGGCATGCTCGCGGGCACTATCGGCAGCCGCGCCGTCGGCACGTCCGCCAACGCCCGCGCCCGCGAATACATCGTCGATCAATTGAAGCAGGCCGGGTTCGAGGTGCGGGTGCAGGAGGCGGACGCACGCCGGCCTGAGCTGGGCACGACCGCGCGGGTCGCCAACATCATCGCTACGCTCGCGGGTTCCCGCCGCGAGGCCATCGGCGTGATCGCGCACTACGACTCGCGACCCGACGCGCCAGGCGCGACCGACGATGGGTTGGGAGTGGCGGTGGCGTTGGAGGCGGCGCGCGTGCTGGCGGCGCGCGAGCGCCGGCAGTGGTCGGTGATGGTGGTCCTGACCGACGGGGAAGAGGCCGGGCTGATGGGTGCCGCCGCCCTGGTCACCGACCGCGACGTCACGAGCCGGCTGTCGGCGTACGTGCAGGTCGAGTCGATCGGCTCCGACGGACCTGCGCTGTTGTTCGAAACCGGTCCCGGCAACCGCTGGCTCATCGATCCGTGGGCGCGCCACGCTCCGCATCCGCGCGGCGGCTCGTTCGCGATTGAAATCTACAAGCACCTGCCGAACGACACCGACTTTTCGATCCTCAGCCGGGACGAGATTCCCGGCCTCAACTTCGCGCCGGTGGGCGACAGCTACGCGTATCACACGGCGCGGGACACGCCGGAACGGCTATCGCTGCGAACCATCCGCGACACCGGCGAGAACGTCGTGTCGATCCTCACCGCGCTCGATTCGACCGACATCACCCAGCGCTCGCCGGATCGCGGCACGTACTTCGATGTCGCCGGTAGCTCAGGGCTCGTCTACGGCTCGACGCTCGGCCGCCTTCTCGCGATCGCCGCAATCGTGTTCGGGGTGTTGGCGTGGGTGCGGGTCACGGCCACGGCTGTCGCCATGGCCGGCCTGCTTCGCTGGCTGCTGACGGCGATCTGGTCGGCGGTCGGCGTAGGGGCCGCCTTCGCTTCGATGACGCTGACGACGTGGGCGTTGCGAGAAGGACGCGAGGTCTACCACCCGTGGTACGCGCGCCCGGGCCGGTTGTTCGTGCTGTTGCTGGTCGTCGGCGCCCTCTCGGCATGGAGCGTGAGCCGCGCGGGACGCTGGCTGCCTGAACGGGCACACGGCTGGCGCCATCCCCTGGTCGTGTGGAGTCTGTCCCTGCCGATCTGGATTGCGTTGGCGATGGCCGCGTTCTTCGTGGCGCCGTCGGCGGCGTATCTGTGGGTTCTTCCACTCCTCGCGGCCGGCGTGCTCTTCACAGTCGTGCCACCCCGAAGCGAGTGGGCCGTTCGCGCCGCTTCGCTGATCGTGCTGGTGCTGACGGCGATCTTCTGGCTGCGTGATACGGCGATCCTGTTCGGATTCCTGGTCGCCACGCTCGGGCGTCTTCCGATCATCACGCCGGTGTTCGTGTTCGCGGGCCTGCTGACGCTCTCAGGCCTCATGCTCGCGCCGCCCTTTCTCGGCACCTTCGCCGCGACCCGTCGTCTGTTGCGACCATCGGTGTTCACCACGCTGGCGCTCGTCGGTCTGGCGTTCAGCGCGGCGGCCGCGTACCGCGCGCCTGCCTACACGGTGGACGCGCCGCTGCGCCGCATCGTGAGAGTGCTGCAGCCGCCGGACGCCCTACCCATCTGGGAGGTCGGCTCGAACGAGCCCGGACTCGATGTGGCGCCGGGCGCACCCGCCGGGTGGCTTCCGGTCACCACGGCCGTGACACCGGGCGGCATCCCGTGGGGACGGCTCGCCTCCCCATTCGTCTTCAGAACCGCCGGGGGGACGCTCGGCGAGGCGCCGGCGCGCGTCACCCAGGCATCGTTGCAACCGGTCGAAGGCGGCCTCGAGCTGCTGATCTCGGTCGTCCCGCGCGAACCGGGGCTGACCGTCACGTTCGTCCTGCCGCCCGGGATCGTCCCGAGCCGGCACAACCTGCCGGGCCTGGAGCGATCCGGCACGTGGGCGGCCAGCTACGTCGCGGTTCCGTCCGATGGCATCCTGTTCCGCGCCGCGTTCGCCACCACGGATGCGGCCCGTATCGGCGAGCCGATGGTGCTCGTGACCTCGTCTCGGCTGCCCGGCGGGGAAGGCTGGCAGTCACTGCCCTCATGGCTGCCGCAGGAGCACGCGGTGTGGACAGCAACGGCGACCTGGGCGTTACGGGCGCCGATCATCCTCCCGGTGCCTCCGTTACGTTGACATCCGTAGCCGCTACGTTATTCTACGTAGCGCATGGCGAACCCTTTCGTCTATGGCGAGGTCGTGCCGGCGGCGGCGTTCGTCGATCGCGAGGTCGAGCTCGAGCGGCTGGCTGACGACCTGCGTGCCGGCCAGAAGATCTTCCTGATCTCGCCGCGCCGCTACGGCAAGTCCTCACTCGTCCGCCAGGCGCTGGCCGCGGTGTCGAGGAGCGGCGTGCTGACCGCCGACGTGACCGTCAGCAGCTTCAGCTCGTACGTCGCGTTCCTCGAGGGCTACGCCCAGGCGCTGGTGGCGATGGAGACGCGCCTCGAGCGGGCGACGGCGTGGCTGCGCGACCTGCTGAACGGGGTGCGCGCCGAGGTCCGGGTCGAACCGGACCGGGTCGGCAAGCGTGGACTGCGCGTCAGCTTCCCGGCCGTTCGGTCGGAGCGTGACGTCTCGCGGCTGGCCCAGGAGGTGTTCGCGTTACCGGGTCGGATCGCCGAAGTCCGCGGCCGGCGGCTCGCGGTCGCGCTCGACGAATTCCAGGCGATCGGCGGCTTCAACGGCGGCAGCGTCGAACACGCGCTGCGCGCCGCGGTGCAGACCCAGCGGGCAGTGGGGTACGTGTTTTCGGGGTCCGAGCCCACGTTGATGGAACGCATGCTCGGCCGCAGCCGGCCGTTCTACAAGGCCGGACCGGTCATGCGGCTCCAGAAGGTGCCGGCGGATCGGTTCGCCCAGTTCATCGACACCCGGTTCAAGGCGGGCGGCATCAAAGCCGAACCGGGCCTGGGCGCAGCGATCGTCGAGCTGGCGGGCAATCTGCCGTACGACGTCCAGCGGCTGGCGCACGAAGTCTGGGACGATGTGCGGAGCGAGCGGCGGAAGGCGGCGGACCTCGACGATCTGCACGGCACGCTGCGGCGGCTGCTCGGTGAGCACGAGACGCTGTTCGAGAGCACGTGGCAACGTCTCACGTTGGCGCAGCGCGGCGCCTTGCGTGCCGCCGTGCTCGAGGACGGACGCGAGTTGCTGTCCGCGGATGTCCGCACGCGATATCGTTTGAGCGGCACGTCGACCGTGCAGGCCTCACTCGGGGCGCTCCTGCGCGACGACGTGATCGCGCGCGAGGGCGACCGTTACGTGGTCGTCGACTCGTTGTTCAGGGAATGGGTCGCCCGGCGGACCTTTTGAGTCGCACTCTATGAACTTCCTCGATCGTCTAGGCCTCGGCCGGCGCGACCTGCGCGCCTGGGCGATGTACGACTGGGCCAACTCCGCGTTCCAGACCACGATCGTCGCCGCCGTCTTCCCGATCTATTTCCACAAGGTCGCCGCGGCCAACCTGCTGCCGGCGGTCGCCACCAGCCGCTTCGCCTGGGCCACGGCCCTCGCGATCCTGATCGTCGCGGTCATCGCTCCCCTGCTCGGGGCCATCGCCGATTTCGCACCGGTCAAAAAGAAGCTGCTGGCGATATTTCTGCTCGTCGGGGTCGCGGCGACGATAGGGATGTACTGGATCGAGCGCGGCGACTGGCGACTGGCGCTGCTCCTGTTCGTCATCGGCAACGTCGGCGTCGCGGGCAGCGTCGTGTTCTACGAGTCGCTGCTGCCGCACCTGGTCGACGAGTCGATGCTCGACCGCGTGTCGTCGGCGGGCTATGCGGTCGGATACCTCGGCGGCGGCATGCTGCTCGCGATCAACCTGCTGATGATTCAAATGCCCGGAACCTTCGGCCTGAAGGACGCCGGCGTGGCGACCCGCCTGTCCATGGCCAGCGTCGGGATCTGGTGGCTGGTGTTCTCGATCCCGATGTTCCGGCAAGTGGCAGAGCCGCCCGTCCGTGTGACCGCCGGGGACCGTCCGTCCGGCAACATGGTCGTCAACGGCGCGCGCCGCCTGGTCGCGACCTTTCACGAGCTTCGCAAGTACAAGCAGGCGTTCCTCCTGCTCGTCGCCTTTCTGCTCTACAACGACGGCATCCAGACGATTGTCCGGATGGCGACCACCTACGGCGCGGAGCTGAAGATCGACGACAACGCGATGATCCTGGCGCTGCTGATCACGCAGTTCATCGGCGTGCCGTTCGCGTTCCTGTTCGGCTCGCTGGCCGGACGCATCGGCGCCAAGCACGCGGTCTTCGCCGGCCTGGCGGTCTATGCCGGGATCACCATCCTCGGCTACTACATGCGCTCGGCGGCGGAGTTCATGGCGCTCGCCGTGCTGGTCGGCATGGTCCAGGGGGGCACGCAGGCGCTGAGCCGCTCGCTGTTCGCCAGCATGATCCCGCGCCATCAATCGTCGGAGTTCTTTGCCTTCTTCGGCGTGTTCGAGCGCTACGCGGGCATCCTGGGTCCGGCGGTGTTCGCCTACGTGGTCGAGCACAGCGGCACCAGCCGGAACGCCATTCTCTCGGTGATCCTGTTCTTCATCCTGGGGGCGGGGATCCTGCTCTTCGTCGACGTGGATGCGGGGCGCACCGCCGCGCGGGCGGCTGAGCGCGACGCGAGCCTCGCCTGACCTGACCTTCAGGTCAGGTCGCCGGGCTTCATGCCGGGCACGATGTGACCGTCGCCGCGGGGGCGGTCGGTCTCAGGTTGTGTCGCGGTCGAGTCGCCGTTTTCAGCGTTCCGCACGTCTAACACACGCATGGTGACCAGATGAAGATCGTGATCGCCGGCGGCTCCGGTTTCCTCGGCGGCCCGCTCGCGGAGGTCTACGCGGAGGAAGGGCACCAGGTAATCGTCCTCACCCGTTCGGTCCCGGCCGGCGAATCACGCCACGACCCCGGCACCGGCGTGCCCGGAATCACGCGGCTCGGGTGGACCGCCGACGGCAAAATCGGCCCGTGGGCGGCGATTGTCGAAGCAGCAGACGCGGTCATCAACCTGTCCGGCGAAGCGATCGACAAGGGCCGCTGGACGCCCCAGCGCAAAGCCCAGCTCCGCGACAGCCGGATCCTCGCCACCCGGAGCCTGACCGCGTCGATTCTCGCCGCCGCGGTGCCGCCGAAGGTGTTCGTCAGCGGCAGCGCGATCGGGTATTACGGTGACACCGGGGACCGTCCGATTACCGAGTCCTCACCGCCCGGCCACGACTTCCTCGCGCAGCTCTGCGAGGACTGGGAGGGTGAAGCGCATCGCGCCGGATCCTCCGGGGCGCGGGTCGCGTTGCTCCGCACCGGCGTGGTGCTGGATCGATCCGGCGGCGCCCTGCCGCGGATGATGCTGCCGTTCAAGTTCTTCGCCGGCGGGCCGCTCGGTTCCGGAAAGCAGTACGTCTCGTGGATTCAACGCCTCGACTGGGTGGAGATGGTCCGATGGATCGTGGAGACGCCAGACGCGTCCGGTCCGATCAACGCCACCGCCCCGGCGCCGGTCACCAACAAGGAGTTGACGCGCGCCATCGGCCGCTCGATGCATCGCCCGGGCCTCCTGCCGGTCCCGCCCTTCGCGCTGAAGCTCGCCGTTGGTGGCCTCGCGGAGTCCATCCTCGGCGGCCAGCGGGTGCTGCCGGCCCGCGCGCTCGCGCTCGGCTATCACTTCCGCTATCCGGACATCGACCAGGCGTTCAGGGGGATGTTCGGGCTCTAGCAGGCGTTGGGCTTTAGGCGTTGGGCGTTGGGCTCGTCAGGCTTCAGGCCAAAAGTCACACAGGCCCAAAGCCTAAAGCCCAAAGCCAAAGACCGGCGCGCAGCGCCTACAAGAACCCCGGCGCCCCTCCCCTGAAGTCTCCTCCCAAGATCGACGTCGAGCTCGCGCCGAGCCAGTCCTCGATCACCCGGGCGTAGACCGAACGGAAGTCGGTCTCGTAGCGGACGTCGCCGCCGTTGTTCTCCAGCGTGGGATTGTCGGCGGTCGGCCGCAGGTTCGGGGCGGTGCCGTAGATGCCGCCACGGACTGCTCCGCCCATCACCAGCATCGCGCTGGCCGCGCCGTGGTCCGTCCCGTTGCTGCCGTTCTCGGTGATGCGGCGGCCAAACTCTGAAAATTGAAGCACCAGCGTATCGCCGAGCAGGCCCTGGTTCTGCAGATCGTTATAGAACGTCAGCAGCGAATCGTTCAGCGTCGTCATCAGGGTCGAGTAGGTGCCGTTGACGATGTTGGGTGACTGGCCGGCGTGGGTGTCGTAGCCGCCGGTCTGAACCCAGAACACGCGGGTGCCGACGCCTTTGTTCATGGCCCCGGCGACCGCGCGCAGCGCCTGCGCGAGTCCGTTGTTCGGATAGGCCACCGTCGGCACGTAGGTGTTGACCTGGGCCACGCGGTCAAGAGTCGCGAAGGCCGCCTGCGCGGTGGAGTTCACGAACGCCAGATGCGGTACCTCGACCGGCAGGTGCGAAGCCATGCGGACCGCCGAGTCCTTGGCAGCGACCGCGTCGGCGCCGCCATTCGGGCTGGCGAAGGCGTATGCCGACACGCTGGGGATCGATGCGACCCCGACCGTCCGCGCCAGCAGCGTGTGCGGCGTCTCGCGCACGGTGGACCACGCGGTGAGCGGATCGACCGGCGCCGGCAGCAGATCGAGGTAGCGCCCCAGCCATCCGGCCCCTTGTGATGAAGCGGGATCGGCGGTCGACCAGATGTCCGTGCCCTGGAAGTGCGAGCGGCTGGAGTTGGCATACCCGGTCCGCTGGATGATCGCGAGCCGTCCGGCGTTGAAGATGGAACGCAGGCCGGTCAGGCGCGGATTGAGACCCAGCGGCGTTCCGCCGCGATCGGTGCCGATCTGGAGCACGTTCGCGGCCGGAATCGCAATCGTCGGGCGACGCGCGTAGTACTGCGGATCCGTGTAGGGGATCACGGTGCTGAGCGAGTCGTTGCCGCCGCTCAGATAGAGCACGACGAGATTGCGCCGGTTCCGTCCCTGCGCCAGGGCGATGTCCGACAGAAATGCCGGCGCCGCGAACCCCATGGTGAAGGCTGCGACACCTCCTCTGACGAACGTGCGTCGGGTCATTGGCATGGCTGAAATCCAACCCGGCTAGCAGCCCGGGACCAGCAGGATGCTGAAGAATGCATCCGGCACGGCACATGGGACATCGCAGATGTGAGAACACTCGTTACTTTCATCTTCCATCTGTCATCCGCCATGTCATGGACGGGGCGATTCTTTCAGCGGCCTGCCAGTCCCCTGGACTAGACGAATTGATAGGCGCCCGATCCGACGATCAGGTGCACGAGTCCGGACGACTTGGTGGCCAGCTGCGTGTCACTGCCGGTCCAGGGCGACGCACCCGAACGGGTGTAATCGAGCAGCGAGTCGTAGTCGTCTGTCGAGTAGGCCGGCGGCGTGAGCCGATCGAGGACGTAGCCGAGCAGGTCCTCGTGGGTGCTCGCATGACCGCGCGATAGATCACGCAGTGCAAACTTCTGGTTGGTTGCCAGCTGCGCGGCGAAGTTCATTCGCGCGAGCACACTGCCGCTCGAGAACCACCCGGGACCGAGATCCCAGCCGGCCACGTCGGGCGGCTCGAACAGCTGCTGGCCCATGTTGATGAGCGGGCTGAGCGCGTCGTTGACCGAAAAGCCGGACCAGCCGACTTCCTTCAGCGATCGCGCCACGAACTCCACCGGCCAGCTGTAGCGCTTGTAGTAGTTCGCCGCGTCGCGGAACTGCGGCGACAGCAGCAGCACGCGCATCACCGCACTGATCTCGAAGCCGCTGTCGTAGTAGGCGCTCGACATCTGGTTGATGACCGCGGTATCGGGCGGGTCGACCTCGTTGACGAAATAGTTGTACAGCTTGCGCGCCAGCCGCGGTCCGGTCGCGGGATGCCGTGCGACGGCGGTGATCAGATCGAGGCCGTCCTGCATCCCGGCCGCGGCCGAGCGGTTCGGGATGATCCTGCCCCCGTCGGCGTAGATCGGGAACGTGAACTCCTTTGCGGTCGTCTCGTGCTGCGCGGCGTTGTAGTTGAAGGTGTAGTGCTGCGCGGCGCCGCTGCCCGGCCTGGAGAGATTCCAGCCGGTGAAGACCCGCGCGCCGGCGTAGACGTCGGTTTCCGCGAATGTCCCGACGCCCATCGTGAACAGCTCCATCAGCTCGCGGGCGAAGTTCTCCTGGGGCTGCGCGCGCACGTTGGACCGGCCGTCCAGCCAGACCAGCATGGCCGGATCCTGCGCCACCGCGACCAGCAGATCACGGAAGTTCCCCAGTGCCCGGGTCCGAAACAGCTCCAGCTGACCGAGCACACCGCCGGCATCCTCCTCCGGCTTCGCGCCCAGCACCCGCGTCGCTTCCGTCGCACCGATCTCTCCGGCAATTTTCGTG
>Ga0207701_10008570_pt1 | contig 10100 bp, 7 predicted proteins | sample KBSSwiSSwithPhiX_FD_184294 | JGI IMG/M metagenome (GOLD analysis project Ga0207701, IMG submission 184294) | Switchgrass rhizosphere bulk soil microbial communities from Kellogg Biological Station, Michigan, USA, with PhiX - S5 (SPAdes) (version 2) | ecosystem: Environmental > Terrestrial > Soil...
CACCCGCCGCGGGCTGCCCGGTCCCGCTGGAGCACCCGGCGCCCACCCACCCGGCCGCCAACACCAGCATCACCGGGAGCAACCACGTACGCGCTCGCTGACAGGAGGTCATGGTCGTCATGGCACTACCACTAGCACGAAGCGATTCAGCCGGCTGGCAATGGACCGTTGCGGAACCGCCCAATCAACGGGACTGCGCCCCGAATCATTAATTCGAAAAATCTCCCCATTTTGTTCAGCAAAAATTCAAAACCCTTCGTCATCACTGCCGATCGCGCCGCTTTTCTCATTTTTGGGCCGTCCCCCGGCTAGTAGAAATCGCGCCCATCTTTGGAGTAAATCGACCGCGGCGATCATCGCCCGCGTGGAAGTCGCGTAATCTTCGGTCTGCGTGCGCCGTCCGCCTTTCAGAGTTTCGCGGTCGCTCGGCCGCAAGAAAGTCGCGCTGATCATCGAGACGTCGCTGGCTCCCGGCCGGGAGATCCTGCGCGGCATCGCCAGCTACCTGCGCGAGGAGGGACCGTGGTCGATCGCGCACGAGCCGAGGGCGCTGGAGCAGTCGGCGCCGCGCTGGCTGCGCACCTGGCGCGGCGACGGGATCATCGCTCGCGTCCAGAACCAGCGCGTCGCCGAGGCCATCGCCGCCGTGGGCGTCCCGACCATCGACGTGCTGGGCGTGGTCGACGGGTTGCGCTTTCCGCTGGTCCACGTCGACGACGAAGCCATCGGCCGCGAGGGCGCGGAGCACCTGCTGGATCAAGGCTACCGGCACTTCGCGTTCATCAGCATCCGTGGAGAAAACTGGTCGCAGCGGCGCGCGCAGGCCTTTGCCCGCCGGGTCGAGGCGGCGGGCTTTCCCTGCGACCACCACGTGGTGTCCCGGCAAACCGCGCGGCAACAGAGCTGGAAGGACAGCGGGCCAGAGCTGGCGACCTGGCTGGTCGCCCTGCCCAAACCGACCGGCCTGATGATCGCGTCGGACCAGCTGGGGCCGCACACCCTGGAGGCCTGTCGCAGCAACGGCGTGGTGGTGCCCGACGACCTGGGCGTGCTGGGCGTCGACAATGACGAGCCGCTGTGCGAGGTCAGCGACCCGCCCCTGTCCAGCGTGTGGCCCAACCACCGCCAGGTCGGCTACGACGCCGCGCGCCTGCTCGACTCGTTGATGCGCAACGGCCCCTACCCCACCGCGCCGATCCTGCTGTCACCCAAGGGGGTGCTGGCCCGCATGTCGACGGGCGCGCTGGCGGTCGACGATCGCAACGTGGCGCAGTCGCTGCGCTACATCCGCGAGCACGCCTGCGAGGCCATCGACGTCGACGACGTGGTCCGCCGCGTGCCCATCTCGCGCAGCGTGTTGCAGCGTCGCTTTCGCGAGGTGCTGGGCCGGAGCATCCACGACGAGCTCATCCGCGTGCGCCTGGCGCGCGCGCGCGAGCTGCTGGAAGACACCGACCTGCCGCTGGTGGAGATCGCCGAACGCACCGGATTCCGCTACCAGGAGTACATGGGCGCGGTGTTTCGCCAGCGCCTGAACATATCGCCGGGCCAGCTACGCCGGCGACGGAAGGCACCCGCGTGAGCGTCGCGGCGCCGCAACCTGAATCCTATAAAGAAAGGTGGGATTGCTCCTTGTTCTGGACCTGCCTCGCTGGAGAATGGCGCTCATCCGACCGCTTGCTGCCTGCTACCAGCGGAACGCCGTTTCTTCTCTTGTCCCCCACGGGCAGCGGTCGAGGAGGATTGCCATGAACGCCAAGCTTCTCGCGGTCGTCACGTTGCCCCTGTTCGGATTCGTCGCATGCTCGCAAGCGGATGTAGTGCTACCGGATAGCGGCTCGGGCAGCGGTGTGGGCGGCGCGCCGGTGACTACCGGCACGGGCGGTTCCAGCACCGGCACCGGCGGCTCCAGCGCGGGCACCGGCGGTTCCAGCGCCGGCACCGGCGGCTCCAGCACCGGCACCGGCGGTTCCAGCGCGGGCACTGGCGGTGCGACCGGCACCGGTGGCGCGAACCTCCTCACCGTGGTCGGCGCCTGGGACGGCGCCCTGGTGACCTATCCCTGTGGCGGCACCGGCACCGGCTACGACTGCGCCAACCTGGGCTGCACCAACAACATGGTGACCAAGACCAACAGCTGGACCATCGCCGGCACCACTGGCACGGTCTACAACGTCACCGTGCGCATCCGCGGCATCGTCGAGGCCTACAACTACGTCGGTGGCACGCGCGACTCGGGCAACGCCTCGATCCTCACCAACAAAGATCTGTTCCTGCAGGGCGGCGCGGCGCAGGCAGCGGGCGGCGCCAACTACGACTACAACACCTTCGAGCTCGACGTGACCCCGCCGGTCACCGGCAAGCCCAACGTCTACTTCCTGAACTCGGTCACCCTGGCCGAAGGTCCGCACGCCGCCGGCACGCCGACCTCGCACCTGACCTTCCCGATCGACTACACCAAGACCATCTCGGTCACCGGCGGCGGGACCGTGACCTTGAAGGTCTTCGACTCCAACTGCACGCTGGTGCAGAACTGCGGGCCCACCGCGACCTCCAACACCTGCACGGCGCCCGCGATGGTCAGCCTGGCGGGCGCGATGCCGCCCGCGACCTTGCAGCAGCCCTTCCAGATGCCGACCGGTCGCTACGGGCAGTGGGTGCACTTCGACGTGACCAACGTCGCGGTCGGACCGTGACCGGCAGGTACCGCGCCACCGCAACCCTCACCGTCCTCCTCTCCGCTCTCGCCGCCCGGCCCAATCCGGTCCGGGCGGAGGTCTCCCTCACCACCGTGGGCGACGGGTGGGAGTTCTTCTCGACGGGCCGGGTGGGGGCGTTCCTGGAGCTGCTCGACGGCGACGGCGTCCCGCAGGCTTACCTCGGCGGTGTGCCGGTGCACCCGGTCGGTAACGGCGGTATCTCCGGTCTCAGCGATCCGGTCCTGCAGCCCGACGGGACCTACCGGCAGGGACCCCTGCAGTCGTTCCGCATCCGCAGCGGGTTCCTGGGCAACATCCTGGGGCTGGGCGTACGCCGGCCGTTGACCGAGCGCACCACCCTGACGGCGTTCATCGCGATCTGGGGCACGACCGAGACCGACAGCCGGCGCACCTTCTTCAAGAACTTGCCCGACGAGCGCGAGGCGTACATGAAGGTCTCCGGCCCGGCCGGGACCCTGCTGCTGGGGCGCACCCTGTCGCTGTTCTCGCGCGGCGCCACCGAGATCGACTTCCTGTACGGCCACGGGTTCGCGGTCGGCAACCCTGCCGGCTTCGACACCAACGGCCCCTCGGCCGGCCACATCGGCTACGGCGTGCTGGCCAACGTCTTCGTGGCCGGCATCGCCTACGCGACGCCGGTCCTGCACGGCTTGCAGCTGACCCTCGGGTACTACGACCCGGCGACCTTCGTCGGCTTGTACTGGACGCGCACCAAGCTCGGCCGTCCCGAGGCCGAGGCCACCTACGACGCGCAGTTCGGCCCGTCGGCGCGCCTGCACCTGTTCGTCAACGGCGCCTGGCAAAAGCTGTACGCCACCGACACCCCGCGCAGCACCACGGTCTACGGCGCGGGCGCGGGCGGACGGCTCGAGGTCGGCCCCTTTCACCTGGGTGTCGCCGGTCATTACGGCCAGGGCCTGGGCGTGCACTACTTCCTGGACGGCAGCGACGCCGTCCTGAACCAGTACACCACCCAGCGCCTGCGCAAGTTCGACGGCGCCTATGTGCAGTCACAGCTGGTGCTGGGCAGGTTCGACCTGGGCCTGGGCTGGGGCATCACCCGCATCTACAAGCTGGACGAAGACTACAACCAGCCTCAGTACTACGACCCCAACACCAACCAGCCGAAGATCAGCTTCCTGCGGTCCCAGATGGGTATTTCCGCGGTGGTGGTCTGTCACGTGACCAGGAACCTGCACGTGGCCGCCGATTACTTCCGGGCCGACGCGCGCTGGTGGCTGGGCGAGGAGCAGATCGTGAACGGCTTCAACCTCGGATCGACGGTGACCTGGTGAGCTGACCCCGGCGGCGACGCAGTCCGGCGCGCCGCGAAACCCGAATCCTATAAAGATCAGCTTGTTCCCTCCTTGGCTTCCCTGACTGAACGAGCATAGTCAATTCGCAGCTATTAGTTGATTGCGGCTCGCAGCAACGAGGAGAAACGTCATGAGGGCCCGTCGACGGATTGAAAATGGAGTCTGGCGCGCCGCCGGCTTGCTGGGCGCGCTGGCGGCGTCGGCGTGCACCGGCGGGATCGGCCCCAGCGAGACCACCGGCGCTGGCGGCAATGGAGGCGCGGGCCCTGGCAGCGGCGCCGGGGGCGGAGGCACCGCCCCCTGCCAGGCGCTGCCGGCGATCCCGCGGCGCATCTGGCGGCTGTCCTCGCAGCAATACGCCAACGCCACCCGCGATCTGCTGGGACTGGGAACCACGCCGAGCCTGATCGAGACCACCACCGATGGATCATCGGCCTACGCGTTCATCAACGGCGCCGATCTGACCGTCCAGCCGGGTTACCTGTACGGCGGTCTCTATCAAACCGCCGAGAACGTGGTGACTCAGATCGCGCCCCGCATCGCCACCATCGCCGGCTGCAATACCGGCGAAGCCCCGTTGGCGTGCGCAATGCGATTTGCACAAACCTTCGGCGCCCAGGCGTTCCGCCGTCCATTGGAGGCCACCGAGGTCACCAATTTGATGAAGGTCTACAATCAAGGGGCAACCCAGAGCTTCAACACCGGGATCAGCCTGATGATCGAAGCGCTGATCCTGTCGCCCTCCTTCGTCTATCGCACCGAGCTGGGGCCGGGGACCCTGGTCGCCGACGCCAGCGGGCACTACCCCGACACCACCCTGACCGCCTACGAGGTCGCGACCCAGCTGGGCTTCCTGTTCCTGAACTCGGCTCCCGACGCCGATCTGCTGGCGGCCGCCGCCAGCGGCAGCCTGGATCGCCCCGACGGGCTCTCGGCCCAGGTCACCCGCCTGCTGGCTCTGCCCCAGGCCCGGACCAGCCTGTCCAACGTGATGGTCAACTGGTTCAACGTCGGGCAGCTGGTCGACAAGGCCAACAAGGACACCGCGCTGCTGTCCTCGCTGGCCGCGGCCGACCGCGACCAGACCGTGCTGGTGGGCGACCTTCTGACCTCGGCCCAGCGCTTCGTGTCCGACACCCTGTGGAGCGGCACCGGCAAGCTGACCGACCTGATCACCTCGCAGCGCACCTTCGTGAACCGCCGCCTGGCGACGCTGTACGGCCTGCCCTATACCGGGACCGGGAACGACTTCGTGGCCGCGACCTGGCCGGCGGACCAGGGCCGTGCCGGCATGCTCACCGAGCCTTCGTTCCTGTGGGCGCTGTCGGACTCGGCGCTGACCTCGATCGTCAAGCGGGGCAAGTTCCTGCACGACGACGTGGTCTGCCAGGATCCGCTGCCGCCGCCCATCGATCTGACCACGCCGCTGGCGCTGTCGATCATCGCCATGGGCGACAGCGAGGTCACCAAGTCGGACGCCCGCATGCAGCCGACGGTGGTGTGCTCGGGCTGCCACTCGCAGATGGACCCGTACTCGCGGGTGCTGCAGAACTTTGGCCCCATCGGCAACTACCGCACCGCCGACGAGGCCAACCGCCCCATCAACACGACGGTCAGCTTCTCGGGCGGGTCGCCGCTGGCGCCGATGATGCTGACCGGGGTCAAGGAGGTGGCGCAGGCGCTGGTCAGCAACAAGGTCCTGGCCGGCTGCGCCGTGCAAAAGGTGGCCAGCTACGCCATCGGCAACATGGTGCGCCACTACGACACCTGCGAGCTGAACGCCTTGCGCGAGGAATTCGACCAGTCTGACGGATCGGTAGCGACCCTGTTCAGCCAGGTCGCGCTGGCCGATTTCGTGCGCGCGCGCGCGGGAGGAACCAAGTGACGTCATACAAGATCGCTCGGCGGGCCTTCCTGCGTGGCTGCGGCGGTTCGGCCGCCTTGCTGTTGCCCCTGCTGCGCAGCATCGAGGCGCGCGCGCAGGGCGCCACCGCGCCGCTGCGCATCCTGTTCCTGCATCACCCGCTGGGGGCGGCGCCGGGCCTGGCCTCGTGGCGGCCCGCCGCGACCGCGACCACCACCACCTTCACCCTGCCGGTCGAGAGCGCGCCCTTCGCGCCGCTGCAGTCGAAGATGGTGATGATCGACGGGCTGAACATCGTCACCGCGTCGCGCATGGCCGGCAACCTCGGCGGACCGAGCACCCACGAGGGCGGCATGGTGGCCATGATGACCGGCGTGCCGACGCTGGGTCAGATCGGCCAGCAAGATCACTGCGCCGGCGGCCCCTCGATCGATCAGCTGCTGCTGGCGCGCTCCCCCACGCTGGGCGGCGCCGGCGCGCCGGCCAACCAGCGCACCATGTTCGGGTCGCTGCAGCTGGCGGCCGACATCCGCTCGGACCGCGACGAGATCGCGCCGCGCGTGCTCTCGTACCTGGCGCCCACCGCCAACAGCGACATCAACCTGGCGCGCCAGCCGCTGTACGCCGAGACCCAGCCGATGACCACCTTCAGCCGGATCTTCGGCGGCTCGCTGCCGACCGGCAGCGACCCCGCGGTCCTGCTGGCCAACCGCATGAGCGTGCTGGATTTCATGCGCAGCGACCTGGCGCGCATGCAGACCCTGGTGCCGGCCAGCGAGAAGCCCAAGCTGGACGTTCACGCCAGCGCGATCCAGCAGCTGGAGGCCAGCATCCGCGCCACCCTGGGCCCGGGCACCGGCGGTCCGGTTTGTGCCAAGCCGACCGCGCCGCCCAACTTCACCCAGTCGGGCGCGGGCGCCTCCGGCACCCTGGCGCCGGCCGGCGGCAGCAAGCTGAGCGGGGTCGATTACTACGTGGCCAGCGATCCCAACAACCACCCGCACCAGGCGCTGGGCCAGGCGCACCTGTCGCTGATCCGCGCCGCCTTCTCCTGCGATCTGGTGCGCGTCGCGACCTTCATGTGGTCGTCGGGCACCAACTGGGTGGTCTTCCCCGGCACCTTCAACGGCGCCACCATCAAGGGCGCCCTGCAGTCGACACCGCACCACCCGCCCAGCCACAACGATCCGGCCGGCGACGCCATGACCCGCGACTGGCTGAACCAGATCAACATCTTCTACTCACAGCAGACCGCGATGGCGCTGCAGGCCTACGCCACCGCCACCGACATCGACGGCAACAACCTGCTCGACAACACGATCGTGGTTTACCTGACCGAGGTGGCGCGCGCCTGGGACCACAACCAGATGGGCATGCCGCTGATCCTGTTCGGCGGCAAGAACACCCGGCTGCGCGGCGGCACCTTCGTCAAGGTCACCGGCGGTTCGCTGCCGATGCAAACCGGCGTCGGCACCTCCGGCGGCACCGGCAACCGCCCGTTCAACGATCTGTGGCTGGCCCTGGCGCCGATCTTCGGCGTGAACCTGCCCAGCCTGGGCAACCCCAACCAGTTCTCCGGCCCGCTGCCGGGGGTGTTCACCTAGCAGCGACCGGGGTCGGCCCGTTCACCGCAGTCGGCACAGCCGCGTCACCTGCAGCGGCCAGGTGGTGATGTCCTTCGGCTGGGGATGGATGCCGGTGGCAAGATCCCAGCCGAACTGGTCCTGGGGCGTCTCGTCGGGATCGGGGGACACCACGCCCATGAGCACCACCCGGAGATCCGGCAGCGCGCCACGCGCCGCCACGACATCGTCCTGGCCGTTGGCGTCGGGTAAACCGCGTCCCTTGACCAGGGGCGGCAGGCGCTGCTCGGGCGCCGGGCCGTCGCAGCCCTCGGGCCCCGAGCCTTCCGGAAGAGGTCGGTTCACCAGCGCGATGACGCGGCCCCCGGGAGCGCCCGACGCAATGGCGTCGTCCACTGCCGCCGGCGGCGGGGCAGCCGTCGCGCTCCACAGCACCCAGTCGAGCTCGCACGATCCGTCCGGGTTCTCCCACACGGGGCCTGAACAAGGGGGTGCCGCCGGCACCAGCACCAGCCGCCCCTGGACGACCACGCATTCACCCGAGACCCAGCGTCGGGCCAGCGCCGCCTCGACCGAGGTCGCCGCCACATCGGGGCGACACACCGGAAGCCGGTCCGCGAAAGATTGAAACACGACAGCATGTGCCTTTGCCGCGCGGACGTCGGCCAGCGGTGGGGCCCGGCAGTCGGCGCAAATCAAGCAGACCGTGGCCGCCAGCCAGACCCATCGAGCGTGGGGGTAAATGAGGCGCTCACTCTCGCGCTCACTCTCGACTGGCGGGCGGTCAGGCGGGTCGACCATGACCCGCTAGCTTCGCACGTTGGTGGCGCCGCCACCGCCCTCGACTACCGCTGGTCGTACGCCATGCAGCGGACCTTGGCGTAGATGCCCTTGCCGGCGGCGGCGCTGGCCTGGACGAACCACTGACCGCCGTTCTGGAAGATGCGGACCCGCTCGCCGCCGCCGTCGAAGTTCCCCGCCATCCGGGTGAACGAGCAGATGCCCTGGTTGACCCCGGCCAGCCAGTACGCGCTGAAGCCGCTGACGGTGCTGACCGGGAACTCGAAGGTGCCGGTCGAGGCCACGGTGCCGCGAACGAAGGTGCCGGTGGTGCTGTTGAACCCGATCAGGCGGGCCAGGTTCCGCTGCGGGACGCCCACGAACACCGACTGGCTGTAGCCATCCAGGAAGGTGAAGTCGAAGAAGTCACCTTCGTCCGAGTGGACGCGCAGGATGCTGTTGGTACCGATGGACGTCGCCTGATCGATCTGGACGTACTCGGTGTTCGACTGCATCTCGCCCTTGACGCCGCGGAGGAAGGTGACCGCGTCGCCCAGCCAGGCGGTGGCCTGGGCGCTGGCGTCCGCGTTGGCATAGACCTCGGCCCAGCCGCCATCGGAGATCCACTTCACGCCGCCGCTGGGCACCACGAAGTTGTTCCAGTTGGTGCAGATGGCGCGGGTCGTCGACACGCCGGCCCGGTAGTAGACGCGCCACCAATCCCAATCCTTCCAGTCGACGATCGACTCGCCTCCGGCGAATTCGTCGTCGCTGTTGAAGTCGCCGCCCACGCCGCTCCACACGCACAGGTGAGTGGCCGGGTCGCCCAGCCACGGGCTGTCGGGGCTATCCGACCCCAGCTCGAAGAAGTCGCTGGCCTTGTCGACGTCGCCGCTGCCGCCGGAGGCGGCCAGGCGCACCCCGATGTCCGGCTTGCTGGTCACCCGCTCGCCGGCGGCGCTGCCCGGCTGCTGGTCCGCCTGGTCGGTCGCCGCCGGCTCGCAGGCCGGCGCGAACGCCAGCGCCGAGCCCATCAACGACGACAACAACATGCTGTTCCTGCCCAACCACTTGCTCATTTGATCATCCCTCCTCGGTCGACGGCGGCACGTGCAGGTCAGGCGAGTCCTTGACCTGTTTCAACTCGTCAATCCGGCCACCGCCGCCGGACAGCCGGTATCCCTGCTTGGGAAAGAACACCTCCATGCGCCAGGTCCCGTCCGACTGCTGCAGCGGGTGCACCCAGGTCTGCACGTCCAGCTCGCGCGCCGCGTGGATCAGGCCCATCACTTCCTGGTCGGTGTTGGTCGCCGACTGCAGCTCGAAGCGGCAGATGCTCTGCCGGCAATCGACCGCGCGCAGCGCGCCCGGCGACATCTGGTTCCGCGCCAGCAGCTCGGAGATTCGCTGGCCAGAGTCGTTGGCCCAGGCCCCGTCCGCCGCCTCCTTGGTCCAGCGCTGGTCCAGCTCATGCCGTTCCCGCGCGCGCTCCGACCGGTCTTCTTCGGTCTCGCCCGCAATGGCGAACGGCCGGTAGGGGTCGGGCTCCTGGCGGGCTCGCTTCGCCGGCGGCGCGGGGGGTGCCGGCGGTGGCGCGGGCGCGGGCGCGACGGCGACCGCGGGACGTGGGTCGACCGCGTTCTCCGGCACCGAGACCGTGGTGGCGCGGGGGTCGCCGGCGGCTGTCTCGGGACCGGCACCGGGCCGCCCTCCCGAGAAGATCACCAGCCACAAAGCGGTGCCCAGCACCGCCGCGAGCAGCATCCAGCGTCGTCGGTTCATGACCGACTGCCCTGAGCAAGCGTTGTGCCGCGCAATCCGGCCCCCGAACCGCCCG
>Ga0207701_10008572_pt1 | contig 10099 bp, 4 predicted proteins | sample KBSSwiSSwithPhiX_FD_184294 | JGI IMG/M metagenome (GOLD analysis project Ga0207701, IMG submission 184294) | Switchgrass rhizosphere bulk soil microbial communities from Kellogg Biological Station, Michigan, USA, with PhiX - S5 (SPAdes) (version 2) | ecosystem: Environmental > Terrestrial > Soil...
GCCAACCAATCCACGTGCCACCGCGCTCGCGCAGTACGGGCTCAACTGCGGAAACAAGTCCGCCAACCGCAGGGGTGACCGTCCAAAGATCCTCGCCTGAGGAATCAAGCGCGAAGGGCAATCGATTTGAAACAACTATCAGACGATTCATCGAGGCGAAGGTAAAAACGTTAGTTCGTGTGTAACAGGTTCCACAAATTGATTGCGTGTCCGTTGCGCATTGTGCACAACGGCCTGAGGGCAGACCGTCTCCAATATGAGGCAGATGGAGCCGGGCTGCCCTCAGCCCGCAAACGATAGAATCAACGCTTCACAACTAGCTTGTGGTTGCATGAAGGCTCAAAAGACGTTCTTGGTTTCGCAATGCCTCCTTCCGCGCTGGATCTTCTTCATGAGATAATTGCTTGCGCCGACGGAAAACGGCCTGCCGTTTTTCTCGATTACGACGGCACCCTTACGCCGATTGTTAGTCATCCGGAGGATGCCTGGCTCTCAGATTCAATGCGACAGACGCTGCAATCGCTCGCCGCACGTGTGCCAGTCGCCATTCTGAGCGGACGCGATTTGGATGACATTCGCGGTCGCGTGCTCGTTGACGGCATCGTTTACGCCGGCAGTCATGGATTTGATATCGCAGGTGCGGGTGGATTACGCAGGGAACTGGGTGCCGCGTACCTGCCGGTGCTCGACAAGGCAGAGATGGAACTACGCGAAGCGCTTGATGAAATTCCAGGTGCGCAGTTGGAACGGAAACATTTTTCTGTCGCCGCGCATTATCGCAACGTCAACGAAATCGAGGCGTTCAAAGTTAGGCTAGCTGTGGATGCAGTGGGAGAAAGACACCGCGAGCTGCGCAGGATGGACGGCAAAAAAGTTTACGAACTGCTGCCAGATATTGATTGGAATAAAGGCAAAGCAATGCTCTGGCTATTGGAAACTCTTGCTCTTGATGGGCGGAACGCGCTGCCGATGTACATCGGCGATGATGGCACCGATGAACACGCGTTCTGTGCACTTGAAAAGCAGGGGATCGGCATTCTCGTCAGTGACAAACCACATGTAACAGCAGCGAGTTATAGCCTGAACAATCCCGACGAAGTTGAACGGTTTCTGGGTGAATTGATCGCCCATTGGTTTGATAGCTAGGTCGCGTGCAGCTTGCCCCTGCGAAGTCGGATAGGTGCGCGGCAATCTTCCCACGCTTAACCAGATGATCGGCTTCTCCCGCAAAAGATAGCCGTTTCATCTGCGGTCCGAATCTTGAGCTAAAGAAATTCCAGATAAAAGCATTGACACGTTTGCAACGCCACAGCTAGAAACCGACATCTCCACGGGGCCTAAGGGAAAATAAACCTCAGCCTAATCTCCACTTATGAAGAAGAAATCCACTTCGCAATACGCGTTCTTTAATCGCCGGGTTCTACTCGGATTCACACTTAGTTTTCTCGGAATAGCCCTGGCGATTTTTGCCGGGTGGGGCGGCGCGCTGCGCAGTCCAGACGGCCTGAAGCGGCCTAACATTGCGCCCCAGCACCTTGAGCAGCCCGTTCACTACATGCCTGTGCCAGGCGCCAATGTGCAGGATGAGGCTACTGGCCTGACACAATTGGAACAATACTGGAATGATCGCGTGACTTATCCTACCGGGCAGTTTAACCCGGCCTGGGTTCGCGCGGCCGCCGCTCAACATGCGCGCATTCGAAGCAGCGTCCCATTTGGACAGCATCTCAAGCTCAACATTGCTAATCCGAATGCCCTTAGCACTACCAGCTTTACCGCGCTCGGCCCGCAACCGGAGCGGATGACTGGTTGTTCAGGTTGCTTTGATTACACAAAGACCGAGGGCCGTGTGAACACGATCGCCATCGATCCGACCACAACCATTAATGGCAGCATCGTGGCTTATATCGGGTCGGTTGGCGGCGGGGTGTGGAAAACCAACAATTGTTGCAGCGACACTACCACTTGGAGTGTGATGACCGATGATCCGCTTATTGGTACCACTGCCATCGACACTGTCACCATTGACCCTAACAACCATAACACTGTTTACGCCGGAACCGGCGATCTTAACTACGGCTCCTTCTCCATGGGAAGCCAGGGTGTTCTCAAAACGACGGATGCCGGCGCAACATGGGTAGTGCTTGGGGCTGAGATTTTTGGTCCGAACTACATCCAGCCCCCAGGCCAGTTCCCGCAGTATAACGCGGTCGGCAAGGTGCGGGTGGATCCGAACAACAGTAACAATGTGGTTGCTGGCACGAAGAAAGGTCTCTACTTCTCGTATGACGGCGGGGTTAATTGGACTGGTCCCTGCACGACTAATAGCTTCAGTACGCAGCGCCAGGACATTACAGGCTTAGAGCTAACGAACATGGGTGGAGGCGTTACTCGCATCATCGCGGCGGTGGGCGTGCGTGGGTTCCCTACATTTGTGCAGTATGACCTTGGTGCCAACGGCGCTAACGGGATTTATAAAGGTACGATGCCAGTCAGTGGTTGCCCAACCGACTTCATCGCGAGCAGCCGCAACGATAATGGCTTTGTGTTCGGCACTCAGGTAACCGGCAGTCCGTACACGACTGGAGCGAACATGAATGCCGCCAGCGGCATTTCCTGCGACTATCCTATTACAGGTGGCACGGGAGTCTGTGCCAGCGACAGGAATCAGCTCGGACGCATCGAAATTGCAGTGGCGCCGAGCAATCCAAACGTCCTGTATGCACAGGTGCAGTCGATTGCATGGAACAACAATGCGGGCTGCGGCAATACTAACGGCTGTCAGATAGGAGTGTGGTCGAGCACCGATGGCGGGGATAGCTGGGCGTTTATGACCGGATCAGCGGGCGGTTCGCTCAGGAACTGCTTAAACGGAAACACCTCCAGTAACCCCGGCGATTATCCCCAGAACTGGTACAATCAGGGTATGGCGGTCGATCCGAATAATCCCGATCGCGTTTTCATTGATACCTACGACACATGGTTCGCGACTCGCACCGGCACATCGCTGTTTAACCAAACCTGCGGATACAATGGTGGGGCCGCAGCCAACCACGTTGTTCATGTGGACCATCACGCGCTGGCGTTTCTGCCAGGCTCCTCCAGCATCCTGCTCGAAGGCAGTGACGGCGGCATCTTTGGCACGACCAATGCCGACACTGCCAGTTCCACTGTCCGGGCTACTTGGTTCAACATGGACAATAACTTGAACACGATCGAGTTTTACGCAGGCGATATCAGCGGCAACTTTGCTAACGCCCCGTCGCCTTTGGCAGTTGGAGGCGCTCAGGATAACGGTCCCAGCTCTGTTACCTTCGCTGGCACCCCGACCGGACCTGTTCAATGGCAGATGGGGTTAGGCGGTGACGGCTTCTCCGGGCAGATTGATCCGATGGGCACGTCATGCACGCAGGCCCAGGGTACCATTACTGTGTCCACCTTGGGGACGGCAGGCCAACAATTCATTGTCGGGACGCAAACATTCACCTGGGTGGCAACTCGGGTTAATCCAGGTGAAGTCTCAGTTGGCACAACCGCGGCCACTGCGGCAACTAACATTCGCAATGCCATAAACGCCGATATCTCATCGCAAGTCACGGCGGCCACCTCCGGTGCGAGCGTTGTAGTTACCGCTGTCGTTTGCGGCAGTGCTGGGAATTTGATTTCATTTACTAACATCAACAGTGCGAACACGAGCTTTAACGGCTCGGGCACTCTCGGTGGTACCAGGCTGGGTGATGATGTTGGAAGTCTTCGCGTTTGGCAGGGCAACAATAGCGGCGGTCTCAGTCGCTGTGTAATCAACTGCACTGCTCCGGGCGCCACATGGACATCCAGCAGGGGACCCTGGACCGGCGACTTGCAGTCATTCATTCTGCCGATCAACATGTTCCATGGTGGTATCCCGGGGGGAGACGACTGCCAACCTGCCAGCCCGACAACTGGCTGCGGCCATCTGATTGCCGGCACAACCCGCGTGTGGGAGACCATAAGCGGAGCGGCTGCCGCCGTGCCTACGTCCGCTTGGTACGCGACTACTCCGGTGTCTTGTACTGGCACAAACGCTTGCTTGACTAAAGGTACGTTGGGCAACCGCTCGTTCATCAATCAGGTGAAGTACTCGCCTAAGTATCAGAGCGTGGCTATCGTTGGGACTAACGACGGTAACGTGCAGATTGGCTTCAACCTTGGCACAGGAGTCGCAAACCAGGCGAACTGGGTGGACGTGACTGGTGCTAACAGTATGTTGCCTAACCGTCCGATCCTTGGCATCGCTCTCGATCCGTCCGTCCCCGCTGTGGACGTGCCTATTGGCTATGCGGCTGTTGGCGGTTTTAACGCGAACACACCGGCGACACCGGGCCATGTGTTCCAGGTGAGCTGTGCTTCTAATTGTAGCTCGTTCGTTTGGACGGACAAGAGCGGCGATCTGCCAGACATTCCGGTGGATTCGGTCATTGTTAATCCCAATAACCCGCAACAGGTCTTTGCCGGCAGCGACTTCGGTGTTTACTACACCGACAACATAACCGTTGCGTCCCCCGCTTGGAACCGTTTCGACACTGGTATTCCGCACGTGATGATTTGGGACATGCAGATAGACCGTGGATCAACGACGCTGTCGGTATGGACGCGCGGTCGCGGCGCATTCGTTTTCCCCTTGCCCAGTGGCAACATAAGCCCAACACCAACTGCTACTGCAACTGCAACCGCGACGGCTACTGCCACAGCAACAGCAACAGCGACGTTTACACCTACACCCGAACCAACGGCTACTGCAACAGCGACAGCGACCGCCACGGCGACAGCGACGGCAACCTCTACTCCGACACCCTGCTCCACGCCTGTGGCTCCGAGGGCACTGAACGAAACCAATGTGACTACCACCAGCTTTACCGCGAACTGGAGCAGCGTAAGCGGTGCGACCGGTTATCGGTTGGATGTATCCACAGACAAGACTTATACCACTTACGTACTTCCTTATCAGGATTTGGATGTCGGAAACACGACCAGCTACAACGTGATCGGGTTACGTCCGAAGACGGAATACCATTACCGAGTGCGAGCGTACAATGGGTGTGCTACAAGCCCCAATTCCAACGATGTGAAGGTAAAGACGGATAAGCGCTGAGAAAACTCTACGTCCTGTAGCCGGAGTTGGTGACTCCGGCGGGGCCGCGGTCACCGGTCTCGGCTTTAATAGGGCGCATCACACGCTGCTCGCAGCGGGCGGTGCGCGCGGATCCCTCGGGGACCGCCCGTACTGACGCGCGCGTTTCGTTGTGCTTGCGGAAAAGAGCTGACTGCGGTTTATGGAAGTCGAATAAGCGATTCGCAGAACGCCCATAGGATTGGCGACGAAGTGAAAATTAAGCTAGACGAACTGTTTTGAACCATCTAAAAGCCTCCTCGATTACGTTATCCGACAGTTTCACCTTATCTTCGGCACGGTTGAATCAGCCGCAGGGGCCGGATCTTCGCTGAGACACCGTTTAGCGCGATCCCCCAGATCCAACTGGATCCCCCGAGTCAGCCGATCGAGGCCCTAGCGCGTCGTGAAGATGATTCCTGGTTCCGCGCGGAACTGGATTGCAGTTAATGCAGTTCAGACCGAACAACTCTATGAAACGGAAACAAAATCATTCTCTGTACAGATTCTCGGTTCCACTGATTTCCCTCTCGGCGGCATTGCTGACACTGGGCGCGACGCCTGCGCGAAAACAAATTGAGCAAAAGCCGGCTGGAGCCGGTATGGCTCTCCAGAATGCGCACCACCGCGCAGTTGTGTCAGAGTCTTCTGTTGCTCCAAAGGGCATAAAAGCACCGGAATCGGCGCGCATCGAATTTTGGGCGAGTCGTCAACGCGTGAGCGGCCACGAAATCACTGGGTTCAGTACGCGGACGGCGCAGGAGGAAAACCTAACACCGCCGGCGGGACTCAAACCGCTTGAGGAGGAAGCGTGGCTGGCGATGGCGCGGCGGCAAGGGGCAAGTGGCCGCATGGAGTTTTCCAGCTTCTATCCGGAGCGTTACGGCGAGCCCTTTGTTGTGGAACGCGAACAAGTGCGCGTCGCGGTGCGGTCCGTGGGCGGTATGGATGCGACGGCACAGATTGACAATGACCAGGTAATCTATCGCAATGCCTATCCAGAGACAGACAGTGTGCATGTGGCGAGCGGCGGGCGCAGCGAAGAGTTTCTGTATTTGCAAAGTGAATGTGCGCCGCGGGAGTTTGCCTACGAGATCACCGAAGTGAGCCCCGGCACGCGCGTAAAATTGGTCAATGGTGAAGTGCGCTTTACGAACAAGTTAGGCCAGGGCGTGAAGATTGAAGCGCCGTGGCTGATCGAAACCGGTGGCAAGAGTCGGACCGACGCAGTCCATTGGGAGTTGGATGCAAGCACGTCGACAGCGGGCCCGCAACGGTTGCGCCTGGTCGTGGCGCAGGGGCTGCGCTATCCGGTACTAATTGATCCGAGTTGGACTGGGACCGGCAGCATGGGCAACGCACGCCAGACGCACACGGCCACGCTGCTCCAATCAGGCAAGGTGCTGGTCGCGGGCGGGAATGGTAATATTGGTACCTCCTTCACTGCGGAACTGTATGATCCGGCCACGGGGACTTGGACGGCGACCGGCGGCCTTAACACCCCACGCTACTGGCACGCTGCGACGCTGCTGCCTTCAGGCAAGGTGCTGATCGCGGGAGGAACCCAGGATGGGATCAATGGGTTGAACAACGCGGAACTGTACAATCCGGCGACGGGGACGTGGACGCCGACCGGCAGCCTCGCCACCGGACGTAAATTGCACACGGCGACGTTGCTGCCCAATGGCAAGGTGCTGGTGGTGGGCGGAACCCCGGATAATTCTACTCGGTTGAGCAGCGCAGAACTGTATGATCCGGCCACGGGAACATGGACTGCGACTGGCAGCCTTAGCACCGGACGCGTCGTTCACACGGCGACGCTGCTGTCTTCAGGCAAGGTACTGGTCGCGGCCGGACAGGGTAACGGCATTCCTGCTCCTGCCTTGAGCAGCGCCGAACTGTATAATCCGGTCACGGGTACGTGGACGGCGACCGGCGCTCTTGGCGCCGCACGCTCCGAGCACACCGCGACGTTGCTGCCCAATGGCAAAGTGCTTGTGGCGGGAGGAGTCGCTAGCAATGGTAGTACCCTGGGCAGCGCGGAACTGTATGACCCGGCTGCCGGGACGTGGGCGGCGACCGGCAATCTTGGCACCGGACGCTTCGAGCACACGGCGACGTTGCTGCCCAATGGCAAAGTCCTTGTGGCCGCAGGACAGAACGGCAGTCACTTGAACAGCGCGGAACTGTATGATCCGGCCACGGGGACATGGAGTGGGACAGCCAGCCTTGGCACCGCACGCCGGTGGCACACCCCGACACTGTTGCCCTCAGGCAAGGTGTTGGTAGCGGGAGGATTTGGTGGTCCTGGCTTTGGCAATGTCTTGAGCAGCACGGAACTGTATGATCCGGCTGTGGGGACGTGGACTGCAACCGGCAGCCTTGGCACCGGCCGCGACGCGCACACCGCGACGTTGCTGCCTAACGGCAAGGTGCTGGTGGCAGGGGGATCTGGTAACAGCGGCATTCTTAACAGCGCGGAATTGTATGATCCAGCTGTTGGAACGTGGATGATGACCCCCACCATGAGCACCGCACGCGCCTACCACACCGCGACGTTGCTGGCTAATGGCAAGGTACTGGTGGCAGGCGGACTGGGTGCCAGCGGCTTTCTAACGAGCGCAGAACTGTACGACTCGGTCAGCGGGACTTGGATTGCCACCGGCGACCTCAACAGCGGACGCGAATTGCACACGGCGACGCTGCTGCCTAACGGCAAGGTCTTGCTGGCAGGGGGATATGACGGTACGCTTGTTACCGACACAGAACTGTACGACCCTGGCAGCGGGACGTGGAGTACCAGCGGCGGCCTCAACGATCCACGCTTTAATCACACGGCGACGCTGCTACCGAACGGCAAGGTGCTAGTGGCTGGGGGAGACGGTAACAGCGGCGTTCTTATGAGCGCGGAATTGTACAACCCGGCCGTGGGGACTTGGAGTGCCACTGGCAGCCTCACCAATGCGCGGAGGAATCACACGGCGACGTTGCTGCCCAACGGCAAGCTCCTGGTGGCCGGGGGATTTAATGGCAGCGTCTTTCTTAACAGCGCCGAACTGTATAATCCGGCCAGCGGGACGTGGAGTGCCACAATAGGCAGCCTTAATACCGCCCGCGACTTTCACACGGCGACGCTGCTGCCTAATGGCAAGGCGCTGGTGGCCGGAGGAGCTAATAACACCGGCACTCTTAGCAGCGCGGAACTGTACGATCCTGCCAGCGGGACGTGGGGTTTCACGGGCCCCCTTAACATAGCACGTTATCAACACACGGCGGCGTTACTACCTAATGGCAAGGTACTGTTGGCAGGGGGACAATTTGTCGGACTTCTTAATAGTGCGGAATTCTATGATGTTGGCCTTGGCTTTGATCCCAACTGGCAACCTTTACTCACCACCGTCTCGCCCTCTGTCTTGCCGACTGGTAGCGCGCTCACCGCTTCAGGCTCGCGCTTCAAAGGCATCTCCGAAGCTTCCGGCGGCAACGGCGTGCAGAATTCGTCCTCCAACTATCCGGTAGTCCAACTGCTAAGTCTTGCCAACGAGCAGACGCTTTTCCTGCCCGTAGCTGCGACACCAGGCTGGTCTGACACCTCTTTCACTTCCACGCCGGTCACTCTGATGACAAGTAGTTCCAGCGGCTTCCCCATCGGCTATGCTTTGGTGACGGTCTTCACCAACGGCATCCCCAGCCAGTCGCAGTTTGTACTTGGCGCACCGCCCTCGCCTAGTCCCATTCCGACGGCTACGGCCACAGCTACCTTTGCCCCAACAGCTACCGCGACAGCTACCGCCACCGATACTCCAACACCGACAGCTACAGCAACAGCCACGGCTACCGATACGCCTACTCCAACAGCTACTGCAACCGCAACGCCCACCGATACACCAACTCCTACGGCAACCGCGACGGCCACAGCCACAGCTACCTTTACCCCAACAGCTACTGCCACAGCCACGGCCACCGATACGCCAACGCCGACGGCCACGGCTACAGCAACGTCAACGCCGACTGCAACGGAAACGCCGACGTCGACCCCAACGGCAACTGAGACCCCAACGGCAACACCGACAGCAACAGCTACGGCGACGGCAACAGCAACAGCAACGGCAACAGCAACGGCAACAGCTACGGCAACCTCAACGCCGCCTCCTTCACCCACGCCAACATCTACTCCAGCCTATAGTGCGCAGATTCAGCAACCGATCGATGCGGATGGATCGAGTGTCTTCAACGTTAGACGCGGGGTTGTTCCCGTGAAATTCACGCTAACGCTGAACGGTGTGGCGACCTGCAACCTGCCGCCGGCAACTATCGCTGTGACCCGAACAGCCGGGGGAGTGAATGGACCCGTAGACGAGTCCGTTTACAATGGCCCTGCCGACAACGGCTCGAACTTCAGGATCTCAAACTGCCAGTACATATACAATCTAAGTGCGAGCGCGATGGGAGCCGGCACTTATCAAGTGGACATCATTATCAACGGTCAGGTTGCAGGCAGCGCTACGTTCGCTTTGCGCTAGCTACCTGACCAGGGCGAGTTGTTACACCAAAGAGACCGGTGCAGCGGGTGGTGCGCGCTAACGTGCGCAGCGCGCTTGATTTCATCCAGCGACTCCGGGTTTTCCAAAGCCGATGTGTCGCCGAGCTTATCGCCTAGATACGCGGCCCGTACAATGCGACGCATCATTTTTGCGTTTGGCGTTTTTCGTACGTCGCCGACGAAAACGATTTCGCGCTCGGCAAGCGCCTTGCCGAGAGGACTGCGAACGTGTTTTCTAAATTGTGAGCGTTTCGAACGGCGTTATGCTGCGCGAAACGATGGCTTCTTTGCAAGCAGACGCCGGCGAGAGTGCGCGCAGTCGAATCGCGTGGCGGCTTCTGCCGTTTCTGTTTCTGCTTTACGTCGCGAATTACCTCGATCGCACAAACATCGCGTATGCGACGCTT
>Ga0207701_10008573_pt1 | contig 10098 bp, 15 predicted proteins | sample KBSSwiSSwithPhiX_FD_184294 | JGI IMG/M metagenome (GOLD analysis project Ga0207701, IMG submission 184294) | Switchgrass rhizosphere bulk soil microbial communities from Kellogg Biological Station, Michigan, USA, with PhiX - S5 (SPAdes) (version 2) | ecosystem: Environmental > Terrestrial >...
GTTGCTGGTTCAAGAACCCTACGACGACTTGAAGAAAGTCCTTCTCCAGACGGCTGAAGATGAAGAGGACGAAGAAGAAGACGAGGAAGAAGATACTACGGAAACTCTGCCTAAGAAAAAGCGCAAGGCTGCTGAGCCGGAAGACGAGGAAGAGGAAGAGGACGAGGACGATTGGGAAGAAGACGAAGAGCCTACGCCTAAGAAAAAGAAACCGGTAGACGACGACGAAGAAGACGAAGCTCCCAAGAAAAAGAAGAAGCTGATAGAGGACGACGAGGACGAGGACGAAGAGGAAGAAGATACCGACGACGAAGACGAAGATGAATCCAGACCTAAAAAGAAAAATCGCTTTGCTTCCCAAAAAGATGACAAGGGCTGGGACGCTAACGAGGATGACGAGGAAGATGAAGAAGAAGAAGCGGCTCCTAAGAAAAAGAAACCGGCAGCAGTAGACGACGAAGAAGACGAAGAGCTTACGCCCAAGAAAAAGAAGCCGGCTAAAGACGAAGATGAGGAAGAAGAAGACGACGAAGACGATTGGGACGAAGAGCCCGCGCCGAAGAAAAAGAAGAAGTAATGAATACTGCGGCGGACAAGAAAGCATTGCTGGCGCCGCGTGAGAAGTCGGTATTGTCCAAGGAGGGTGCTCTCTCGACGGGGAGCACCCTCCTCAATTTAGCTTGTACGGACCGTGCGGATTGCGGGTATCTCAAAGGAGCCTACTACTATCTGGTCGGGGATAGCGTCTCCGGCAAGACGTGGCTAAGCTTGTCCTGCTTCGCGGAAGCGTGTCGCTCGCCAGCTTTCAAGAATTACGAGCTGATTTACGACGACGTGGAGGGCGGAGCTTTGATGGATGTCGCGCACTACTTTGGGAAGGATATGGCCAAGCGGATGAAGTGGGTCCAGTCCAGCACGATTGAATCTTTCTACTACCGCATGGCTGACTTGATTAAAGCTCGCCGGCCGTTTATCTACGTCCTCGATTCTCAAGATGCGCTGACGTCTAAGGCGGCGGCTAAGAAGTTTGCCATCCAGAAGAAAGCCGCTGAAGAGGGAGAGGATTCCAAGGGTTCGTATGGAGACAGCAAAGCCAAATACCATAGCGAGAACTTGCGCCACGTCCTCGCGGGGCTGCGGCGGACCAAATCCATCCTCCTGGTTATCGGGCAGACCCGCGACAATCTCAAGTTCGGGTTCGAGACGCGAACCAGAGCCGGCGGCCGGGCGTTGCGCTTCTACGCTAACTTGGAAATATGGACGAGCGTAGTCGGGAAGATTTTGCGAACGGTGAGAGGAAAGCCGCGCACGGTGGGGGCTCGTTGCCTGGCCGAGGTAAAGAAGAATAGGGTGACGGGTAAAGTGGGCAAAGACCGTGCGGTGCAGATACCGATTTACTACGGTCTAGGGATTGACGATGTGGGTTCGTGCGTCGATTTTCTGGTGGCTGAGAAGCACTGGAAAAAGAACGAAAACAAGGAGATTGACGCAAAGGATATTCTGTTTACCGGTTCGCGTGGTGCAGTTATCGCTCATATCGAGGAAGAGGGGCTGGAGCAAAAAGTAGTGGAGCTGACGGAGATGGTTTGGAAACAAATTGAAAGTGAATGTCTGCCAGAAAGAAAGCGGAGATATATATGACGCATACGAAAGAGCCATGGTTTGTAATGCCCGAAGGGTCCGGAACGGAAATCGCCAGCGGGCCAGAAGGGATGCTGGCTTACGTCTCGACGGCTGGCGGGCGCGGGCGCAACTTGATTGAAGCCCGCGCTAATACGGAGCGGGTAGTCCGCTGCGTCAACTTCTGCGCCGGCGCGGCTAGCAACGTGCTACGACCCGGCTTGCTCGTCGCTTCCTTCCGTCCGCTAGTCGATGGCACGGTAGTGGACGTGATAACATTGCAGGAAGAAAATACGCAGCTCAAAGCTGAAGTAGCAGACCTCGAGCGCAAAGTGAAGACTTATGAATCTTTTACTGGCAAGGGGTTACTATAAGAAAAGTAATTCAAATCTCTATGACGATTGACCCCGTCGGTAAATACTTTGTCTTGGCGCTCTGCGACGACGGGACGATATGGCAGCTAGAAGAGTCGTATGAAGGCAAACCCGAATGGCACCCTTTCCCGGTTCCGCCAGGCTGGCGGAAGACCGAACAATGAACTTGCTATCTCCAGTCCGTCTTGTTACTCTCCGCCCCTATGTCAAAGGGAACTTTGTTCTGGGTGATTATGATAGTATGGTTGCTCTTCGGCTTGTGGGCCTTTTGGCCTTCGGGCGGAGGCACGTATCGGCCGCTCGGCTTCAACGCCATGCTTTTTATCTTGCTCGGCTTGTTGGGCTGGCAGTCGTTCGGACCAGCTATCAAGTAACCGGGAGCCGCTTATGAGCGGCGGACCGTGGAAGAAGAGCGAGTCTGGCAAGCTCTGGAATCTCTACTTGTCTGGAGCGGAGCTAAAGAGTATCGCTGACGCTCTGCCGCGGCGGAGCGTCGCGGAAATCAAGCTGCGCGTCCAGCAGCTGACGCGCAACGAACGCGACTTAGCTATCCGCTACGAGCCGTTCCATCGGACCAGTCGGAAGGGGAAGCGGCTCAACGCCAGAGAAGGCGCGATTCTCGCGGAGCACAAGCAGCGCAAAGTGCCGCTGGAAGCGACGGCTAATCTCTTGCAGCGGCCGGTCTCGGAAATCAACGAGGACTGGAAGCAAATTCCGGAAGCAAAGTCGCTCGCCGTCTTCGCTCCGACGCTCGACGTGGTAATGGCGCACCGTTATATTTACCACGTCTACAAGACTCCGATTATTTCCAACAAAGCTTATGACGATTTGTTCAAAGAGGAAGTTGAGTATGGCGGCGGTGGCCGGGCGCTCGGGTTAACTAAGGACGGCTTCTGGGGACCCAAGCGAATCAAGACGTTGGCGCTTTACTTGGTCGAGCGATACGAAGACGAGTACGGGAAGCCGCCAGAGAAAGTAAAAGTTCCTTACCGGAAATGAAACCCACTCACCAGCTGCGCAACGGGACGCACGAAGACGTAACTGCCTGGCAGTTTCTGAAAGACTCGCCGCGTCCGGTTTGGGTATTTCGAGCGTTCCATGATTTAGGCGGCGGGCAGCACCTTACTCACCGGAGTGGGGCGAAAGTCAAGCTGACGGATTGGATAGTATGCGTCAGCGAGGGGACGTGTATCGTTCTAACGAACGAGGAATTTGACAAGTGCTTTGTCGAACTGCCGAAGTCTAATGGCTAAAGGTTCTGCATTTGAAAGAGAAATTTGCAAGCTGCTTTCCAAGTGGTGGACAAGCGACGAGCGTGACGATGTATTCTGGCGCTCCAGTCAATCTGGCGGACGAGCGACGCAGCGAGCGAAGAAGGGCCAGCGCACGTATGGCAGCTACGGAGATATCGCGGCCGTGGACCCTATCGGCGAGCCACTGCTCCGCTACTTTACTATCGAGCTCAAGCGCGGGCGCTCGCACGGTTGCTTGGGAGATTTGCTCGACGTTAAAGGGGATAATAAAACTCACCCTTTCGTGGCGGCGCTGCGTCAAGCTCGACGGAGCGCCCGGCAAGCGAAGAGCCGGACGTGGATGCTTATTTGCCGCCGGGACCGGCGCGTATCTATAGTTTACTTGAGTTGGAAATATGCGAACCAGATTATGCCAGTATTTCCTCCGCCTTCGGGTTTGTTCTGTTTGATTATCGGAGGGAAGCTGGCAGCTATCGTCGGGATTCCACTAGAGACTTTCTTAGCCGAAGTCGAGCCCCGAAAGATAATAGACGCACAGGGCTAAAAGGAGTTATGAAAGGTTTGTTGCCTGATAGTATTATTAAGAATAAAAAAGCCGAAGAAGACTGGACGGACGAAGAGACCGACAAGGTGCTACTGAATCCACTCTTTGCTGGAAGTTCTTCGGAACGGCAATTAGGGTTTAAGTCGAAGCGCGGCTTTGCTTCAGTCCATCGACGGATTTGGGAATTCCAGACGGACCGTCGAGACGATAAACCGATTGACTATGTGCCGACGGTCTATCGGGAAAGCCGAAGGGGCGAGCGCTGGAATGCGTTCGAGCTAAGGTTTCTTCGGGAATGGAAAAAGAACGGTCTGCCAATCAAGAAGCTCGGGCCGCTTATGCAAAGAGATTTGTGGGAAATTAAAAAAGTTTGGAACGAGTATGAATAAATTCTTGGACCCCGAAACCCACCCCGAAGAAGTCTTGGGCTACGTCGAGGACTTTGTTGACGCGAAGACCGGACAGTATTTAGGGTATCGGAAGATTCCAGAGCCGACGCGGTCTTGCGGTTCTCGCGGCCGGCTTTACTTGACTCTGGTTGAAGACCTCTTCCTGGTCAAGGGGTATCGGCGCAAAGTGGCTATCGTCAAAGCTCGCAAGCAACGTCCGCGCGCAGTAATCGCCACTATTCAAATTTTGAGCGGAAGGAAGAAAAACAACCATCTTGTCCCGAACTAGAGCACGCAGGAATCGTCAGGAATGCACGCTAGGACCTGTTTTTATTGCAAAAGAGTGTCAACATAGCGGCAGCTAATGAAAACTCTCTTGGATATCCCCAAAGACCGCGAGCGGGAATGGGTCGGAATGCCCGATTTCAAGCAACGCAACTTGATGCCGTTCAAGTCAGTCATCGTCCATTTCTCTAGCGCTCAAGACCAAGAGCGATTTGCCCAGCTGGTCGGGCAAACGGTAACGCACCGCACGCGGTCCATCTGGTTCCCCAAAGCGAAGATTACCCGATATGTCGACAAGCGATATTTCAGCCAGTTGCAAATCAACCCGAGATATCCGATTTACATCGTCTCGAAAGGCCGTTGGGAATCCCGCTTGACTGCCAGAGCTCTGGAGCGAATCAAAGTCCCTTATCATATCGTGGTCGAGCCACAGGAGCTCAAAGCGTATGCAAAGGTAATCGACCGGAAAAAGATTCTGGTCCTGCCGTTCTCCAATTTGGGGAAAGGCTCTATCCCCGCTCGCAATTGGATTTGGGAACATTCGCTAGCATCTGGAGACGAGCGCCATTGGATTCTCGATGACAATATCCGAGGGTTCTACCGGCTGAACGACAACTTGAAAGTGGAAGTAAATTCGGGCAGCACGTTCAGAGCCGCTGAAGACTTCGCCGATAGATACTCTAACGTCGGGCTGGCGGGGATGAATTATTTTATGTTTGCCCCAAGAAAGAGCCCGTCTATCAATCCGTTTACTTTGAACACGCGCATCTACTCCTGTATCCTTATCCGCAACGATTTGCCCTATCGGTGGAGGGGAAGGTATAACGAAGACACAGACCTCTCTCTACGGGTATTGAAAGGCGGGTTGTGCACGGTCTTGTTCAATACGTTCCTGATAGACAAAGTGCAGACGATGACCATGGCCGGCGGCAATACGGACGAGCTTTACCAGGGCGATGGAAGATTGCGGATGGCCAAGTCGCTCCAGAAGCAGCACGGCAATCTGGTGGAGATTAAAAAGAAATGGGGACGCTGGCAACACTCCATCAACTATCGCCCCTTTGCCAAGAACCGGCTCAAGCTGAAATCGGGGCTTTCCATTTCGAGCGAGAGAGATAATTATGGGATGGAACTTGACTACGTAAACAATCGCCATGCCTAAGCTGCTCGATATGCCCCTGGACTGGGAGCGGGAATGGGAAGGGATGCCCAAATACGCTCAAGAGAACCTCATGCCTTGGCAGACGCTCAAAGTCCACTTTACCTGCCAGCAGGACCGGGAGAAGTTTGCCAAGCTAATCGGGCAACGATTGACTCCGAAGACGCAATACGTTTGGCACCCGAAGCGGGAACGGAACGTGGTGGAAGGCGTGCGCTACGCAGCCCAGTCTCAAGTCGTCCCCCGATACCCCGTCTACATCGTATCGAAGGGGCGCTGGAAGTCTCGTCTAACCAGCCGGACCCTGGAAGCAATCCACGTCCCTTACTATATCGTGGTGGAGCCGCAGGAACGCAAGGAATACGCGAAGGTTATCGACCGCGACAAGATACTGGTTCTCCCGTTCTCCAATCTCGGCAAGGGGTCAATCCCCGCAAGAAACTGGATATGGGAGCACGCCATCAAGTCCGGGGCGGAGCGCCACTGGATTCTCGACGACAATATCCGCCACTTTTTCCGCCGGAACAAGAATGCCAAAGTAAAGGTATCTGACGGCGCTATCTTCCGCGCGGTCGAAGACTTTGCCGACCGCTACCAGAACGTTGGCTTAGCGGGGATGAACTACCACTTCTTTGCCAAGAACAAGCAAGTTATTCCGCCCTATGTCTTGAATACCCGTATCTACTCCTGTATCCTTATCAAGAACGATTTGCCCTATCGGTGGCGCGGTAGATACAACGAAGATACGGACCTCTCCCTAAGGGTCCTTCGCGACGGACTTTGCACGGTCCAGTTCAATGCTTTCCTCGCCGGCAAGCAACAGACGATGACGATGAAAGGAGGCAATACGGACGAGCTGTATCAAGGCGATGGCCGGCTCAAGATGGCGCAAGCGCTCCAGAAGCGCCACCCCCGGTATGTTAGAATTATCCAGCGCTTCGGCCGCTGGCAGCATTGCGTCAACTACCACGTATTCAAAAACAAATTGATACTGAAACCAGATGCTACCAAGCAGCTCGACTTTGCTATCCGCCTGGTGAAGAAAGTATGATAAGTATATACGGGAGAACTAATAAGACTCCTTGGGTCTGTACGATGTGTAGTGATGACTGGACTCAATTTGTAGCAATCAAGCACGGGAATCGTCCGCAATACTTTTGCAGCTCGTGCGTTAGTATTCTAAAGATACTGATAGATATTAAAACTTTTGGAGACTGGAAAGAATGGGAGCCGATTGTTTCTCCGGAAGAAATCGCTAAAGCTACTGAAGATTACGTAAACGAATTACGACCAGTAGTAGCAACGATACGCAAAGTTGGTTTTTGTTCGATTCGAGAAATAGCTTTTAGTTTGAATGCGCGGGGATATGTAGACTTGATGGGAGAAGACTTCAACTGTAAGTCTGTAAAGAGCTTGCTTAGTCTTGTGGATACGACTAACTTGCGAAAATAAATTTATGCCAGTCGGACCCAAAGGGAAATATTATCCCAAACCCCAGAAGCCAACGGAAGCGCAAATGGAGGAGCGTATCCAATATACCGAACTGCTCTTGCGCCAGGGACATGTCTTGAAGCATACCATAATGGCATTAGTCAAGAAAAAGTTCAACGTCAATCACGCAACTGCGGAAACCTACCTTAGTCGCGCGCGAGAGAGGCTCCTTATCCATATCCAAAGAGCAAAGGAAGAGCTTCGTGCAGACTCTGTCGCCTGGTGGGAAGGCAATATCCTCGACAAGAAAGCTCCATACATAATCAAGCAGAACGCCAGACGTCAAATGGACCGTATCCTCGGCTTGGAAATACTTCAGCTGGAGCACTCGGGGAAGATAACAACTACTGGGGTTGATATCGAGACGCTGGACTTGGATACCCCGACTCTCGAAAAGCTCTTGGAAGCGATAAGAAAAAAGAATGGTGCTCACTCAGGTAAGTGAAGAGAAGGTTCTGGCGGCTCTTTGCAAGCGCAGCTTCTACCGTTTCCTCTTAGAGTTTTGGGACTTAATCGTAGCCGAGCCGCTCGTCGCTAACTGGCACATCAAGTATCTCTGCGACGAGTTGCAGGAGGTAGCCGAGCTGGTATTCGCTGGATGGCCGAAAGAATATGACGTAGTAATCAACGTCCCTCCCGGCTCGTCCAAGTCAACCATCTGCTCGCAAGCGTTCCCCGCGTGGTGCTGGGCGCGTATGCCGAGCACCAAGTTTATTTGTGGCTCCTACGCGCATCAAGTCGCGCTGAAAGACTCGCTCAAGACTCGGGATATCGTCCAGTCGGAGCGATACCAGCGTTGCTTCCCCAATATCCAGCTGCGCGAGGACGAGAATACCAAGGGGCTGTTTACCAATACGCAGATGGGGTTTCGCTTGTCTGTTGGCGTCGGCGGGCTGGTAACTGGATACCATGGCCACTTTCTGATTGTCGACGACCCTATCAACCCCGAAGAGTCTTTCAGCGAAGCGGAATTGAAGTCCGTCAACCGCTGGATGACCAATACGCTCCCCTCGCGCAAAGTCGACAAGCGCGTGACTCCGACTATCCTCATCCAGCAACGTCTCCATCAAGCAGACCCCAGCGGGGAAATGCTTTCGCAAAAGCTCGGCAAGGTAAAACATATCTGCCTGCCGGGAGAGTTGACTGATAACGTATCGCCGTTAGAGCTTGGGGAGAGGTATATCGATGGGATGCTGGACCCGGTGCGCCTTCCGCAAGGCGTGCTGGACAAGCTCAAGCAAGAGTTGGGCGCTTATGGCTACGCAGCTCAAATCCTCCAGGACCCCGTGCCATTGGGCGGCGGTATGTTTCAAGTATCGAAGATTGAACTGGTGGACGCGCTGCCGAACAAGCGCGGGCGGATAATTAGAAGCTGGGACAAAGCGGGGACGCAGGAGGGTGGCAACTGGAGCGTCGGAGTCAAGATGATGGTGGACGAACTGCACAGCGTTTATTGGGTGCTCGACGTAGTGCGCGGGCAGTGGGGAGCTACGCAACGGGAAGCGATGATACTACAAACCGCGCAGACGGATGGGAAGGACGTGCGTATCGCGCTGGAAGTAGAGGGCGGCTCTGGCGGCAAAGAGTCCGGGGAGAATACCGTCCGGATGCTCGCTGGCTTTATCGTATTTGCCTACCATCCTACTGGAGACAAAATCAGCCGCGCGTATCCCTTCGCTTCGCAAGTCGGCGGCGGCAACGTAAAGTGCTTGAATAGGGAGTGGACGAAAGAGTATCTGGATGAGTTGCGTTTCTTTCCGCACTCTCGCTATACTGACCAGGTCGACGCGAGTGGCGGGGCGTTCAATCGCCTCGCTCGCAAGAAAGTTAGAGTAGGTGGAGTGTAGATAATAGAGCGTGCCGGGTAGCTCCCGGATGAACTGAGAGGTAGCGAGTAAATCTCAGCGAGTATCGACAAATGGAAGAAAGCCTACCCCTTTCGGGTAAACTCGCCCAAAACAATGAAAGACTATTCGCAATACGGAGAGACGAAGCTGATTGCCGAAATTGTTAAACTCCTCGAGCGAAGCGGCTTTGTGGTTCCGCGCGTAGCGGTCGAGTTCGGCGCTGGCGACGGCTACCACTTGTCCAATATTCGGGGACTTATGGAAGCCGGCTGGACCGGCTTCCAGTATGACTGGGAGCCTAAAGGATTAGCAGTAGTGCTTCGGAATATTACTGTAGACAATGTCAATCAAGTTGTGCCGATGGCGTGTGGAGTATTGTCCATCGATGTGGATGGGAATGATTACTGGCTCTGGCGAGCGTTGCTTTGGGCTCCGTGTATCGTAGTAATTGAATTCAACCCTACGCTTTCCGGGAACAAGACGATTTTCTATGACCCTTATCACCGCTGGGCTGGAGACGACTACTTCGGCGCTTCGTTCGGCGCTCTGGTCGGCTTGGGAACGCACAAGGGATACGGGCTACTTTACCGCACGCCGTGCAATTTGATTTTCGTTAGGGCTGATTTGCACCCTCCTCCAGAGACTGTAGAAGTCTACGAGCCGATTGCCGAGGGGTGGAAGCTGAGCGGCCGAGCGTTCCAGTCTTTGTTTCTTAAGCCGGACCCGAAGATAATAGAAGGGTGGAAAAATGAAAAAGAAAACTAAGGTGCGGAAGCTGGTAGAGCCTTCCACTGACGAAGGCTACGAAGTCCACTTGAAGAAGTGGGGCTATGAGCTGGTGGACCACGGAAGTTCGTTTTCTGTCGTCCGGATAAAAACAAAGAGCTCCACCACGTTAGGAGCGACGGACTTGTCTAACGCGCTGATGGAAGCTTGGCACTTGGTAAGACCAGAATGAGCAAAGACAAGTTTCGTCCGAAAGACCAGCAATGGATTCAGGAGATGTGCGAGCTGGTGCAAAACAAGCTGCCGGAGAACTATACTTTTGTCGTGTTCGCGTTCCCTACTGGAGAAAGCGACCGGATGTATTATGCTTCAAACTCTACGCGAGAAAGCGCTATTGCCGCGCTCAAAGA
>Ga0207701_10008575_pt1 | contig 10097 bp, 7 predicted proteins | sample KBSSwiSSwithPhiX_FD_184294 | JGI IMG/M metagenome (GOLD analysis project Ga0207701, IMG submission 184294) | Switchgrass rhizosphere bulk soil microbial communities from Kellogg Biological Station, Michigan, USA, with PhiX - S5 (SPAdes) (version 2) | ecosystem: Environmental > Terrestrial > Soil...
AAGGCTGCATGCTGCCGGTTCTTGACCTTGACCCAGCGATCCGAGCGGCCGCCGCGGTAGACACTTTCCCGGTGCTTGGAGACCAGCCCTTCCAGCCCCATCAGGCAGGCGTGCCGGAACAGGTCCGGCCCGATCTCGCCCTGCTCGAACGGCGCCAGGTGGATGCCGTCAACGCGGCGCGCCAGCACCAGCGCAACGGCCGTGAGGAACAGCGCAGCGCCAGAACTAGCGGCCCAAGGTCCGCAGCCGGATTTCGCATGCCTCATGTTTGTGCTGCGGCGCCCAAAACCAAATGATTGGCGCGCAATCACAAGACTGGGTGCAGGTGCTCGGGTAACCCGACCGCACGGCCCCGGTACAGCGTCGCGGCTAATCAGCATCCACGAGCAGCACCTACGATGAACCGAGACGACGGACTTTTTTGGATTCTTTTGGTTTGTCGTCCTCTGCGCTTTGGCGCTCTGGGCGTTACTTCGACTTTGACTGGGCACCTCAAACGCCAATTGAACGCGTTATGGTTGAGGCGGTTGTAAACAAGCTTCCTTTGTAAACGATGTTCAGCCACGGGCGAACAACGTCGCTTCGCGTTGGGCAGGTAAAGACACCACACCAACGGAGCAGAACCAGAATGACCACTTTCGAAACAGTGCTTCGAGCAGTCCTGCTGTCCACCGCCGTCTTGGTGTCAACACCGGCCGCGGGCGACCCGCTAAAGGATGACCTTGACGCCATCCGCAAGGAATTTTGCGAGGGAGAACCGTTCAACGAATGCCTGGCCAAATTCCGCGCCGCGATGGCCTCTAATCAAGGTTATCAGGAAGCAGCCCTTCAGGTATGCCCCCGCATGGTCGTCACCGATCCGCAGCTCCGCGATTTCCGCAACAAAAAATATCGCGATTCTCCGGATTTCGATCGCGGCTATCAGTACGTCATGACCCACTACGCCGAGAGGGATTTTCTAGGGCACGAATCCCTGTGCGACTCTGCCACTGGCGACACGCCCCTCCATCCAAAAGCATACCAGAAGAGCTGGCTAATGATCGAGTGGACGGATGCTGACCGGCAGCCACTGGTGTCAAAAGAAGCACTGGCCGAGAGAGTGCCGGCCTTTCAAAACGGCTATCACAATGCGCGATGCAAGGACCCCTGCGAAGCCAGAGAGGGAGATCTTGCTGACCCTGTATACGCCGCGGGCTGGAATGCTGGCCGGATCGATCATCGCAGGGCTCAACGATGAGAGGGAGGAGCATGCCTCCCTCGCGGCCACCTACGCTGCGGCTGCTCCGCTAACCATCAGCGCGAAGCTTGAACCGGCGAAGGCATGAATGCGAATCTCCGCGCTGAAAAATGCCGAATCAGGGCATCATTGCAGCATGAGCAACGATTTCAAGTTGATCGTCTATTTCTCCTGCCCGCACTGCGCGACTATCTACACGGCGAGCCAGCAAGCGCAGCCGGGGCGACACCCCGGCTACTTTCTTTGCCGTGTTTGCGCGGCTCCGGTCCACGAATGGCGCGGGCTCTATAACTTTACTGATTGGCAACCGACGATACTGAGAAGAAAGCGCGCTCGCCAGCGAGCTTGATGGCTTCGCTCGCCCAAGCGCCGAGGTCGGCTTTGCCCCCACCAACGGACATCGTAAGCGCGGCGCGGCATGTCCAAAAGGTGCCAACACCGGATCTTTGCTTGTTCACTCAATTACCTTATCGGCAATCGCGACGAGCGCAGGAGGTACGGAAAGCCCCAGCTGCTTGGCTGCCTTGAGGTTGATGGACAACTCGAATTTGGTTACTTGGTAGAACGGGATGTCGCCGGGCTTTGCTCCTCGGAGAATTGCGTCGATGTTAATGGCGGCGTGCTTATGCACCTCGATCAGATCGAAGGAATAGGCCATCAAGCCGCCGGCTTCTACGGGTTCAACGTTAGTAAAAATCGCCGGAAGCTTCGCTTCGCCGACCAACCTAGCGATCAAAGTGCCCTTTTGATGGGTTTCGGGCGAATCGACGACCATGACCGCATTTGCGCCGTTGCGAGATATGCTCTCGACCGCCGCACGAACGTCTGCTTCGCTGGAGCCAAATTCCAGTAAAGAAGCCGCGAGAGGAAGGCCGGCCGTTTCGGCCGCTGCGCGGAAAGCGGCTGCGCTCGGCCCATTCCATGAGAATCGAAGAGCAAGACAACCAAGTTTCGACATCGTCGGAACCATCTCGCGCAACAGTTCAATCCGCTTTCCATGAATGGACAGACCGGCGTCGATGCTGGCTCCCGTGAAATTGCCGCCGGGGTGAGCCAGACTTTCGGCGATCCCTTGCTTAACGGGGTCGCCAGTTATCACTACGATCGAAATACGTGATGTCAGCTTCTTGAAAATGACCGCGCCAGGGCCAACGACGTCGATGACATCCGGGTTGCTCCGCACGATTTCCGTCGCCAGGGCTTCGGGGCCGGACACATTTTGCTCTCGGCCGTATCTTTCGACCTTGAGGTTTTGTCCCTCGATCCATCCCAACCGCCGAAGCTCGGCGAAAAAGGCTCGGTACTTTCTGCTTTCGCTGTGCTCATGCAAGTCCGCGCTTGGCTCTGATGGGCTAAAGATAGCAAGACGCTTGCTATTGGTGCTCTGCTGCGCCGCCCCAGCGAGCGGCCATGCCACCGCCGCACCGCCAAGTAGACTGATGAAATCGCGCCGTCTCATGCAGCCCTCCAAGGAGGCTCAGGACCACGCTAAATCCAGGTCGAAGCATACCACATCGCGGCACGAGAGTCCGGGGTGTTGGAGGTGCCAGATTCGAGCGCGGCGGTCCGCTATTCTGCGCTGCGCCATGACGCCTTGCCTGCAATAAGCGGACCCGTGGATCCGCTGCTAACAACCACGTTCCATCCCTTCATTGGCACGGACAGGCGCCGTCAGCCGAACGTGATGTTGCGTGCGCGGGGCTATCGAGGCAAGTTCCGGAAAGCGGCCGCGTGTGTTTGACAATTTGACGATACAGGCGGGCGTATTGGCGAGCGGAATTACGCCACGATACATCGACGATCATGCCGCCTTCCTGCACGTTCCGCCAGGCCGGCTTGTCCAGAAACAACGCACCCGCTCTTCGGATTGCACCCGCGAGATTTTCGATTATGACCGGCCCAAATTGGACTCCCGTTGCGGTGCCTCCGGCAATCTGCGCTTCGTCGACATCAACGATGGTATCGGCCAGCCCACCGACACGGGAAACGATGGGAACTGCTCCGTACCTCAAGGCGCAAAGCTGCGTAAGCCCGCAGGGTTCGAACCGCGACGGCACGACCAGCGCATCGACGCCAGCCTGAATCTGGTGAGCTAAATTCTCGTCATAACCGATCGACACGCTGACCTGATGTGGGTTGGATTCTGCGGCGGCCTTGTACTGCCTTTCAAGCTCCAGTTCTCCACTCCCAAGTATCGCTATTTGCATGCCATCGCTCGCGATCGTCGAAAGGTTCGCCAGAAGAAGATCTAGTCCCTTCTGCCACGACATCCGGCTGATCACTCCCATCAGAAAAGCGTCGGGTGCGATCCGAAGGCCAAGTCGTCGCTGTAACGCAACTTTATTGGCGACCCGCTTCTCAAGCTCTTCAGAACTAAAGGTCGAAGCGATGTCCGGGTCTGTCGCAGGATTCCAGACTAAAGTATCAATGCCGTTGAGGATACCACTCAGCTGGTTGGCTCGCCCGCGCAAAAGGCCGTCAAGCCCCATGCCTTCCTCTGGCGTTTGGATCTCGATCGCGTAGGTTGGTGAAACCGTGGTGATGCGATCAGCGAACAAGAGACCGGCTTTCAAGAATCCGATCGCCCCGTAATATTCGACACCATCGATGGTGAACGATTCCGGGGGCAAACCGAGCGCGCTCAGCATTTCCCGTGGAAACTGCCCTTGATAGGCGAGATTGTGAACCGTCATAACCGTAGCTGGCCTGGACCGTTCGCTAAAATGCAAATAGGCGAGCGTCAAGCCGGCCTGCCAGTCATGCGCATGCACAACGTCCGGTACAAAGGACGGGACAGCTCCCAAGCCGATATCGGCAGCGACTCTCCCGAGTGCCGCGAAACGAATGCCATTATCGGGCCAATCCTTGCCGTCTGGCGCCGCATAGGGATTTCCCGGACGTGCGTAAAGATGCGGAGCGTCGATCACGAACATGTCGAGCTTGCCGCGTGAGCCGCTGAGCAAGCGCGCAGGTCCTCCATGTAGGTTCGGGTAATAGAGAATTTCTTCCGCCGTTCCCATTGCCTGCATGACGCCGGGAAATCCCGGCACGACGGTGCGAACCTCGATTCCTTCCGCATTCAAGGCCGTTGGCAGCGCGCCGACTACGTCCGCGAGGCCGCCGGTCTTGATTATCGGGTAAACTTCGGATGCGACCGAGAGGGCGCGAATTGGCCTCATGTCTTCAGTCCGTCGATCATGGACTGGGTAATCAGAGAGATACCCTGTTGGGTGGTCCGAAATCGCTTCGCGTCAAGTTCAGGGTCTTCTCCAACCACTAGTCCGTCCGGAATTCGCACGCCCCGGTCAATCACGACATTTGCCAGTTGGGCGCCCTCGCCTACATCGACATAAGGCAGAATGACCGCATTTTCGACTTTGGCAAACGAGTGAAGATGTACACCGGTAAAAAGCAGGGAACGCCGTAACGCCGCACCAGATATGATGCACCCTCCGGAGACAAGTGACGTCACCGCCTCGCCGCGACGACCTTCTTCATCATGAACGAATTTCGCGGGCGGTGTGATTTCAGCGTGAGTCCAGATCGGCCACGAGCGGTCGTACAGGTCGAGCTCTGGCAGAAGGTCGGTGAGATCAATATTGGAGGACCAGTATGCATCTACCGTTCCCACATCCCGCCAATAACTGCGCGGATCGTTGCCCGACCGAACGCAGGAGCGGCTGAACTGGTGCGCCACCGCCCGGCCGTTTTTCACGATGTAAGGTATAATGTCCTTGCCGAAATCATGACTCGAATTCGGATCCATCGCATCACGCCGCAATTCGTCAATGAGAAATTTCGTGTCGAATACGTAGATTCCCATACTAGCGAGTGATTTGTCGGGCTTGCCAGGCATGGGCGGCGGATCAGCCGGTTTCTCCAGGAATGATTGGATGATGTCGTTGTGGTCGACATGCATGATCCCGAAGCCGCTCGATTCCAATCTTGGCATTTCGAGACAACCGACAGTGACGTCCGCGCGCTGCTGGACATGCTGCTGCAGCATGAGTTCGTAGTCCATCTTGTAGACATGGTCGCCGGCAAGCAGCACGATGAAGCGGGCTCTATGCGGCTCGATGATATCGATATTCTGATAAACGGCATCCGCCGTCCCAAGATACCAATTTGTCTCAGAGACGCGTTGGCTGGCCGGCAGAATGTCGAAGCTTTCATTGCGTTCGGGACGAAAGAAGTTCCAGCCCATCTGCAGGTGCCTGATCAGACTATGAGCCTTGTATTGGGTGGCGACCGCGATGCGGCGAATGCCAGAGTTCACGGCGTTTGACAGCGCGAAATCGATTATGCGGGATTTCCCGCCGAAATAGACGGCTGGTTTGGCTCGCCGATCGGTTAGTTCCATCAGGCGACTGCCGCGTCCCCCCGCGAGCACGAAGGCGAGCGCATGTCGCGCAAGGGGCTCATGTCTGTCTGCTGGCATCTGCTCCTCCTCAGGCGACTCCCGATGGACTCAAGCGGTATTGCTGACTCAGCGAGCGGCAGCGGTGCTTCCAGGATGTCCCATGAACCAACGGCAGGGCCGGGCAGCCAGGCAGCTTAGACTTATCATCTTGGGAAGAATAGGTTGGGCAATTCTCGAAGTGGCGCAACGCAGACTAAAGGTCACGCCTAAGGTCCGCTATGGTCATTCGCGTCGGTTTGGCCGCGTACCGACGACTTCCGGTCTGCTCCAATGAACAGACATCGTTCCGTGCGTAGGCATGTCTCAAATGTGTGCCATTACACGGAAGTTGCCTTCCCGCTCATCACCTCGTCGGCGAGCGCGAGAAGCGTCGCCGGTATCGTGAGGCTGAGCGCCGTTCTCCCTGGGATTCCTCACGGGCTCGCTCGTTGGTCCGCGGATTCTAGTGCTGCCCGAACCAAAAAAAGCTGTTTCGCACCAAGGCGTGGGGTAAACTGGCTGCCTCATTCTGGTGCCACGGTTGGTCCGCGGGCGGCTCAGCCGAGGGCGCACGGCTAACGTAGCGGCCGACGTGACGGCGGCTATAGCCGGTGGATGAGTGCGTCCAAGTGTGCGTGTGAATGCCATGGATATCCGTGCCTGGCTGCGCGGCCTCGGCCTGGAACGCTACGAGCAGGCATTTCGGGACAACGCGATCGATGAGGCAACTCTACCCAAGCTGACCGCCGCGGACCTCAGAGACCTGGGCGTGACGGCGATCGGCCATCGCCGTACTCTCCTCGATGCGATCGCTGCGTTGCGAGCCGCAACTTTTCGCGACACGACCGAACACTCATTTGAGCCCGACCGCTCCGGCGGCAAGGCGCCCGAAGCCCAACGCCGCCAGCTCACCGTCATGTTCGCCGACCTCGTCGGTTCGACGGCATTGTCTGCGCGGCTCGATCCGGAGGAGCTGCGCGACATCATCGGCGCCTATCACCGCCGTTGCGCCGAGGTAATCACCAGCTCCGGCGGCTTTGTTGCCAAGTATCTCGGTGACGGCGTGCTGGCTTATTTCGGCTACCCGCAGGCCCATGAGGAGGACGCAGAGCGCGCGGTACGTGCGGGCCTCGCCTTGATCGAAGCCGTGGCCAAGCTCGATGCGGGCCAGGCGACCACGTTGCGGGTGCGTGTCGGTATCGCGACGGGCCTCGTAGTCGTCGGTGATCTGCTGGGCGAAGGCGCGGCTCAGGAACAAGCCGTCATTGGTGAAACCCCTAATCTTGCGGCACGGCTACAGGGACTTGCCGAACAAAACTCGGTTGTCATCGCAGACAACACGCGCCGCCTGCTTGGCGGCCTGTTTGAGTATCGTGATCTCGGCAAATTGCCGATCGCGGGAATTCACTATCCAGTGCATGTCTGGCGTGTCGTGGGCGCAAGCCTGGTCGGCAGCCGGTTCGAGGCCCTACGCGCCGCCAGCACGCCGTTGATTGGTCGCGAGGAAGAGATCGCATTGTTGACGCGGCGCTGGGAGCGGGCCAAGGCCGGCGACGGGTCCGTCGTCCTGATCGTCGGCGAGCCGGGCATCGGCAAGTCGCGGATCGCCCAAACCCTGCTGTCGCAGTTGGGCAACGAGCCGCACACGCGATTGCGTTATTTCTGCTCGCCGCACCATCAGCACAGTGCGCTCTATCCCAGCATCACCCAGCTCGAGCAGGCGGCAGGATTTCGGCGCGAGGATACGGCCGAGACCCGGTTGGATAAGCTTATTGCGGTGCTGGCTCTGGCCAACCACGACCTGAGCGAAGCTGTCCCGCTCTTGGCGGACTTGCTGTCGATACCGACCGGCGACCGCTACCCGCCGCTCAATTTGACGCCGCAGAAGCGCAAAGAGAAAACGCTTCATGTGCAACTTGCGCAGGTCGAAGGACTTGCGGCGCAGCAGCCGCTGCTGATGCTATGGGAAGACATCCATTGGAGCGACCCCACCACGCTGGAGTCCCTGGATCTTCTCATAGACTGCGCCGCGACGCTGCGGGTGCTGGTGATTCTCACTTTTCGACCGGAGTTCACGCCGCCCTGGGTCGGCCGTCCGCACGTGACCTTGCTCAGTCTCAACCGCTTGCCCCCTCGGCACCGCGCCGAGATGATCGCGAACGTAACCGGAGGCAAGACATTGCCCAAAGAGATTGCCGATCAGATCATTGATCGCACGGATGGCGTGCCGTTATTCATCGAGGAGCTGACCAAGTCTGTTCTCGAGAGCGGATCGATGACCGATGACGGAGATCATTACTCCGTGAACGGGCCGGCGGTTCCTTTGGCGATCCCAACGACACTCCAGGCCTCGCTTCTGGCCCGTCTTGATCGATTGGCGCCAACTCGTGAAGTGGTGCAGATCGCAGCGGCGCTCGGGCGTCAGTTTTCCCATGATCTGATCAGTGCCGTCGCCGAAATGCCGCAACCGCGGCTGGAGGGCGCTTTGGAGCAGCTCTTACGCGCCGAGCTGGTGTTCCGACGCGGGACGCCGCCTGATGCCATCTACACCTTTAAGCACGCGCTGGTGCAGGATGCCGCCTACAGCACTTTGCTGCGCCCCCGACGCCAGCAACTGCACAGCCGTATCGCCACCACGCTGGAATGCCAGTTTCCAGACACCGCAGCGGCTCAGCCTGAGCTGATGGCGCAGCATTGTGCCATGGCCGGCCTCGTCGAAAAGGCAATCGAGTATTGGGACACGGCTGGGCACTTGGCCGTCCAACGTTCAACGATGGCCGAGGCCGCTGCGCATTTTGACAAGGCGCTCGAGTTGATGACCAGCCTGCCGAAAAGTCCGGAGCGACGGTCCAGCGAACTTTCTCTTCAGCTTTCGCTCGCCGGAGCCATAACGGCGGCCAAGGGATGGGCATCGCCTCAAGCCGGTCAAGCGTATGCCCGCGCCCGCGAGCTGTGCCGTGAGGCCCCGGAGGGGCCACAGCTTGCGAGAGCGCTGGCTGGCGCCCATTCGTTCTTACACAATAGCGCGCAGATCCGCGCCGCTCATCAGCTGGCGGACGAGTCAGCGATACTTTCCGAACACCGAAATGACAGCGACATCAAGCTGATCACGCACCGGTGTTTGGGCGTTACCCTTATGTTTCGCGCCGAATTCAGTCGGGCCCTCCACCATCTGCGGCAGGCGTTCAACTTCTATAATGAGGTTGAGCACCGACCTCCGAAGCTGACGCCCCATGACGTCCGCGTTACCTGCGAGAGCTTCGTCGCCTTGACACTCCTGCTGCTAGGACAACCGGATCAGGCGCTGGCGCAAAGCCAACGCGCGCTGTCTTGGGCGCGCGAGCTGTCGCAGCCCTATACATCGGCGTTCGCCCTGCACGTCAACTGTGTCTTTCACCAACTTCACAGCGACGCATCGATCCTTGAGGAACGAGCCGAGGAGTTGGTGGCACTCGCCACCGAGTACGGTTTTCCCCACTTCGTGGGATCAGGGACCTGTTTCCGGGGATGGGCCATGCTCGCGCTGGGAGGATCCATCGAAGAGGCCATCAGCAGAATGCGATGGGGTCTCGCGACAAAGCGAGCGACGGGTGCCGAGATCAAGGTGCCTTACTATCTTGGTCTTCTGGCTGAAGCGCACGGGCGAGCGAACCGAATCGCCGACGGGATGAGCCTGTTAAATGAAGCCCTGGAGCTGGTCGAGCGAACCGACGAGCGGTGGTACGAGGCAGAGCTGTATCGGCTCATGGCCGAAGCGCTTATCACCAACTCGGATCAATACGATGCCGAACGCTGGTTGTGCCGCGCGCTGCGAACAGCGCGGAAACAGGACGCGAGGCATTGGGAATTACGCGCCGCCACCAGCTTGGCCCGGCTCTGGCGCGATCAAGACAAGCGCACCGACGCCCGCGACCTGCTCGCGCAGATCTATGGCTGCTTCACTGAAGGCTTCGATACACGCGACCTCAAAGAAGCCGCCGCGCTACTTGCTGAGTTGGCCTAGTCTAGTAAGGCACTGGATCGGACGTTTATTGGTGCGTTGTCCACAAGGTCAAAACCTGTCACCGGTCATCGCAGGACACGTCTGCTGCATCTACCTACTTGCCGGATGTGACCCTTCCCATGCCTTGATTTGATCGGGCGGCGGCCGACCCAAGAAAACCGGACTTGAATTAAACCCGATTTGTCATCGCTCGACGCCGCCGGCAAGGAGCGACCGTCATCCCAACAACACAGGTGCGAGAAATGGACGTGCTGATGCTCGTGTATGGCCTGCTGATGTTTGCCTGTGCCGCCGTCGCGGCGGGGGCCATCCTGGATTACTGAAGGCGGGTCGCCCTGGGCCGCACCTGGCGACGTCCGGCGCTATCGGCTGCGCAATGCGGCGCGAAAACCTTGCATCCTGAGTGCGGCGATCGACGCCATCATGTCGGGATTGTTGTGGTAGGTCGGCCGGCTGCC
>Ga0207701_10008577_pt1 | contig 10097 bp, 8 predicted proteins | sample KBSSwiSSwithPhiX_FD_184294 | JGI IMG/M metagenome (GOLD analysis project Ga0207701, IMG submission 184294) | Switchgrass rhizosphere bulk soil microbial communities from Kellogg Biological Station, Michigan, USA, with PhiX - S5 (SPAdes) (version 2) | ecosystem: Environmental > Terrestrial > Soil...
CCGCGACGCCGTCGCGTCAATCTGACGCGCATCTTCATACGCACTTGCAACTTCGGACAACGCTCTTGTCAGATCCAAGACGTACTGGCCGTAGTAATCCGCATCCTTGTCACTGAGATCGCCGGTTGTCAGTTTCGCTTCGTGACGTTTGATTGGGTTGGGATACAGAATGGGCCGGCCTTCCTTCTTTTCTTTACGGCTTTGCCCACGATAGAGGTCGCACGGTGTCCGTTCATCAAAGTAGTATTTCAGCTTTCCAGCGGCCTGGTACAGCTTCTTGAGTTCGTCGCTCATCACGACCTCTCGGTCACGGTCGATTTTTCAGCGAGGCTGTCGCCACCAAGCCCCAAGCACGCAGAGCCCGCGCACGTCGCGAGACTAGGCCGGCCGATTCGACAGCAGGAAGCTGCGAACGTGGCGCACTGCCAACGGAATCTTGTCCGGCGTGTCTTTCCACGGGTACATGCTCAATTGGCCTTTGGGTGCGAGCATCGCGCTCTCGATCGCAACGGCCAATGAGTGCCCCGCGGTGTCGTCTGGCAGGACCAGTACCGGCGTCTGACAACTCTTCACGAAGTCGCGTGTCACCGTGAACACGAAGTCCGGGTTGTTGCGGAACATTCGGTTCAGGAATCGGTCGGTCATCTCAGTCGTGATGTCGGGACGACGCTTGACGAGTGGTGCGGCCCACCCGGTTGTCTGACTCTCATACAGGGAGTTCGGCAGCTCCGGTCGGAACCCGACCGGCTGCGCGGGCACTGCCGCGACGACGCGATTGGGCGCGCGCTTCATGAGGTTCCAGATGAAGGGCCCCGCAATGCAGAAGCCCAGCACCATGAACTTGTCGATCTTCAGGTGGTCCATCAGACCGAGATGGTCATCGGCATATGAGTCCCACGGTCGATCGATCTCAAGGGGGCCGGTGGACTCACCCGCCGAGTTGCGCAGGTCGGCGTAGATACAACGGAACTCTCCCTTGAATGCATCGAGCGTGTTAAAGGGATTGCCTCCGCGAATGCCCGCGATCGTCGAGCCGCTCAACCCGCCGCCGGGGATGAGCAAAAGCGGGAAGCCCGAGCCCGTTTCCTCGAAGCGGATGCGGACATTCCCTTTTTGATAGAAGCGTCCGCCGCCTTCGCTCCCGCTCTGCTGCGCGAGCACTGAGGGTGTAGCGGCCACTGCCGCCGCCGCGGCGCCAGTCTTCAGAAGCTTGCGTCGGATCGGATTCACCATGTCTTCCTCCCGGCGAGTGTTGCACCACGATGGCGGTGGAGGGTCGCTTACTTCCGCGCGGTGCCGGCATTCTCGAGCAGGGTGACGATCTCCTTCGTTCGAGCGTTGTCGGGACCGCCGCCCTCTCCCCTGCCCTGCACCAGGTCGAGCACGGTCTTGCCGGCGTCGTCTTTCAGCTCCGTGCGGGCGCCGTGTTCGATCAGATAGCGCACCACCTCGGGACGGCCCGTATCGGCGGCGAGAAAGAGCGCCGTCTGCCCCTGGCGGCCGGTCATCGTATTGGTGCGCGCGATGCGTGCGGTCAGGCTGGTGACGTCGGTGATCTGCGCATTCACGTCCGCACCCGCCTTGCGCAGGAGCTCCAGCGTCTGCAGCGACAGCGCGATGACGTTCTCCGGCGGCCCCGCCCCAGTCACACCAGCAGCATTGCGCGTACCGATACCAGCCGCTGCCATGAACGGGGTCACACCGGACGCGTTCGGCAGATCGACGAGCGCGCCGTGGGCAAGAAGCAGCGCTACAACGTCGTTGTCGAAGGTCTGCGCCGCGCGTAACAACGGCGTGGCACCGGTCGTGAGTAGATCGTCACGGAATCGGTTGTCGCGGCCGCCGCGGCTCGGCTCCTTGAACGCGAGCTGCGAGTTCGGGTTCACACCGGCCTCGAGCAGTGCCTTGATGAACGCCAGCGAAGCAGGCGGACGCCGTCCGGCGCGGCTGTCGACGCCGCCTCTCATCGTCACTGCGACATAGAGTGGCGTGCGGCCCCACCAGTCCCAGGTGTTCGGGTTGGCGCCTTGCTCGAGCAGGTAGTGCGCGACTTCTGGCGCACCATTGTCGAGCGCCATGATCATTGGCGTCATGCCGTCAGGATTCGGCCGGTCCTTGTCCGCGCCAGCTTCGACCATGGTTCGCACGCAGCCGAGACACCCGGCACGCGCCGCATAGAGCAGCGGCGTGAGGCCGCCGACCGGCCGGTACTGCACGCGCGGCTCGTTGCTGATCTGAGACGGCCAGTCAGTTGACGTCGCGCGGATCGAGAGGTCTGCGCCCTTGGCCACGAGGAACGCCACCATCTCGGGATGGTTCTCCCCCGCCGCCCACATCACCGCGGACTGACCCTTGAACTGCTCGCGCCGGTTGACGTCGGCGCCCGCCTTGACGAGAAACTCGGCGACCGTCACATTGCCGGTGCGCGCCGCGAGCATCAGCGCCGTCATGCCATCCTCGTTGGCCACGTTCGCATCGGCGCCGGCCTCGAGCAGCAGCCCGGTCAGCTCGGGACTGGCCACACGCACCGCTTCGTGGAGCGGGCTCGCACCATAGTGATTCACGACGTTGGCCTTGGCGCCTTTCTTGAGGAGTCGATCGACCAGCTCGCGATCAACACGGTACGTGGCCCACTGCAGCGGCGTGGTGCCGTCGGGCTGCGCCTGATTGACGTTGGCGCCCGCGGCGATCATGTCGAGCGCCGCCTTGCGATCCCCGGCCTGAATCCGGTCGGCGAGCGTGGACTGCGCGCGCGCAATTCCCGCCAGCGACAGCGATAGGGCAACCAGGAGAAACGTCCGACAAATAGCCCGTGATAACTCCCAACCTCCAACGCCCAACTCCCAAGACGACATTTTGGGAATTGGACGTTGGGCGTTGGGAGCTGACACGTTTTTTTGCCCAGTGCTACACGACATTTGGCGACAGCTTGTTGTGGTGCGCCCACAACCCTTTCTGCACGTCATAGAGAAACCTCTGCGGATCCTTCCACGTGCGAGCCAGCCCGTTCAGCACGCCGGCCTTGAGCATGTCCGTGGCGTCGTCGCCCTCGCGGACCTCATCGACCGTGCGGTCGTAGACGGTCTTCATCACGTCGCGCTCCGCCTTGAGCTCCGCTTTCGTCATCACGGGGCCAAAGCCGGGAACGACACGCGTTCCATCGTCACAGAGATCAAGCAGCCGATCCATCGCGTCCACGCGGCCGCCAATCCACGCGCCCGTGAAGTAGTCCAACTCCGGGTCGCGCGTCGGCGACGCCATGTCGCCCACCGCCAGGACGTTCGCAGTGCGGAAGCGAACGTAGATGTCGCCGCTCGTGTGCGCCTCGATCAGATAGCCGTAGTCGACACGTTCACCGCCTACGGTCATCGACTCTTCGGTGCGGAAGGTCCGCGTGGGCTGTGCCGCAACAGGGCGTGGCGGACGGTAACGATCCTCAGCCGGGTTCCATACCGGCGTGGCCATCCAGAGCCGCGTGTTCTCATGCGCGACGATCGTCGCACCGCCCTGTCGCAGTACCTCGTTGGCGCCGGTGTTCTCCGGGTGATAGTGCGTGTTGAAGACCGTGCGCACGCCGGCGCCGTCTGACAGCGACTTGAGCCCAGCGATCAGCGCATCGCTGCGGTCCGGAGCGCCGCTGTCCACGAGCACGAGGCCGTCGGGCGTCGAGAGCGCCAGGACGTTGGTGCCAGCGCTCGTGATCAACGACAGCCGATCACCCAACGCAGTCGTCGCGGCCTGCGCCGCGCCACGTCGCGGTGTGGCCGTGCCCGCGATCACGGCGCCGGCGAGGCGTGTCAGGAGCTGTCTTCGATTGAGCATCAGCAATCCCGCAGGATCGGTCGTTCCCCTTACATGTTCGCGATGAGGCCCGTACTGTCGCCAAACTGCTCCTGACGCGCGTTGATCCGATCGAGTATCGTCAGGTGCAGGTTGGCGATCGGTGTCGGCTGGCCGGGATCGATGTGCTGGCTGCCGCGCAGCTTGCCGTTGCCGCCGCCCACGAGCACCGTCGGCAGCGGATAGCCGTTGTGCTTGTCGCTGTTGGACATATTCGAGCCGTAGAGGAACATCGAATGATCCAGCAGCGTGCCGTCGCCGTCCTTGACGGCGGCCAGCTTCTTCACGAACGCAGCGAATCGCTCCACGTGCCAGGTCTGAATCTTCACGAGCTTCTCGAGCCGGCCGATCTCGTTGGCGTGGTGCGATACCGGGTGGAACGAGTCCGAAACGCCGATGTGGTTGTAAGTCCGGTTTGTACCCTCGGCAACCATGATGTAAGAGGCGACGCGGGTCAGATCCGCCTGATACGCCAGCGCGATGAGATCGAACATCAGATCGACTTGATCCCCGAACGCATTCAGCTCGCCCATCGGTGCCTCTGGCACCGTGATCATCGACAGGTCACGACTCGATGCCAGATTCACCCGCCGTTCGATCTCGCGCACCGTCTCGAGGTAGGCGTCGAGCACTCGGCGATCGTTCGCGCCCAGATCGCGCTGGAGCGCGCGCGTGTTGCCGGTGATGCGATCCAGCAGGCTCCGCGTCTGGTCCTGAATCGCGGCGCGCTCCTCCAGCGTGTCGCCCTCGCCGAACAGCATCGTGAAGACCTTGCGCGGGTTGAACTCCATTGGGAGCGGAGAATGCGCGTCGCGGAACGACAGCGTCGTGTTGTAGAAGCACGCTGAACCGCTGCACGCCGCCGCCTGCTGCGTCGTCTCCGATGACACTTCGAGTGACGGAAGCGTCGTGTTCTGGCCGATGTGCTGCGCCACGACTTGATCGAGCGTCGTGGACATGCTGGCTCCGACCGATCCCTTGTCGGGCCGGTGGCCGCTCAGCCAGGTGGCCGGAGCAAAGCCGTGAACGCCACCCACCATCGCCTGGTTCTGAAGGTTCCCGAACGACGTGACGTACTTTTTGTAGGGCTCGAGCGATTTGAGGATCGGACTGAGCTTGAAGTCGGCACCCGCGCCGCTCGGCGTCCACTTGTCCATCTCGGGACCGTGCGACGTGTTGCCCATGATGGCGCCGTGCGGAATGTAGAAGAACCCCATGCGCATCATCGGCGCAGCGGCCGTCTGCGCCAGCGCGGTCGCGGCCGGAACCATCGCATCCAGGAGCGGCAGCGCCAGTGTGATACCAGCACCCTTGAGGACCGTGCGGCGGGATAGGTGTCGCTTCGCGAGAAACATGTCAATCCCCTTTGCCAGTCGTAGGGGCGGCCTTCAGCCGCCCCATCGCAACCTGCACGCCGGGCTGCGGCGCGGGCGGTGCCTGCATGCGGAACGCATCGGTCGAGACGATGCCGGACACGATGGCGGACAATCGATGGTCTTGCGCTGCGGCGCGACGGACCACCGCGCGCACCTGCGGCATGTCGTACGCCTGCAACTCCCGCCCCAGCGCATACATCATGAGCTTTTCGGTGAAGGCGCGCACGAACAAATCTCGGCCGCCGAACAGCGCATCCCGAAGCTCCGCGGGGCCGTTGACCCGCGAGCCGTTCGGCAGCACCGTCCGGGCGTCGATCGGTGCTTTCGCCTCCTGATCCACATCTCGCCATCGCCCTACCGCATCGAAGTTCTCGAGTGCGAGGCCGATCGGATCGATCACGCCGTGGCACTGATTGCAGCCCGCCTTCGAGCGGTGCTGCTCGAGCCGCGCCCGCAGCGTCTTCGGTGCTTCGCCCTTGGGTTGGGACAGGTCTGTGTCTACATCCGGCGGCGGCGGCGTCGGCGGCGTGCCCATCAGTTTGCCCAGCACCCACGCGCCACGCAGCACCGGCGATGTACGGTCTCCGTAAGAAGTCCGCAAAAGTACCGCACCCTTCCCCATCAGCCCCCAGCGCCGGGGATCGTCGAGCGTCACGCGCCGGAACTGCGGGCCGTAAACCGAGGGGATGCCGTAATGCTTCGCGAGCCGGTCGTTGAGGAACGTATGGTCGGCGGTGAGCAGATCGCCGACGTCGCGATCCTCGAGCAGGATGCTGGTGATGAACGACTCGACCTCGGTAGACATGTCGCGCCGAAGCGCATCGCTGAAAGTCGGGAACAGATTCGGATCCGGCGCGACCTGATTGAGCTTGTCGAGATCGAGCGCTCGTATCGCGAAGTTCCGCACCAGCCTCGACGCGCGCGGATCCTTCAACATGCGCTGCGCCTGCGCCTGCAGCGCAAGCGGGGCGCTCAGCTTTCCACTCGCCGCGATTGCGAGCAGCGTCTCGTCCGGCCCTTGGCTCCAGAGGAAGAACGAGAGGCGCGATGCCAGCTCGAGGTCGGTCAGCGCGTATGCCGCACTCCCGCCAGCGGGGTTCGTGGTCGCAGGGCGGATCGCGCCCGTGGACGGAGCCGCAGGCGTATGGATCGTGCGATACAGGAACTCGGGGCTGACGAGCACCGCCGCCACCAACTGCTCGACGCCCGCATCGAAACTGCTCTCGCGGCCCTTGTTGAAGAACGGCATCAAGCCATCGACGTCCTGCTCGGTAATTGGACGACGGAACGCGCCGCGGGCGAGGTTGCCCGCAATGCGTCGCGCACATGTGCGTTCAGGCGTCTTGCTGTCAGGACGGCAGACGAAGATCTTCCGGCGGCTTGGCGTATCAGAGACGCCAGTCGAATTGAACGGACCGTCCACCTTGACGCCGCTCACGAGACGCGGCTCGCGATCGCCGCGGCTGAACTCGTCGCCCGGCAGAAAGCCGACGAACTCGTCTGACTGAACGCGGGCGCGCTCGATGAACGTCACCGCCACGTCGTGGATACCCGCCTTCACCTGCACCGGCAGGTTTGCGAACCGGCTCGTGACTTCGGCTCGGCCGGGCGCGCCTTTGCGATCCACGGTGCGGAGATCGTCGGTGCCGCCAAGCTCACCGCGAAACACCTCGCGTCCGTCCACCAGGATGACGACACGATGGCGCGTATCGAGCACGCGTGAATAGAGGTCGATGCCGAGATCGAGAATCGTGATGCGGTATTCGCCATCCGCCGGGAAGTTGTGGCGGAACTTCATGCCGCCGCGCGTGCCGAGCGGAAGACCATCCACGTGATCCGGCTGCTCGCTTGGCGGAAGAAGATATGTCGCGCTCGTCATCTTGGTGGGGTCGCCCACGGCCAGCTTCGCTGCGAGCCGCGCCCCCGCGACGTATTGATCGAGGAAGGCCGGAGAGACCGTCAGCGCGGTCGCGATGTTTTCGAAGCCATTGACTTCGATCTCTGCCGGCAGGATCTGTGTGGCGTCGAGCTCGATACCGAGGAGATCGTTGACGGACGTGGCGAATTCCGTCCGCGAGAGGCGCTGCGCCGGAACGTGGCCGGTGACCGGGCCGCCGCTGGTGAGGTCCAGTTGCGCCTCCATCCACGTGACGAACGCGTCGATCTCGCGCTGATCGGGCTGGCGGCTGGTCGGCGGCGGCATCAGGCGGCCGCGCAGCTTGCGTATGGCCTTTTCCCAGACGTCGGAGTTCTGGTGCACCGCATCGAGCGAGAGGGTGTCCAGTGCGAGCTCGCCCGCCTTGACCCGGGAGTTGTGGCAGCCGACGCAGTAGGTGTCGAGCGTCTTCTTCGCCTGCGCCTGTTCGCCGGCAGTATCTGGACGTACCTGTCCCGTGGCCCCGGTGGTCAGGACGGCGACGACGGCGAGGATGCAGAGGGCCCGCTTCACGACCTGCCTTTCAACCGACTGATTCGAGGAATATGCCGGTCGAAATGATAGCAAGTCTTCGACGTCCCGGAGTCGGGAGTCGGCGATTCTACGTTGGCGATTTCAGCGTCTTTTTGACGCTTTTTTTGGTAGAAACCGTCCCACGGCCCGAGCGGGACGAGCGCCGCTTCGAGGAGGCGGTCGCGCTGACGAACCGGTGGGCGCCCCGAATGAGATCGTCCAGCGCTTCCGGTGAGATGCGCGACAACCGGACCACCACGCACGGATAGTCCACGTAGTGATCCGTTACATAGTAGGTCGCCGGATCCTCCTCGAGCAGCAGGTCCCGCTGCGCCATGTCCATACGCACCACCATCGAGTTGGGCTCCGCCGACTTGTTGATGGCCACACAGGCGAACATCCTGCCGCGAACTTTCAGCGCCGACGCTCCCCACGTGGTTGTAACTTCGACGTCAGGTAGTGTGCGCCCGACCGCGATCGCGGCATCGAATCCACTGCGCTTCATGAATTCAGCCCCTTCTGACCGCTCGCGAGGGTCGGTCCAACACGAGCAGCCAAAGAAGGATACGCCGCCCGCGCGCGGAGTCTATCGATTTCTCGAGAGCCACAACTGAATAGGGACGGAGGGAGGGAGCGGGCTGGCAGTGACGTGACGATCGTCACCGCCAGTCCGACGATTGAGGCTCTCAGGTGCGAGAGCCGCGTGTCAGCTATCGCCTCACGAGAGCGAGGTTAGCATTCGCCGATTGTCTTGATCGATGTCACACGGAATTCGGGAGTCGCGTTCTTGTTTTCGGTGCGCGTGCGAGTCTTCGTGTCCGGTCCGTCTTCGCGCTCCGTCCGCGTGGTGGTCTCCGTGCGGCTGTTGCCGGCCGGAATGAGCATACCGGTCACCTCGACCTTCTGGCCGACGTGCTCCTGCACTGTCACCGACTCACCAGGGACCAGTACGTAACTTGTGCTCGAGGTCGTTGTACTCGAGGTCGGCGTCTCGGTCGTGGTGGTCTTTGTTACAGGGACCACCTTGTCGAGCGTGTATGTCTTCGCCTGAGTACCCTGGTGCACACATCCCGTATAGGTGACCGTCTGGGGCGAGCCGCCCGAGGCTTTTGTCTCCGTCCTCGTCGTTGTCTCCTGCGCGTTGGCTGCCAGCGCCGAGCATGCAAGAGCCAATGCGAACGATGTGATGAATCGCCTCATGTGTTCTCTCCTCCTCAATAGGACGCTATAGCCTCTGCAACCATGCGGCCACAACAGGCTCAGCGGTGCAACTCAACGGCGAACGACAGCCGCCAACTGCGCTATAGAGAAGTAAGGGGATTCACGCCAGCAGCTTGGTTGATGACGCTGAACAGGCGCTTTGGGACACCACTTTGAAAACTGACTCCCGCCTGGATATCTACCGCCATCAGGTCGGCATTGAAAAAATAGAACAGCCTTTTGCCATCGTCGCCCCATCGAGGAAACAGTCCTCCGCCGTTCGAGAGCATCCACAACGGTCCCGCGTCGCTGGCCGCCGATCGGGAGTTCGGCGTAAACGGCCGTACGAACACTTCCGCGTTCGCTGAAGAGACAGCGAAGTACGTGATCCATCGCTGGTCTGGCGAGAACTGTGCTCCCTGTTCCCGAGCGTTACTGCCAAGGAAGAGAAATGGCTTTCGATCGCCTTCGAGTGGAAGAATCCACACGTCCTCTCGAGTCTTCGGGTCGATTGATTGGAAGAGGAGGAACCGGCCGTCGCGCGACCAACTCGTCGGCGCCTTGTCCTGATCGGACTGCAGCACGAGTCGCTCCTCGCCGCTTCCGTCCGCGTTCTTCTCGTAGAGATCCCTCCGACTGCCACGACTCGCCGCGTATACGATGCGTTTCCCGTCGGGGGACCAGATCGGCGTCGTATCCGGGCGTGGATCGAAGGTCAGCCTCGTCACGCCACCGCCACCAAGATCCCGAACCCAGACATCTTGATTGCCCGCGTTATCGCCAGCCGCGAAGGCCAATCGCGTACCGTCTGGAGCAAAGTCTGAACCCGCTCGTGGTGACCAATCGCCAGGCATGGTGGGTCACATCGGACATCAGCGGAAAGAGCTATCTGTTGATCCAGCGAGACGAGGCGCTGCTCGCCCAGCCGTTTGACGTCAGTACGGCGACCTTGAGCGGAACGCCCGTACCCGTCGCGAATGGCGTTGGCTCGTTTGCGGGCGCCACCTCCGGCCTCTGGTCGGTCGCGCGTAACGGCGCGCTCGTCTATCGAGCCGGCGGGACGGGGTTGCCTCAATTCACGTGGCTTGACCCGACTGGGCGCGTGCTGGGGACGGTCGGAGATCCTGGCCTCTACAGCGCTACGGCACTTTCTCCAGACGGTACGCGATTGGCCTTCGTGGGTGTCGATAGCGCAGGCAATCAAGATGTCTGGGTCCGGGATCTTGGTAGCG
>Ga0207701_10008578_pt1 | contig 10096 bp, 9 predicted proteins | sample KBSSwiSSwithPhiX_FD_184294 | JGI IMG/M metagenome (GOLD analysis project Ga0207701, IMG submission 184294) | Switchgrass rhizosphere bulk soil microbial communities from Kellogg Biological Station, Michigan, USA, with PhiX - S5 (SPAdes) (version 2) | ecosystem: Environmental > Terrestrial > Soil...
GTCCAGAGCGGCGGGGTGTTTTTTTGAAGCGGAGGCGCCGACCCGTCCGGGATGCGGTTGTGGCGTCGCGATGATGAAGGCGCTGCACCCGGATGCACCCGAGCCCGCCCAATTTTGCCAGCGCAAAAAGAAACGGCCCCAAGGAGCGCGAGCGCCGGGGACCGTTTCAATGCAGATGATGCCAGGGCACCACCGCGACCAATCTAGCGGCGGCCTTGACTGCGCCAAGACGACGAACTGACGCACGGCAAAAAAAAGAGAACGGCCTCAGCGCCACTCGGGGGGACGAGCGCTGAGGCCGTTTTAATATGTCCGTTATTCTCCAGACACACGGCCTCAACGCCGGTCATCGCCACCTGTTCCCAAAATTTTCGAGAGGCCTGATTTGAATCTGCGGAGGCCCGTTTTTGATTGTGATGTGGGTCACTGCGGCAATCCGCCACGTCGAATATCCCTGCCATCACGGCCGGGGGACCGTCCTCTACGACGACGGCATCAACATCCGGACCACCGGGCTCTTCCATAGCAACGTCGGCTACGACTCGCCCTTCACGCCGATTCCGGCGTGACCGCGGATTTCACTCCCATCCTCCAATCGTGTATACTGCCGCTGTCGCGGATGGCCCGCGACGGTCTGCCATGCGAACAAGGGAGATCAGGATGGCCAAGCCGGTTGACGTGAAGCCCGACGCAAAGGACGAAAAGCGCGAACTGACGGTCGACGAACTCAACACCGTAACGGGTGGCGGCGACACCAAGACGACTGTGCTGTCGAATATGTTGAAGAAGTTCTCAGATACCGCAAGCAGCATCATTGCCAACATGAAGTGATGGCGGCCGATCCGGCCGCCCGGCACGATGCTGTTCGTGACCTGCTTCTTGCAGTCCAATGGTCGAGCAGGCAGCGTTGCTGAACCTGCCGCTCGAGCTGCGCATTCCGTCAATATCGAGGACGAGCCAAACGGGGGCAGCCGATGCGAAAGGTCCTTTACATCTTCGGTTTGCTGAGCGACGCCGACGTTCAGTGGATCGCGAAGACAGGCGTTCTCAAACGGCTCCGCGACGGCGATGTTCTGATCCACGAAGGCGAGCAAACCGACGCGCTGATCGTCATTCTGGAGGGCGAACTCGCCGCCTCCAATCTGGCGCTCGGGCCATTTGCAAGAATGGGCGTTGGCGAGATCGTCGGTGAAATCTCGCTGGTCGATTCCGCGCCGGCGTCCGCCACCGTGACGGCCAAAGGCGAGGGACTGGCGCTGTTTTTGGACAAGGACATCCTGATGGCGAAGCTTGCCGCCGATAGCGGATTCGGCAGCCGCTTCTACCGGGCGCTTGCGGTGTTTCTCGCCGATCGCCTTCGCGAAGCGCGCCGCTCGTCCGGCAACCGGTCGATCGCCGCCGCCGATATCGCGGACGACGAACTCGACGCCGGCATTCTCGATCGCGTGTCGAACGCCGGCGACCGGTTCAGCCGGATGCTGAAGACGCTGGGCGGCCACAGGCCCTCGGCTTAAACGCCCGACCGCTGCGCTTCGAAACACACAGGCTTTCTAAAGCCTGTTCAACAACCGTCTCGCATCATCGAGATCAGGCAGATCGAGGCCATCGTTGAATTCACCATGGATCGGCGCCAGCAATCTTCGCGCCTGGGCATCGCGGCCTTCCCTGTTCAACAGGCTGGCCAGGCTATGCGCGGCGCGCAGCTCCCAGAATCTTGCTTTCTGACTTTGCGCAGATTTGAGCGCTGCGCGGAAACAATTTTCTGCACGCTGCCCATCGGCAGGCGTTGCGGCCAGCAATATCTTGCCTTTTATCCGTTGGGCTTCGGCAGCCCACCAGCGTTCGCCGGTTCGCTCGATCTCCCGGATCGCCTGATCCGCGAAATCGATTGCCCGCTCATAATTGCCGGCATGGGCATGGGCGTCCGCAAGGCAAGACAAGTTGAATGAGCTCTGGAAATTCGCCCCGGTCTTGCGATGCTCGACGAGCGCGCGATCCATCAGCGAAATTCCTTCCTCGGCCCGGCCACCCTCGACGACATTGACGGCCTTCAAGATATTTGCGCGCGAAATGTGGTAGGGGCTGCGCTGCTCCGTGGCGATGGCAAGACCCTCGTCGGTCGCGGCGATCGCGGCTTGCAAATTGCGCGTGTGAAGGAAGAAACGTGCCGAGGCCAACAGCGCCGATACCAGGGTAAACGGATGAAGGCGGCTTCGCGCGTCGGCCACGGCAGCTTCGATCGTCTCCGTCGCCAACCTCAGTCTGCCGAGATAAAGGTAGGTGAGGCTGAGCCAAACCAGCCAAAATGTTCGGACGTGAGTGCCCGCAATGAATGCCATTGCACGCGAGGATTCCTCATCGTAGCGCGACACGCCCCATTCGAGATGAAATCTTGCGTCTTCGAATTTGCCGATGTGCAGATAGGCGGTACCGACCTCGTAGTGACCGATCATCAGGCTCTGCCGGTCAACGCGGCGACGCAGGTACGGCTCGGCGAGCTGCAGCATCTTCGGCGCTTCCGATCTAATCAAATGGTAGTTGCACAGGCCGCCGAGAGCTCGAAGCGCCTCAATCGGATGCGCGGTCTCATCCAGCAGATCGCGCGCCCTGGTCAGAGCGGCGGCGACATCGGGCGAGCCAAACCCTTTCGTCATCAGAAAGGTGTCGCCGAGCGCGACTTGAATGCGGGCTTCGAACTGCTGACGGATCGCCCGATCCGGGATGTTCTGCAAAAGTGTCACCGCTTTTTCAAGTTGTGCCTCCGCTTCGATGCCGGCCGATCGATCAAGCGACTTGCGAACAGACTTGAGCCAATAATCGATGGCCTTCCCGAATGTCCCGGCCTCGGCGCAATGATGGGCGAGCACGTCTGGATTTCGTTCCAGCATTTCGGGAACTTGACGTTCGTAGGTCTCCACGATACGCGCGTGCATCTGAATACGCTGGTTCTTGAGCATGGTGGCATAAGCCGCATCCTGCACCAGGGCATGCTTGAAGGTGTATACGGCGTGCGGGACATTGCCGCGCTGGTGAACCAGTTCGGAAGCAACAAGCTGCTTGAACAATGGCTCAAGCTCGACATCACTGAGATTACAGACAGCCCGAATCAAGGGGTAGGCGAATTCACGTCCGAGCGTCGCCCCGGCCTGTACCACAGCGCGTAACGACGCGAGCCGGTCCAACCGGGCACCCAGGGAGGCTTGCAGCGTCGTGGGTACGCCCAGAGGCGGCAAGGCGCCGGCTAGCACGTAACTGCCGTTTTCTTCGCGCAAAAGGTCGCCTTCCAGAACCGATTTCGTCATCTCCTCGATAAACAGCGGCACGCCATCCGATCGCGTGACGATCTGTTCGAGCAGAGCATGCGGAAAGCCCTTGCCCTTTGCTACCTGTCGGATCACCGCGATGTTGTCGCGCCGGCCGAGCCGGTTCAGCGTCAATACCGTGACATGTGACTGGCCAAGCCAGGGCGGCGTGAATTCCGGCCGATAGGTGATAACGAGCAGTACGGGCAGCGCGCGGATGCGTTCGACCAGAATGTCGAACAGTTCGTGCGTGGTCGGGTCAATCCAATGTGCGTCTTCGAGCACAATGAGGACGGGCTTTTGCGACGCAAGGGCGGCGATCTGGCCGACGAGCAGCTCCAGTATCAGTTCCTTCCGTCGCTGCGGACTGATCGACAGGTCGGACATACCGGCCGGCGCCGGAATGGATAGCAGCTCGGCGAATAGCGCAACGTCTCTGGTCAAATTGTGCGACGAGGACGCGAGCAAAGTCCCGAGCTTATCGAGCTTGATCCCGTCGCTGTCGCCGACGGAAAAACCGGTCGCATGCTCGAATAGATTGATTACCGGATAAAAAGCGGTTTGGATGCGGTGCGGCGCGCACTGGAACTGCAGGCAATGGTGGGGATCCTCCCTGATCGATTCCTGGAGCGCGAAAACAAGGCGCGACTTGCCGATGCCGGGCTCGCCATAAATCAGCGCCAGCCGACCCTCGCCGGTTTTGACGTGATCCCAGCGGCGGCGCAGCAGTGCGAACTCCTCCTCGCGGCCAATCAGCTTGGTGGGTTCCGAGTGTAATGCCTCGAAGCGGCTCGCGGCCGCGCGTTCTCCGACGACTTGCCAGACCGCAACCGGATCGGGGACCGATTTCAAGTTGAGCAATTCAGGAGTGCGGTAATCGAACAGGGTACCAACGAGGCGACGCGTGGTCGCCGAAATCACCAGCGAGTCCGGCTCGGCAACCGCCACCAGACCGGCAGCCAGCACCAGTGCGTCACCGATTGCGGCATGATCGGCCGAAATGCCGACTTCATTCAAATCGCCAACGACGACGAGCCCGGTCGCAATGGCAACGCGCGCCTGCAGCGGCTTTTGGGAGCGGGGCCTCAAGGCTGCGACGCCCTTGATCACGGCAAGGCCGGCGCGTACCGCCCGCTCTGCGTCGTCTTCGCGCGCGCGAGGGTAGCCAAAATAGACGACAATCTCGTCCCCAAGCAATCGGCCGATGAAGCCGTCGTGCTCCGCGACGATCGCCTTGATGCGATCCTGATAAGCGGACATGACCGCCAGGAGATCCTCAGGATCCTGACGCGATGTAAGGCCGCCGACACCGGCAAGATTGCAGGTCATGACCGACAGTTGCCGGCGCGCCGGCCTTTCGATCCCGTTGCCTGCCCCTTCAGGCCTGTTGGCCCGCTGCGGCGCACTTGCCGCCTCCCCGACGGGGATTATTTCCCGCTCGCATTGTTCCTGCACCTCGCCCACAAAGCGAAACCCCTTGCGAGCCAACGTACGGACCAGAACCTGCCGCACGCCATCGTCGCCGATGGCGTGGCGAACCGCGGTGATCTGGCTGCTGAGTGTGGATTCTGAAACGGTGCGGCCGCTCCATACTGCGGCCATCAGGTCATCCTTGCTGACGACGCGTTCGCGATTTTGAATGAGATACAGCAGCAAATCGAAGGTCTGGGGCTCGGCGGCAACGAGCGCCGCACCGCGCCGCAGTTCCCGGCGGTCTGCATCGAGTGAGTACTCTTCAAAGGCATAGATCATTCAAAACTCGCGAGGGCCGGCCGTATCGCAAACAAAACCAGCGAATTCCCAAGGCAAATCCAAGCATATCCCAAAGACGGCCGTTTCCGCTTGCGACTATAAGAAGCGCCTGCCGAACGACGGAGGGAGGGCGCCATGGACGCGCTTTTGACGGCAATCGTCATTTGGATTTCGGCCAGCCAAGGGCTCCCGGCGACTTTCGACCATCCGCGCATAGAGCGAGTTGCATCAATTGAGATGGAGGGTCTTCGTTACAAGCGTCTGCTTTCAGGGCTTCAGCGCACGGCCACCGCAATCCAGCCGCAGGAATTGTCCTTCGAAAAAAGGCGCGACGTCGTCGCCCTTTATGATGATCGGACCAGGACAATCTACCTTTCCGACAAATGGACGGGCCGCACGCCCGCCGAATTGTCCGTTCTCGTTCATGAGATGGTCCATCACCTTCAGAATCAAGCCGGGACCACCTACGAATGTCCGGCCGAGCGCGAAAGGCTCGCTTACGAGGTGCAGGATAAATGGCTGGGCCTGTTCGGCCGCAATCTTGAAGGCGAGTTTGAGATTAATGGCCTTGCTCTGCTGATTTCGACCTCTTGCGCCATGGCCATGGGCCTTTACTAAACGCCGTCGGCTATTCAACCGCTCTATGCCCTCGTAGCAAGAAAACAACGCGCGGCCGTTTCTGCCCTCTGGACACGAACCTGCCGCAATGGCCAAACTGGCCCGGCACAGAGGAGCCGCGCCCAATGACGATTATCGATTCCCAGGTCCATGCCTATGAGGCCAACACGCCAAAGCGACCCTGGCACAGCGTGCCGAACTGGCCGGATCACGTCACCGGTGACGAGATGGTGACGGCGATGGACAAGGTCGGCGTCGACGGCGCGATTTTCATCTCCGCCTTTTCCATGTACCGCTACGACGCCAGCTATGCGGTGGAAGTTCAGCGGGCCCATCCCGGCCGGTTCGGCCTCGTCAAGCCGGTCGATCCGGACAGTCCCTCCGTGGCCGATGTTATTGCCGAGTGGAAGCAGACGCCGGGCGCGGTCGGGATCCGGATCATGATGCCGAAGGAGAACGATCGCGCGACTGATGACCCGGGCCTCGACCGGATCCTGCGCGCCGCCGTTCGCTACGACCTTCCGGTCAACATGCTGTGCTGGGGCAATCTCGGTACCGGCACGGCGCTGATCGATCGCCATCCCGACACGCGCTTCATCATCGACCATCTCGGCATCCTGCAGCCGCGCGTGCCGCCGGCGCCATCAGAGCCGTGGGCCGATCTGCCGAAGGTGCTGGAACTTGCGAAGCGGCCGAACGCGGTGATCAAGATCAGCGGCGCCTGCACGCTGTCGCGGCAGCCGTATCCTTTCCCGGATATCTGGGATCCGCTTTCGCGCCTGTTCGATGCCTGGGGTTTCGATCGCTGTCTGTGGGGCACGGACTGGACGCGCGCATTCGCGGTCGTCAACTACGCGCAGGCGGTCGAGCCCTTTGTCCGGACCGACCGCCTGAGCAATACCGAGCGGGCCATGCTGATGGGTGGCGCCTGCGCCAAGGCTTACGGCTGGTCACCGAAGAAAGGGTAGCGGCAACCGTCGGTAGATCTCCTGACAGGCGGGACAACTGAAAATAACGGAACATTAACCATATCGGCCCATGGTCTAAGCTGAACTTGTGTGGGCAATCGCGCGAGAGTCGTCGCTGGATCGTCCATGCGACGGCTCTTTTTTGTTTGCCGATCGGCTGCGCGGGAATTCCCGGGACCGGGCCGACACGTAGGGAACTCAGGTGACCGAAACACCGGATAAAGCAACGCAAGACAATAAGAAGCCGGAGGCGGCTCCGAAGGGGCCGTCGGGCCGGATCCCGGTGGTCATGGTGTCTTTTGCCGCGCTGGCCGTCGTGGGCGCCGCCACCGCGAACGCCTTGCCGAACTTCCACTTCGCCTTTCCCAGTTTCAACCGCCTCGCGCTGCCGAATTTCGACGGCTTCTCTTGGCCTAATTTCAGCAGCGTCTCGCTGCCGGATTTCAGCCGCTTCACTGCGCCGCCGCCACGTGAGACGGCTTCGGTCCGGATACCGGATCCCGTCATCAGTGCGGCACTGCTGGATATTCAGTTATCGCAGAAGGATATTCAGTTGTTGCAGAAGGATGTTCAGTCGTCGGAGCAGCAAAACGCAGCGGTGCTGGTGTCGCTGACGCAGAGCGCCGCAAATCAACAGGCGGATTTGAAAAGAATATCCCGTCAACTCTCGGCGCTTTCGACCCAGGTGGATGCGCTGCAGGGCGCGGTGGCGCCGTTGACGACGTCCAGCATCCCGCGCCCAAAACCGCGCGCCCGGGTGCTCCTGACGTCGCGAAAAATGCCGCCGCCATTGCCGCCGCCACTGCCGAAACCCGTCGGCCCTGTTTCGGTCGGCGGCGCGCCGCTCAGTCCGGCCCCCGCGCCAGGCTCGGGCTCAGGCTAGCGTTCGATCCCGCTTCTTGCCGTATTGGTGAACGACTGCTCCTCGCGAAGTGCGAAGTCGCATTTGAATGCGTCAGCCAAACATGCGACCTTGGCGCACCAAGAGCGGGGAATCCCAATGAAAGCAGCCTTCATCGAACGGCACGGCGGGCCGGATGTCCTGAAATTCGGCGATATGCCCGATCCCGTGGCCGCGGCCGGCGAGATCGTGGTCGATATTGTCGCCGCCAGCGTCAACGGCGCGGATTGGAAGGTGCGCGAGGGAAAATCGGGCCAACTGTCCCGGTTTCCCTACATCCTCGGACGCGATTTCTCCGGTGTCGTCTCGGCCGCAGGCGCGGGTGTCACAGACCTGCGTGTCGGCGACGAGGTGTTCGCCGTCTGCGACGTGGGCCAGGAGGGCGCCTATGCCGAGAAGATCGCGATCAAGGCCCCCATCGTCGCGAAAAAACCCGGCCAGCTATCACATGTCGATGCAGCGGCGCTGGCGCTTGCCGGGCTGACGGCGATTTGCACCGTCGAAGATACATTGAAGCTGAAGGCGGGCGAGACCATCCTGATCCAGGGTGGTGCGGGTGGCGTCGCGAGCTTTGCGATACAATTGGCAAAACATCTCGGCGCGCGCGTCATCACCACCGCAAGCGCGTCGAACCATGATTATCTGCGCAAGATCGGCGCCGATGAGATCATCGATTACAATGCGATGGACTTTACCAGGGTCGTGAAAGACTGCGACGCCGTCTTCGATACCGTCGGCGGTGACGTCGCGCAGCGCTCGTTCAGCGTGCTGAAGCCAGGCGGCCGCGCGGCCTTCATTGCCTCCGGCCCGCAGGCGCCAAAGCCGGACCGCGGCGATGTCGTTGCGCTGCGGCCGAACGTCGGGCGCGACCGGCCGCATCTCGAGCGCATCGTGGCGCTGGTTGCGCAAGGCGCCGTCCGCCCGCCGGAAGTGACGCGCTACCGGCTCAGCGAAGCCGTCGCCGCGCACAGGTTAAGCGAATCCCGCCACTTCCGCGGCAAGCTGATTTTTCTGGTGCGTTAAAAGCGTTCGCTCGGCCCGCGGCTTCAACCGCCGCCCAGCGATGGCGGCTTGCCGTTCGAACGCGCATCGTGACCCGCCTGCACGGACTGAGGGGCATTGGTCTGCCGGCCTTCGCCCGAGCGGTAACGGTGCCAGCGCAGTATCGCGCCGACGATCAGCGCCGGCGCCAGTGCCGCACCGATCAGGAAGCTCGGCAACGGCACCGGCGAAATCCATTCGATCGTCAGCGCCGCCACCAGCCAGAGCGTGGCGGATATCACTGCGAAATCGACCTTTGGAAACCGCAGATAATAGCAAAGCCCGGTGCCGATCACCGCCGGCGCGGTCGCGGCGGCGATCATGTAGGCCGTCAATTCCTTGGGCGTCAGATAGTCGAGCATCAACGATCCCAGCAGCCACAGGGCTGCATACATGATCGCGATGTCGACCGGGTGCCGCACGCATGAACCTCGCAAAAGGCTGAAATCGAACCGTAAATGCCCGGTCGGTGCGGTAGTATCGGATTTGATGAACGGCCCCGGCCTGCAGGCTCGCATTCTGACTTGCAGTGCGGTCCGGTCAAGGGCGCAGGCCGCGCGGGCTGGGTTGACCCGACGACAAAACCGGGCGCAATGCGCCGATTTTATGCGCCAATTTGTCTTAGGCCAGGCTTGCTGATTGCGCTGTCGCCCATCCTTGCAACGCGCGAGCTAAATTGTCCGGGGAATGCCGGCACGCTGGCGGTGTTAACCCCGAGAGGGAGGTAACCAACATGCACAACAACACGCTCGCCACGCTTTTGATTGCAGCCGCGACCATCGGCTTTACCGGCATTGTCCAGGTCCAGGCCCAGGCCCAGGCCCAGACGCAGACGCCGGCACCCGCAGCCACGCCGCCGCTGTTTGCGACCACCAAGGTCGAGGGCACCGACAACGTCTATGTCTTCCGCTATCAGAACCATCAGTCGATGTTCGTCGTCACGCCAGCGGGCGTGATCGCCACCGACCCGATCAGCTATGGCCGGCCGCAGGCGGCGGTCACCTATCTGGCCGAGATCAGGAAGATCACCGACAAGCCCGTCAAATATCTGATCTACAGCCACCACCATTACGACCACATCGCCGGCGGCAAGCCGTTCAAGGACGCGGGCGCCGTCGTGGTTGCGCATCGGCGCGCCAAGGAGCGGCTGGCGGTGCTGAAGAACCCCGACGTCGTCCTGCCCGACCAGGTCGTCGATGGAAAACGCACCATCAAGCTCGGCGGCACCACCCTCGAACTGGTCTACACCGGGCGAAACCATTCCGACTCCTCGCTGGTGATGTTCCTGCCGAAGGAAAAGATCCTGTTCGCCGTCGACTTCAATTCGCTCGGTGCGGTGCCCTCGCGGCTCGCAATCAATGATTCCTATCCGGTCGAATGGGAGGCCTCGCTCAAGAAAACGATGGCGCTGGACTGGGAGCGCCAGATCCCCGGTCATCCCGGACCCGGCGGCCGGCTCGGCACCAAAAAGGACATGGAGCAGCAATTTGCCTTCATGACCGAGCTGTCAGCCG
>Ga0207701_10008581_pt1 | contig 10095 bp, 10 predicted proteins | sample KBSSwiSSwithPhiX_FD_184294 | JGI IMG/M metagenome (GOLD analysis project Ga0207701, IMG submission 184294) | Switchgrass rhizosphere bulk soil microbial communities from Kellogg Biological Station, Michigan, USA, with PhiX - S5 (SPAdes) (version 2) | ecosystem: Environmental > Terrestrial >...
GGCGCCTGGTTCGGGGGGCTTCCAAAGTAGTTGTAATCGCTTCGCCCTTCAAAAAAAGGAGTTAGTCATGTCAGACGTCAACCTTTCCCAGGACAAGATCCGTGCAATGCTGGCCGAAAATCTGGAACGCCTTCGAAAGGCCAGCGCAGAGTATTTCGAGTTGCTCGAGAAAGGCCTGGGCGCTTCGCAGCTGCCGGTCGGCAATCAGGCCAAGGAGTTCTGCGGTTACCTGCAGCGCAACGTCACAGCGACATTCGACCTCGGCGACAAGCTGATCAATGCCAAGGGTATGCAGGACGCGATCAAGATCCAGTCCGATTTCTTCCAGGACCAGATGCGATCGCTGACCGACCATGCCAGGAGCATGGGCGAGTCGGCCATGAAGGCCGCGACGGGCGTCTTTACCCCAAAGAGCTGAAATCAGTTGCATGGTTGGCAGAGGCGCTGGATGGCGCCTCGGCCGGTCCGATCCGGGACGAGAGGGCGATGACGCTTCAATTCCTGGCCGGCTGCATCGTCAGCGTGGTCAACATCATGATCCATGCACTGGTGACGGTCGGCGCGGTCGGCATTGCCCGCTCGGCGGGGTTGCGGCACACGCAGTGGCCGAGATCGCACTTGATGGCCGTGATGGTAGCCACCGCCGCGGTCCTGATGGTGGCGCACACGCTGGAGGTCTTCGTTTGGGCGCTGGCTTATGCGATCGTCGGTGCGGCGCCTCCCGGCAGCGATCTGCTTTATTTCGCCTTCGTCAATTACACCACCCTCGGTTACGGGGATATCACGCCGACACAGGCGTGGCGGCTTACCGGGCCGATGACCGCGATGAACGGCATCCTGATGTTCGGCTGGTCAACGGCCGTGCTGTTCGAGGTGTTGCGCAAGACCCTTGATCACCTCGCGTCGATCGGCGGCGATCAATTCTGAAGGTCGAAGCTGGCAAGTTGCTGGCGATCCCGAACCACGATCTGGCGCTGATTGGTACTGATGAACCCGATGATGCCGAGTTCATGCAGCCGCGATAGCGCGCGAGATACGGTTTCCAGCGTCAGGCCCAGATAATCGGCAATATCGCGTCGCGACATCGGCAGTGGCATGACGCCCGCCGCCGTGAGTCGTCGATCCATCTCGATCAGGAAGGCGGCGACCCGCTCCAGCGAAGTCTTGCGACCGAGCAGGAGCATGTGATCTTCTGCATGCTGCAGGTTGCTCGTGGTCATGCTGAGCAGGTTTCGCGAGACCACGGCATCGCTTTCGGCCACCATCTCGAGACTGCGCCGTTTGATCAGGCGAACCGTGGTGTCGACGATTGCCTCCGCCGTAAACCGATGTTCGCTTCCGTTCTCCAGCCCGAAAATATCGCCGGCCAGGTGGAAGGCGCCGATCTGGCGCCGGCCGTCCGAAAGCAACTTGTAACTCCGGACCGCACCGACCTTGACCTGATAGACGTATTCCGCCGGCTCCTTTTCGCCAAATATTTCGGTACCCTTTTTGTAGTTGAATTCGCTCAAACTGACGATCGGATTTGAGCCACTCTCCATGCCGAGAGCGCCGAGGGTATTGGGGCGGGATGCCGGATCGGCCGTGATGCGCACGAACATGGGCAAACTCCTGAACTAATGAGCTATTCGCCGCGGAGAATGCGCCGCCGCTTTCCCACTCCCGCTGTGGTTGATCTACAACAAAGTCAGCATTTCCAGCCATTGTCTCAAGGTTCATTGTACCAAGGGACAGGTTCGCGATATATTGCCGGGGGACGAGATGAGTTCCCCGGTACCGCCTGTTATGCCCGATAGGCGATATATTCGGCCCCGTGGCTCCGGATGTCCTGATTTGGGTCGCAGGGCGCGAGATTTCGGCGGTCCGGAAGACGCTAGGGGAAGAAATTGTCTGGCCTGGTTCACGTGGTTGACGACGATGCTTCGTTCCGGACGGCGATCGAACGCCGGCTGAAGGTTGCGGGCTACGAAGTCGAAACCTACACATCGGCGCAAGAACTGCTCGATAATTTGCCTGGTGTACAAAAGCCGGGATGCATCCTGCTCGACGTCCAAATACCGGGACTGAGCGGCCCCGAACTGCAAAGTCGCCTCGGTGAGATCGGTTCGATCCTGCCGATCATCTTCGTCACCGGACATGCCGACACACCGACCACCGTGCGCGCCATCAAGGCGGGCGCCGAGGATTTCCTGACCAAGCCGGTATCGTCGGAACAGCTGATCGACGCGATCGAGCGCGCCATGAGGCATTACGGGTCGGCACACAGCCAACGAACCAAGTTCGATTATCTTCGCGCGCTGGTTGCAACGCTGACGCCGCGCGAGCGACAGGTGTTCGACTTCATCGTGCGCGGCAAGATCAACAAGCAAACCGCTTTTGAGCTGGGCACGACCGAGCGTACCGTGAAGGCGCATCGCCACCAGGTGATGGAGAAGATGCAGGTGAACTCGCTCGCAGAACTGGTTTCGATCGCCGAGCGGCTCGGCATGCTCGATTCCCAGCCATAGTGCTGATATCCGGTCGATATTCCGCGCCGCATTCTGCGTTTCCCTAGCGAACCTGTACAAAGGGACAATATGAAGATTTGTTGACAGGATGTCGCAGTGGGGCTCAATTGGGCTGAAATCGCAGGCTGGCGAGCAGATAAGCCAATCGAACGAGAAGCATTTTAGGAACCCAAAGGCCGACCATCTTGCTGACACGCGAGCTCGTGTTTGTCGTGGACGATGATCCTTCAATGCTGAAGGGCATCAAGCGGCTGTTGAGAGAATACGGCTTCGACGCCAGGCCGTTCGCTTCCGGTGACGCGCTGCTCAGGCAGGGCGATTTCAGCAAGGCCTTCTGCGCCATCCTTGACATCAATCTGAACGGTCGGTCGGGAATTGAGCTCCGCCGCGATATCGCGAACAAGGATGGCAGGTTGCCGGTCATCTTTATCACCGGCAATGACAGCGATGCCAACCGCTCAGCCGCAATTGAAGCGGGATGCATCGCATACCTGACCAAACCATTCTCGGCAAGATCGCTCATCGAGCCGGTCGAACGAGCCCATGCAGAGATGACCTGAGCGATTTACGACCTCATTCATCGATGTCCTGTTCAAAAACTTGCGCGGGCGCTGCCTTGTGGACGGCGGCGAATTGACCAAGCGGCAGCGATGTTGCGAGCGACAGCAGATTCGAATCCACGAATTCCAGCCGCAGCGTCTGCCCGGAATCCATTTCCTTGACCATCTTCGGGTCTGCTGCAGCGCCTGCAATACAGGCGTTGGTGAGGCACCAGGTATAAGGCACAAGATGCGGCTTTGCCTTGTCGACTGTGAGCTTGACCGGTTTCGGCAGATACATCCCGACGGGGCAAAATACCTGCAGCCGCGCAGTGCCATCGCCTTCGCGCTCGACGATATCCAGGCGGACCGCCGTTTGCCCGGTCACAAACTTGCCCGCGATCGAAGTCCGGCAGATCATTTTTGCACCACCCGGCTTGAAGCAGAACTTGCTCCAGTCGCCATAAGCGATGTCCTTTGCCTCGCGTTCCCCGCGGGGCGCGATTTCCGTCGTCCCGGGCGCGGCCGCAGAGTTCTGCTGCGAGGCGGCTGGCGGGATGAATGCAATGCTTGCGATCGCGGCGAGCAAGAACACGCTGAAGGGCGTTTGTATGCAAGTGAGCCGCGGTTCGATAGCGTGTGAGCCGATCATGATTGCGCCTCCAGGTTTCACGCTTGCCTATTTCTGGCCGTCCAGAAATTTCGCCACGAACGGCGACCAGATCGGGATGGCGTCGGGCGAGCCGATAAAATAATGGCCTTCATTACCGAACGGCGGCATCAGATGGTATTCGACCTTACCGCCGGCGGCGGTAAAGGCCTCGCGCATCCGATTCGACAGGGCGGGGCCGAAAAACGTGTCGTTCTCGATATAAATCCAGAGCATTGGCACGCGCGCCGTGCGGCCGAACTCGCCGACCGTCTCTACCAGTTTGTCAGGTGCGCAGTTGTTGTTGGGCTTGCCGTCGACACGGCCACCGCGGCCGGCGGCAAAAGTGATGATCGCCTTGACCTGGGGTGGGTTGAGGCTTGAGAGCGCGATCGACGCCCATCCCCCCGCGGATTGCCCGACGACGATGACTTCGTTCGGCACAATGCGTTTCTCGGCGGTCATATAGTCGATGATCCAGAGGTCAAGTTGGGCAACCGCAAGGCCGGGCGCGCGGAAATTGGGGTTGCTGCACTTCCCGACTTTCGAAAAGAACGCGCTGTAGATACCGTGCTCGGGGATATCGATGGCCGCAGCGCCGTAGCCGGTGCCGACGGGGGCGACCACGAAATAGCCGCGCCTGGCAAACCATTTGGCGGCGTCACGGAATTCCACGAGTGGAAAGAAGCTGCGATCGGTTGGTTTGAGTGAAACGCCGTGGTTCATGATCGCTAAGGGGAACGGCCCGTCTCCAACCGGCCGAACGACATAGGCGAACATCGGCAGCGAGAGGGGCAGTGCCCATATCTCTTCCTGGATCCGGCGCGATGCAGTCGGATCGTCCGCATATGACGGCGTGATCAGGTCAGGAAGAAATAGCAGCAATGCAGCTACCAGGCTTCGCAGGCTCTGCTGACACATTTCGTTTCTCCCTGGATCTTGCGATCCGAGCCAAGTTCAGCCGACAAAGGTGCAAGCCACGATGATCGGTCCGAGCACGGTCAGGACAACGTTGCCGACGGCGTAAGGTACGGCCACGCCTAGCACCGGCGTCTGGCTCTCGGCGATCTCGCAGCATCCGGTCACCGCGGCGTCGACCGTCATGGCGCCGGCCAGTGCGCCACAGGTGATCACCGGATTCATGCGGAGGACGTGATGGGCAAACAGGGTCGCGACGATAAGGGGAACCAGCGTCACGACGAGACCCATGCCGACCAGCAGCAGGCCATGCGCCTGGATCGCAATCCACGCGGCGTGGCCATTGCCGAGGCCTACGGCTGCGATGAAGCCGCCAAGGCCGAGGTCGCTGAGCGTCTGCTGCGCGGCGGGTGGTATGGCGCCCATGGTCGGCCGGCGCGAACGTATCCAGCCGCAGACGAGGCCCGCGATCAGCGCACCGCCACCGCCACCGAGGGTCAGCGCAATCGAGCCGACCTTCACACTGAGGAGACCGGCAAGCAGGCCCGCTGCGATGCCGGCGGCCAGGAATGCAATGTCGGTGCGGTCGCCCGCGCGCAAAATCTGCCCGACATGTGCGGCCGCGCGCTCGATGTTGCGGGTGTTGCCGACCAGCGTCATGACGTCGCCGACATAGATCCGGGTGTCAGGACTGAGCGGGACCTCCCGCCCCATCCGCGTCAGTGCGCGCAGGAATACGCCGCGCGCGTTGTCGCCGACGCGTTCGGCGACATCCTTGATGGACCGGCCGTGGAGCTTGCGGCTGTCGACCAGCACCTCAACCACGTTGCCGGGAATCGAACGCAGGATTTCGTCGGCATCGATTTCGTTGCCGATGACGGGTTTGGCGGCGACAATGGCGGCGGTCGGTCCGGCAATGACGACGTCATCGCCGGCTTCGAGAACCGTATCCAGATGCGGCTGAACATCGGCTCCTTTGCGGACAATCCGCTCGATGACGGTTCGGCTGCCGACTTCGTCCTCGATCGCCTTGACGGTTCGGCCCGCGCCGGCCGACACGCGATAGGCGCGTGCCTGGAATTTGCGATAAGCGAGATTTTCGGTCTTCGGTGGCGCACCGCCCGAGAGCTCCGCCTCGAGTTTCGCCGCCTCCTTCTTCAGGTCGATCCGCATCAGCTTCGGTGCGACAAACGGGACGAACAGGAGCGTGAGGATGTAGCCGAGCACATAAGTGACGGCATAGCCTGCGGCTATGTTCGCCTCCTGCTGGTCCAGCACGTTCTTGGGCAATCCAAGCTGCGACAGCGCGCCGGATGCCGTACCGATGACGGAGGATTGCGTCAGGGCGCCGGCGGCCAGACCGGATGCAGTGCCGGGATCGAGCGCGAACAAGTACGCAAAAACAAGAACGACGGCGAGACCGGTGCCGCCAAGCACGAGTGCGAGAGCAACCTGCGCCAGCGTCCTCACGCTCAAGGAAGCAAAGAATTCGGGACCCGACCGATAGCCGATCGTGAACACGAACAGGCTGAAGAGAACGACTCTGAGCAATGCGGGAAACGTAAAGGTGCCGAGCTGTCCAATGAGGACGGCAACGATCAATGTGCATGCCGTCGTGCCGATCGAAAAGCCGTGAACCTTGATTCGGCCGAGAATTGTGCCGATGGCGACCGACAGCAGCAGAAATATCTCGGGAGCGGTGGAGATAATCCACCTCACGGTGTCCATGGTCGCGGTTTCCCCGGGGCACGCTTCGTCTGGGAACCAGGATGATTCCCCGCGACGGGAGCGGCTTGATTTAAATCAAGCCTTGCTGGTGTAGAGGTGCCGCTTATGGGCCGATACCGGATCTGCGACACCCATGAGTACTCTGGATACTTCCGTCACTCCTGCGGTACGCAGCGATGAAACGCTGAAAGTCGCGCTATTGCTGGCGTTCGCCGGCGGTTATCTCGATACCTACACCTGGATTATGCACGGCATTCTCGCAAACGCTCAGACGGCCAATCTGGTGTTCCTCTGGGTACATGCCACGGCGGCCCGATGGCAGCAGGCGTTTCACTTTGTGCCGCCGCTGTTCGCCTTCTTCGTAGGCGTCTTGGTCGCCGCGTGGCTCCGCCAGTCGGTCGGCAACAAGGCCGGCCAGATCAGCCTGCTCGTCGAAATCGGGATGCTGATCCTGGTCGGAATCCTGCACAACCGCCTGCCCGGGGTCGCCGGCACGCTTGGCATCTCCATGGTCGCCGCGATGCAGTCTTCGATCTTCACCAGGGTAGAAGGCTCGGTCTACAGTTCGGTGATGATCACCGGCAATTTCCGTCAGGCCATCGAGGGTGCATTCCTGCTGGCTTCGGGAGATCGGCAAGCAGGGCTGCTGCGAAAATCCTGTATTTTCATGGGCGTATGCGCCGCGTTCGGGACGGGCGCGGCCGTGGGTGCCTTCCTTACCGAACGGATCCCGGCGTTCACCCTGGTCTTTCCTGTTGCCGCGCTGCTCCTCGTCGTATGGCTCTGCAGGGAGCCGCGCCCAATTGAAGCGGGCAAACGCTAGAGGACCGGGATGAAACCGAACTGGACATTCCTTCCCCCGATCGGCTGGCTCGCAGGATATCGTGCTTCCTGGCTGCCTGCCGATATGGTCGGGGGCGTGACGCTCGCAGCCTATGCGATTCCAGTTTCGTTGGCCTATGCGACGCTCGCGGGTCTGCCGCCGCAGGTCGGCATCTATGGCTACATGTTGGGTGGCATCGGCTATGCGCTGTTCGGATCGTCGCGGCAACTCGCGGTGGGCCCGACCTCGGCGATCTCGCTCATGATTGCCGGCACCGTCGGAGGCCTTGCGGGAGGCGACGCGGTCCGATATGCGCAGATCGCAAGCCTTTCGGCGTTTGCTGTCGCGGTGCTCTGTCTGATCGCCTGGATATTCCGGCTCAGCCTGCTTGTGCGTCTGATCAGCGACAGCATTCTGGTCGGCTTCAAGGCCGGGGCGGGCCTCACCATCATCATGACGCAACTGCCGAGCCTGTTCGGGGTTGCCGGCGGCGGACACAATTTTTTCGATCGCCTGATCAAGCTTGCATGTCAACTCGGCGGCCTTCACTGGACGGTGTTGGCGATCGGCGCCGTGGCAATGGTGTTGCTCTTGCTTGGCGAGCGGTTTCTGCCGGGTAAGCCGATCGGTCTATCTGTCGTGGTTCTGTCGATCTTCGTTGCGACGCTGTTCGGTCTGCCTGCGTTGGGGATTTCCGTCACAGGAAATATCCCGAGCGGATTGCCGAACTTTGCCGTGCCGACGTTTGGGCTGCTGGAGTTTGACGAGTTGTTTCCGCTCGCCGCGGGGGTCCTGTTGCTCGCCTACGTCGAAGGCGTGTCGGCGGCGCGGGGCTTTGCCGCCAAACATGGCTATTCCCTCGATGTGCGGCAGGAATTTTTGGGACTTGGGGCGGCCAATCTCGCGGTGGCGCTGGGCCATGGTTATCCGGTCGCCGGTGGACTGTCGCAATCCGCCGTCAATGACCAGGCCGGCGCGAAAACACCGCTGGCTCTCGTTATCTGTTCGGTCACCCTGGCGATCTGTCTGCTTTTCCTCACGGCATACCTTACCAATTTGCCCAAGGCCGTGCTGGCGGCCATCGTCTTCACGGCGGTCTACAAACTGATCGACATCGCCGCGCTGCGGCGAATGTGGCGCATCAGCCGGATCGATTTCTACTCCGCGGCAATTGCACTGTTATCCGTGCTGTTGCTCGGCATCCTGCAAGGCATCCTGCTTGCCGCGATTGCCTCCATCTTTCTGCTGCTGGCGCGTGCCTCGCAGCCGAACGTGGCGTTCCTCGGCCGCGAGCCAGGGAGCGGACGCTATGCCGACAGGGCCCGCAATCCCGACGTCGAGCCGCTTGACGGCGTCATCGCTTTCCGCCCCGAAGCATCGCTGCTGTATATCAACGCCGATTCCGTCATGGCGGACGTGCTTGCGACGGTCGATGCTGCGCCTGATACGAAAGTGGTCGTTTGCGGCCTTTCGTCCTCCCCCTTCATCGATCTCGCGGGTGCAAAGCTGCTGCATGATCTTCATGACGAGTTCTCCTCCCGAAACATCGTTCTCCAAATTGTCGGCGCTCGAGGGCAGGTCCGCGACGTCTTGCAGGCGGATGGGTTGGCGAAGAAGACCGACAGCGCCAACTGGACCCGAAGAATGGACAGCGTGCTCGGTGATTTGAAGGCCCGCTGACTTTGCTGCAGTGCGGACGTGATGAGGCGGGGGCAAATGGCGCCGGCGCGCAAAGCCGGCGTCCGTTGATTTGGATCAAGGTCGCTGCCCGGGGCGGAGACAGGGTTCCGCATAGACGCCACCCGCAAGCCTCCCGGAGATCCGACATGTCCAAGGACGCCAAACCCGCACAGAAGCGCATCGATCAGTTCCTCAACGGGCCCGGCGGACGAGCGGACGACTGGCGCGACCTGGTGGAAGGCGCCAAGGTGTGGGCGCGGGGCGGGGACCGTGCCAACTACGACGCTGCGCTGGCCGATCTGTCGGTAACGGAAGAGTTTCACGGTTATCCGGGCCCGCAGTTGATGGCGGCGTTGAGGGAGGCGGCCACAGCCGGCGATGCCGGAACGTCGCTCTCGCTTGCCACCCGGATCACGCAGGCCCTGACGACAAGGTCATTCCGTCAGCACGCCAGTGATTCGAGCCTGAAGGATGACGGCAACGGGGAGGCTCCCGAACTGGGGTCGCCGACATTCGGACAGCAAGCGACGCGCCGTCCCTATTTCGAAACCCTGATCGTGACCGGCCTCTCATCCAGCGAGTGGCCGGCGCTCGCGGCCGAATGGCGCAAGCTGCGGCGTCCCGTCGACGCCTTCGTCTATGAACCGGTCATCGTCGGAAGCCTGGAAGACGCCTTCTGCGCCGTGATGCTGAATCCCAACATCGCTTCCGTCATCATCAACGAAGGCTTTGCCCTTCGCTCCCGCCATAATGCGGCCGTGCTTCGCCCAATGATGACCGCCGCCGGCCTCAACGACGAGTCCGACGCTTCGGCGCTCCGGCTCGGCCACATCATCAAGCGGGTGCGCCCCGAGCTTGATCTATATCTGATGTCAAATCGCGACGTCGAGGCGATGGCCGGAAACCCCGATGCGAATGTGTTCCGTCGGATTTTCTATTCGATCGAGGAGCTTCTCGAACTTCATCTCTCCATCCTGGAGGGAATCCAGGATCGCTTCGAAACCCCGTTCTTCGACAATCTCAAGAAATATGCGCAACGCCCGATCGGGACGTTTCATGCATTGCCGATCGCACGCGGCAAATCCGTGTTCAAATCGGACTGGATCCGTGACATGGGCGAGTTCTATGGCCTGAACCTGTTCCTGGCCGAGAGCAGCGCGACCACCGGCGGCCTGGACAGCCTGCTGGAGCCGACCGGCACCATCAAGAGGGCGCAGGACAAGGCGGCCCGCGCGCTCGGCGCGGATCGCG
>Ga0207701_10008582_pt1 | contig 10094 bp, 8 predicted proteins | sample KBSSwiSSwithPhiX_FD_184294 | JGI IMG/M metagenome (GOLD analysis project Ga0207701, IMG submission 184294) | Switchgrass rhizosphere bulk soil microbial communities from Kellogg Biological Station, Michigan, USA, with PhiX - S5 (SPAdes) (version 2) | ecosystem: Environmental > Terrestrial > Soil...
GTCACGGGGCCGATCGCGACGCTGTTCTTTGCCGAGTTGCTCAGGCGCCGAATTGCAGCAGAAGAGCGGGCGCTCGGGCTCCGCATGTAAACGGGGGACTCGGGGCCCGCGTCCTGATATCGGCTGAGGCACACCGCCAATCGCGAGCACTATACTTACCGCGAGGTCATATGGCATTCGCCGAATTCCCCGGAGCATCGAAGGGGCGTCGTCCGGTCAACCGCTCCCTTGTCATCGTCCTGGCGCTGCTCGTGCTGGCGGCCGTGAGGCCGACGGCCCAGGCGCCGTCGTCGGCGACGGATGCGGCCCGCGCGTACCGCGAGGGCCGGTTCGATGACGTCGATCGACTCCTGCAAAGTGCCACCGATCCGCGATCCGTGGCACTCCGGGCGCGTGCCGCCATCGCCCGCGGACGATACGCCGAGGCGCAGAAGATGCTGGCCGGCCCTGCGGCATCGGCGCCGACGAGTGACGCCGCTCTCGAGCTGGCCCTCCTGGACGAGAAGATGGGGCGTCGGGACAACGCCCGGCAATCGCTCGATCGGCTGGCGGACGGGCTGAATGCGCAGAAATCGCGAACGGTCGCTGACTGGATGCGGTTCGGCACGGCGTCGCGTGCACTCGGTCGTCTCGCTCTCTCCGGCGCCGACCGGAAAGCGATGTTCCAGGATGCCGACACGGCGTTCGGGGAAGCAGCCAAGCTCGCACCGAACGATCCGCAGATTCCTACCGCGCTCGGCGAGCTCTGGGCCGACGCCAACGATCCGGCGCCGGCCGCCAAGTATTACCAGGCGGCGCTGAAGATGGACGAGACCAATCCGGAGGCGCTCGTCGGCTTCGCTGAACTCCTCGTCGATCAGAATCCGCCCGACGCGCGCGCCGCGGTCGAGCGGGCCATCAAGGTGAACCCCAGCTACGAACGGGCGCATCTCCTCGCTGCCGAAATGGCGCTCGACGATCGCCGGCGCCCTGACGCGCGTGCCTCGGTGGCCCGCGCGCTCGCCGTCAATCCTGACAGCCTCGATGCGCTGTCGCTCGATGCCGCCATTGCCTACCTCGAAGGCCGTCAGTCCGATTTCGACGCCAAGGTGCAGCGCGTGCTGGCGATTCAGCCGAAGTACGGCGAGGTGTATCGCGTCGCCGGTGATCATGCGGCACGCAACTACCGCTTCGAGGAAGCGGTGGAGCTGACGCGCAAGGCGGTGGCCCTCGACCCGGACAACAACCGCGCCTACGCCGATCTCGGCATGCATCTGCTGCGGACCGGCGATGAGACGGGGGCGCGCGCGGCGCTCGAACGCTCGTTCTCGCGCGATGCCACCGATCTGGTGACCTACAACCTCCTCGATCTGCTCGATCGTCTCGACAAGTTCGACGTCGTCCGCGAGGGCAACATCATCATGAAGTTCGAGCCCGGAGAGGCGGCCGTCATGCGCGAGCAGGCGTTGCCGTTCGCGCGCCAGGCGCTCGACTCGCTGGCCAAGCGCTGGAACGTCGAGATCAAGGGACCCATCCTGATCGAGATGTTCCCCAAGCACGATGACTTCGCGGTCCGCAATCTCGGTCTACCCGGCATGATCGGCGCGCTCGGCGCCTGCTTCGGTCGCGTAGTGACCATCGATTCACCGCACGCGCGCCCTCCCGGCGAGTACAACTGGCAGCCGACGCTGTGGCACGAGCTCGCGCACGTAGTCAGCCTGCAGCTGTCCAGCAACCGCGTGCCCCGTTGGCTCACCGAGGGCATCTCGGTCTGGGAAGAGCGTCGCGGCCGGCCGGAATGGGGCTGGGAGATGGAAGTCCCCTTCGCACAGGCGATGGATGCGGGGAAGATTTTCAAGCTGAACGTCCTCAACGAAGGGTTCAGCGATCCGGAGATGATCTCTCTTGCCTATCACCAGGCGTCGCTGGTGGCGGAACACCTGGCGAAAGCGTACGGCGAGGCGGCGATGACGAAGCTGCTGCAGGCGTACGGTCGCGGGCTCGAGACCGATGCCGCCGTCAAGGAGGCATTCAACGTGACCCTCGACGACATTCAGAAGTCGTTCGACGCGGAGCTCGAGCGCCATTACCGCCCGCTCATCACCGCGTTGAAGGCGCCCGAGGTCAAGGGGCCGCTGACGCTGGAGGATCTGAAGCAGCTGGCGTCCTCGAATCCCGGCAGCTTCCGTGTCCAGATATCGCTCGGACGTGCGCTGGCCAAGGCGGACGATACCGATGGTGCGATCGCGGCGTTCGAACGCGCGGCGGCGCTGGTGCCCTGGGCGACGGGCGACGACAATCCGAACAAGGAGATCGCGAAAATCGCCCTGGCGAAGAAGGACAACGCGCGGGCGATCACTGCGCTCGAGGCCGTGCTGAAGGTCGATCACGCGGACGTGGAGGCCGCCCGTGCGCTCGTGCCGCTCGTGGCGAAGGCGCCCCCGGCGCAGATGGAGAACGCGTATCAGCGCCTCGTCGACGTGGATCCGTTCGAAGCGTCCGCGCACGCGGTGCTCGGGCGCCTGGCGATGCAGCGCCGCGACGGCCCGGCCGCGGTCAAGGCCTACCGTACCGCGCTGGCGATCAATCCACCGGACCGCGCGGCCGCGCTGGTCGACCTCGGCGAGGCCTACCTGCTGGCACGCCAGCCGGCCCAGGCTCGAACGCAGGCGCTGGCGGCGATGGAGATTGCACCGTCGTTCGAGCGGGCGCAGGATCTGCTGTTGAAAGTCGTCGAGGGAGGCCGGACCGAGAACTAGCGGCGGGCGTCGAACGGTCGAGCAGTGAGCTCCGCTGGGTCCAGGCGTTGGCCTTGCCCGCCTCCGGCTGGTGCGCAGCCCTCCGCGGCGACGCGCTCATCTCACGTCGTCCCACCACTCGACCCGCTGCCGCTCGGGCCTTCTGAAGAGGAAGATGCCGACGACGCCGGCGGCAAACCCTGCCACGTGGGCCCAGAAGGCGACGCCACCCGCCGATTGCCCGGCCGTGGCCGCTCCGAGCGAGCCGACCCCGCTGAGGAACTGCGTCACGAACCACAGGCCGAGAAAGACAATCGCCGGAATCTCGAACGTCGTGAAGAAGAACGGCGGAATGAGCGTGACGACCCGCGAGTGCGGATACGAGACGAAATAGGCCCCCATGACGCCGGCGATGGCGCCGCTGGCGCCGACCATGGGAATCAGTGAATCGGGCTGCATCAGCGTCTGCGCGATCGCGGCGGCGCTTCCACACAGGAGATAGAACAGCAGGAAACGGCCGTGCCCCATCCGGTCTTCGACATTGTCACCGAAGATCCAGAGGAACAGCATGTTGCCGCCGACGTGCATCAATCCACCGTGCAGGAACATCGACGTCACCAGCGTGACCAGCGAGAACTCCGCCGGAATCAGCGCCCACGACGACAGGAACAGATCGAGCGCATCGCCCAGTGACAGCTCGAACAGGAACACCAGCACGTTCACGACGATGAGCGCGACGGTGACGAAGGGAACGGTTCGTGACGGGATGATGTCGCGAAGCGGGATCATGAAAGGCGCACTTCCGCCGTAGACTTACTTAGTATCGTCCATCTCCCACGCCGGCTCACGACCATGAAGTGTTCCTATTGCGCGACTGAGATTGCCGAGAAGGCGCTCATCTGCTATCGCTGTGGCAATGCCACGACGGCGCCACGCATCAAGCCTCCAACCGAGGGCTCTCTGTTCGATCGGCCGCGCCGCTCTCGCGGCCCGCTCATCATTGTCATCGTGATCGTCGTGCTGGCGCTGCTGGCGGCGGCGTGGATCCTCGGCGGGCTCGGCTTTTCGAGTGCGGCGGCCCCCGACGGGGCTTTGCGGCGCCTGGCGCAGGCGGCCGGAGATGCACCGGCACTCGCGCGACTGTTCCGAGCCTCCTGATCGCCATCCATCCATATAATTGCACTCGTGATCGATGGGCTGATCTACGACTGGAACCGGCACGCACCATCAGTGCGGCCGCCGCTGGTCATGCTCAACGACGAGACGCTGCGCGACGGTCTGCAGTCTCCGTCGGTGCGCGCGCCGTCGATCGAGCAGAAGATCGAGATCCTGCACCTTCTCGACTCGCTGCAGATCGACAGCGCCGACATCGGCCTGCCGGGAGCAGGCGCCCACGTCGTTCGGGATGTCGCGCGGCTCGCCGCGGAGATCGGGCGCGCCGGCCTGAAGATCAAGGCGAACTGTGCGGCGCGCACCATGACGGCGGACATCCAGCCGATCGCCGACATCGTGCAGCGCACCGGCGTGCCGATCGAGTGCTGCTGTTTCATCGGCTCCAGCCCGATCCGGCGGTATGCGGAAGACTGGAGTGTCGACCACCTGCTGCGATGCACCGAGGAAGCGGTCGGGTTTGCCGTGCGCCAGGGGCTGGAGGTCATGTACGTCACCGAGGACACCACGCGATCGGACCCGGACACGCTGCAGCGCCTGTTCAGCGCTGCGATTCATGCCGGCGCCGCGCGGATCTGCATCGCCGACACCGTCGGCCACGCCACGCCGGATGGGGCGCGGGCGATCGTCCGCTTCACACGGCGGGTCATCGACGAGACCGGGGTGCGGGCCGACATCGACTGGCACGGGCACCGCGATCGCGACATGGGCACCATCAACAGCCTCGTGGCGCTCGAAGCCGGGGCGGCCAGAGTCCACGGCACCGTGCTTGGCATCGGTGAACGTGTCGGCAACACGCCCATCGATCTGCTGCTCGTGAATCTGGTGCTCATCGGGTGGCTGTCGCGTGACCTGACTCACCTCGATGATCTCGTGCAGGCCGTGTCGGCCGCGACGGGCGAACGCATCCCCGACAACTATCCGGTGTTCGGTCGCGATGCGTTCCGTACCGCGACCGGGGTTCATGCCGCGGCCGTCGTGAAGGCGTTCCGCAAACACGAGCCGGAGGTCGCGGACGCCGTGTACTCGGGCGTTCCTGCCCGGATGGTCGGACGCGCGCAGGTCATCGAGGTCGGCCCGCTGTCGGGCCGATCGAATGTCATCTACTGGCTCGAGCAGCGGGGCATCGAGGTGGATGAAGAGCTCGTCGATCGGATTTTCGCGCTGGCCAAGCGTTCGCGAACCGTCCTGACCGAACACGAAATGCTGCGCGAGATCGACGCCGCCCGGGCGCGCGCCACGACCCGCCTGGACGCGTAGTGAGGCGGCGTCCGACATCGCAACCGCGGCTCGCCTCCGTCTCGATGGTTCAGTTGATCGCGCGCTTCTCGATGGCCGGGAGCGCCGCCAGCACGACGTCTCCTACCGTTTGCAGGCTCCTCGCGCTGACGTGATCGAGGTCGTCCTGCGCCGTATGCCATTGCGGGTACTCGAGGTCGATGATGTCGACCGATGGCACTCCGGCGCGAACGAAGGCGATATGGTCATCATCGATCTCGGTCGTCTCGTTGGAGAAGACCTTCGCGTGGCCGAGTTTTGCGGCCGCGCTCCAGACGATATCCACGAGCCAGGGCGTCGATTTCAGATCGCGTCGAATCGTGAGGTTGCGGTCACCGATCATGTCGAGGAGGATGAGCGCCTTGACCCCGGCCAGCGTGCCCGCCTTGCGCGCCGCGTCGACGTAGTAGCGGCTGCCGTAGGTGTTGTCGGCGCCGGTGACGCCCCAGTCCCAGTTCACCGCTTCCTCGCCATCGAGGAACAGCAGTTCCATCGTCAGCTCGTGGGGTCGTGATTTGAGGACACGGGCCAGTTCGAGGAGGGCAGCAGTCGATGAGGCGCCATCACTGGCGCCGACGAACCGGAAGTCCGCCGCGCGCTTCGTGTCGTAATGACTGGCCAGAATGAGACGCTCGCGTCGCCGGCCGGGAATGGTGGCGATGATGTTGGTCATCGAGACGTCGCCGCCCGGGGTCTTGGCGACGAACGTCTGTTGCTGCGCCGCGACGCCGGCGGTCTTGAGCTGATCCAGGATGTAGCGACGCGTCTCGGCCAGGGCGGTCGATCCGGCTGGTCGCGGACCCAAGGCCACCTGACGCCGCAGATGTTCCCAGGCGCGGGTGCTGTCGAAGGTCGCGGTCGGAGCTGACGTGGCCGCCCGCTGTTGAAGCACCGGCGCCGCTCCGGCATCCCCGGCAGGCGTCGAGGCCGTGACGATACGGAATCCGACCATCACTGATAACACCAGCAAGGTAGCGGCGGCACTGCCGGTTCGCCGTCGAGACACCATAGTTTCCGATCGTCAGCGCCGCACGGAGACGATCAGCTCCGCTGCGCCGGAAGAACATAGTCGCGTCGAGCGGCGCCGATGTACAGCTGACGCGGGCGCGCGATTTTCTGCTCCGGATCCAGGATCATCTCCTCCCACTGCGCGATCCAGCCGGCAGTCCGAGGAATCGCGAAGAGGACCGGGAACATCGTCACCGGAAATCCCATCGCCTGATAGATCAGCCCGGAGTAGAAGTCGACGTTCGGATAGAGCCGGCGGGTGACGAAGTACTCGTCCTGCAGCGCAATCCGCTCGAGCTCCAAGGCGATGTCCAGGAGCGGGTTGCGGCCGGTGACCTCGAACACCTCGTCGGCGGTCCGCTTGATGATCGTCGCCCGTGGATCGTAGGACTTGTAGACGCGGTGGCCGAATCCCATGAGCCGGCCTTCGCCCGCCTTGACCCGCTTGATGAAGCCGGGAATGTTCTGCACGCTGCCGATCTCGTTGAGCATCCGCAGCACCGCTTCGTTGGCGCCGCCGTGCAGCGGACCGTAGAGCGCCGCAGCGGCTCCGGCCATCGCCGAGTACGGATCGACGTGCGAGCTGCCGATGCCGCGCATCGCGCTCGTGCTGCAGTTCTGCTCGTGGTCGGCGTGCAGGATGAACAGGACTTCGAGTGCGCGCTCGAGAACGGGGTTCACGTGGTACTTCAGCTCGGTCATGCGAAACAGCATGTTGAGGAAGTTGCCGGTGAAGCTCAAATCGTTGTCGGGATAGACGTAGGGGCGGCCGATGCTGTGCCGGTAGGCGTAGGCGGCGATCGTCGGCACCTTGGCAATCAGGCGATGCACCTGTTTCTTGCGCGACTGCTCGTCGAAGATCTTCTTGGCGTCAGGATAGAACGTGGAAAAGGCGCCGACGGTGCTGAGAAAGACGCCCATCGGATGGGCATCGTACTGGAACCCCTCCATGAGCTTCTTGATGTTCTCGTGCAGCATCGTGTGGAAGGTGATCTGCTTCGTCCATTCCTTCAGCTGTGCGTCGGTCGGCAACTCGCCAAAGATGATCAGATACGCCGTTTCGAGATACGTCGACCGCTCGGCCAGCTGCTCGATCGGATAGCCGCGGTACTCGAGCACGCCCTTGTCGCCGTCGATGTAGGTGATCCGGCTGCGACAGGCGGCGGTGTTCATGAACGCCGGATCGTAGGTGACCAACCCCTGGTCGTCCTGAGCCGTCTTGATTTGGCGTAGGTCGGTGGCGCGAATGGCGCCGTCGGCAATCGGCAGCTCGTACTGCTTACCGGTGCGGTTGTCGGTGATCGTCAGGGTGTCGGCCATAGGTGCAGCGCGGTCTCAGTCGGATTCGGCGTCGGGTGTCGGGGAGGGCACCGGATCACTGGCGACGCGGTAACGGCCGTCGGCCCATCGGGCCAGGTCCTCGTTCCGGCATCGCTCGCTGCAGAACGGCTTGTACCGCTCGTCCACGGGACGGGTGTGGCACAGGACGCACAGCAGAGCATCGCCCATCCGACTTATTTTATGCCAGTTCGCCGTGTCACCGTCACGGCGGGCGGGGTGCCGTGTGTCGGAAGGCGCAGGGCTGAAACTCCGCCATCCTGCGGGCGGCCTGAGTTGTCTGGTCACCATGGCCTGGGGCGGCGGCCAGCTGTCTGTGGCGCTACGGCTCGACCGGGATGGGCGGGTGATGACGGACGTCGAGCGCCGAGACCATGAAGATCACGTCTTCAGCGACATTCGTCGCGTGATCTCCGATCCGCTCGAGATGGCGCGAGATGAGAATCAGATCGAGCGCCGGTTCGACCGTCGAGGGGTCCTGCAGCATGTAGGTGAGGAGCTCGCGGAATACCTGCGTCTTCAACGCGTCGAGCTGGTCATCTTCGTTCAATACCTGATGCGCCAGGGTCACGTCGCGGCGGACGAACGCATCGAGCGCATCACGCAGCATCGACTGCGCGATGTCGCCCATTTGCGGAATGTCGATCAGCTTCTTGACCGGCGGATGCGTCGTATACCGCTTCGCGGCCTCGGCGATATTCACTGCGAGGTCGCCCACCCGTTCGAGGTCGGTGTTGATCTTGACCGCCGAGACAATGCTCCGCAGATCGACGGCCATCGGCTGGTGGAGCGCGAGCAGCCGGAAGCAGCGGCTGTCGATTTCGATATGCAGCTGGTTGATCGGCTCGTCACCGCGGAGGACGCGTTCGATGAGGTCGACGTCCCGCGAGACCAGTCCCTGGATCGCCGCGCGCGTGCGCTCCTCGGCAAGGCCACCCATCTCGAGGATCCGGCCCTGGAGCGCCTCGAGCTCTTCTTGAAAATGTCGGACCGGTCGTTCCATCGCGTCGCGTCCCTTCGTGTCCTTCCCGATGGTCGTGGCCTGAGCGCTACCCGAAGCGTCCGGTGACGTAATCCTCGGTCAGCTTCTCGGTCGGCGCGGTGAAGATCTTCTCGGTCCGGTTGTACTCGATCAGCTTTCCGAGCCAGAAGAACGCCGTGTAGTCCGACACGCGCGCCGCCTGCTGCATATTGTGCGTGACGATGACGATGGTGTACGTGTTCTTGAGGTCGTACACCAGCTCCTCGATCCGTTGCGTGGCGATCGGATCGAGCGCCGACGCCGGTTCGTCCATCAGCAGAATGTCGGGTCGGATGGCGAGCGCGCGGGCGATGCAGAGCCGCTGCTGTTGTCCGCCGGACATGGCCAGCGCCGACTCGTGCAATCGGTCCTTGACTTCGTCCCACAGGGCCGCCCGGCGAAGACTTTCCTCGACGTCGTTCGCGAGCTGTTCCTTGGTCGTGACCATCCGGTTGATGCGGAGGCCGTAGGCGACGTTCTCGAAGATCGACTTGGGAAAGGGGTTCGACTTCTGGAAGACCATGCCGACGCGCCGTCGCAGCTGGACGACATCGACGCCGGCGGCATAGATGTCGGCATTGTCGATGAGCACGCGGCCCTCGACGCGAGTGTTCGGAATGATGTCGTTCATCCGGTTCAGCGTCCGCAGGAACGTGCTCTTGCCACAGCCGGACGGTCCGATGAATGCCGTGACCACGTTGGGCTGAATTCGAACCGTGATGTTCTGCAGCGCGTGAGTCGGGCCGTAGTAGAAGTTCATCCGGTCCGCTTCGATCTTGCAGGGGCCGGTGCTCGCCTGGGCCGGCGCGGTGGTGCGGGTCGCCAGCTCGCCGAGCGACGTCAACGGCGCCTGTGTACGCGCCCCAGGTGGATCTTTCTCGGAAACAGGACCCGCAGCCATAGCACCACCGGGTTTTTCGAAGAGGACGGGCATATCGACGACAACGCCCAGCGTAACGGTCGCGAATTTCACACCCGTTTCTGGGCTGTAAAAACGATGTAACGCGGGACGGCCGGCCGTATAAGGCCCGCGCGGGTCTTTCCGGACTGGTGGCCTTGAATGGGGAACGAGTGAGGGCGCGGCCCGGCTGCTAGGCCGCCGGTCGCGACGAACGTACCTTGCGCGGCCGACGCGCACGCGGAGCGCGATTCGCGTCCGTCTCGCCACTCGCCTCGCCCTGGGCGCCCGGCGCGGGGGCGACCTCGAGACGCACCGGTTTTCCAACCAGTTGTTCGAACGGCTCGAGATACCGGTGCGTGGCCCAGACCTCCAGTTCCGCATCAGAGGACGTGTGGACCTGAACCAGGAGATCGGTGCCACGATCGCGCAGCTCGAGTCCCGTGATGACCTGCGCGTGGCTGCGGTCGAGACTTTCCGCCACCCGCAGAATCGACGCGAGCGCACGCACGGTGCGCCGCAGCGAGGCGGGTAGATCGGCGTATTCCTGATGCGACTTTCGCGGGGTGCCGCGCCGGTGATAGCGCGCGACGAGCGCTATCGCTTCGATTTCATCAGGATGGAAGCCGCGCAGGTCGCCGTTCTTGATCAAGTAGTACGAGTG
>Ga0207701_10008585_pt1 | contig 10092 bp, 9 predicted proteins | sample KBSSwiSSwithPhiX_FD_184294 | JGI IMG/M metagenome (GOLD analysis project Ga0207701, IMG submission 184294) | Switchgrass rhizosphere bulk soil microbial communities from Kellogg Biological Station, Michigan, USA, with PhiX - S5 (SPAdes) (version 2) | ecosystem: Environmental > Terrestrial > Soil...
CGCCGCCGCCCCACAACCCCAGCCGCGCCGCGCGCTGCAGGCATTCCGCGAGCCGCACGTCACCGCCCAGCATCGAGATACGGAAGCCGAGCGGCTCCTGTGCGTTCTGGTGCGCGACCTCGTCGATGAAACTCTCGACCATGAAGCAGGTGTAGCCATGCGAGTTGCCGCGCAGCCGCCCGGTCGGTAGCGGGATCCGCACCGGCACATGGTCGATGGCAACGTGGGGAATGCCGTACGGTGGTATCAGCCCGTCGAGCGCCATCGGGTCGGCGTCGTCCTCGACCGTGTCGATCGCCGCCCAGGTCGTGCTGTTGTCGAACAGCCGCCGCCCGAACTCGAACGCCGCGGGCGGCATCGCCAGCCGCGCGCGGAAGGTGTCGATTACGCCCTCTGGGCCGACTTTGGCGCTGAGCACTGCAGCGACCGGCGGACGCGGACGCAACGCGATCTGCTCCTGCCAGCGCGACCAGACCAGCTGCACCGGGCGGCCGGTTTCGCGGGCGATCAGCGCCGCCTCGATTGCGTGGTCGTGCTCGAGCCGGCGGTCGAAACTGCCGCCGGCCGGCATTGGGTAGAGGATCACGTCGGTCAGCCCGAGGCCGAGCGCCTTCGCCGCCGCCTGGCGCGCCATTTCGGGGGCCTGGCTGGCGATCCACAACTCGAGCCGTCCGTCGGCAAGCCGCGCGGTGGCGCTCGCGGTCTCGATCGTGCCGTGCACGGCCGGCATGACGTCATAGCGCAGCGCGATGGTCGGCTTGTCCATCCGGCTATCGCCTTCGCCGCGCTCGGCCACGCGCTGCGGCTCTTCGCGGCGTACCGAACGGTCGAGCATTTCGTCGATACGCTCGGTGCTGGCGAGGTTCCCGACCCGGAAACGCGGGTCCATCGCCTCGAGTGCCTGTTCGGCGGCCCACCAGGTCTCGGCGACCGCGGCTAGCCAACGCTTGCCCTTGACGATGCCGACCAGGCCGCGATGCCCGGCAGCCGCCTCGCGGTCGAAGGTCGACAACGCGGAATGATCGACCGGTCCGTGACGGATCGCCGCATAGACCATGTCGGGCAGGCGGACGTCGCCCGCGAACAAGTAACTGCCGTCGACCTTCGAAGGCAGATCGAGCCGCGGCCACGCGATTTCGAGACCAAGGTCCTCGGGCGCCGGTGCGGGGTCTGAGGGAGCCTCGGGCTTGAGTGGCGGGGGATCGGGCGGCGAGTAGGTTGCGGCCTCTGAGGCAAGTTCGGCGAAGCTCAGCCGCTTGTCGCCATGGAGGATGAAACCGCCTTGCGCCTGGCATTCCTCCCACGAGACGCTCCAGCGATCGGCGGCGGCCTTGGCCAGCATCGCGCGCGCCGCGGCGGCAGCCTCTCGGCACGGCTGCTCGTACGCGGCCAGCGAGGTGCCTTCGGCTGTGATGTTGAAACGCGCCCCTTCGGCCCAGCGGCGCACGAAATACTCGTCGGTGATCCAGGGCTTCCAAAGCGGCTTCCAGAGCTCGGCGAGCGGCAGGTTGGCATAGGCCCCGCTCGCGGGAGCCGGCTCGACCGCAACCTGGCGCCAGTCAGCGCCGAGTTCGATTGCCACGACCTGCGGCAGCAGCGTGGTCACGCCCTGCCCCATCTCGAGCTGCGGCACCGCCACGGTCACCACGCCGTCGTTGCCGATCTTGAGCCAGGCGCCGAATGCCGTTTCGCCGCGCCCGGGCGAGAGCGGGGTTTCGTATTGGCGCGGCAGCAGCATCCACGCCACCAGCAGGCCGCCGCCGACAGCAGCGCCGGCTATCAGGCCGCGCCGCGAGATGTTGAGGCGGTCCACCCCCGGAAGCTTCACGCGCTGTCCAGCCAATCGCCGAGCCGGTCGGCGATGCGGGCGAACGCCTCGCCCTGCGGCCCGTCGCTCGCCGCGGGCGGCTGCCCGGCGTCGCTGGCGATGCGGATCTCCATCGCCAGCGGGATGCGGCCAAGGAATGCTTCGCCGAGGGCGATGGTCCGCCGGACTACAATGTCGTGCACGCGATTCGCGTCGCCAATGATGGCACCGTTTATGTTGCCGACCGTGAGAACCGGCGCTTGCAGATGTTCACGCCGGATGGAAAATTCGTGAAGCAGCTCGTGCAAAAGGATACAGCGTTCGCACGCGATCTCGCTTTCTCGCCGGACGCACAGCAGCAATTTATCTACGTCGGCTCGGGAAAAGGCATCGCGGTGCTAGATCGGAAGACGCTCGATGTTGTGGGGATGATTCAGGTCCCCGGTCAGCTCGGGCCAGGCCACCATATCGCGAGCGACTCCAAAGGGAACATCTACATCGCGCAAACGTCCGCTGGCTTGCAGAAGCTCGTCTTCAAAGGCATGTCGCCGGCAGCGAAATGACCGCATTCGTTCAACCCCGTTCACGCACGAACCGCCTCGATTTCAGAGTGATCCGATCATGCCCGCGAAGCTCAATCACACCATCGTGCACGCACACGACAAGCGTGCATCCGCAAAATTTCTTGCCGAAATACTCGGTCTGCCCGAACCTGTTCCATTCGGCCCGTTCATGGGCGTGCAGACCGGCAATGATGTCACGCTCGACTTCATGGACGATGCCGGCAAGATATCGACGCAGCATTACGCTTTTCTTATCAGTGAGACGGAGTTCGACGACATCTTCGCCCGCATCAAAACGCGCAACCTCAAATACTGGGCGGACCCGGGCCGGCAGCGCGCGCAGCAGATCAACACGAACGATGGCGGCCGCGGTCTTTATTTCTTAGACCCGGATGGACACTTTCTCGAGATCCTGACGCGTCCATACGGCAGCGGCGGTTAAGCAGCCGGTCGTCCTCCGCAGCGGCCGACCGGTCCACAATGAATCATCAGCGGAGGATGCGCGATGACGATTGCCGCCTTACCATCAGCCCGCAACCGCTATAGAACGCCTGTCTGGCTTGCGTTTTCGTCGGCTGCGGCCGCGCTTGTTGCTGCAGCTCCGGCGGCCTCGCAACAGCCGTATCCGGACAAGCCGATCCGCCTCATCGTGCCTTATCCACCGGGTGCAGGTACGGATTTCACGGGCCGCGAGGTGGGCCAATACTTCTCCAAAGCGCTGGGACAGGCGGTAGTAATCGACAACCGCCCGGGCGCAGCTGCCATCATCGGACACGCGCTCGTCGCGAGGGCTGCACCGGACGGCTACACGTTACTGCTCGGCACGACGGGCGGACTGGTCTCAGGTCCCGCGCTCATGGGCTCGAAGATTCCGTACGATCCGCTCAAGGACTTTGCGACGATCGGCCTCGCGACGTATGTGCCGTATGCGCTTGCGGCAACTGCGAGCCTGCCCGCCAACAGCATCAAAGAATTGATCGATCTCGCGCGAGCGTCACCGCGCAAGCTGAACGTCGGGTCGCCCGGCGTCGGCACGCCGAATCATCTGGGCGCAGCGCAGCTCATGACGCTGACCGGTATCGAGCTCGTGCACGTGCCGTACAAAGGTTCATCACTTGCGATCACTGATCTCGTTTCCGGCAATGTTCAGCTCCTCGTCACCGGTCTGCTGCAATTGCTGCCGCTGCAGAAGACAGGGCGCGTGAAGATCCTCGGTGTAGGTCATCCACAGCGCCTCAAGGCGTATCCGGATATTCCAGCGATTGCCGAGACGATTCCCGGCTACTACAACACCGGCTGGTGGGGAATCGCTGCGCCGGCGGGCACATCGAAAGCGATCGTCGAGCGGCTCAACGGCATCATGAACAAAGCGCTTGCGTCACCCGATGCGGTGCAGCGCTTCGAAAATAACGGTCTCGAAGTTGCGACGACAACGCCGCAAGGATTTCACGACATGATTCGCGCGGATCTCGCAATGTGGAAAAAGCTCATCAAAGACGCGAAGATCAGCGTCGACGTGCTGCCTTGAGCGACGAACGCGCTGGATCCGATCCACAGCGCCTTATGCCGCGATGGGCGTCATGCGCGTGAAGGCCGGGATCTAGTTTTGTCTTCATCCGCCCAGCGGCGTTAACGGCTCTCCCGCCGCCCAGCTCTTGATGTTCTTCAGAGCATTCACGTAGAACTTCTTGAGATTTTCGTCGACGACGTAGCCGAGATGCGGCGTCAGCACGACGTTGTCGAGGCGACGCACGATATGATCTTCCGGCAGCGGCTCTGTCCAGAACACGTCGAGGCCCGCACCGGCAATACGATGTTCCTTGAGCGCAGCAATGAGCGCCTGCTCGTCGATCAATGGACCGCGTGAAGTGTTTACGATATAAGCGGTGCGTTTCATCGCGGCGATCTCCGCGCTGCCGACGATGCCTTGTGTCGCCGCATTCAGGACAAGATGCACCGATACAACGTCGGACTCCGCAAACAGCGCTTCTTTCGCGACGCGTCGCACGCCGGCTTCGGCAGCACGCTCATCCGTGAGATGCGGGCTCCATGCGATCACATTCATCCCGAACGCCTGACCATATCTCGCGACGTGTTTGCCGAGACGTCCTAACCCAAGAACGCCGAGCGTCTTGCCCGTGAGGGACTCCGTTATGATGTTGCCCTGCCATTTCCCCGCGCGCATCGCATGCTCCGATTGGGGAATGCGTTTGACCAGCGCAAGCACGAGCGACCAGGCGAGCTCGGCAGTGGAACTCTGTCCGCTCGCTGCGCCGGACGCGCCGCAAAGCACGATCTTCTTTCGTGTGCATGCTTCTGCGTCGATGCTCGGATTGCGGCCGCCGGTGCTCACCAGTAGCCGCAGATTCGGCAGTGCATCGATGACCTGCGCCGGGAAGCGCGTGCGCTCGCGCATCGCGATGATGACATCGTAGGGCTGCAAGCGTCGCACGAGCTCTTTCTGATCGGCGATATGCTCGGCGAACGATTCGACTTGTGTGCCGCCAGGCAGCGACGACCACTCGGCCGATTGTTTTGCGACTTGCTGGTAGTCATCGAGGATTGCGATCTTCATTTGTCACTGTCCTTAAGTTGGTTTGCGTAATGTGAGCGCTTCATACATTGCCAGTCGTTACTCGCCTTTGATTTTCGCCGACTTGATGACCGACGCCCACTTGCGGCCTTCGGTCCGTATATGCGCGGCGAACTGCTCGGGGGTGCTGGCCGCCGCTTCAATACCTTCCCTCGCCAACTGCGCCTTCGCGTCTTCGCTATTGAGCACCTTGATGATTTCCGCGTTGAGCATCGACACCACAGGCAAAGGCGTCTTGCCGGGCGCCGGCGCCACGATCGCAACGATGCTGTCGTATACGGTCGAGAAGCGCATCTCCAAAACGCCGGAAAAATTCGGCACCGGCATGATCGAAGGCGTCGCGGGGCCGGAAGCAGCCAATAACGCGGCGACGTGCGGCTCAATGGTGCCACTTCTAACACTCGGGATTCCGGGCTCCGGCTCGACAGCGGTTCTGATGGGCGCGTTCATCATGTACGGCATCCAACCGGGGCCGCTCTTGTTTGAGAAACGCCCGGATCTCGTGTGGGGTCTCGTCGACAGTATGTACATCGGCAACATCATGCTGTTGATACTGAACCTGCCGCTGATCGGGCTATTCGTGCGCATCCTTTACATACCGACCGGCATATTGCTCTCGCTGATCCTTGCCGTATCAGCCATTGGCGTGTATTCGATCAACGGCAATACGCTCGAGCTGCACATGGCGCTGATGTTTGGTGTACTTGGTTATGTTTTCCGCAAGGTTGATATTCCATTGGCGCCGATGGTTCTCGCACTCGTACTGGGCGGCATCATGGAACAGTCGTTCCGCCAGGCGATGACGATCTCCGGCGCCGATCCAAAAGTGTTCATTCACAGCGGAATCTCCATAACGCTGCTTGTCCTGACGGTCGTGATGGTTCTCCTGCCCGTGGTCCTGCCGCGCTTGAGAGAGTGGCAGAGCGGGCCCGAAGACACTGATTCCTAGCTCATTGGCTAACAAAAGCGAAAGTCGTCTCACATGCGCCGCATAACATTGATTCCGGGCGATGGAATCGGTCCTGAAGTAACGCAGTCGGCACGCGAAATCGTCACCGCCTCCGGCGCTGACGTCAGCTGGGAAGTGGCGGAAGCCGGCATGCGCGCCGGCGAGAAAGCCGGTACGCCGTTACCGCAATCTGTAATTGACATGATCAAGAGCAGCAAGCTCGCGCTCAAAGGGCCGACCCAGACGCCGTTCGGTGACCCGTACCCCGTGCGTGTCGGCGACCGCGTGTATCCGAGCGTGGCGATCGGCCTGCGCAAGGAACTCGGCTTCTACGCCGCCGTCCGGCCGATCAAGAACTATCCCGGTGTTGCATCGCGCTATCAGAACGTCGACTTCATTATTTTCCGCGAAAACTCCGAGGACCTCTATCTCGGCATCGAGCGCATGGTGGACGCTGATACCGCCGAGGCGATCAAGCGCATTACACGCGGCGCGTCCGAGCGGATGGCGCGCTTTGCTTTCGAGTATCTGCGCAAGCTGGGCCGCAAGCGGCTCACTGTCGTGCACAAGGCCAACGTGCTCAAGCTAACGGACGGTCTGTTCCTCAAAGTGGCGCAGGACGTCGCCGGCGATTATCCGGATATTGAGCTGGATAACCGGGTCATCGACGCGCTTTGCATGGAGCTAGTGATCAAGCCTGAAACGTACGACGGACTGCTGCTGCAAAATCTGTATGGCGACATCGTTTCGGATCTCGGCGCCGGTCTCGTCGGCGGGCTTGGCGTTGCGCCCGGCGCCAACATTGGCCTCGAATGCGCCATGTTCGAGGCGGTGCACGGTTCAGCGCCTGATATCGCCGGCAAAAATCTCGCAAATCCGATGGCCATGATTTTGTCAGCCATGATGCTATTACGCTACATAGAAGAAACCGCGGCGGCAACACGCATCGAGCGCGCGGTCGAAACGGTGCTTCGCGAGAAGAAATATGTGACGCGTGATCTCGGCGGCAACGCAGGGACGCGCGAAATGACCAAAGCCATCGTGGACAAACTGAAATAGCGGGACATCAATGAGCAGTGGGAAACGTATAGTAGTCGTGGGCGCCGGCGCGATCGGCGGCTACACGGGCGCCCTGATGGCGCGGGGCGGCGAAGATGTAACGCTCGTCGATCCATGGCCCGAGCACGTCGAATACATCCGCGCCAACGGCATGCAATTGTCCGGACTGACGCCCGCCGAGACGTATTCGATCAAAGTCAACGCGCGCCATATAGGCGACGTGCAGCAATTCGCACGCGAGAAGCCCATTGATATCGCATTCATCAGTGTCAAATCGTACGACACGGAATGGGCGACACACCTGATCAAGCCGTATCTCGCCCCCGGCGGCTATGTCGTATCGCTGCAAAATTGCATCAACGAAGAGCGCATCGCCGCGATTGTGGGCTGGGGCAAAGTGCTCGGCACGATCGTGAGCCTGCTCGCGTCCGAGTGCTATGCGCCAGGCCACGTAAAGCGCACCATGCCGATGGGCGGCGCTCACTACATAACCTATCGCGTCGGCGAAGTGCATGGCCGGATCACCCCTCGCGCCGAAGAAGTCGCGAACATACTCAAGCACGCCGACAGCTCCAAGGTCACGACCAATCTATGGGGCGAACGGTGGTCGAAGCTCGTTATCAACTCGATGCGTAATGGATTGTCTGCAGCCACCGGACTGTCCGGTAACCAGCGGGATACCAGTGAAGGTCCGCGCGATGTTTCGATACGATTGGGCTCGCAGGCCGTGCGCGTAGGGCAGGCGCTCGGCTTCCAACTCGAGAAACTGCAAGTGATGGATGCAGAAACCCTTGCTCGCGCGGGCGAGGGCAGCGCGGACGCAAAAACTGAGATCGTCGACCAGCTGCTCAAGCTTGCAACGACGCGGTCGGAGGAACAGCGGCCGTCGATGGCGCAGGACATCTTCAAGGGCCGGCGCACAGAGACTGATTTCATCAACGGTTTTGTCGCTGCTAAAGGCGAGGAGATTGGCGTGCGCGCACCGCTGCATGCCGCGATGAATGCGCTCGTCAAAAAAGTCGAACGCGGTGACGTCAAACCGACGCCTGATCTTTTGCAAGGACTTTAGGGAAAGCCACTCGAGATGAAACTGATGCGTTACAGCCGTAAAGGCGAAAAGGGATCGCGTGCACGGCTGGGTGTTCTGGTCGGTGATCAGCTCGTCGCCGACCTGCGCGCGGGCTATGCGCGCTACCTGATTGAAGAGATCGGTAACGCCAAAGGTCCGGAGCTGGCGGCGATCTTCCTGCCCGGCTATATCGCGCAGTTCCTGCATGCAGGCGCGCCGGCCTGGGAGGCGTTGTCGGAAGCGTATGGATGGTTGTCGGACCTCGTAAAGTCCGAACCTGCGGCACTCGGTTTGAGCGGTCAGGATTTATTCATTCCGCTGGCTGAATGCCGGCTGTATGCGCCGGTGCGCGGCAGCAAGATTGTTGCGATCGGGCGCAACTATCCGGAGTACACAAAGAATGAAGGCAAGCGTGCCGGCAAGGTGCCGGCGTGTTTTATCAAGGTGCCATCGTCTATCGTCGGACCCGGGCGCGACATTCTGAAACCGCGCGCTACCAAGCAGCTCGATTGCGAGACGGAGCTCGCGATTGTCATCAGCAAGAGATGCAAGAACGTACCGGAAGATAAAGCGTACGATGTCATTGCAGGTTATACGATATTGAACGACATTACGGCGCGCGATGTGGGCGCGATCGAGAAAGAGGCCGGCCATATGCTGCTCGGCAAGACGTTCGATACGTTTGCGCCGATGGGGCCGTGGCTTGTAAGCAAGGTCGAGATCAGCGATCCCATGAATCTGCGCATCCGCACGCGGGTCAATGGTGAAGTGCGCCAGGACGGCACTACTGCCGACATGATTTATTCCATTCCGGAGCTGATTGCTCACGTATCGCAGATGACGCTGATGCCGGGCGATGTGATATCAACGGGTTCGCCGGGCGGCGGCGCGCTGGCTGATCCGGACTGGTACCTCAACGCCGGTGATGTGATCGAATCGGATGTGGAGAAGATCGGAACGCTCGTCAATGCAGTCGTCGACGAGCCGGCGGCCTGACCATCTTCATGGGCTTCGCCGCGGCCTGCCGTTCTGCGCTTGTAATGTCGTAACGATCAGGTGCATGCTCTCGAAACGATGTCGACGAGCGTTTAGGATTTGAACACGTTCTTGCGCCATATCATCCGGCTGCTGACGGCAGCGGTGTTGTGCGTCAGCTGCGTGGCATTGGCGGCGTCGGACTGTGCAGGCCCGTCAACGGCGCGCAACGCAAAGCCATCGACATTGGAGCGATCGAATGGCGGCACGTCGATCGGCGCCACCACGTCGTCGGCGAGCGCGCAGCCGAGTGCATCGGCGAGCGGGCGCATTTCGCTCGTGATCGCGCGCGGAAACAGCGCGGCTTCGAAACGCGCCAGCGCATCCTCGCGCGACAGGATGGTCAGGAACTGGTCCTGGTCGACATCACGATCATTCGGCGCGGGCGTATGGGTCATTTTTGAACTCATATCAGTCCCGCAACATATAGGCATCGACCGGGCTGCCTGCCGCAAAGCCTTCCGAGCCGCCTGATACCACGAGCCAGGCTTCGGCGCGGGCGACGGCATCGAGCGAGAGGTCGCCGACCGCCAGCGTCACCCAGGTGCCCTGCTTTCGCCGCAACAGCACGATTTCGGCGATGCCGACGCCGGAGGCGACCTTGCGCGCCAGCGGCAAATTCAGCGTCCTGCGCGGCCGCCGTCCCGAGAGCCGATCCAGCACGGGGACCGCCAGCGTCCACCATGCCGCGAACGCCTGATCCGGCGCGCCCTGCAGCGCGATGACAGGCGTATTGTCAATTCGACCGACCGCGGTGGTGCGACCGGGCTGCAGCGCGATGCCATGCGCGATCACTTCGCCGCGCTGCGCCAGCGCCGCCACCGTCGCATCGGTGCGGCCGACGCCGCTGCCGCCGATCGTGAGCAGCAGGTCGCAACCGCTGATACCGAGAGCATTCGCAATGGAGTCCGCATCGCGGCCCGCGGCCTCGATGCAGGTGACGTCGGCGCCGGCCTTCCGCGCGCTCTCCGCGACCAGCTGCGCCGTCACCGCCTCACCTGCGACGGGAATATTGAC
>Ga0207701_10008586_pt1 | contig 10092 bp, 6 predicted proteins | sample KBSSwiSSwithPhiX_FD_184294 | JGI IMG/M metagenome (GOLD analysis project Ga0207701, IMG submission 184294) | Switchgrass rhizosphere bulk soil microbial communities from Kellogg Biological Station, Michigan, USA, with PhiX - S5 (SPAdes) (version 2) | ecosystem: Environmental > Terrestrial > Soil...
GCGAAGCCCGCTGTGCCTTTCGGCGGCCGCTATCGGATCATCGATTTCGTGCTGTCCAACTTCATCAACTCTGGCATTCTGTCGATTTACGTGGTGACCCAGTTTAAAGCCCAGTCGCTGCTCGAGCATCTCGACCGAGGCTGGCGCACGACCGATTTTCTCGGCGACCATTTCGTTACGCCGGTACCCGCGCAGATGCGCTCGGGCGAAGACTGGTACCAAGGCACCGCCGATTGCGTCTATCAGAATTTATATCTGCTCGAGCGCCACAATCCTAGGTTGGTCGCGGTTTTCGGGGCCGATCACATCTATCGCATGAACGTCCGCCAGATGATCGACGAGCATCAAAAAAAATCCGCCGACGTCACCGTCGCCGCGCTGCCGGTCAGGATCGAAGAGGCTTCGCAGTTCGGCGTTATCAAAGTCGATGCCGATTGGCGCATCACTGGCTTTGACGAGAAGCCGAAAAATCCCAAGTCGATCCCGGGAGAGCCGAATTATGCGCTCGTGTCGATGGGCAATTACCTTTTCAACAATGAAGTCTTGATCGCTTCGCTCAATGCCGACGCCGAGAAGCCCGCCAGCACTCACGATTTCGCCCGCGATATCCTGCCGGGGCTGATCCAGAGCAGCAAAATCTTCGCCTACGACTTCCGCAAAAACCGCGTGCCGATCCCGTCCAAAGGAGAAGAGCCGAGCTACTGGCGCGATCTGGGAACGATCGATGCCTACTACGAAGCGAGCATGGATTTGTGCTCCATCGACCCGTCATTCAATTTATATAACCGCAGTTGGCCGCTGCGTACGGTCGGCTACGCCGATCCGCCGGCGAAATTTGTCTTCGACTGGAAAGATCGCCAAGGCATGGCGGTCAACTCGATCGTTGCCGAGGGCACGATCATCAGCGGCAGCTATGTGCACAACTGCGTGGTCGGAAGAAACGTCAGAATTCACAGCTACAGCCAGATCGAAGATTCGGTGATCATGGACTGGGTCGAGATCGGCCGCGGCTGTAAGATTCGTCACGCGATCATCGACAAAGCCAACGTCATCCCATCAGGAACACAGATCGGCTACGACGCCGACGAGGATCGAGAGCGCTACACGGTTTCGCAAAGCGGTGTTGTCGTATTGCCGCGCGGTCCGCGCAAAACTACCTGGGTCATGACCAATCCCTAACCCCAAGCCTTGCGCACGCCGTCGGGGCCGAGCCTGACGTCGTGCCACGACCAAGCATCCTCACATGGAACGTTTCATTTGTATTCACGGCCATTTCTACCAACCGCCGCGGGAAAACCCCTGGCTCGAAGCCGTCGAGTTGCAAGATTCAGCCGCGCCCTATCACGATTGGAATGAAAGAATCACCGCGGAATGCTATGCGCCCAATTCGGTTTCGCGGATTCTCGATGGACAAGGCCGCATCGTCAAGCTGGTCAATAACTACGCCAAAATGAGCTTCGACTTTGGTCCGACGCTCTTATCATGGCTGGAAGTCAAGGCGCCGGACGTCTACGCCGCGATCTTGGCCGCCGACCGGGAAAGCCAAAAATACTTTTCCGGCCACGGTGCCGCTATCGCCCAGGCTTACAATCACGTCATCATGCCCTTGGCCAACAGCCGCGATCGCGCCACTCAAATTATCTGGGGCGTGCGCGACTTCGAAAAAAGATTTAACCGCGCGCCGGAAGGAATGTGGCTCCCGGAAACCGCCGTCGATTTGGAAACTCTCGAATTGCTCGCCGAGTTTGGCCTGCTTTTTACGATTCTGGCGCCGCATCAGGCGGCGCGTGTGCGCCGGCTCGGCGAGGCGAAATGGCAAGAGCTCAAGGGTCGCCCCATCGACGGCACACGCGCCTACCAGCACCGTCTGCCGTCGGGAAGATCGATCGCGCTGTTTTTTTATGACGGCCCGATCGCGCGCGCCGTGGCTTTCGAGGGACTGCTTTCGCACGGCGATCGTTTCATCGAAAGATTGACCGGCGCTTTCGCCCAAAGAGACGGCGCCCAGCTCGTGCACGTCGCCACGGACGGTGAGAGCTACGGCCACCATCATCGCTTCGGCGACATGGCCCTGGCCTATGTCCTAGATCGGATCGGCGCGGGCGCGCCGGCGCAACTTACCAACTACGGCGAGTTCTTGGCGAAATACCCGCCGACCGACGAAGTCGAAATCGTCGAGAAAAGCTCCTGGAGCTGCGCCCACGGCATCGATCGCTGGTGGAGCGATTGCGGCTGCAACTCGGGTGCCCATCCCGGCTGGAACCAGGCATGGCGCACGCCGCTGCGCAACGCGCTGGACTGGCTGCGCGACACCATCGCGCCGCGCTGGGAAGAGAAAGCGCGCACGCTATTCAACGATCCCTGGGCTGCCCGCGATGGCTACATCGACGTCATCCACGATCGATCGGCGGAAAACGTTCGAAGATTCGTCACCGCTCACGCCGCTCGAAGCTTGACTGCCGCGGAGTGCGCGACGGCGCTCAAGCTCCTCGAAATGCAGCGCCATGCCCTGCTCATGTACACCAGTTGCGGTTGGTTCTTCGATGACATTTCCGGTATCGAAGCCGTGCAAATTCTCCAGTTCGCCGGCCGCGTCGTACAACTCGCGGAAGAAGTTTTCGGCGTGTCTTTGGAAAGCGAATTCACGCACCGAATGGCGGCGGCAAAAAGCAACGTCGCGGCACACGGCAACGGATCGGACATCTATGCGCGTTCGGTGCGGCCTGCCAAAGTCGATTGGGAAAGAGTCGGTGCCCATTATGCCGTCAGCGCTTTATTCGAAGATTACCCGCCCGAGACCGAGATCTACTGCTACCACGCCAGCCGCGAAGACCAACAGATCTTCACCGCCGGGCGCGCCAAGCTCGCCTTCGGCCGGCTTCGTCTCACGTCGAAAATTACCCAGGAAACCGCCAGGCTCAGTTTCGGCGTGCTCTATCTGGGCGATCACAACATTAGCGGCGGTGTGGACGAATTTCGCGATGATGCAACCTATCAAAGCGTGATCGAAAGCGCCGTAGCGCCGTTTCGCCGCGCCGATCTCACCGCCGTCCTACGCGTGATGGAGCGGGGCTTCGGCGAATCGAACTACTCTTTGCGCTCGCTCTTTCACGACCAGCAAAGAAGCGTCTTGACGAAAATCCTGGCTGCCAGTCTCGCCGAAGCGGCATCGCTCTATCGGCAAATCTACGAGTCGCGCGCGCCGCTCATGCGTTTTCTCACCGATCTCGCGATTCCCCTTCCCAAAGGGTTTGCCGCCGCGGCGGAGTTCGTATTGAATCAGGATTTGCGCGCGGCGCTTGAACGAACACAGATCGATCGCGCCGAGGTCACCCGGCTTTTCGAGTCCGCCAAAGCCGAAGGCATCGCTCTCGACATGACGGCCTTGGAGTTTGCCTATCGGCAGTCGTTGGAGCGGGTGGCCGGCGTGCTTGCGACGCAATCCTCGTTGGCCGCACTGGAGCAATTGCACGACGCCGCGAGCTTTCTTCAAGAACTCCCGTTCACGACCCATCTCTGGAAAATCCAAAATATTTTTTATCAGCTGTGGAAGCGGGAATATCCCCATCAGCGCGACGCCGAAAAACGCGGCGACGAAACGGCGCGCCGTTGGGTCGCTTGTTGTGAAGATCTCGGCCGCATGCTCGGCGTCCAAGTAGCACCCTAATGCCGAGCCGTTTCCCGCCTCGCGGCGCCATCGACGATCCAATCGCGCGCGCCGCTTGCATCGACAACTCTCGGATAGCATAGTGCCCAAACAAGGCGGATCATCGTGACCTCCTCTAAACCGAATCCGGAGCCAAGGCTCCGGGTACTCGTCATCGACGATGAAAAAAATATTCGGGCGACGCTTTCACTTTGCCTCGAGCAAATCGGCTGCGAGGTGAGCGCGGTCGCTTCGGCGGCAAGCGCGTTGAGCGCGCTCGCGCAGCAATCTTACGATTTGGCCTTCCTCGATGCGCGCCTGGGCGACTCGAGCGGTCTCGATCTCATCCCTAAACTGCTCGCCGACTGTCCCAATCTGTTGATCGTCGTCATCACGGCGTACGCCACCATCGACAGCGCGGTCGAGGCGATCAAGCGCGGCGCGGCGGACTATCTGCCCAAGCCGTTCACACCCGCGCAGATTCGCTACGTGGTCGATCAAAGCATCAGAAAACGCGATCTCAAGACGCAACTGACGGATTTGGAAGGTCGTCTGCGTGAAGCCGCGCCGGAGACCGATTTGGAGTCGGACTCGCCGAAGATCCGCGCGCTTTTTGACGTGGCGGCAAAAGCTTCAGGCACCGACGCGCCGGTGCTGCTGCGCGGCGAAAGCGGCACGGGCAAAAGCGTCCTCGCGCGGCGGATTCACTCGCTGAGTCCGCGCAGTCGCCATCCGTTCGTCGTGGTCAATTGCCCGACCTTGTCCGAGGAATTGCTAACGAGCGAGCTGTTCGGCCACACCAGAGGGGCTTTCACCGGCGCCGTGCGCGACCAGCCGGGCCGGGTTGAAAGCGCCGAGGGCGGCACCCTGTTTCTCGATGAAATCGGCGATATCGCGCCGTCGCTGCAAGCGAAGCTGTTGCGCTTTCTCGAGGAGAAAGAATTCGAGCGGCTCGGCGAGAGCAAAACCAGGCGCGCCGACGTTCGCACGGTGGCGGCCACCAACCGTGACCTTGCCGATCATGTTCGAAAAGGTCTCTTCCGCGAGGACCTGCTGTATCGTCTGAACGTGATCGATTTGCAACTGCCGCCGCTGCGCGAACGGACCGAGGATATTTTGCGCTTGGCGCGGCGCTTCCTCGCCTTCTTCGCCAGATCGGCGCGCCGGCCGCCGCAGGAGCTGTCCCAAGCCGCTGAAGCCGCGCTGCTGGCGTATACCTGGCCGGGCAACATCCGTGAATTAAGAAATACTATCGAACGCGCGGCGATTTTGTGGCCTGCCCAGTTGATCGAGCCGGAAGCCTTTCCGGCGCATATTGGTGCCTCGACCTCGTCCAAATCCGCGGCGGCGCAATTGGGCGGCGATTTCACCCTCGATGTTATCGAGCGGGAACACATCATGCGGATTGTATCGCGTACGCCAACGCTCGAAGACGCGGCGGCGATTCTCGGCATCGATGCTTCGACGCTTTGGCGCAAACGCAAAAAATACGAAAGCTAAGCGCAGCTCAGTGAAAGTTGCCGAGTCGTTACAAAGGCCGCCTTAAGATAAGCTCTCGCCTCGATGCGCGTTACGCCCTTTCGTCAGCGATCAGGACGCGCGGTTGCGGCGCTGTCATGACAGCATTCCTTTCGAATCAGTGTAAGGCACCGCAGGCAAAGTAAACCAGAACGTGCTGCCCCGGCCCGTTTCGCTCTCCACGCCGATCTCACCGCCGTGAGCGGACACGATCTCTTTAGCAATATAAAGCCCGAGCCCGGTTCCTTTCGGCCCTGCTCCCGGGACTTGAAAGAATTTTTCAAAGATACGGTCCTGGTATTCCTTGAGAATACCAGTGCCGGTATCGGAAACGGTAAAGCGGACGAAGCCATCGATGCTGGCGGCGCCCAATTCGATGCTGCCGCCCTTCGGCGTGTAGCGCACCGCGTTGCCGACCAGGTTGGAGAACACATGGCCGATCCGCTCCTGATCGGCCAAGACGCTGACTTGAGGCAAAGAGCTCGGCGCCCTTAAATTGATCCCCTTGATATCGGCGTCGGGCCTAAATTCGTCGATCGCACCCGTGATGAGGCGCCTCACTTCGACAGGCAGCGGATACAGCTCGACCTTGCCGGACTCGATGCGAGAGAGATCGAGTAAGTCATCGACCATGCCTTGCAGCCGGTCGCAATCTTCGCGCGCGCTATGGAGTAGTTCGGCCTGCTTATCGGTAAGCGGTCCGGCAACTTGTTCCGTGCACAGGTGCACCGCCATGCGCAGCGAGGTGAGCGGCGTGCGAAACTCGTGCGCTACCGTAGCGACCAGATCATTCTTGAGCTCCTCAAAGCGGCGTAGTCGCGTGACGTCCTGCAAGATTACGGTTGCGCCGACAATGACGCCCCGCGCCTCGTACACGGGGGCGCCGCGCGGCAGAAAATAGCGATCGCCCAAAAGCGTGCCTAGTTGAACTGCGTCTTCAAATCCTTTTGGAATGTAAGTCCCTTTGCCGCTGAGGACGTGACTACGGATTCGCTCAAAGACAGCGCGGGTAGGCGCCTCGACGTTTTTCAGGGATTCTTTAGAGCCCGTATCAGTTCTGAGTCCGAGAAGTGTTTCAGCAGCCTGGTTGACGTTTTGGAGATTGCCGTCGACGTTAAAAATCGCCACCGGGTCGGGAAGGCTATCGATGGCGGCCTGCATGCTCAGATGCGCTTGTAACAGTTCACCCAGCGAGCTTTTGCGGTATTCACCCAAGCGCGCCGCCATCGAGTTGAATTCGCGAGCCAATTGCGCCAACTCATCGTTGCCGCGCACGTGGGCTCGGGCGTCGAAGTTGCCCTCGCCAATTTTTCGCGTCGCTTCGCTGAGCGCTGAAACCGGCTGGAGCATGCGCCGGGTTAAAAACGTCGAAACGAAGAGTCCCAGCACCAACGCCGCTAGCGCCACCGTGATGGTGATCGCACTCATGCGCTCCGCGATGCGCCGCACCTCATCGCTCTTGCGCACCATGGCGTCTTGATTGATCGCCAGGATCTCGTCGGCCGTCGATTTCACTCTGTAAAAGGCTGATTCCAGCTCGGAGAAGTAGATTTGTTTTGCCTCTTCGCTGCTCGTACTCTTTTGCAGGCGCGCAAATTTAGTTTGATAATCCACCCATGCGGCGCGCAGTCCCTCGGTGAACTCCTTTTCTCCCGACTCCGTGATATTCCCTTCTTGCACCTTCAGCTCGGCTTCGAAGATCGGCCGATATTTTTCCGCCTGCTCCGAGCCTTTTTGACGCTCGCCCGCGACGATAAATAGCGCCCCGCTATCCATGCGTTCGATATCTTCCTTCATGCGCTGGGCGGCAAGAACGCTGCGGTAATTGTCCTTCAAAATAGTCTGGGAATGTGAGCCGAGATATGAGATGACAAAAACCGAAAATACGCCGACCAGCGCGAGCGCCACCGCAAGCGGCGCCTGGGCAAGCAGTAACTTTTTGTAAAGGTTCATTCCTTGGTCTCCCGTTCATCCAACGAGACGATGTGGAGGTCGAACCCGGCCGCCTCGGTAACCAGCTTAAACACCGGTGACTGGCCCAGCAAACGGCGCCACCAAGGCTTGTGCGAACGGCCGACGACGATATGGCGGACACCGTGCTCGCGGCCAAATTCAAGTAGCGCCTCAACCGGTTTTTCCGAGCGCAGGCGCACGACTTCTGCTCCCAAATCTCGCGCTCTTTGCTCGTCGTCCAGAAGGTGCCGCTGCAGTGTCGCGTCGATGCGGTGACCCGCTTCGCTTTTAGTTTCCACGTGAACGACAAACCAGTCGGTGTTCAAACGGCCCGCCAAGCGCGAGCCCTGTCTCAGCAGCACGGCGCCGTTGGGCGGCGGCCGGGTGGGCAGGCAAACCATTACACGTTCGCTCGCCGCCGACCTGCGGCTAGCATCACCGTTGCCGGCTTTGGCCGCAACCGTGCGATCGACGCTTTCCGCGACCTCCCGCAGGGCAATTTCGCGCAACACCGCAAGTTTTTCTGGCAGGAAAAAATTCTCCAGCGCCCACCCAACCTTGTCGGGCGCATAGATCTTGCCCGCTTTAAGGCGATCGATGAGATCTTCGACCGCCAGATCGATGTCGACCACTTGATCGGCTCGCTTCAGGATCGAGTCCGGCACAGTCTCGCGAACTACCACGCTGGTGGCCTGTTTGACCATTTCGTTTAGGCTTTCCAAATGCTGCACGTTGAAGGCGCAGATCACATTGATGCCCGCTTCCAATAACTCCAGAACATCCTGGTAGCGCTTCTTGTTCTTGCAAAACGGCGCATTGGTATGCGCCAGTTCATCGACCACGGCAACTTGCGGTCGGCGCTTGAGAACGGCATCGAGATCCATCTCCTCAACAACCACACCGCGGTAGTCGACGCGCTGGCGCGGCACGACTTCGAGCCCCTCGACCAGCGCCGCCGTATCGAGCCGGTCGTGCGGCTCGATGAACGCCAACACCACGTCGACACCGCGCTTTTTGAGCGCGTGAGCCTCTTCAAGCATCTGATAGGTCTTACCGACGCCGGCCGCGGCGCCAATATAAATCTTCAGCCGCCCGCGCTTGGCGCGCTCGACCAACTCGAGAAAGTCTTCAGGGCGTTTGCGTGTCGCTTCCATCAAGGAACCTTTTCGGTGATTCGGTCCTCTTGCAAAACAATCAATTTATCCCCGGGCTGGATCGATTTCCAGCTCTCTTTCCCCAGCGCCGTACGGCCACCACACACCAAATTGCTTCCACCGCTCCAAACGGCCAGGCGCCTTGAAGAAATCCATAAACTGATCCCAACGCACAAGAAACGGCGAAACCGAGGACAAACCAGTGACTATGATCCTCGAAATGCATAGCAGATGAGCATCGCCGTCACCGCAAAAAATCCGAAAATGGTAAGCCGATCCATAAAAGTCCAGGAACCCGACAAAACCTAGAGCGGCGTTCTCAAGTTTCGACGGTGATACTAACGACAAGAATAGATCGGCACACCAAACTTTGCCAGAGAACAAACGGCCTTCAAGATCATTCTCCGCATAGGTCGCCGGAACGAAGCGTCGTTACGAGTGTCTGAGCAATTCGATCCGCCTCATCGTCATCAACGACCACCGCAATGCTGACTTCAGCGGTATTGCTTGATGATGATTTGATGGCAGCCGGCTCCTTTAACCTCGAGCAGGGAAAAGCGCTGGATTCGTTCTTTCGCCGGCGCTTCTTTGATCTCGTCAAGTTTGAATGGTTTGAAAATCGCTTCAATTTTTTTCATCTGCAGCTCGCTGAGCGCTATTTCGCCGAGGGTGGCGTCGTCTGGCTCGTAGGTTGAGCGGGCGTCGCGCCCTCTTTGGTCGCATCCTTCGTTTCTTTCTTTTCCGGAGCTGGAGGCAGGGGAGTCGCTTTGCCGAACTGGCGATCGAGCGCCAAGTTGACCAAAAGCACGTTGACCCTGGGCTCGCCTAGAATACCAAAGGTTCTCCCTTCGACGCTGGAATCGACAACCGCTTTCACCCGGTCCGGCGAGACGCCACGGGATTTCGCAACTCGCGGCACCTGCCATAGCATCGCATCAGGCGAAAGATGCGGATCGAGCCCGCTGGCAGAGGCAGTGACAAGCTCCGCCGGAATAGGTCCGGTGGCTTCCGGATTTTCGCTCTTCAGACGTTTAAAATCGTCGTTGATCCGGTCCTGCAACTTCTTCGATGTCGGACCGAGGTTAGAGCCGCCTGAGGCAGTCGCATCATAGCCGTTCTCCCCTGCCGCCGAAGGCCGGGGTTGAAAATAGGCAGGATTGACAAATCCTTGGGCAATCAACTCGGAACCGACGACTTGCCCTTTTTCGTCTGTTACCAAGCTGCCGTTGGCTCTCCATGGGAAGAGGACCTGAGAGAGGCCCGTCATCACAAATGGATAGATAAGGCCCGTTAGAACAAGTGTAACAATGGTAGTTCTTATCGCGATACCGAATACGTTTTTCATGGTCATCTCCTAGACAAGGCCAACGGCTTCCAAAACCAAATCGATCAATTTGATACCGATGAAAGGCGCGACAACTCCGCCGACGCCATAAATCAATAGAGAGCGCGCCAGCAACGGACCGGCGCCGATCGGCCGATACTGCACGCCGCGCAAAGCCAATGGGATAAGCAAGATGATGATGATCGCGTTGAAAATAACCGCCGAAAGAATTGCGCTCTGCGGCGACGCCAGATGCATAATATTGAGCGGCGCGATCTCCGGATACACCCCCATGAACATGGCTGGGATGATCGCGAAATACTTCGCCACGTCATTAGCAATGGAAAACGTCGTCAGTACGCCGCGAGTCATCAGCATCTGCTTGCCGATCTCGACGACTTCCAAAAGCTTGGTCGGGTTGGAATCGAGATCGACCATGTTGCCCGCTTCCTTGGCGGCCTGTGTTCCCGTATTCATCGCCACGCCAACATCGGCTT
>Ga0207701_10008590_pt1 | contig 10090 bp, 6 predicted proteins | sample KBSSwiSSwithPhiX_FD_184294 | JGI IMG/M metagenome (GOLD analysis project Ga0207701, IMG submission 184294) | Switchgrass rhizosphere bulk soil microbial communities from Kellogg Biological Station, Michigan, USA, with PhiX - S5 (SPAdes) (version 2) | ecosystem: Environmental > Terrestrial > Soil...
AGATCGCCAGGGCTGCCGCCGCCGACATCGATACGCTGCATGGCAAGATCGTGGCCGTCGGCAAGCCCGAACTGGCCCGCCAGATCGAGGCGATGCAGGCATCGCTGCGGCAATACCAGGGGCATTTCGCCACCATCGTCGCACAGAAGCGCCAGCTTGGCCTCGACGAAAAATCGGGCCTCGAGGGGCGGCTTCGTGCCTCGGTCCACGATATCGAATCGCGGGTCGACCAGTTGCACGAGTCCGCGCTGCTCGTCACCATGCTGATGATGCGCCGGCACGAGAAGGACTTCATGCTGCGGCGGGACAGCAAGTATGGCGACGACATGAAAAAACGCGGCGCTGAGTTCATGACCGGGCTTGAGCGCGCGAATATTCCGGAAGCCGCGAAGACCGAACTCAAGCAGAAGCTTGCCGACTATCAGCGTGATTTCCAGGCCTGGATGGAGCAGGCGCTTAAACTTGGCGATGAGTTGAAGGCGATGTCGGAGTCCTTCGCCGCGGTCGAGCCTGTGATCGAGGCGGTATCGAAATCGGTCAACGGCATCCGGGCCGAGGCCGAACGGTTGAACGTCGCCGAGCGCAACGGCATCGAACGGACGATCGAAATCGCGATTCTGCTGATCGCGGTTGCGGTGCTGGGCGCGAGCTTCTTTATCGGCCGATCGGTGTCAAGGCCGCTGTCGGCGATGACGGTGGCGATGCTGGAACTCGCCAAGGGCAATTTCGCCATCGTGCTTCCGGGTCTCGGCCGTCCCGACGAGATCGGCGAAATCGCGCAGGCGGTGGAGGCCTTCAAGGTCAACGCCGAGCAAAAGGCGCGTGACGAGGCGGAGGAAAAGATCCGGCAGGATCAGGTTGCCGCCCAGCGGCGCAAGGCCGACATGGCAAGGATGGCGGACACCTTTGAAGGCGCCATCGGCGAGATCGTGGAGACGGTGTCTTCGGCTTCGACCGAACTGGAGGCCTCGGCCGACGCGCTGACGTCGACCGCGGTCCGTTCGCAGGAGCTTGCCACCATGGTCGCGGCGGCTTCCGATGAAGCCTCCACCAATGTGCAGACGGTGGCCTCGGCCACCGAAGAACTGAGCTCTTCGGTCAACGAGATCAGCCGTCAGGTGCAGGAGTCGGCGCGGATGGCCAATGAAGCGGTCGATCAGGCGCGCCAGACCAATGATCGCGTCGGCGAATTGTCAAAGGCGGCCGCCCGCATCGGCGATGTCGTCGAACTGATCAACACCATCGCCGGACAGACCAACCTGCTGGCCTTGAACGCGACGATCGAGGCCGCGCGCGCCGGCGAGGCAGGGCGCGGGTTCGCCGTCGTGGCTTCCGAAGTCAAGGCGCTGGCCGAGCAGACCGCGAAGGCCACCGGCGAGATCGGCCAGCAGATCACCGGCATCCAGGCCGCCACCCAGGAGTCGGTGACGGCGATCAGGGAGATCAGCGGCTCGATCGAAAGACTGTCGGAAATATCATCGACGATCGCTGCCGCCGTGGAAGAGCAGGGCGCCGCGACGCAGGAAATCTCGCGCAATGTGCAGCAGGCAGCCCAGGGTACGGCACAGGTCAGCGCCCACATTACCGACGTCCGGCAAGGCGCCAGCGAGACCGGATCGGCCTCGGCACAGGTGCTCTCGGCGGCACAGTCGCTGTCCGGCGACAGCAACCGCCTCAAGCTCGAAGTCGGAAAATTCCTGGACTCGGTGCGCGCGGCCTGAAGCGGGTTACCCGCGGGCGGCCGCGGTCTCGGGGATCCCGCCGCGACGGAGACCTTCCGCATATTTCTCCAAGAATTCGATTCGCTGATAAGGCCCCACATATTCTCTGAGGCGGGAAACGGAAAAAGCTGGATCGACTTCCAGCAGGTGGGCGGCCAACTGGTTTGCTTCGGTGCGCCCGGCAAACGCCGCGCTGGCAATTCCGATGCGGAGGGCGGGATGCGCGTCCGGGTTACGGCGAAGCACTTGCTCAGCGTGTGCAAATGCATCGTCATGCTGATCAAGGAAATAGTGGGCATGAGCCAGACCCGATAGGGCCGTATTGAAGAATGGGTTGGGATCGAGGCGATTGGATCGGGAAAACTGCTCTACCGCAGCAGCCGGGTCACCCTGCCACACACTAACCCAACCAAGACAGTTCCAGGCGTTTGCGATATTGGCGTTGAACTCCAAAGCCCGATCGATAAGCTTTTTCCCGGACGAAAGGTCGCGCAGTATGTACGCAACCGCCCAGCCGGCGTGAGCCAACGCGACACCATCATCATTCCCAATGCGCGCAACGATACGCCAGAGCCGCTCGATTTCGCTCCGCTCATATGTGGCATCCTTCGTCAGGCCCCACCCGATGCGATTGGCGTGACAGAACATGGACATGCCGTAAGCGGCAGCAAAATCGGGATCAAGAGCGGTTGCCCGTGTGAATAGATCGAGCGCTCCGTTGGTATCACGTGAAACACACGACAGACCCCTCCAATAGCAATCGTAGGCATCGGCGTTGTCCGAAGACCGGCGTAGTGCGCGGCTTATCTCGGCCTGCTCGACCCGCGGCGCGATGGCGACGACGACCTTCCCGGTTACCTCGTCCTGCAGTGCAAACACGTCCTGCGGCGAGCCCTCGAAACGATCCGCCCACACGTGGGCCCCGCTCTGCGCGTCGATGAGTTGGGCCGTAATTCGCAATCTGTTGCCGGCCCTTCGGACGCTTCCTTCCAACACATATCTCACGCCAAGTTCGCGTCCGACCTGCTTGATGTCGACTGCCTTGCCTTTGTAGGTAAAGCTGGAATTGCGCGCGATGACAAACAGCGATTTGAAGCGCGACAGCGCGGTGATGATGTCCTCGACCATTCCGTCTGCGAAGTATTCCTGTTCGGGATCGCCGCTCATGTTTTCGAACGGCAGGACGGCGATAGACGGCTTGTCCGGGAGTGGAAGAGGATTGGCAGTGGTATGGCCAGAGGGCTGGTCGCTCGCAGGCCTTGGTGAGGCAACGCGTACCTCAAAAAGCCGCACCGGTCGCGCAATGTTTTTCAGAGTTCGCTCGCCGAGGTCTTCGAACACGAACCCCGACTTGCCCCGGACTTGCTCGAATACGCTGCCGGACAGGTAGACGCCACCCGGAACGCATTCGCTCTCGATGCGCGCGGCAACGTTGACGCCGTCGCCGAACACGTCATCGCCGTCGATGATGATGTCGCCAATATTGATGCCGATGCGGAAGCTGATTTTCGCCTCAATGGCCTGGCTCCGCTCTGCCATCCTGCTCTGGACGGTCATGGCGCAGGTCACGGCATCGACCGCGCTGGCGAACTCCACCAGCACGCCGTCGCCTGTCGTCTTGAAGATTCTCCCTTTGTATTTGGCGATCGCCGGATCGACGATCTCCCTTCGTATCGACTTCACGGCCGCCAGAGTACCGACTTCGTCGATTCCCATCAGACGACTGTAGCCGGAGATATCGGCCGCCAGGATCGCCGCCAATCGCCGCTCTACTTCCTCACCCATCATTGGCACCCCAGCCAAGGTCTCTGCCAATCAAATCATAGGACTTCAGCGCCTGCCAGCGGGAAGGCCAGCATCATGCGCAAGGTCGGCGTCAGGAACGCGGCCGAACTGCGCCGCCGTGTCTTCCGCCAGGGCCGGCCATCCTGAACAGGGAGGCCGAACTGACCGGTCCCGGCGATCGGCGGCCGCCTTCGCCGCGGCCCTGCCGCGCATAAGCCCTACGGAAACCCCAATCGAACCGGTTGCTTCGTCGCGGCGTCTCATCACCAGGGGTGGTGGGATTTTCGCGTCGCCGTTCTGCGAACGGCTCCAAGGAGGAAACCAATGCGATTGATTGCCAATTGTCTTGTCACGACCAGTCTTGTCGTGGTCGCTGCACTTGCCGCCGCCCCGGCGCGGGCGGCCGATCTGGACGCCAGTTCAGCGGTCGATGCCGTGACCGTCTATCCTGACGGCGCCAGCGTCACCCGGCTCATCACGCTCGATCTTCCGGCCGGCGACAATTCGGCCGTTCTGAAGGATTTTCCGTTGACGCTGGATCCGTCGTCGCTGCGGGTCGAAGGCGAGGCGGGTGCAAAACTCACCATTGGCGCCATCGACGCCAAGCCGCCGCGGGCAGCAGCGCCGGTCAACCTGCCTGAACTCGACAGGCGCATCGAGGCGCTGAAGGACCAGCGCGTCGATCTGCAGGGCGCGATCAACGCCGCCGCGGCGCGGCGCAAATTCGCCGAGCGCTTTGCGGAAACCTCGCCTGCCGGAATCGGCGACAAGGGCGAGGCACGCCCGATTGCCGAGTGGCGCACCGCCTTTGCCGCGGTGGGCGAGGAGGTCGCCAGCGCCGATACCGCGATTCGCGATGCCGAGCGCAAGCAGCGCGAGCTCGACCGCGAGATTGCGCGGCTGGAAGCCGATCGGGCGCAAAAGCCGCCGATCAAGCTCGAAGTCAGGATCGAACTCGCCGCGGCCGCTGCGACCAAAGCGACGCTGCGCGTGACCTATGCGGTGAGAAACGCGCGCTGGACGCCGCTGTATGACGCCCGTCTCGACACCGGCGCGAGGGATCGCAAGCCGGCGCTCGAACTGGTGCGCCGCGCCGAGATCACCCAGAATACCGGTGAAGACTGGACCAATGTCGCGCTCAGCGTTTCCACCGTGCGCACCGCGCGCGGCGGAAGGGCGCCGGATCTGAATTCGCTGATCGTGCAATACCCGCCACCGCCGCGGGCGTCGGCGTCCGCGAGCGGCGCCATGGATAGCGCGCGGCTACGCACCGCGCCCTTGGCGCTGGCACCCGCAGCCAAGATGGCGGCCGACGCGCTGTCCGAGCGGGCCGATGAACAGCAAGCCGCCGCCGAAATCGGCAGCTTCCAGGTGGTGTTCAAGATTCCCGGCCGCGTCAGCCTCGGCGCCAGCGAGGGCGCCAAGAGCCTGCGCGTCTCCAGTGCCATGCTTGCGCCCGATCTCGCCGTGCGCGCGGTGCCGGTGCTGGACCCGACCGCGTTCCTGGAAGCGAGCTTCAAGCAGAACGAGGACGCGCCGTTGTTGCCCGGCCGGGTCGCGATCTATCGCGACGGCGTGTTCGTCGGCCGCGGCCAGATGACCGCCGCCGGCAAGGATGAAACCGTGCGGCTCGGCTTCGGCGCCGACGACAAGATCAAGATCGAACGGTCAGTCGTCAAACGCAACGAGGGATCGGCCGGCCTGATCGTCACGACCTCGAAGACCGACGAACGTTCCTTCAAGACCACGATCCGCAATGGCCACGATTTCCCGATCAAGGTTGCGATCGAGGATCAACTGCCGGTCAGCGAAAACGAGGACATTCAGGTCGAAATGTTGCCGTCGACGACCCCGCCGACCACGACCAACCTGCGCGACAGGCGCGGCGTACTGGAATGGGCGTTCGAAGCCAGGGCTGGCGAAGTCCGGGATATCGGCTTCGCCTGGCGCGTGCGCTGGCCCAAGGACAAGGGCGTGGTCATGATCCCGGCGGGTTGACGCCGGTTGCGAAACAGGCTCGGCTGCGGGGTTCTGATCTGCGCCCTGCGGCCTTGCCGCCATACACGACTTCCTCTCTGATATCGGCATCAGCCGAGGGCCGCCCAACAGGTCCTGAGAACAGGGAGAACAGCCGATGTCTTACCAGCACATTCTCGTCGATGATCCACGGCCGCGGGTTCGGCGCATCACGCTAAACCGCCCCGAGAAGCGCAATGCGCTGAACAATCGCCTGCGCGCGGAAGTGTTCGAGGTGCTGGAGCTGGCCGACCGCGATCCGGAAGTCTCGATCTCGATTCTGCGCGGCGCCGGTCCCTGTTTTTCCGCCGGCTACGATCTGTCGGCGGACAACCGCGTCGACCAGCCGTATCACTCGGCCGCCGGTCCCGGCCAATGGTCGCGCCATGTCGTCGAAGGCTGGTTCGGGATTTGGGACCTCGCCAAGCCGGTGGTGGCCCAGGTGCACGGCTATTGCCTCGCCGGCGGCACCGAACTCGCCACCGCCTGCGATATCGTCTACGTCGCCGACGACGCCCAGATCGGCTATCCGCCGGTGCGGCTGATGAGCCCGCCCGACATGCAATATCATCCCTGGCTGGTCGGCATGCGCCGCGCCATGGAACTGATGCTGACGGGGGACGCGATGTCCGGGCGCGAGGCCGCCGAATGGGGCTTTGCGACGCGTTCGTTTCCGCTTGCCGAACTCGACGCGCGCACGCTGGATTTCGCCGAGCGCGCCGCCAAAGTCCCGGTGGAGTTGCAGCAGCTCAACAAGCGCTCGGTGCACCGCGCGATGGAGATCATGGGCGCACGCGCCGCGATGCGCGCCGGCACCGAAATCCAGGCGCTGGCGTTTACCACGGAAGCGAGCCGCAACTATCTCTCGACGTTCCGCCGCGACGGCTCCAGCGTCAGGTCGCAACTCGACCAGCGCGACACCACGTTCGGGGATTACCGGACGCGGAAGGATTGACGCTGCTTACTCCTTCACCGCGCCGGTCAGCGAGGAGACGTAATAGTCGACGAACAGCGAATAGAACACCGCGACCGGCAGCGAGCCGAGCAGCGAGCCCGCCATCAGCGCGCCCCATTGATAGACGTCGCCGGACACGAGTTCGGTCAGGATCGCCACCGGGACGGTCTTGTTGGCGCTGCTCTGGATGAAGGCGAGCGCGTAGATGAACTCGTTCCAGGACAGCGTGAAGGAGAAGATGCCGGCCGAGATCAGGCCTGGCACCGCGAGCGGCAGCGTGATCCGCCGCAGGATCTGCAGCCGCGTGGCGCCGTCGACCAGCGCGCATTCCTCGAGCTCATAGGGGATCGACTTGAAATAGCCGATCAAGAGCCAGGTGCAGAACGGCACCAGGAAGGTCGGATAGACGAGGATCAGCGCCAAGGGGCTGTCGAACAAGCCGAACTGCACCACCACGGTCGCGAGCGGGATGAACAGGATCGACGGCGGCACCAGATAGGCGAGATAGATTCCGAGCCCCACATAGGGACTGCCGCGGAAGCGCAGCCGCTCGATGGCGTAAGCCGCAAGCGTCGACGCAAACAGCGACAGGAAGGTCGAACAAACCGCCACGAACATCGTGGTCTTCAGCCAGCTCGGATAGGCGGTGTTGAACAGCAGGTGCTTGATGTGAGCGAGCGTCGGCGAGGTAATCCAGAACGGGTTGTTGTCCTTGTAGTTGAGCAGTTCCCCGTTCGGCTTGAACGAGGTGATCGCCATCCAGTAGAATGGAAACAGCAAGATCAGCACGAAGCAGGACAGCGGCAGATAGATCATCATCACGCGCCGCGCGCGCGAATCCCATGACATCGTGTCCGGCGTGGCGCTGGCGACATTGCTGTTGCCCGGTGAGGCGGCTACGTCAGTCATTGGCCTCTCCCTGCTGCCATTTGCGGCGGGCGAGGCCGAAGTAGCTGAACAATGTCGCAAACACCAGGAACGGGATCATCGAGACCGCGATCGCCGCACCTTCGCCGAGTTCGCCGCCGGCGATGCCACGCTGGAACGCCAGCGTCGCCAAAAGATGCGTCGAGTTGACCGGACCGCCGCGGGTGATGGCGTAGACCAGCTGGAAATCCGTGAAGGTGAAGATGATCGAGAACGTCATGACGATCGCCAGAATCGGCAGCATCATCGGGAAGGTGATGAAGCGGAACCGCTGCCAGGCGCTGGCGCCGTCGAGCATCGCCGCCTCATAGAGCGATGGCGAAATCGTCTGCAGGCCGGCCAAAAGCGAGATCGCGACAAAGGGAATGCCGCGCCAGATGTTGGCGGCGATCAGCGAGAACCGCGCCGGCCACGCCGATCCGAGGAAGTCGATATTGGTCGAGCGGATGTGCAGCACGTCGACCATGAGATAGGAGATGATGGAGAATTGCGGGTCGTAGATCCACCAGAACGCCAGCGCCGAGAGCACCGTCGGCACGATCCAGGGCAGCAGCACGATGGCACGCAGCAGACTCTTGAACGGGAAATGGTTGTTGAGCAGCAACGCCAAATAGAAGCCGAGCGCGAATTTTCCGAAGGTCGCGATCGCCGTGTAGAACACACTGTAGAACACCGCGTTCCACCACAAGGGATCGCTCAGAAGGTACTGGAAATTCTCAAAGCCAACGAAAACGCCGCGCCGGCCGATGGTGGTGTCGGTAAAGGCGAGCCAGATGCCGAGGCCGAGCGGATAGGTGAGGAACACCGCCAACAGCCCGATCGCCGGCGTCAGGCAGATCACGATCAGAAACGGTTTGTAATCAAACAGCCGGGCAAGCCAGCCCGGCTGCCGGTGCACCAGGGTGCGATGAGGTCGGTGAGGCAGTGTGGTTACAGACATCAGAGGTTCGTCCCGGTCTGGCTCACTGGTCATTCCGGAATCGTGCGCGAGCACCAGACCCGGAATATCGAGATTCCGAGGTCGATGCTTCGCATCGCCCCGGAATGACGGTGGCTGCCCCGCTACGAACGGCGGAAATAACGCTTGGCGCGACGCTCGGCTTCCGCGGCCGCGGCCTCCGGCGTCGCCTCACCGGTAGCGACGGAAGCGAACATTTGCACCAACACATAATCCGCGTTAACCGCGCCGGTAGCGGTCGAGATCGGTCCCTTGTAGCCGGCGTAGTACTTGCTTTTCATGGTGTCCTTGAAGATCGCAACCTTCGGGTCGCCGGACCACACCGCTGCGTCGGCATAGGCCGCCAGTGGCTGCGCCCAGTAGCCGCTGTTGGCGTTGAGCCAGGGCTCGTATTGTTCCTTCTCCAACATGAACATCAGGAAAGCCTTTGCCGCGTTGGGGTATTTGGTGTGCTTGAATACCATGGCATTCAGCGTCAGGCCCGACATTGGAGAGATCGGCGCCACACCCTTCGGAATGAACTGGTGCTCGGTGTCGTCAGCGATCGCCTTCAACGCCGGATCGTTCTTCAGCGAGAAATACAGTGAGATGCCGTTCGCAGTTAGTGCGATTTCCTGCGACGAGTAGGCGCGATTGTTGCTGACGTCGTTCCACGACGGTGTGCCGGGAATGAAGGTCGGATACAACTCCTTCAGATATCTCAGCGCTGCGATGGTTTCCTTGCTGTTGATGATGACATTGCCTTCCTCATCCAGCAGCGAGGCGTTGTGCGACCACAATAGCCAGGCCGCAGTCCCGTTGCCGTCGCCGACGGCGTTGCCGAGGGCGTAGCCGGCAGGCTTGCCGATCTTCTGCAATTTCTTGCAGACGTCCAGGAATCCGGCATGGTCGTCCGGTATCTTGTCGTAGCCGACCGAACTGAGGATGGATTTGCGATATACCGTCGGGCCGCCGCTGGCCCCGAACGGCAGCCCGATCCAGTTGTTGCTCTTGGCCCGCTTGCCGTATATCTGCGCAAGGCTCAGCCAGCCGCCGTAGCGCTTGTCGAGGTATTCGGCGACATCGGTCAACTCGATCAGCTTGTCGATATAGATGTGCGGTTGGTCGCCGAAACCGATGATGATGTCGGGACCGGCGCCGCTGTTGGACGTCACCGCGGTCTGCTGGTTGATGTCTTCCCATCCGACAAAATCCACCTTGACCTCGACGCCCGTCTTGGCGGTGAACTTGGCGGCATTGGCGCGGAATACCTCTTCGTCGGCCGGAACGAACCGGACCGGGCGCAGCATGCGAAGGCTTGCGCCCTTTTCGATCGGAAGCTTCGGCTCAGCAACGTCGGCGGCCTTGATCGTTGATGCGGTCTGTGCCGAAGCGCCGGCTGTCACCAGCGCGGCAGCCGAAATGCCCAAAACAAGCGCATCGCGGCGGGTGATGTCGTACGTCATGAAAACCTCCCTGTTTTCTGGTTCCGGCGTTGATCGCCGCTGAAACATGTTGCCCTTCCGGTTCCCATCCGAACCGAAGGGGCTTGCCTCTCGTCGCGTCCAGCGGGAGCGGACCGATCGCCGCTTCGCCCGAAAGCGCCTGTCTCTCCCGCCCTAGCTGTTGGGGCCGCGATCCATGCTGACGGGCTGCCAGCGTCGAAGCGAGGTGTTTTGCAGCACCGACGGATTGACGCAGCTTACCGGCCACATTCCGGACAATACCAGTGACAATTCGTAGCCCACA
>Ga0207701_10008591_pt1 | contig 10089 bp, 10 predicted proteins | sample KBSSwiSSwithPhiX_FD_184294 | JGI IMG/M metagenome (GOLD analysis project Ga0207701, IMG submission 184294) | Switchgrass rhizosphere bulk soil microbial communities from Kellogg Biological Station, Michigan, USA, with PhiX - S5 (SPAdes) (version 2) | ecosystem: Environmental > Terrestrial >...
CGGTAATTACGGGTGGCGCATCGCCTTCATCGCGGTCGGCGCGATCTATGCGGCCGTGATTTTGCCGCTGCTGTGGCGCTGGTTCTACGAAGCCACCGACGACCGGCCGGGGACGCGAGCGGCAGGCCCGAGCCGGGCCGAGCGGCAGGCCGGATTGCCCGGGTGGGCGGCGCGGGAGGGCCTGCGCAAGCGGCAGACCTACCAGATAGCGATCGCGGGCATGCTGGCCGGAACGGTGTGCACCGGCTATTCCGTGCACATCGTCTCGATGCTGACCGACAAGGGCATGGCACGCGACGCGGCCGCTGCCATGCTCAGCGTGCTGGGCCTGCTGGCGGTAATCTCGCGCCTGGTGATCGGCCGCATATTCGACCGCGTGCCGAGCCCCTTGGTAGGGATCATCAGCGTCAGCCTGCCGGTGATCCCCGGCCTTCTGCTGTTGCTGCTGCCGCCCACGCCACTGGTCGGCCTGCTGGCTGCAGCCTCGGTCGGCCTCGCCATCGGCGGCGAGTACGACACCGTGCTCTACATGAGCAGCCGGTTTTTCGGGCTGAAGGCGTTCGGCACCTTGTTCGGAGTCGTGGCAACGATCCTTACGGCGGGCTTCGCCATGGGGCCACTGATCGCCGGGCGCATCTTCGATCTGACCGGCGACTATCAACTCTACTTTATCGGGACCGTCCCGCTGACCCTGATCGCCGTGCTGTTGATCGCGACCTTGGGGCCCTATCCAGATCATGCCCCCGCCGACGGCAGGACGGCCCACCCGGCTTAGCTTGCCGGGTGAGCCGCCACTGTTCGGCAGTAGGCCTATTCGGCCGCCATCCGTTCGGCCGATTGCTGTTCGCCCAGCACCATTTCCCGCAGTTCGCGGTGGAGGTTCCACACCACCTTTTCCGCAAGCGGATTGGGCAGGGCCCCGGGGAAGCCGGCGGATTTCATGCCGCGTTGGACTTCATCGACGTTCTCGTAATCCTGGATGAAGATCCGCGGATAGTTGCCGTCGCGCCAGTCTTCGTAGAACTCATGCGTGACCTTGGGCGCCTTGCCGGGGGCGTAGCGTTCGAGCGGCATGATGTCGAACAGGCACTTGTCGGGGTCATCCCCATCTGGCCGGGCGCGGTAGACGAGCAGGCCGTTTTGGGTGGGCAGAATGGCCATGTTCGGGAACATGTTCCAGTCGATCCCCAGCTTGAAGAAATCCTCGAGCGGCAGGTGCGACAGGTCGACCCCGGCCTCGGTCGCGATCTCCCGCTCCAGGGTCAGCAGCGCCAGGCCCATTTCCTCCGACGAGGCGTCGGCCGCGACCCGTTCCTTCAGGCGTCGGCCGGCTTCCACGATATGGTCGGTGAACATGCACTGGAGATCGGCATTGAGCACCTTCATGTAGAGGGCGATGCGCTCACGCAGATCCGTGACCCCTTCGAACAGGTCGGAATTGTACGGGGGCAGGTACTTGGCGTTGTGGCTGCGCTCGCCGAGATGCCCCACCTGGTACATCGAGAACATCGCGTGCCGACCGAAGGTCTGGCAGATCGAATGGCTGCCGCCGTCGCAATTGTTGACCTGGCGGTGCGTGGTCTGCGCGTGGTAGCCTTCGAGGAAGGCCTCGATCGCCACCTTCCAATTGCAGTCGAGGCGGGTGCTCTTGGACCAGCAGTACCGCATGTCCTGGATGCGGTAGCTCTCCCACATTTCCGGCCATGGGTGCAGCCAGTCGAGCAAGGGCTCGGCCTTGCCATCGATGTTCACGAAGACGAAGCCGCCCCAGGTATCGACCCGGACCGGGCGCAGGCCGACGTCGGCCTGGCCGATGCCGCTCCACTCCTCGCCATCGATCATCACCTTGTTCGAGCCGTCGAGGTTCCACTGCCAGCCGTGGTAGTTGCAGTAGAACCCCTTGGTGGCATGGCCGCAGCCGGCGGTCAGGCGGCGCCCGCGATGGGGGCAGACATTGTGGTGGGCCTGGATTCGTCCGGCCTCGTCGCGGTTGATGATGATCGAGTCATCAGCAATGTTGAAGGTGTAGAACTGGCCTGGCTCGGCAAGGTCTTCCTCGCGGCAGGCCATCAGCCACGAAGCCGGCCACAGCCGTTCCTTTTCGCCCTTCGCGAATTCGGGGCTGATGTAGTCTTCCCTGGGGATGAAGTCCGTGCGGACGCTGAGATCGGGCACTGTGGTGGCGGTCATGATCGGCCTCTCCATTTGGCGGTTGTCTGCCCGCAGGAGTTTCACAAGGCTGATGCGCGATCATTGCGGCAGGTCAAAATTCGAGATCATAATTATACATTCATGTATAACTTGGTTGTCCCCCTGCCGGTCAGCCGCGACCCAGCCCGAGCCGTCGGAGCGAGCGCCACGCGATGGACTTGGCGCGGTTTGTGGCAGGCCAGCGGGCCGGGGCGCGGGGTGCTAGGCCGAAGCGCCGGAGGACCTTGTTGAGGGCACGTGCGTCGGCTTCGGCGAAGGACCATTCCGAGCGCCACGTGATCGAGAGCGACACCGACGATTCGGGCCCATTGCGAACGAAATGGGGCGCCATGACCGGAACGAACAGCGCCTCGCCGGGAGCCAGTGCAAACTCGGTGCCGCCGGGCAGCAGGCCATCCTCCCAGCGCAGTTCGCGTCCGCCGCCGGTGTGATAGGCCTCGTGGACCGCGTCCGGCGCATAGCGCGGGTCGCCGGCGGGGAACTGGGTCATCGTCTTGGTGCCGCGAACCTGGAGGAGAATGTTGTGCTCCGGATCGAAGTGGTAGGGCGTGACGCCGCCTGGCGAGGTGATGAATATGAAACCTTCGAGCCGCAGCATGGCCCCCGTGCGCGGTTCGATGGCCGCGCGCAGTTCGGCCAGCAGGCCGTGGAGCAGCTCGGCATAGGCAGGCACCTGCTCGATGTTCTTGAGCGCGGCCCATGAGCCGGATTCGCCGATGCGGCGAATGGTTTCGCCGATGGGGATGCCGGTGCGGTCGGGCTTGCGGTCTATGCCGATCGGCAGGTCGGCGGAGTTGTATTCGACACTGGCGGCGGGGAGGGCCTCGGCCAGCTCGGCCAGGGCTTCCAGATCGAGCAGCGGGTGGCTGCCAAGGGTGTGGACAAGCTTGTGCGGAACTTCGGGATAGTTCTGCGCGAAGGTGGCGAGGGCGGTAGGCGGGAACACGGTCATGCCTGGCCTCCCGAGCGGGCCATCTCGGCTTTCAGCAGCAGCGAGAATGCGGCGCGTCGCGCGCGGCCGCCGATCGCGACGGAGAACCGGCCGATGGCGCGGCGCTCGCGCCAGAGGTGATCGATCATCGGATGATTGGCGGCCGCGCAGGAATCGCACCAGGCCAGGTCCGGGTCGGCCAGGAGGCCAAGGTTTTCGCGCTGGAGCAGGACTCCGGGTGAATAGCGGGCGAAGTCTTCGGCGAAGGCGGTCTTGAAGGCGAAAGCGCCCGGCGGGGCCAGGAGGGTGGCGAGCATGGCGACCGGCGTTCCGTCGAGGCTGAGGGTCAGCCGTTCGAGGCGGTTCCGGGCAGCGGAGCCTTCGAGCGCCGCGGCGAACAGGGCCGTCGTGGCCGGGTCGGCAGCGAGGGCCGAGCCGGCGCGGCCCTTCCAGCCCGCAGCTTCGAGCGCGAGGAAATCCCCGGTCCATTCGGCAAGGCCAGCCTCGTCGCGGCTGCGGGCGAAGGCCAGCGCGCCCTGGTCGGAGAGGCGAGCGTGCTGCCGGCGCAGTTCCTTGCGCTTCTTGCCGGTCAACGCGGCCTCGAGATAGGCCTCGGGCGAGAGGTCGGAGGCGAGCAGGGCCCGCTCCTCGCGGTGGACGAGGCCGATGGGGCGACGCTGCCCGGCGCAGACCCGCATCAGCGCGATGGCGAGCGGCCCGGTAAGCGGCTGGTCGGTCAGGTGGAGGAACAGAGCTGGGCCTGCCGCGCCGTCGGCATGGGCGAGGAGGGCAGTCCAGAAGGCAGCTTCTGCGCCCCGGGCCACCAGCGGAGCGCCAAGGAATGCGTTACCGTGGCTCCAGTTGCCCAGGTGGGGCAGCGGTCGCCCGTAGTAGCGGCGGAGGCGGGCGAGAGGGAGCAGGCCCAGCCAGCGACCGCCAGCTTCCAGCACCATGACCTCGGCCGCGCCAGCCGGATCCAGCGCGGCGAGAGCGGGAGCCAGAAACCAGCTTTCGAGAAACGGATTAGGCTCGGCCGCGCGGGCGGCGAGATCGTCCCACTGGGCGCGGGCGGCGTCTTCGCCGAGGTCGGCAACGAATAGGCGACGCAGCACGGCACCAGGCGGCGCCGCAAGGGTGCTGCCACTGTCGCGTTCAGAAGGGAGACGGTCCAGCCATGCCATCGGGCACGGCTCTAGCAAGACGCTGCAAAGGATTTGCTAACGGGAGCCGCGCGGACGGCTCAGCGCGGGATTTCGACGTAGTCGAGCCGCTTCATCCGGTCCATCAGCGGGCCGGCGAATTCTTCCGGCACCGCCAGGGTGCCAAGCGCCCAGCCCATGATGTCGACGTCTTCCTCTTCGATCAGGGCCTCAAACCAGGCGATTTCGGCTTCGCCCCATTCACCATGGAACCGGTCGAAGTAGCAGCCGATCATGTAGTCGGCCTCGCGCGTGCCGCGGTGCCAGGCGCGGAACTGGAGGCGTTTGAGGCGGGGCTCGTCCATGGCCGCGCGCCTAGGGCATCGCGCGGTTTCCGGCAAGTCACGCCGGAGGAGGGGCAGGGTGCGTGGCGCTCTGGTCTCCTCCGGCGTCCCCCTGCTTACTTGCCCCGGAGGGCGACGAGGATCTCCGGCCCCTTCCGGCCGGAGAGGTCCTTGGCCAACTCGCCCATCAGGACCTGTTCGAGCTGCTTGTGATAGTGGCGGCGCATTTCGCCCAGGGTGCGCGGGGCGGCGATCAGGATGAGGTGTTCGAACTTGTGCGCGAGCACCTGGTCATTGAGCCAGTTCACCGCGGCAATGGCGTGGGCATCTTCGGCGACGAGTGTGCCGGCGTGGTTGCCCGGGCGCGAATGGTGGCCGGTTCCGGAATGGTTGTGACTGTCGAGCGCAGGGGCGGGCAGTGCTTCCAGTTCAGGCGTGGCCTCATTGCCGGCGTTGCGGAAGACGTGGAAATTGTGCCCGTCGACCAGGGCGACGATGGTTCCGTGGGGCAGCAGCATCGGTGACTCCTTTTCTCTTGCGGATCAGGTGCAGCACCGATCGCCGGCCGCTTCCATGCGCTGGGTCAAATCGGGCGGAAATGGATGTCGGCGGCTGGCGAATTCGCGCCGAGCGGCTATGAACCTCAGCGATGCGTCCCGACCGGCTCAATCCGCTGTTTGCCGAGACCGCCGGCCTCAAGGGCGTGGGCGCGGGGATCATGCGCCCGCTCGACAAGCTGGGGCTGACCCGGGTGCGCGACCTGGCCTATCACCTGCCCGACCGGTTCGTGCAGCGCCGCGCGGTGACCGACCTCGACGAGGCGGGCGTGGGCGAGCAGATCGTGGTGCGGCTGACCCCGCGCGAATACCGCTCGGGCGGATCGGCGCGGGCGCCGTTCCGCGTCCATGCCGAGGATGCGGCGGGCAATATCTGTGCGCTCACCTATTTCGGGCGCAACGGCGGCTGGGCCAGGAAGCAGCTGCCGCTGGGCGAGCCGCGATGGATCGCCGGGCGGCTCGATCAGTTTGGGCAGACCCTGCAGATCGTCCACCCCGAGCATGTGGCCGAGGATGGCGGCGTGGCGCTGGGGACGCTGTGCGAGGCGGTCTACCCGTTGTCGGAAGGGCTGACGCAAGGGCGCATCGCGGCTCTGGTGGCGCAGGCGCTGGGCCACCTTCCGGACTTGCCCGAGTGGATCGAGCCGGGGCTGATGGCCCGGGTCGGCTGGCCCGACTGGAAAAGCGCCCTGCTGGAGGCGCACAAGGGCGAGCACAAGCCCTCGCGTGACCGGTTGGCCTACGACGAGCTGCTGGCCAACAGCCTTGCCCTGATGCTGGTGCGCAATGCCAACCGCGCGCGGGCGGGGCAGCCGCTGCAGGGCGACGGGCGGCTGCGGGAAAAGCTGTCGCTCCCGTTCGGGCTGACGGGGGCGCAGCGGCGTTCGATTGCCGAGATCGAGGGCGACATGGCTCAGGGCGCGCCCATGCTGCGGCTGCTGCAGGGCGATGTCGGCGCGGGCAAGACCGTGGTGGCGCTGGAGGCGATGCTGGTGGCGGTGGAGGCGGGGGCACAGGCCGCTTTGCTGGCGCCCACCGAGATCCTTGCCCGGCAGCATCACGCGACGCTGACCCGGATGGCGTCGGGCACCGGAGTGACGATTGCGCTCCTTACGGGGCGCGACAAGGGGCGCGCGCGTGAATCCATCCTGATGGGCCTGATCGATGGCTCCATCGACATTTGCGTGGGGACCCATGCGATCTTCCAGGAAAGCGTGAGCTACCGGAACCTCGCGCTGGTGGTGATCGACGAGCAGCACCGCTTCGGGGTCGGCCAGCGGCTGATGCTCACGCAAAAAGGAAAGCGCACGCCCCATTGCCTGGCGATGACCGCCACCCCGATCCCGCGCACGCTGACGCTCGCCCAGTATGGCGAGATGGATGTGAGCCGGCTGGACGAGATGCCCCCGGGGCGCCAGCCGATCGATACACGGGTGGTCGCGATCGAGCGCATGGGCGACGTGATTGGCGCGCTGGAGCGGCATCTTGCCGGCGGGCAGCAGGCCTACTGGGTTTGCCCGATGGTGCGCGAGAGCGAGACCGACGATATCGCCGCCGCCGAGGCCCGCTATGCCGAACTGCGCCACCGCCTGGGCGAGGATGCGGTGGTGCTCGTCCACGGCCAGCTCAAGCCCGAGGTCAAGGATGCCGCGATGGAGCGGTTTGCCAGCGGGCAGGCGGCGCTGCTGGTCGCCACGACCGTGATCGAGGTCGGCGTCGACGTGCCCAACGCGACGCTGATGGTGATCGAACAGGCCGAGCGGTTTGGCCTGGCCCAACTGCACCAGCTGCGCGGGCGGGTGGGCCGTGGGGCGAAGAAGTCGACCTGCCTGCTGCTGCGCGGCGATGCGCTGAGCGAGGTCGCGCGTGAACGGCTGGCGCTGATGCGCGAAACGCAGGACGGGTTCCGGCTGGCGGAGGAAGACCTGCGGCTGCGCGGCGGGGGCGAGCTGCTCGGCACGCGCCAATCGGGCGACACGCCGTTCCGCGTGGCTTCGCTGGAACAGATCGCCGAACTGCTGCCGCTCGCCCACGACGATGCGCGCCTCCTGATCGAGCGCGATGGGGGGCTTACCGGTGAGCGAGGGGAAGCGGCCAGGCTGCTCCTCTACCTGTTCGAACGGGACTATGGGGTGCAGCTGCTGCGGGGCGGGTAAGCCTCTATCAAGAGCGTGATCATGCGCGCAGCAGCCTGTGCGCCGCGCCGCTTCGGCGCGACAAGGCGTCAGGTTGATGGTGGGAGCCAGGACCATGGGCGCGCTCGACAAATGCTACAATATTGCCGACCTTGCGGCGCTGGCCAAGCGGCGCATGCCGCGCGGGCTGCATGAATTCATCGATCGCGGGGCGGAGGATGAGGTCACCACTCGGGAAAACCGCGAGGCAATCAAGCGGGTGCTGATCCGTCAGCGCGTCGGCATCGACGTGGCGGCGACCGATTGCACAGCGACCGTGCTGGGCCGAGGGCAGGCCATGCCCATCACCATCGGCGTGACGGGCATGATCGGCATGGTTTCGCACCGGGGCGAGCAGAAGCTGGGCGCGGCGGCCGCCGCTGCGGGAATTCCCTATACGATCGGCAGCCACAACTTCGCCTCGCTGGCGGAAATGCGGGAAATCTGCGGCGACCTCCTGTGGCGCCAGCTCTATCCCCCGCGCACGCCGGACCTGCTCCAGCATCAGCTGCGGATCACCCGCGAGGCCGGCATCCGGGTTCTGGTAATGACGATGGATTCGCCGGTGGCGGGCAACCGCGAATACATGCTGCGCAATGGCTTCATGCCGGGCATGTTCAACCTGCGCGCGGCGCTTGACGCATTGACCTCGCCGCGCTGGCTGCTTGGCACCCTGCTGCGTTACCAGCTATCGGGGGGGCTGCCACAGCTGTCCGACATGCCCGAGGGCCACCGAATCTTCTTCGGCAAGGGCAATACCGGCCTCTGTTCGCCGGCCGCCGATTTCACTTGGGACACGGTGCGCCAGATCCGGCGCGAGTGGGGTGGGATGCTGGTGCTAAAGGGACTGTCGGCGGTGGAGGATGCGATCACAGCGGCCGAGATCGGGGTGGACGGGATCATCGTCTCCAATCACGGTGGACGCAGCCTTGATGGCTGCGTTCCCTCGATGGGGGCGCTGCCGGGAATCGTCGACGCGGTGGGCTCTCGCGCGCAAGTGATGGTCGACGGAAGCTTTGTCCGCGGGGTCGACGTGCTCAAGGCGATCGCGCTCGGGGCGAAGTGCGTGATGGTTGGCCGGGCCACGGCATTCGGTCTCGCCGCTGGGGGCGAGGCCGGGGTGGCCCGGGCCCTCGCCATTTTGAGGGACGAGCTGCACCGCGGAATGGCCCTGATCGGCGTTCGCCGGCTGGATGAGCTGAACCGGGCCAACCTGCAGTTCTGATCAGGCGGCAGGCCGGCCCGGACGCACTCAGACCTGGACGACGCGGACCTGCGCCGGCGGCAGGCCGCCGTTCTTGGCCATGGCCATCAGCTCTTCCTTGCGCGCCAGCATCCGGTCCTTGAGCTCGATCAGGTCGACCCCAGCCTCGCGGGCCTGGGCGAACATGCCTTCCTGGCGGCGCTCTTCCTCGCGGACGTGGTGCTTGATCTCTTCTGACAGCACGTGGACCTTCGCATCGAAGAACTCGTCCTCGCTTGAGCCGCCGGCAATGTCGTTGACCAGAACCTTGGCACCGTCGTGCTCGACATAGGCCTCGGTCCAGGTGTCTTCCTCGATCTTGCCCTTGAGCGCGGGGTAGAACACCTCTTCCTCGATGATCGTGTGGATCTTCAGCTCATTGCAGATTTCCTCTGCCAGTTTCTGTTTGGACCCGGCGCGGGCGTTCTCGAACTTCTCGAACAAGTCCTCGACCTTGCGGTGGTCGGCCTTCAACAGGGCAATAGCGTCGGTGTAGGTCTGGCGGGCCATGAAATGCTCCTTGCGGGTCGCGGGCGTGGGACTGGCGCAATTTCGCGCCTCACCCACCAACAAGGCGCGAGAGGGCGCGCCGGTTCCGGTTTTCAGCCGCGAATAGGCTGAGCGGAGATCGCCTGCGTTTCCCCGCCTTCGGGACGATCGCCTCTGCGCGCCCTTCAAGGGGTTAGGTGCGGATGGCAGGAAGCGGGGCCGACCGACGCCAGCTATCGGAAGCCATCGATCAGCGAGTGGTCAAGGCCTGCCTGCCGCGGCGCGCCGCAGCCCAAAGTCAGTGGCGTGCAACCGCCGACCCGCCGCGGCGCAGACGCAGCTGGGTGGCATCGGCCAATTGCTGCATCCCATCGGCAAGGCTGCTCAGCCAGGCCCGGCCGTGCGACAGGTGCACGATCTCGTAAGTGCCCGCGCCCATGATGCTTACCTCATCACCCGGGGCGAGCAGGCGCCAAGCAACCAGGCCCTCGTCACGGGCCGGTGCGGGGGAAATCTGCGGGCGGGGGGAGGAGGTGAGCATGGGTGCAGATGGAAGCTGCCGGCCATGGTTCGGTTCCCGCCCGAACATGAATTTTTCGTTAATTTTCAGTTGGGAAGTGGGCTATCCACCAGCCGCAGCCGGTCGAGCGGGACCAGGCCCTCCTGCCCGTTGGCCAGCGGCCGCACCCAGGCGAGATCGCCATGAATGTGGACGATCTGGAACACTGGGCCGAGATTTCGGCCGATCATCACGTGATCGCCCGCAGACTTGGTCGCGTTGCAGCCGGTCTGGAGCGGTACCTCGGGGCAGAGTAGTTCGGAGAGCGTTTTCATGATCACACGTGTAGCAGGTGGCAACGCCGCAGCGTTAGACGGTTTCCTTGCAAAGTGTAATCGGCGTTCTCTGGTTTCAACAGGTTAGATGCCCTCGGTTAGTCGCATTTGCCAATCGCGGGACAGGGGTTCTGGATCTAGGCCATGGCCCTGGCGAAGCTGAAGGA
>Ga0207701_10008593_pt1 | contig 10087 bp, 10 predicted proteins | sample KBSSwiSSwithPhiX_FD_184294 | JGI IMG/M metagenome (GOLD analysis project Ga0207701, IMG submission 184294) | Switchgrass rhizosphere bulk soil microbial communities from Kellogg Biological Station, Michigan, USA, with PhiX - S5 (SPAdes) (version 2) | ecosystem: Environmental > Terrestrial >...
CTTTCCGCCACGCGCAGGATCAGCTCGAGGCATGCGCGCGGCTTGTCGCGCAGCGCATCGTCGCGCGTGCATTGCGCCATGGCCGAGGCGTTGGCGCGCGGCAGCCAGTCGAAGAACACCGCCTGCTTGTCGCTCGCGAGCAGGCAGATGAACGAGAGCTCGGCGCTCGGCGCGTTGTCGAGCACCACCGCGCCGTTGCCGCGCAGGATGGAGGACACGAATTGATTGCCGAGCTTGCGCGTGTAACGCTCGATCATCAGGTTCTGGTCGCGCTCGAACACGATGTCCTTCGGCGTTGCGCCGTCGCGTGCGGCTTCGCGCTTGGCGTAGGCGATGCAGGTGTCGACCGCCGGCCCGCTGTACTGCGCGAGCGCAGTGCTGCAGAAGAACAAGAGTACGGCTGCAAGTCTCATCGGTACTGTCCCGTGGATTGGGCGCGAGCGCGAATCAGGCCGAACAGGCTTTCGGTGAACGGCGCGCGCACGCCGGCTTTGCGCGCGATCTCGAGCGTGCCCGCGAGCAGCCCGTCGATCTCGAGGCGCTTGCCGGCCTCCAGGTCCTGCAGCATCGAGGTCTTGAACGGTCCGAGCGCGCGCGCCATGTCGATGCGCTGCTCGGGGTCGATGCTGGCGTCGACGCCGACCGCGCGGCCGATGGCTAGCACCTCGCGCATGATCTCGACCATGTAGGCCTTGACCTCTTCGTTCTGGATCAGCCGGTCGGCGGTGCTCACGGTGAGCGCCGACACCGGGTTGAAGCTCACGTTGCCGAGCAGCTTCACCCAGAACTCCTTCTCGATCGTGCGGCTGACCAGGACCTCGAAGCCCGCGCTGCCGAGCGCCTCGGCGATCCGCTTGGTGCGCGCCGTATTCTCGCCGCCGGGCTCGCCGAGGATCAGCCTGGCGCCCATGTTGTGGCTGACGATGCCCGGCTCCGGCGTGGAGGCGGCGAGATGGATCACGCAGCCGACCACGCGCTCGGTGGCAATGGCTTGCGCGAGCCTGCCGCCGGGGTCGAGCGACTCCAGGCGCTTGTCGGGCCGTTTCAGGCCGTGGAAAAACCACCACGGCACGCCGTTCATCGCGGTCACCACCGAAGTGTCTCTGCCCAGCAAGGGGCTGATGGAAGACGCCACGTCCGTAAGGTTTTGCGCCTTCACCGTGACCAACACGTAGTCCTGCGCGCCGAACGCCGCTGGATTCGCGTTGGCCTTGATCCTGAAGGATTCGGTCTGACCTTGGCTGCGGATGCGCAAGCCGTCGCGCTGGATGGCATCGAGCTGCGCGCCGCGCGCCACCAGCGAAACCTCGTGCCCGGCGCGCGCGAGCCACGCCGCCATCAGTCCACCGATGGCGCCGGCGCCGTAGACGCAGATTTTCATGGTGTTATTCTAGTTAAAGCCGGAGGTTTCCCATGTTCGCGTTCATGAAAAAGATGAAGACGTTGCTGCCGAAGCAAAGCACGCTGCCCGGGCGAGGCGAAGCGATGCGCGTCCCCGCGCAGCATTTCGTCAATGGTCATCCATTGAAGCCGCCGTTCCCCGAAGGCATGCAGCTCGCGCAATTCGGTCTCGGCTGCTTCTGGGGCGCGGAGCGCGTGTTCTGGGAAACGCCGGGCGTGTACTCGACCGCGGTCGGCTACGCCGGCGGCGAGACCAAGAATCCGACCTACGAAGAGGTGTGCAGCGGCTTCACCAATCACACCGAGGCGGTGCTGGTGGTGTTCGATCCGAAGGTCGTCACTTACGAAGAGCTGCTGAAAGTGTTCTGGGAAGCGCACGACCCGACGCAGGGCATGCGCCAGGGCAACGACGCCGGCACGCAATACCGGTCGGCGATCTATACCTACGGCGACGAGCAGGCCAAGGCCGTCGCGCGCTCGAAAGAGATATACGAGAAGGCGCTGAAGGCGAAAGGGTTCGGCGCCATCACGACCGAGATCCGGCCCGCGCCCGAGTTCTACTACGCCGAGGATTATCACCAGCAGTACCTGGCGAAGAATCCGAACGGCTACTGCGGGCTGGGCGGCACTGGCGTTTCATGCCCGGCGGGGATCGCCGCCGCGCACTGAAGGTACTTCTGAAAAGGTACTTCTGACGTTCGCTGACGCTCGCGCCCGGCTGCTGCGAGTCGAATCGCGGTAAATTGTCCGCCGGTAATCGAATGATTTCACGGCGGCAGTTTCTGGCACTCAGCGCGCTGGGCGCGCTTGCGCCAGGCGCGGTTGCGCAAGTGGGCCGCGCGGCGAAGATCGGCATCCTCGGACCGAGCCCGCTCGAAACCTCTCTGTACGCCATCAACGTAGTGCGCGCATTTACCGAGCTCGGCTATGCCGAGGGTGCCCGCGCGACCTTTTTCTATCGTTACGCCGACGGCGGCTTCGACCTGTACCGCAAGCAGGCGCAGGACCTCGCCGGACGCGATTGCGATCTGCTGATCGCGATCCGCGCGGAGCCGCCGGCGCGGGCGCTGCAGTACTCGCGACCTGGCGGGCCGATCCTGTTTCTCGCGGTGGACTACGACCCTCTCGAAAGCGGGGTGGTCAGCAATCTGCGGCGGCCCGACCGCAACACCACCGGCGTGTACGTGCCGCAGAACGTGCTCGTCGCCCGGCGCATCGAGATCATGCGCGAGCTGCTGCCGCAGGCCGACCGCCTGATGGTCTTCGCCGACCGCTACTCCGCCGACCAGGTCGAGGCAGCGCGCAAGGCCGCGGCCGCGGCGAACTTTCAGCTGATGCTGGTGCAGTTTACGTCGCAGCCCTACGACTACAGCACCTACCTGCAGGCTTCGCGCGGCACCGGCACCGACGCAGTCATGACCCTGGCGTCGCCGGTTTTCGCGCGAGACCGGGAGCAGATCCGGGAATGGCTCACGCGTTTGCGCCTGCCCAGCATCGGCTCCAACCCGCAGCAGGCGGAGACCGGCTACCTCATCTCGCTGGGCAGCAACGTGCCGAAAGTCGCCCGGCGCGTGGCCGAGATGGGCGTGCGCGTGCTGCTCGGCGCCAAGACGGCGGCGATTCCGGTGGAGCTCGCCGACGAGTTCGAGCTGGTGCTCAACATGGCCACCGCGCGCTCGCTCGGCTTGAAGATCCCCGATTCGGTGCGCGCGCGGGCGGCGCGCGTGATCGAATGAGAGTCGACAAATGGCTCTGGGCGGCGCGCTTCTACAAGACGCGCAGCCTGGCACAGCAGGCGATCGCCGCCGGGCGCGTCAAGCTCAACGACGCGCGCATCAAGCCCGCTCACGAGCTGAAGGCGGGCGACGCGCTCGCGATCCGCGTCGGCGACTTCGAGTGGCAAATCACGGTCAAGGCGCTTTCCGACAAACGCGGCCCGGCTGACGTGGCCCGTCAGCTTTACCAGGAAAGCGAAGCCAGCCGCGCCGAGCGCGAGCGCCGCCAGGACCTGCGGCGCTGGGGCGCGGAACCCGCGAATGCGCTCAAGGGCCGGCCGACCAAGCGCGACCGCCGGCGCATCGAAGGCTTCACCAGCCCGTCAGAGGAATCCTAGCGACCACGCTGAACTGCTCGCCGCCCTCCGGCCGAATCACGGCCATTTCGCCCTCGGCGAGATACGGCGGGCCGGCAACCGCGCGGAACGGATTGCCGTGGCTGGAGAGCACGGTATTGGTGCCCGCCGCAGGCTTCGTCCCCAGCAGGATTCTCAACGGCTGATAGCGCTTCGGGTCGTCGGCACTGAGCGGACCGCCACGCACCTCGCTGGTGGCGCGCGCCTTGCCGAAAGCAAGGCGCGCGGTCTCCATGGTGCGGCAGAACGGGCTGGCGAGCACTTCGCCGATCGGAATCTTCAGGCGCTTCACGTGTTCGCCGAGAGCCCGGGCCTCCGCGCGCCCCTTGTCGGTGAGGTTGCGCTGGGTGGCGCAATCCTCGAAGCTGGTCATGCGCGAGTCGTCCTGGCTGAAGTCGGTGGAGGTATGGCGCAGGAACAGCACATAGCCGCCCTGGCGCAGCGCCGCCAACAGCTTCGCGTCAGGTTCCGCGACAGCCGCGCTTGCGAAGAGCAGGGCCAGCAGTAGAAGCACGAGGCGCATTCGGGGTAGCCTAGCAAGCAAATGAAGAAGATTGTTGGAGGAGGGTTGGTGCTCGTCGCCGGCGCGGCGTTGGCGCAGGAGGACGCCGTCGTGGTCACCGCCACGCGCGTGCCGCAACCGAGCCTGGAAATCCCGGCCTCGGTCGACCGCCTGTATGCCGATGAGATCCGCGAGGGCCGCCCGCAGGTCAACCTGTCGGAGAGCCTCGGCCGGGTGCCCGGCATCGTGGTGCAGAACCGCCAGAACTACGCGCAGGACCTGCAGATCTCCTCGCGCGGTTTCGGTGCGCGCGCGACCTTCGGCGTGCGCGGCATCCGGCTGATCGCCGACGGCATCCCCGCCACCATGCCCGACGGGCAGGGACAGGCGGCGACCTTCGCGCTTGGCTCGGCCGAAAGCATCGAGGTGCTGCGCGGGCCGTTCTCCAGCCTGTACGGCAACGCGTCGGGCGGCGTGATCCGCGTCGAGACGCAGGACGGCCCGCCGGCCCCCACCGCTTGGCTCGACCTGTCGGCGGGGAGCTTCGACACCTGGCGCGCGGCGGCGAAGTTCGGCGGCCAGTGGGGCGCGGTGAACGGGATCGGCGACATCTCGCGCTTCGACACCGAGGGCTACCGGGAGCACAGCGCGGCGACCCGCGACCACCTGAACGCGAAGCTCAGGCTCGAGCTCGGCAGCCGTCAGTCGTTCACGCTGGTGGCGAACAGCCTGCGGCAGATGGACACGCAGGACCCCCTGGGGCTGACGCGCGCGCAGGTCGACGAAGACCCGCGCCAGGCGATCGCCAACGCGTTCATCTTCAATACGCGCAAGACCATCATCCACGAGCAGGCCGGCGGCACTTACGACGCGCGCTTCGGCGACACGCAAGTGCAGGCGACGGCCTACGGCGGGCAGCGCTACGTGGAACAGTTCCTGGCGATCCCGCTCGCGACGCAGGCCGCGGCCACGCACTCCGGCGGCGTGGTGAACCTCGACCGCAACTTCGGCGGCGGCGCGCTGCGCCTGTTCCACCGGCTCACGCCCGGCCTGCGCGTTTCGGGCGGCATCGAATACGACGTCATGGCCGAGCGGCGCCGCGGCTTCATCAATAACAACGGCAATCCCGGCGCGCTCAAGCGCGACGAGGACGACACCGTATCGAGCACCGATCTCTTCGCGCAGCTCGAGTGGAAGTTCCTCGAGCGCTGGTCGGCGCACGCGGGCGTGCGCTCGAGCGACGTGCGCTTCCGCATCGAGGACCATTTCATCGCCCCGGGAAATCCCGACGACAGCGGCGAAAAGAGCTACAAGGACACCACGCCGGTGGCGGGAATCGTGTTCCGCTTCACGCCCACCACCAGCTTCTACGGCAACTTCGGCCGCGGCTTCGAGACCCCGACGTTCGCCGAGCTCGCCAACCAGAACCCGCCGGCCACCGGCCTCAACTTCGGGCTGGAGGCGAGCCGCAGCCGGCACGTCGAGGCGGGCGTAAAGACCATCGCACCGGGCCGCTATCGGGTGAATGCGGCGCTGTTCAATATCGTCACCGAGGACGAGATCGTGATCGACCAGTCCTCGGGCGGCCGCTCCAGCTTCAAGAATGTCGGCCACACCGACCGCAACGGCCTGGAGCTTGCCGCCGAGACCCTTGGCGCTGGTCCGTGGAAGGCGCGCTTCGCCTATACCTACCTCAAGGCGGTGTTCCGCGAGAGCTTCGTTACGGTGTTCAACACCCCCGCGGTGCCGGTGACCGTCCCCGCCGGCAGCCAGCTGCCGGGCGTGCCGCGCAGCCAGATCTATGCAGATGTGAGCTACCACCGGCCCTGGTTCTACACACAGCTCGAGGGCCTGTACCGCGCGCGCGTGCCGGTCAATGACCAGAACTCCGAGTTTGCCGACTCCTATGTCACCCTGAACGTGGTGGGCGGGCTGGTGCAGCAGAGCCGGGGGTGGCGAATCTCCGAGTTCGTACGAATCGATAATCTCGCGGACAGGAACTACGTCGGCTCGGTGGTGGTCAACGACGCCAACCTGCGCTATTACGAGCCTTCACCGCGCCGCAGCATGACCGGTGGCATCCAGGCAAGCCTTCAGTTCTAATAGGCACTTCCCAGAGGAGAGACCCTATGAATAAGCTGATCGCATTCGCTGTGACCGCGGCGTTCGCGGCGCCCGCGATGTCCCAAGCGCCGGCCTGGCACCAGGGCAAGCCGCCGGCGCAAGCGGAATCCAAGCTCGCACCGCACGCCGGCAAGATGACCGAGACGCCGGCGGGCGAGATCCACGTCGACAAGCTCAAGCTGCCCGCCGGCTTCAAGGCCGAGCTCTGGGCGAGCGGCATGCCCGGCGGCCGCGCCATGGCGATTTCCGAGGACGGCAAGAAGGTTTACCTCGGCACCCGCGTCATCGGCCGCGTCTACGAAGTCAGCGACGACGGTTCCAAGCGCAGCGTGCGCGTGGTGGTCGACAAGCTCACGCAGCCCGCGGGCGTCGCGCTGAAGGACGGCAATCTTTACGTGTTCGCGATCGACAAGGTGTTGCGCTTCGACGGCATCACCAAGAGCGGTGACGTGAAGCCGGTCGACATGACCGCCAAGTTCGACCTGCCGAAGGAGCAGCACCACAACTGGAAGTACGTGGCCTTCGGCCCGGACAACAAGCTCTACGTGCCGTTCGGCGCGCCCTGCAATATCTGCGAGCCGCCGAGCAAGGAATACGCTCAGATCCGGCGCTACAACGCCGACGGCTCGGGCAAGGAAGTCATCGCCACCGGCGTGCGCAATTCGGTGGGCTTCGACTGGCATCCGAAGACCAAGGAGCTGTATTTCACCGACCATGGCCGCGACTGGGCCGGCGACAAGGGCTTCGAGGACGAGTTGAACAAGGTCAGCAAGCCGGGCGGCTTCTACGGCTTCCCCTACTGCCACAACAACGGTACGCCCGATCCGGACGTGAAGAAGGCGAAGGCCTGCGAGGGCGTAACCAAGCCGGTGCTGCTGATGGGCCCTCACGCCGCGGTGATGGGCATCAAGTTCTACACCGGCAAGATGTTCCCGGCCGAGTACCAGAACACGGCCTTCGTGGTGCGCAAGGGCTCCTGGAACCGCGAGAAGCCGTTCGGCTTCGACGTGGTCAACGTGCGCGTCGGCGAGGATGGCAAGGCCAGCAGCCGGCCGTTCATGAGCGGCTTCCAGGAAGGCGGCGACAGCTACAAGTTCTGGGGCCGCCCCGCCTACGTCGCGCAGATGCCCGACGGCGCGCTGCTGGTGTCGGACGAGCAGACCGGCGCCATCTACCGCATCAGCTACCAGAGCCCGAAAGGCGCGGCAAAGAAGAAGTAAATGCCGGGATTGCTCCGCAAGGGGCGGTGGGCATGCGTGCTCACCGCCTTTTTTTCTGTCGTGGTCTTTTCGCAGGAAAAGATTCAACTCTGCGCGGCGTGTCATGGGCCCGAGGGCAATTCGCCCGACCCGAAGATCCCTTCGATCGCCGGCCAGCCGAAGCTGTTCATCGAGACCCAGCTGGTCCTGTTCCGGGAAGAGCTGCGCAAGTCCGAGCAGATGCTGCCGATCGTGCGGGGCATGAAGGACCCGGAGATCATCAAGCTCGCCGAGCATTTCTCGAAACTGCCGTCCAAGGGGATGGAAAGCGGCAAGCCGGATGCGGCGCTGCTGAAGACCGGGGCGGAAAAAGCCAAGGCGCTGCGCTGCGGCATCTGCCATACGGCGGATTTCGGCGGCCAGAACCAGGTGCCGCGCCTCGCGGGCCAGCGCGAAACCTATCTCGAGGCCGAAATGCGTGCCTACCGCGACGGCAAGCGAAGCGGCGGCGACACCATCATGGCGGCCGCTCTGTATGGCGTTAGCGACGCCGACATCCGGGCGCTCGCGCACTTCCTTTCGAGGCGTGGCGGCCCGTAACTTGCACGTTTAGAACCCATGAAACTGAACGGGTTTCTGCCCGGCGAGTCCTAGAGGCATGAACCCGATTTTCATTGGCGGCACGGCCATTGGCCTCGCCCTCATGTATTTCCTGGACCCGAACGCCGGCCGCCGTCGCCGCGCGCGGACGCGCGACCAGGTCGTGCACGCCGCACGCGTGGTCAACGAGGGCGCCCGGGTGACGGCGCGCGACACGGTGCAGCGCGCCCAAGGCGCCTGGGCCGAAGCGAAGCGCATGTTCTCGCACGAGGAGGTCACCGACGATGCGTTGATCGGACGGGTGCGCGCCGAGCTCGGCCGGATGGTGTCGCATCCGCACGCCATCGAGGTCGCCTCGACCGGCGGCCACGTCACGCTGATCGGGCCGATCCTGTCGCACGAGGTCCGGCCGCTGCTGCGCGCGGTGCGCCGGGTCGGCGGCGTGCGGGCGGTGAGCGACCAGCTCACGGTCTACAGCGAGCCGGGCAACGTGTCGTCGCTCCAGGGCGGCGAGCCGCGCACCGGCCCCCGCTTCGAGCTGTTGCAGGAGAACTGGTCGCCTGCGGCGCGCATGATCGCCGGCGGTGCCGGCGCGGCGCTGATGCTCGCCGCTACCCAGACGCGGGGCGGCATGCGTGCGCTGCTCGGGGTTGCGGGCGGCGCACTGCTCGCACGCGCGGCGGCCAACCGCGGCCTGCGCAGCCTGGTCGGTCTGGGCGAGGGCGGCATCACGGTGCAGAAGACCATCTATGTCGCCGCGCCGGTCGAGCGCGTGTACCGCTTCTGGACCGACTACCAGAACTTCCCGCGTTTCATGCATAACGTACGCGAGGTGCTGCAGGTGGCCGAGAACCGCTCGCACTGGGTGGTGGCCGGGCCGGCCGGCGTGCCGGTGCAATGGACCGCGGAGATCACGCGCGTGGTGCCCGGGCAACTCATTAAATGGCGCTCGGTGCGCGACTCCGACGTGCGGCACGAGGGTGACGTGACTTTCGTCGGCACCAGCGACGGCGGCACGCGCATCCAGGTGCGGCTGTCCTACATCCCCTGCGCGGGCGTATTCGGCCACGCCGTGGCGACGATCTTCGGCGCCGACCCCAAGAGCGAGATGGACGCGGACCTCATGCGCATGAAGAGCATGATCGAAACCGGCCATCCGCCGCACGACGCGGCGCAACCGCCGCGCCCGCGCGAGAGCTAAGGTCCGCCGGACTCGGCCAGCAGGTCGACCAGTACGCTGAGCGTGCGCAGCGGCATGGTGCCGCGGCCCTCGAGCCAGCCCTCCAGAACCGTCGCCGGAACCTCGAGGCGAGCGGCGAGCGCCTTCTGCCCGATCAGGACGACCGCCTGCCGCAGAAGGACTTGAACGGTGCTGCTGGTGCTGGTGACCCCGGCCATGACGCGAGCGACGCTAACAAGCCGTCGCCCGCGCCGAATCCACCAAATGGATGATATTTACGCGGCGGCTTTGGCGCTCGCCGGCCCGGCGCTCATCAGCTCGCGCAGCACGAAGGGCAGGATGCCGCCGTGGCGGTAGTAGTCGACCTCGATCGCGGTGTCGATGCGGCATTTCACCGTGATCTCGGCCTTGGTGCCGTCGGCGCGCGTGATCTGCACCTTGAGCTCCTGCTGCGGCTGGATGCCGGCGAGACCGAGGATGTCGATGGTCTCGTCGCCCTTGATGCCGAGCGACTGCGCCGAATCCGCGCCCACAAACTGCAGCGGCAGCACGCCCATGCCCACCAGGTTGGCGCGGTGGATGCGCTCGAAGCTGCGCGCGATCACCGCCTTCACCCCGAGCAGCTGGGTGCCTTTGGCCGCCCAGTCGCGCGATGAGCCGGTGCCGTACTCTTCGCCGCCGAACACCACGGTCGGCGTGCCGTCCTCGATGTACTTCATCGCGGCTTCGTAGATCGGTTGTTTGTCGTTCTTGTACAAGGTCAGCCCGCCTTCGGTACCCGGCAGCATCAGGTTCTTGATGCGCACGTTGGCGAACGTGCCGCGCATCATCACCTCGTGGTTGCCGCGACGTGCGCCGTAGCTGTTGAAGTCGGCCACCGCGACGTCGTTCTCCTGCAGGAAGAAGCCGGCGGGCGAGGTCGGCTTGATCGAGCCGGCGGGCGAGATGTG
>Ga0207701_10008594_pt1 | contig 10086 bp, 8 predicted proteins | sample KBSSwiSSwithPhiX_FD_184294 | JGI IMG/M metagenome (GOLD analysis project Ga0207701, IMG submission 184294) | Switchgrass rhizosphere bulk soil microbial communities from Kellogg Biological Station, Michigan, USA, with PhiX - S5 (SPAdes) (version 2) | ecosystem: Environmental > Terrestrial > Soil...
CAAATATGATCCTCGAACTTTTGTTGAATTCATTAACACCGGTCGCCGGATGATGCCGGCATTCAGCCATCTGAGCCAGGAAGACAAAGATGCAATTGCGGCATATGTGCTAAACCTTCAAAGCGAGCAAGAAAAAAAATACACCGGCAAATTATCGGCTATTGATTCTTTTCGTCGCATCCCTTACCAGATATCCGGCTACAATAAATTTCTAAGCAAGTCAGGATTACCGGCGCTTGCACCACCATGGGGTACATTAAGTGCTGTTGATCTCAATACGGGTGCCTATGTCTGGAAAACAGTTCTCGGTGAGGATCCTGCCTTCAAAGCAAAAGGCGTGAAAGAAACGGGCACCGAAAATTATGGCGGTCCCGTAGTTACAAAAGGTGGAGTGTTATTTATTGCTGCGACCAAGGATGGCAAGTTCCGTGCATTTAATAAGCGAACCGGAAAACTGCTATGGGAGACTGACCTACCCGCGTCAGGTTTTGCCACACCCGCTGCTTATGAAACAAATGGCAGACAGTATATCGTCATCGCCTGCGGCGGTGGCAAGCTAGGAACAAAGAGCGGTGATAGTTATGTAGCATTTGCGTTGCCGGGCGCAAATTAAAAATGAATACGTTTCCCATCGACTTGTCATTCCGTGCGAGCAATCTATTGTGTGTAACCAGCTGCATTACTACTATCATCGCCTGTTGCGTCGCACTCTTATGCGCCTGCCCCGCTGCGCAACAATGCAGGGTTCCCGTGAACGATAAAATTTAAAGGTTAATGACTGTAGGTTTCATCAATCGAGTGAGTCACCCCGTTCTCGACAAAAGTTGAACTGAACTTTAATGTAGTTTCTGTAAGCTCGATTAAGTGAATTCGTCAAAGCCATCAAATACCAGCCTCGTCTCATTGTCGGCAAATGCCCGGGTAAAGGGCATGCTTGTGGACCCGATTGGTCACATGTTGTTGGACCTTCATCCGTGTCCCTGTGCCATTGGATTTGTACGTGTCGAAATTATCGGGTTCACAAATCTTCAGAACACTCAGAACATCGTTAGTATAAGTTCCGTCGCCGTACCAGTCATAAGCAGGAGTGCTTGTTTGATTTAATACTGGCAAGGTACATTCACGCAACTCCAGGTTCTCTATAACAACACTTATAGGAGGAGGTAAAGGAGACAGACCGAATACTCTTCAAATACGCAGCAAAGCCACGTCGCCATTTGCATCTGATGATTTTTTGTATTTTCACTAAAACCTTCCGATGAAATTGTCACTTCAATTGATTCTTTTCTTATTCCCAATACTAGTAATCTCATGCAAAAAAGACCCGCCCGCAACACCACCCTCTGCAGGTGGGACTATTCTTGATAAAGAGGTATGGTTTGATTCTACATCAGGCTCTGAATCGACGCTCCATTATTCTTATAATTCTGTTGGTGATCTCATTTCTATTACATCGGCGAGTCCAAATGGAGGGGATACACTTTTTTACGATGCGCCCGGAAAACTGTCAAAATATAAAGCCGGGAATGCCTGGGAGGCAGTCATGATCTACGATACGACCGGACGCATAGTGAGAAAGAAAAGTTTATTTTTATCGCCCCAGCCAGGCTCGGCGGAAACAGTATTTAACTATGATGACCGGGGAAGAGTTATTGCGGACAGCAGCTATGATGATTCAGGAAACCTCGGTGCCTACAACATCTTTTCGTACGACAATAATAATAACCTCACGTCTTACCAAAGATATTGGATCGCGAATGGGGCAGTTTATACGGGTGGACTCGTCAGTGTAACCTATGATGGTCATCTAAATCCTCATGCAAAATTTGGCAAATGGGTCTATTATGGGGACGGCGATTTCAAATTTCTATTTATAGAAAATTCCATCTCAGAAAGAAATGGATCTGTCGAAGAAAAAGTTCCTCCCGATCTTGTGTATAAATATTATAGTGACGGACAATTGTGGCAGGCATCAAGCGTGATGTACAATTCCTCTATCACTTACTATTACAAATAGTCTCGTATTCATCAGATTCGCTCCCTCTTTCTTCCTGGTCGAGTCTACGCAGGACCGTTATCACCAAACAACGAATTTAAATTTTAATGGCCGTAGGTTTCTTGCTGATTAAGACAGTCCTCTTCCACGATGGCTTGGCTGAAGGGTTATCTTACCAGGACGCTGTACAATTCGGATGGTTGCTCTTAAATGCGTCCTGCTGTGCTTGAGTTATTGTTCCCTGTTGTTGTGTGGTCATCATAAGAGATACTAACTTAGGAAACGGTCCATTTATCAGTGTGCTGATGTCGGTTATATTGTTGGATTGCAACCAAAGAACTTCCAGGCTGTCCAGACCTTGCAGAGGACTTAAATCAGAAATTAAATTATGGTCCAGATCAAGGGTTATGGCCGGCTTTATGTTTTTCAATGAGGAAATGTCTGATATCTGGTTATAGGACAATTTAAGATATTGCAACTGTGTCATCGTTTGCAAGGCTGAAATATCTGTGATTAGATTTTGGCCCAGCTCCAGGCTGACAAGGTTTGAAAGTGATGTAAACTGGCTTACATCAGAAATTTGATTCCTATCCAGGTGAAGATAGAGCAACCCAGGAAGGTTCTTTACAACAGAAAAATCTGAAATAGTAGTACCCCTGATCCAAAGATTATACAATTGCGTGAAATTTTGCACTATAGCAAGATTGCTGCTGGTTAGTAACCTGCTGTCAACTTCAAAAGAGGTCAACTGAGTTAAATTTTGCAAGGGGGTTAAATCGCTAATTGCGTCACTTATCAATTGTAACCAGGTCATTTGTGTAAGATTCCTGAGTGGTGAAAGATCTGATAAACCATTGCTCGTGATACCAAAATATTGTAGGTGCACAAGATTTTGCAATGGCAAAATATCGGACACGTTACGGCATCTCAAATTGAGACTTTGAAGCTGCGTAAGATTTTGCAATGGCGATATGTCTGACACTAATGCATTCTCTGCATTAATAGACAGATCCTGAAGACTCAACAAGTTCTTTACAGGTCCCAGGTCGCTGAGATTGACCGTTCCTGAAAAACTCAGCACCTTCAAATTTGTACAAAATTGCAGTCCTGAAAGGTCACCGATCAGGCCGGATAATGGGGCAACAGAGTCTATATTTTTCACGTCGCCATAAAAAATGGCTCCAGACGGCTTATTGATCTTTGTTCTGATAAAAGAATTTAATACCGGATCGGGAAATACGATCTCAAAATTATCAGCAATACCGGCAGTGTCACAGATCTGTGCGTTGTAAGTACTGCTTGCAAGGGTTATATTAACTGCAGGTGCGTACCTGTATTCATTGTTAAGAAAAGCGCTTGCTTGTACTGTAATAGCATTGCTATTGTTGCAGAGCATACCGGTTACCGTGTAATTGCCCTCTGCATCAGTAACTCCCGGCAATCCAGCGCTGGGGCCGTCTCCCTGTATTGCCATTTTGAATGGTTGGTTAGCCAGGGCACTATAGTCGCAACCAGCTATCTTTCCTGTTATCGTATACGATTTTACACCTGGTCCAAAAGAAACGCTAACTGTTTCGCTCCTGTCGGCAGTAACAGGATCGAGTGTTTTTAATGCCGTATCACATTGAAACAAAGTTTTTATCATTAATGGCTTCGATGAGGGACAGTTTATCAGTGTTGCCTTACCTTCATTATCTGTGTAGAAAGATTTTATTTTATTCAATCCATCCATATAGGCTTGCACATGCAACCCCGTCAACGCATTACCCAGCTGATCTTTAAATTGAAGGTCAAGTTTAAAGCTATTAAACTCCAGGTCGAGGTTCCAGGTTGAAAAATGATTTACTTCGGCTATATATGAATCACCCGTTTTTGTAGCTACGCCCGCTTGTATCCACAAACCATATTTTTCATTGAAATGCCATAGCGGAATAGTTGAAGGTCCATTGGCAGGAGCGGGAAGTTTTAATGTAGCTTTCTTACCTGGAGCTAATTTCAAAGGGTTGCCCGATGCGTCTTTTAATTCCACTACGGTCATCCCGAAAGACTGTAGCGCCTGCAACTGGTTCTGGTCGTTCAAACCGGTAAGCATGCCCGGCATGGTTTCAAGAAAATTTGCTGAAGCGGGATCAATATACCTTGCCGAAACTCTGTATTGACCATTGTAGGCTGCGCCGCCGGATGTGACAACTGCGGCATCGGGAAACGTAATGTCTACTTTGTTATCCAATACTACATTACCTCCACTTGCGGCAACCGTTTTTTCACTGCCTGGTTTCAGCAATTTAATTTCAAAATAATGGTTTGCTTTCCCCGATGCATTCGGAGTAAACGTTCTTATTGCTTTAAAATACCCATTAAGTGTGACAGTTATAGTTGCATAATCTTTATTGACGGTCACTGCAGCAGGAAATTGGAAATAGCCTTTGTTATTTGTTGTTGCGCTCACGTTCCCCGATGTTACCGATACACCAGTCAAAGTCTTTCCATCCTCATCCATGATCGTCCCGGAAATAAACGCTGCAACTGTCTGGCTTGTTACAACAGACGAAAAGCGATTATTTTCGACGGTAATAATATCGGAATCAGGCGGAGGTGGTGGCCCTGCAAGAACCTGGTCCTTTTTTTTACAAGCGCAAACATAAATCAGCAGGATGAGGACCGGGAGTACAGATGCTCTCTTCATAGTGGCTTAATTGTAGTCGTGGTGTATGTAATGTAGCTAAGATATAAGAAAAATGACAAGTTGTAAATCAGTGTAAAACCTTATTTACGCCCAGGGCAGGAGGTCTCGATCTCAGGGAAAATTTCTTTTCTGTACTTTGGGAGAAGGCCCGAAAGCAACACAAATCTGTTTTATGCGACACATATTAAAGCCAAAAGATGGTGAATTCCCTCAGTATGCAATTATGTATATTGGACTAGTGCCTGATGACGGTCTTCTTTTAAAACATCTGCAAGACAACTTCATTGCCATAAGAGAGCTGATTCTTTCTCTGCCTGAAGAGAAATTGCATTACAGGTACGCCAAAGACAAATGGACCATTAAAGAAATACTGGTGCACATCATCGATGATGAAAGAATTTATGCTTACAGGGCATTGCGCTTTGCAAGAAATGACAAAACCGAGTTACCGGGTTTTGAGCAAAACGACTACGCTTTAAATTCAGGAGCGAATGACCGCAGCGTACAAAATATCCTTGAAGAATATGAAGCCGTCCGCCATGCCACAATTGCGCTCTTTAACGGCTTACCGGAGGATTCCTTTCTGCGAATGGGAACAGCAAATAAAAACAAGGTGACGGTACGGGCATTGGCATACCATATTGCAGGGCACGAGTTGCATCATATAAACATCATAAAGAAGAAATATTTATAACTAAAATTATACTGACAACAGGTTCTATAGCATTTATTTTGTTTTCGAAAAACAATCGTTCTCATTTGTGGACCCAATAAACTGCTTGATCATGGAAACAACAACAGTCACCTCCTGGAGTTTTACACAAAAATTTCTTTTTCGATTCTTTCTAATTTTATTTCTTTCATACATTTTTTTTAACCCGAATGGTGTTTTACCTTATAGCGATTATGTATTCAACTTTTACATCCCACCCTTTCATCAATTAATGGTTTGGATCGCAAAAAACATTTTGCATTTATCTTACCCCATAACTGTTTTTACCAATGGCAGTGGCGACACTACTTATGACTATGTAGTCACACTTTGCATTGCTGTGATATCATTGGCGGCTGCCGTCGTCTGGAGTATTGTTGATAGAAGAACCAGTAACTATAATAAGCTATTTTACTGGCTCCGTGTCATCGTACGGTATTATGTTGCGATTACCATGTTCGCCTATGGATTCGCAAAGGTTTTCAAATTGCAGTTTCCCTTCTTTTCACCGGATCGCCTATTGGAACCTTACGGGAATTCGTCCCCGATGGGACTTGCATGGAACTTTCTTGGTTTTTCAAAGGGATATAATTACGTGATGGGGTTTGCCGAGCTATTAAGCGGTATCTTGCTTTTGTTCAGGCGCACGACCACTCTCGGTGCCCTTATCACCCTCGCGGTCGCGGGAAATATTATGGCGATCAATTATTGTTTTGATGTGCCGGTAAAATTGCTTTCGACAACGCTGGTCGTAATGTCATTATTCTTGCTCGCAAATGACATTCACCGGTTGGTCAATTTTTTCTTTTTGAATAAGCCCACGCAGGCCGCCCAAATCTCCGCCCCCTTTTTTAGAAAAAAATGGCCAAATATTCTGCTGGCAGTTTTGAAATATGGCCTGATCTGCTATGTGATAATTGCCAATATCCAGCAAGCCTTATCAGGCATGAAGGAGTATGGCGATGCGGCACCCCGGCCGCCGTTACATGGCATTTATAACGTTGAAACTTTCGTTCGAAACAAAGACACACTTTCTTCTTTGACAACCGACACAACGCGTTGGCACCAATTAATGGTGAGCTACCCCGGCTTTGCATTCATAAAAATGATGAACGACACTACCAAAGGGTTCGCCTTTAACGTGGATACAGCAACGAAAAAAATCGAAATGTTTAGTTACAAGGATACCGCAAAGAAATCAAATTTTGTTTACAGCCTCCCCCAGCAGAATATCTTGCTATTTATCGGAAAATTGAACAATGATTCAGTGGTCATTCAAATGAAAAGATATGATTTGAATAACTTTCGCCTGACCAGCCGAGGCTTTCATTGGGTAAACGAGTACCCGTTTAACAGGTAGTTCAAGAGTTTGCCTGTGATAGTGACGTAGAAAACTCATAGTGAGCAAACAAATTCGGACGGTTTTGCGGTGTATCTCTACTTTTGCAAACAGTTATAGGATTCTAATCTTAACTTATGATCACCAGCGCCGACATTATAAAAAAAGCGTGGGAGGAATACGACCCTACAAAGATCATTTCAAAGGTCATTGACATCAGCGTAAAGGTTTCCACCAATTATGTATTCCATGTATGGTTTGAAGATGGAGACATGATCGTGGCCAAGCTTTCATACTTTGGCAAGTATGAACATTTCAAAGAAGACCATCGTATCATTCATTCTTTAGCTAACAACCTGCTATACCCTTTCGATACTTTACTGGCGAAATCACTTTTAAAAAACAACCGAGTTTATACCTATCGGTATAAGCATAAAGAACTGGACGCCTGGGTTGTGTTTTACAACCCGGTAAGAGTCATGGAGCGCATGCCGCGACGACTGGAGGAATATCATATCCGTAAGTTCGGGCAACAGATCGCCAGGTTTCACCTTGCCTGCTCCAAACTCAGAAATGTTTTGCCCAAATCATCAAAAACGCTGCGCACCGATATTCATACACTCATGGAACGACTGGAAAAAGATGAAAAAGAATTTGGCGGCAAAGCAAAAGCGGAATTCCTGCGACATCAATGTGAGCAATTTCTAAAATACCGGGCAAAATACAAGGTTAGTTCTTTTGAGATCATTCCTGTATTTATTGACTGGAACATCGGCAACTTTTCCATCACTAAAAAATTCGAACTCTTTTCGCGCTGGGATTATGACTGGTTCCGCATGAGCTACCGCATGATGGATTTTTATTTCTTTAGCCGCGTAGTGTCCGATGCCGGCGACCGTACTGTTTTCAGTTACAGGATCAATACAATGATGGAAGATCGCTTTCTTCTTTTCCTTGAGGAATATCACAAGATAAATCCGCTAACGGCAAATGAATTGCGTTTCATGCGTGAAGCATACCGTTTCTTTATTTTGAATTATGTTATTAAAGACGGAAGCTATTTTTTTAGTGAGCAATACGCCAAAAAACTGCAGGCAGAAGCATTTGACATTTACTTACCCTCTGTAGACACAGAATTCAACGCTGAAAAACTGATCGACGCTTTAAAGATAAAAGAACCAGAAAAAGTTTAGCGATGCACATTGGTTAACATAAATCGTTGTAAAAGGCATGGAATCACTGAAAGAAAAAGTTTTTGCGATTTCTAAGAACATCCGGTATGTAGCCATTTATACAGGTGATAAATTAATTTCCTCTGAACGCCCGGGTATTTCCCATACCAGCAGCTCTGAGTCAGATAAGTACGAAGAACTAATTGTAAACCCCACCTTACTCAAATTGGTGACACAGCGTGGAAATATTGATTGCGGCGGTGTTGCCTATGTGATTATCAGGTATGGCTCTTTTTATGAGTTTGTAATGCCTTTAAAGAACGGGCATTTATCCGTGGGCATAGAATCAAATTCGGATCTTATGAGGATTGTGGAAGAAATTCAGAAACTGGTATGAGCCCTCCTTTCGTACGTGGTTCCAAAATTTATTGCTTATTGGGCTTTTCTTCTTTTACCGACTTCAATGGCTCACTGGTGATCTTCCGTTTTACCCATTTTTCCGCCCGATGGTGTGTTGGGATGAGAATGGCAGCTATACATACCAGGACGAGAAGTGTGAAAATGGGCTGATGACCGGTTATCGACATGATAAGGGGATGCAACAGCAATATGATAAACTCAAACAGAAGCAATAAGGCAAGTATCCCAAGAAACTCGATCCACTTGGGATTGATCCTGACATGCCAAAGAACAATAAGCCCTGCAACAAACAAAATGATAAAAAGTGCTATGGAGATAAGCTGAAGATCGTGGGCCCTTTCTTCCTTTTCTCTTGCTCTTGTTGCAGCAATTTCCTGTTGCCTAATTCTTTCATTGAACTGCAGGTTTTGCACCTGTCTTATCTTTTCTTCACTCAATATTTTGTCTCTCGTTGAAACCGAAAGTTTATAATAAAACAAGGCACTATCAAGCACTCGTTTCTTTTCGAAATATTGCTCAAGTAACTCGGATGCATTGGCAATTCCCAGTTTATAAAACTGGCTGGGGTCGCTTGAAATGACAAAAGAAGCATACTGGTAAGCCGAATCCGGTTTATCGATGCTGAAATAGATCTTTGATAAACTGGTACACGCTTCTGCCAGTTCACGTTTGACGTTTCCTGCGATCGCATTCTGCACACTCTGTATTAGGTACACGATGGCTAATTGATGATTGCCCAGCTTTTCTTCGATATTCCCCAGCGTCTCAAGAATAAAAGCCTTACCATAGTAGGATCCTTCGGGTTGCTTCATGGCCTCTTTATAAGAACTGTTTGCATAGTAAAGGGCCGAATCCATTTTGTTCATTCTTTCATAGAGGTCAGCAAAATTTCCTGACACTACCATCTTGCCGGTGCGGCTATACCGCTCATATTCCATTGCCTTTTTCCCATACTCCAGGGCCTGTTTGTAATCTCCCATGTCTTTGGTAGCGGTGCTCAGTGTCTGGTAGCAAAGGAAGATCTCTTCCGGTAGGTTGTACTTTTCAGCGAGATAAAGACCCTTCAGCAAAAATTCAATGGCGGCAGTGTAATTGCCAGAATAACGTAACGCAACACCACCAGCAGCATAAGCTCTCATTTCTCCTTTCGGAAACTTCTTCGATTGTTGTAACGACAGCATTGCGTAGTGAAGAGCTGAATCATAATCAAACCCCCTGTATGAATTACTTAATTCGTACAAGAGATTTGCCTTCGACGAATCTTCTTTTGCATTTAACAGCTCTCTTTGTAAGGAGTCAACAGAAATTTGTTGGGAAAAGCAACTTAGACTTAATAAACAGAGGGTCGAAACTAGCCATCTCATGACCGAAAGTACTTATTGAACAAGTTAAAAAAAACTCTGCTATTTGATGAATTTAGAGCTCGTTCCATAACCCGCTCCCGACTATTTGCCTGCTGCAATTTCATTCAAGGTTTCCGCTAAGAGCTGGTTGAACTCCTCCGGTTTTTCTACCATGGGGTAATGGCCGGTGCCACGAATGATCTTTTCTTTAAGGCCAGCTCTGCAATATTTCTCGACGACCGGCTTGTTTATCGGCGCATAGTCGCTGGTGATAACATGAACAGGCAAATTCACCTTACTTAACCTGTCGCCTTCTGTCAATGACGACCGGGTCATTGCTTCGATCGTTTTTATCGATACAATGGAATCCGTTTTCAACACGTCTTTCACCAGTTTCTTCATTATGGCGCTGTCGGGA
>Ga0207701_10008595_pt1 | contig 10086 bp, 7 predicted proteins | sample KBSSwiSSwithPhiX_FD_184294 | JGI IMG/M metagenome (GOLD analysis project Ga0207701, IMG submission 184294) | Switchgrass rhizosphere bulk soil microbial communities from Kellogg Biological Station, Michigan, USA, with PhiX - S5 (SPAdes) (version 2) | ecosystem: Environmental > Terrestrial > Soil...
CCCGGCCTACGGCCCCGACGTGTATCGCAATTTCGTCGTGCCGTTGAACCTGACCGAAGACAAATGGGTGCGCGCGGTCGATTTTCGCCCGTCGGCACGGAGCGTGGTGCACCACAGCCTGTTTTTTCTGGACGGCACCGGCACGGCGCGTGCGGCTGATGCCCGCGATCCGAAGCCGGGGTTTCCGGGCGAGATGGGCGGATTCTCGGGCGCGCGCGGTCAGCTGGTCCGCATGTTATCGGGAGGGAACCTCGCCGGCCGCACCTCTGCCAACAGCGCCATGACCGATGAATCCCGTGCCGTCGGCACGCTCGGCGGCTGGGCGCTCGGCGCCAACGCCAAGGCGCTGCCCGACGGCCTCGCGTTCTTTGTTCCGAAGGAAGCGGATCTCGTACTGTCCACGCACTTCCATCCGTCTGGCAAGGCCGAGAAGGAAGCCTCGACGGTTGGTTTGTACTTCGCGTCGAGCGAGCCCACCCAGGCGTTCGCCGGCCTCGCGCTTCCGCCGCTCTTCGGTGTGTTCGAAGGCATTGAGATTCCGCCTGGCGAAAAGGAATACACGATCAAGGATTCGTTCGTGCTGCCGGTCGACGTGAAGGCCTTCAACGTCGGCGCGCACGCCCATTACCTCGCGAAGCGGATGAAGCTGACCGCCACGTTCCCCGACGGCGCCACGAAGACGCTGCTGCAGATCGACGATTGGGATTTTGCCTGGCAGGATCAGTACCCGTTCGAGCATTTCGTCGCGTTGCCCAAAGGCACGCGTCTCGATGGCTGGATCACCTACGACAACTCGGCCGAGAACCCGCGTAATCCCAGCAATCCGCCAAAACGGGTCACCTGGGGAGAGCAGTCGACCGACGAAATGGGATCGGTCGGGCTGCTAGTGGTGGCCGCTCGCGAAGACGACATGCCGACGCTGCAGCAGGTCTACGCGCAACACGTCCGGCAGGCCGCGATGACGCGTCCGGGTCTGCGTCGCCTGATGATGTCGATGCCTCAGCGACCAGCGCAACGCTAACAAAAGCACCAACACGGAGCACACGGTGAAAACAACCACAGAGGGCACGGCTTTCTTAAAAGGAATCCGTGTTCCTCCGTTTGTGTCCGTGACCTCCGTGTTAGAGCTTTTCCCTAGTTTGTCGGCGAGACTGCCTGGTCGAGCAGTTCGACGATGTGCATGACTCGGTAGGTGTGTCCCGCCTGGGCTGCCGCGGCTCGAATCTGCAGGATGCATCCGGGATTCGACGTGACCACGACGTCGGGTGCTGCCTTTGCGATGTAGTCGGCCTTGCGACGCCCGAGTTGGGCCGCCAGTTCCGGCTGCACGAGATTGAAGATGCCGGCGCTGCCGCAACAAATGTCGCTCTCGTCGATCGGCACGACGCTCACGCCGGGAATAGAGGCCAGCAGCGCCCGCGGTTCCCGGCGCACGCCTTGCGCATGGGCGAGATGACAGGCGTCGTGATAGGCCACGGTGAGTTTCAGCTCACGTCGCGGAGCGCGCGGCGGATCGCAGGCGGCGAGAATCTCCGTCACGTCTCGCACTTTTGAGGAGAACGCCCGGGCCCGCTCTGCCCATGCCGGATCATTCCTGAGCAGGTGCCCGTATTCCTTCATCGCCGATCCGCAGCCGGCGGCGTTGACCGCAATCGCGTCGACGGCCGATCGTTCGAATGTTTCAATGAGCGATCGCGCGAATGCCCGCGCGGTGTCGTCTTCGCCGGCATGGAGCGCCAGCGCACCGCAGCATCCCTGTGACCCGGGCGCGTGAACCTCGCAGCCTTCGGCCGCCAGCACGCGCGCCGTCGCCTGATTCACGTCGCCGAAGAATGCCCGCTGCACGCAACCGGTGACGAGCCCCACACGAGTCCGCACCGGCCCCCACGCCGGTGTCAGCTCGGGTGTTTCCCGCCGTGTATCAGCGAGAGAGACTGACGGCGCCAGCGTCAGCATGCTGCGGAGTCTCATCGGCAGCAGCTTCAACAGCGCCGGCGAGCGACGAATCGGCGCGGCCAGCGCCAGCGGAACGGCCAGCAGCCGCAAGCGGGCGGGATAGGGCAGCACGGAAAACAGCAAACGGCGAAACCAGCGTTCAGTAACCGGTCGAGGCCGCTGGCTTTCGATGGCGGCTCGGGTCTGTTCGATGAGCGGCGCGTACTTCACACCCGACGGGCACGCGGTTTCGCAGGCCATGCAGCCAAGGCACGTATCGAAATGGTGCACGACCGATGGCACCATCGCGACTCGGTCCTCGATGCCCGCACGCATCAAATAGATGCGGCCGCGCGGCGAATCCATCTCCTGGCCGAGGAGCAGATAGCTCGGGCACGTCGGCAGACAGAAACCGCAATGGACGCACTTGTCCATCAACGGCTCGAGTGGCGTCAGGCTCGCGAACGCAGAACTGTCAGGGCTCATCTCAGGACCAGGGGCTGGGGACTAGGGGCTAGGGACAAGGGACCAAGGCAGTCCAGGCAAGATGGACTTCGGATCGAAACGCGCCTTCACGGCGTCCATGACGGCTCTCAGGGCCGCATCACCCTGAGACTGGGGCCGCCGATCTTCAGTGACGCCGCCCCGCAGAACCACGAGGCTGCCTCCCTTGTCGACTACGTGCTGGCGGAGTCTTGGCACAACCTCTCGCCCTCTCTGATCGTCGTTCAGCCGGACCAGGAGAACGCCGAGGGCGGCCCGGCCGATTGCGCACCAGTCCGGCGACGAGAGCGAGCCAGCCGTCAGCCGGAGACAACTCTCGACGTCAGTTGGCAAGACCGAAATCTTCACTACCAGTCCGGGATGGTCCCAAAGGGTCGACTCGTGGGCTTTCCAAATCTCGCGCTCGGCACTGTCCGCAATCACATCAGCCGACGCACCCTGTTCGTCGAGCAGCGTTCGCGTCGCGGCCGACATCTGATCGGCCGCGCGTTCAGTCGTTTCGAACCTGATCAGCAGTCGCGGCGCCGGCGCCTCAATTTCGAGAGCGGAAGGCGTGACCGGCTGCGACGCGACACTCAGAGCGAGTCTGGCCGCTTCATCCAGGTCGGCACAATTGGCGACAACCGTTCGCGAGGCTGCGGGGAGAGGCGCCAGCTTGAAGGTCGCGCTGGTGATGACTGCAAGCGTGCCAAACGATCCGCATATGAGGCGCGAGAGATCGTAGCCGGCGACGTTTTTCACCACGCGTCCGCCAGCCTTCGCGATTCGTCCGTCACACAGCGCGATCTCGACACCGATAATCAAATCTCGAGGAGACCCGTACTTGTAGCGCCGCGGACCGCTGTCGTTGGTCGCGACGATGCCGCCAATCGTGGCGCAGTCGGCGAAGCTCGGGTCCAGCGGCAGCCACTGACCGGATTGCGCAAGAGTCGCGTTGGCGGCGGCGAGCGTCGCACCGCTCGGCAGGGTCGCCACGAGATCGCCTGCATAGTGCTGGATCGGATTGTTGAGCCGTTTCGTCGAGAGATACGTTCCGCCGGCGCCCGCGGCGGTGCTCCACGCCAGCTTGGTGCCCGATCCGCGCGGCACGATCGAAAGGCCTTGCCGATTGGCGTCCGCGAGGATCGCTGCCGCCTGTTTCCCGTCAAGCGGCTCCATCAGAGACATCGGCATCAGAAACGCTCGGCGAGCCCGGCGCGCTCGATGGGATGCTGCCGATACGGTCCAGGTACTTCGCCGCACAGGCGTGGTGTCGGGAAGACTTTGCCTGGATTGCAAATCCCGTCGGGATCGAATGCGCAGCGGACGCGCTGCATCGCATCGAGATCGTCCTCGCCGAACATCTTCGACATGTACGCCTTCTTGTCGGCGCCGACGCCATGTTCGCCGGTGATCGCGCCGCCCGCATCAATGCAGTACTGCAGAATTTCTGCGGCGACCGCCTCGGCATGCTCGGCCTGACCGGGAATCGCGTCGTCGTAGCAAATCAGGGGATGCAGATTGCCGTCGCCAGCATGAAACACGTTGCCGATCTGCAAGCCCGATCGCTTTTCGAGATCGCGGATTCGTCGCAGCACTTCTGGAAGCCTGGTCCGCGGCACCACGCCGTCCTGCACGTAATAGCTCGGCGACACACGTCCCATCGCGGCAAACGCCGCTTTCCGCCCCTTCCAGATCCGCTCGCGCTGACCCTGATCGCGCGCCACTTCCGTCGTCAACGCGCCACATTGCTCGCAGACGCGCTCGACGATCGAGAAGAGCTCGTCGACTTCGACGCGCGGCCCATCGAGCTCCACGATCAACACGGCATCGGTATCTGGAAAATTCGGATGGACCGCCGCCTCGGCGGCCCGAATCGTCAGGCGATCCATCATCTCCACGGCTGCCGGGACGATGCCGTGCGAAATCAACGCCGACACCGCTTCGCCGGCCGCGTCGATCGACGAAAACCCCGCCAGCATGGTCAGCACCGCCTCAGGACGCCGGAGCAGCCGGACAACTGCCTTGGTGACGATCGCCAGCGTGCCTTCAGATCCGACCAGCACACCCAGCAGATCGAGGCCCGGCGCGTCGAGCGTGGCGCCGCCGACCTGAATCAGCTCGCCATTGGGCAGCACCGCTTCGACGCCGAGCACGTGGTGCACGGTGAATCCGTATTTCAGGCAGTGGGCGCCGCCCGAGTTCTCGGCAATGTTCCCGCCGATCGAACAGACCTGCTGACTCGAGGGATCGGGCGCGTAGTAGCAGCCGAACGGCGCGACGCGCCGCGTGATCTCGAGATTGGTCACACCGGGTTCGACGGTCGCGCGCAGGTTGGGAATATCGATGTCGAGAACGCGATTGAGATGCGACAGCGCGATCAGTACACCGTCCGGCGAGGGCAGCGCCCCGCCCGAGAGGCCGGTGCCGTGGCCGCGTGCGACGAATGGCACATGGTGCGCATGGCAGAGACGCACAACGGCCTGCACTTCCGCAGAGGACGCAGGAAGGACCACCGCGCCCGGGATCGCTCGAAGGTGCGTCAGCGCGTCCGACTCGTAGGTGATCAACTCCGCCTGATCGCGCAGGAGACCATTGGGACCGACGGCGGCAGCCAGTTTGTCGAGGAATCCTGAGTTCAAGTGTCTTATAGTAGGCCAGGGATGAACAAATTGTTGCGTGGAAGCATTCGAGCAGGAGTCTTCGCGATTCTCGTGTGCGCCGTTCCGGCGCTCACCTCGGCGCAGGTCATCACCGGTATCGCGCTCTACGAGCAACACTGCAGCACGTGTCACTCGGCGCCAGCGGCCGGCAGCCGCGCACCCGATCGGCAGGCCCTCGGACAGTTGACACCCGAAGCCATCCTCGACGCGATCACGGCCGGAGCGATGGCCGTGAACGCCGAGGGCATGTCGCCGGTTGAGAAACGCGCGCTCGCGGAGCATCTGGCGCTGCGGCCGCTGGGATCGACGACGTCCGGGAGCGTGTCGGCGATGCCGAATCACTGCGCGCCGAAGCCGTTTGCCGATCCGGCAAGTGGTCCGCGTTGGAGCGGTTGGGGGGTGGATGCCGGCAATTCGCGGTTTCAACCCGCAGCCGTGGCCGGCCTCACTGCCGCCGATGTCCCGAAGCTGAAATTGAAGTGGGCGTTCGGCTTTCCAAACGGAACATCCGCGTTCGCGCAGCCCGCGGTCGCCGGTGGCCGCTTGTTCGTCGGTTCCGATAACGGCTACGTGTACGCCCTCGATCCCGCGACCGGGTGTTCGTACTGGTCGTTCCAGGCCCAGGCAGGCATTCGCACCGCGATCAGCATCGGATCCATCGGCACTGCGGCTGCGCCGAAATACGCGATTTATTTCGGCGACTTGAAGGGTTATGTCTACGCGATCGACGCTGAGAGCGGGACGCCGGTGTGGACCAAGCGCGGCGATACCCACCCGATGGCGCGAGTCACCGGGGCGCCGACTCTCGCCGACGGCCGCCTCTACGTTCCGCTGTCGTCGCTCGAGGAAGCATCAGGCGCCAATCCGAAATACGAATGCTGCACGTTCCGGGGTGGCGTGGTGGCGTTTGATGCGAAAAGCGGCGCCGAAATCTGGCGCGCCTACACGATTCCCGATGCGCCCAAGAAGCTGAAGAAGAATTCGATCGGCACGCAATTGTACGGACCCGCCGGGGCAGCGGTCTGGTCGTCGCCAACCGTCGATGCTCGACGCGGGCTTCTTTACGTGGCGACCGGCAATGCCTACAACGATCCGTTCGCGGAGACGAGCGATGCCGTGATGGCGTTCGACCTCAGGACCGGGAAAATGCGATGGTCGAAACAGGTGACGCCGAAAGACACCTTCGTGATTGGATGCGGACCGACGGCTGCGGTCAAAGACAACTGTCCCGACGACACCGGCCCGGACTTCGACTTCGGCAACTCGCCGATTCTTCGCACCTTGCCCAACGGGCGCAGCATCATCACGCTCGGCCAGAAGTCTGGCGTGGCATGGGGGCTGGATCCCGATAAGGAAGGCGCCATTCTCTGGCAGCACCGCGTTGGCAAGGGCAGCGCGCTCGGCGGGATGGAGTGGGGCTCGGCGGCCGACGACCAGAACGGCTACTTTCCGGTCGCCGATGCGCAGTTCGGTCCGAATGAAGCCGGCGGGCTCTACGCGTTGCGACTCACGACCGGCGAAGAAGTGTGGCACTGGAAACCGAATTGCCAGACTGGCGAGCGTAACTGTCTCCAGGCCAACTCCGCGGCCATTTCTGTGATCCCCGGTGTGGTCTTCTCCGGGACGACTAATGGCATGATGCGCGCCTACGCCACCGCCGACGGCAAGGTGCTGTGGGAAACCAACACTGCCCAGTCGTTTCAGACCGTCAATGGCGTAACGGCTAAAGGCGGCGCCATCAACGGTCCTGGCCCGGTGATCGCAGGCGGCATGATCTTCACGAATTCCGGCTACGCGTATCTCGGCGCCATTGGCGGCGCGCTGCCGGGAAATGTGTTGCTGGCGTATGGAGTGGAATGAAGGTCCGGCTAAAGCCGGACACTACGTACTGTCACGCACGTACGTAGTGTCCGCCTTCAGGCGGACCCGGCAAGTGCGACCGCCAGACTCGACACTGCCTGCGCATAGCGCGTGACCGCATCGGCATCAACCGCCACCGGCCACCGATCCTGCTGCGTGTGAAAAAACCGTCCGCTGCCGAGTAGCGACACGTAGCGTCCGCCGCCCACGTGAATGTTCCGCGCTTCGCCTGCCGGCACCGTGCCGCGCGGCACGCGTTGCCGCACCGTCGCACTGGCTTCTCCGAGAGCCCGCACCATTCGTCCTTCGATCTCATCGTCGGAGGCCTGCAGCCGCATCCGTCCGTCTGCCGCGCCGATATTTGCGCCGAGATGAATCCACGCCGCCGCTTCCTTGATCAGCGTGGGATGCGCCTTCAGGAATGCATCGAGTCCGTAGTGGCCGAGTTCGTGGCCGCTCGACGCGATGAAGATCGCTGGGCGCGCCGCTTTGGCGGCGCTCACCGCCCGAATACTCTCCATCCAGCACGCCAGGCCGCCGCCGCGCTCCGCTGCGCACTGCCACCAGCCGCTGCGCGGGGTCATGACCACCAGCGGCGGGAGATCCGCGCGTCGCCCTGGCACGTTGACGACGACGTTCATCGCCTCGCTGGGATTGCGGCTCGCGGCGGCGATAAAGCTGATGCGTGCGTGTGAAGCGGCGAGCTCTGTCAACCGTGCCTGATGCTCAGAGGCAACCTGCAACACCGGCACGCCGTACGGAGTGGCAAAGGCTCCGGCGTTGGAAAGCGTCAGGCCTGGCGTTTCCGTTGTGGTGACTGCCACGATCGCTCGATGGGAGTCGCCGCGCCTCAGGGCGTCGAGGCCACGGCCTTCCGTCCCGATGCCGCCGGAATCGATCGTCACCAGGGCGATGTCCGCGGTCGAATCGGCCGGCCCTAGCGTGCCGACGAGTCCGGTGTCGCCGGTGAACCCGCCATCGAAGAGCGGAACACCCTCGATGCGGCGGCCATCCGCTTCGATATACGCGGCGCGAATGTCGACCTGCCGGAGTTGGAATGCGTTCAGGTGGGCGTCGCCGCCGGCGACAGCAGCGAGCTGACGCAGCCAGTCCGCCGACGCGTTGTCGACGATGGTTGCCGTCCGATGGATGCCCTGACCGTCGTAGGTCTGGATCAAATCGCTGATCCGCCGCTTTCGATCGGCAGCCGTCTGTGCGAACGCCGGAAGGGCACTGCCAGCGGTCCACGCCGGCACACCGAGCGCAATCAGCCGAATGAATTCAGCACGAGAGATCGTTCGCATTGCCTAAAGCCTAAGGTCTAAAGTCTAAGGCCTAAGGTCATCTTAGAACCCTTGATATCCCCCGGCGCCGGTCACCGCTGCGGCGATGAAGCCAAAGCACAGGTTGATGGCGAAGATCACGATCGCCGCCACGACCATGTATGGGATCACTTTATCCGCGGGGGTGTGCATCACCGGCGGCAAGCCGAGGTAGAAAAGATAAATCGCGTAGAGCACCGCGAGAATCACCAGAAGCCCGAGCGCCGGAATAATTTGTAAGACGCCGGCAATCCAGACCGGCGTCGAGGCAAACACGACCAGCTTCATCGCCTGCGTGGTGTCGCCCTTGGACTGAAACGTCGGCGCCAGCTTCTCGATGATGATCGCGCTCACATAAATTCCGACAATGCCCAGAACGAATCGGATCACGGCACTGGTCAGCCCCGACATGATGCTCGTGCGGATCGTCGTTCCCATCAACGGAATCGAGACGCCAACGATCGACAGACCGATGAAACCGCAAATCGCCGGAATGGCCGACAGCGGCGCGGCATAACTCGTGATCAAGTCGGTCGGCGCCGTCGTCTCGGTCGCGATGACCGGCCATTCCGCGGCGGGTTTGGTGAGAATGTTGGTGGCGCGCGCCTTCAGATCCATCGTGTGATCTCCTTTAACGTTGAAGCCACTCGAACGCTTCGTGGACAACCGGCGCGGGAGCGCCGTGTCCGCCGTCGTATTCGCGATAGGTTACGTCGTAGCCGAGCCCTTTCAGTCGCGGGACAAACTTCCGGCTGGTATCGTCAATCGGCATCGTGGTGTCGCTCACGCCATGAGAAATGAAGATCTTCGGTTTGCCGCGGGCAGCGACCGGGCTCAACACGCCCGGCGACATGGCGATGACGTGGCCGAAGACGTCGCCGGCGCCGATTCCGAACGACAGCGAGTACGACGCGCCGTCGGAGTGGCCGGCGACCGTGAGGCGTTCGCGGTCGACGCTGCAGCGGCCGATCGTCTGCCGAAATGCCTCTTGAAGGAATTCGACGTCCGGGCCGTACTGGCCGAGCACCAGATCCCAGGTAAGTTCGCTGCGGGAATCAGGCGCGAGCACGATGAAACCGAATTCGTCAGCGAGAGGAAACGTGTAGCTGGTGTTCAATCCCGAGCTGCCGGCGCCGTGGAACATCACCACCAGTGGTGTCGGCACGCCGGCTTGGTAGCCTTTCGGTACATAGAGCACGCCGTCGCGGACGTTATCGAGCTTCAGCGGGTATTGTCCGGCGGTCAACTCGTCGGCGGCGGCCGGGCGGATCGCGGCCGTCAACACGCCGGCCGTGCCTGCGGCCGCGAGAAAATCGCGACGAGTGATTTTCATGTGGCAGGCACATTATCCTGATGGCCGGTCCAGCGCAATGGCTTTGACCCTTTTGTCGATGGTCGTGTGGATGCTGTTTGCCGCCAGCGGTGCGGCGGCACTGATCTACGAGATCGTCTGGCTGCAATTGCTGCAGCTCGTCATCGGTTCCTCCACCGTGTCGGTGGGCGTCCTGCTCGGGATGTTCATGGGCGGCATGTGCCTGGGGAGCTTGTGCGCGCCGCGGCTGGTTGGACGAAATCGACATCCGCTCCGTGTTTACGCACTGCTCGAATTCGCGATCGGCGGCTGCGGGCTGGGTCTCCTCGCGGCGATGCCGCACATCGAGCGTTTTTACGCGGCGTGGGGAGGCGGGGGCGTCCCGGGAATCGTCGTCCGCGCCGGCGTCGCGGCGGCGTGCCTGCTGCCGCCGACCTTCGCGATGGGCGCAACGCTGCCGGTGATGTCTCGCTGGGTCGAGAAGACGCGGCGCCACAGTTCGTGGCTTGGG
>Ga0207701_10008598_pt1 | contig 10083 bp, 8 predicted proteins | sample KBSSwiSSwithPhiX_FD_184294 | JGI IMG/M metagenome (GOLD analysis project Ga0207701, IMG submission 184294) | Switchgrass rhizosphere bulk soil microbial communities from Kellogg Biological Station, Michigan, USA, with PhiX - S5 (SPAdes) (version 2) | ecosystem: Environmental > Terrestrial > Soil...
CGATTATTTATTGGGCAGGTATCGAAAATTATCGGAAGATCTTTTCACGCAGAGAGAGAAAATGTTTCGGATGGGAAGCCGCATGTCTCTGATGAGTGGATTTGTAACAGGAACAATTCTCGCTCTTGCCTACGTTTTTGTTGCGGTCAAGGGAATACATGGAGCCATTAATCCGGGCGCGGTGGTATTAGTGATCGGCGCGTTCACTTCGGTTGCGGGAACGCTGGGAAATATTTCAAGCACTTTTGTTGCTGTTGACCAGCACACAACTTTCCTCGACGATTATTTTTCATTTCTCGGAATTGAACAACTAGTACCTGTGCCATCAAAACCGCAAGTGATCCCTGAAATAACAATTGACGGGATTGAATTTGATAACGTCACGTTTACTTATCCGGGCGGAACCGAACCTGCTCTCCTCGGGTTGAATCTTAAAATACACAAGGGAGAGCTGATGGCATTGGTGGGGGAAAATGGCGCTGGCAAATCAACATTGATCAAATTGCTACTTCGGTTTTATGATGTGCAGGGAGGATCAATAAGAGTGGGGGGCATTGATGTGAGAGACATGGACCCTAAAGACCTCCGCAACCGCATTGGCGTCTTGTTTCAGGATTATGCCACATACGAATTAACAGTAAGAGAAAATGTGGTGATGGGAAGACCGAATGGGATGACAAATGATGAACGGGTAATTAAAGCACTCCAGGACAGCCGGAGTGAATGGCTGGTCAGTAAAATGCCAAACGGTCTCGATTCAAAAGTGGGAAGACTGTTTGAAGGTGGTCATGATCTTTCCGGTGGCGAATGGCAGCGCCTTGCTCTTGCACGTATCATGTATCGCAATGCAGATATCTGGATATTGGATGAACCAACTTCTTCTCTGGATCCGGAAGCCGAAGCTGCCATCTTTGCTGAGTTAAAGGAAAATTTAAAAGGACGTATCGGTATTGTCATCTCGCATCGTTTCTCCACTGTACGGATCGCCGACCATATTGCCGTAATCGACGATGGAAGAGTGACTGAACTCGGAACACATGAAGAATTATTGGCTGCCGGTAATCGATATGCGCGGCTATTCGAATTACAAGCCAGTGGATATCGATAACTTTCGGGACTATAACTCATTATTGATTATTGAGTATTGATTATTCATTATTACTTTTGTACCACTTCAACCAGTCTTTACCACTTCAACCCACTTTAAAAAATTGAATGACGTTAGTTGTTCAAATTATTCTTTTATTCTAAACAGGAACAATGAAAAAGCAAACCTTGTTATTTTACGCGTTTATGTTTATTGGAATTACTTCATGCAGATGGCACGGGCATGGGAATACGAATATCAGTTACAGCGAACAGGATCATTATTATTCGATGAAAGCCTGGTTCGATAAAAATAAAACCGGGAAAGTCGAGCACTACATGAACGATAAAATCGGCGAACGCAGTAATATGTCATTCACTAATACAAGGATCGACGGGCAGATCGCCCTTGACGATCACACTACGTTTTATTTAAAAAAATACTCAGGTTTTCTTGAAATTAAATTTAACAAAGAGGAAAACAGTTACGACTCGTACCAGAGAATAAAAGCCATGTGCGAAGGAATAAAGGAAGTGGTGAAATAAACCAGCAGCGGATCATGGGGCTATTGGAATTCACAATAAAAATTCCCATATTTAAACTGCTTTTCTAACCCTGTCAAAACATACTATGATGGAAGAAAATCAGCTGCAACAATCACCGGAGCAAAATTTATTTGACGAGTTTACTCCACAACTTACTCAAGCCAACCCAGGCAAGCGGCTAGCTAACTATATCATTGACCTGGTCAGCTTTTATGTTTTCATGTATCTGTTTAGCTACATATTGGTCAATCTGAGTTATGGCCTGGCCGTTATCATCTATGGCGATGGCCATGAGATACTCGGTCGTTTAATCGTGCTGTTGTTTTATGGTATGTATATGGGTTTGATCGAAGCAATGTTCAAAGGAAGATCTTTTGGCAAACTAATCACCGGAACCATAGCCGTGAATGAAGATGGCAGCCGGATCAACGGACAAACTGCCTTACTTCGAGGTTTATGCCGGGCTGTGCCCTTCAACGCCCTTAGTGCGCTGGGTTCGCGTTGTTATCCCTGGCATGACAAGTGGAATAAAACTTACGTTGTGAATTACGTAAAATCGGAACAAGATTAGTGTCCAGCGCCGGGTGATCTTCCGATCACGTTCCTCCTTATGATCGTTTTCTCCAAAAAAATGTAGCTTCATTTAAAAATGTCATGAGAAAGATTATTTATTGGTGCTCCCTGCCTCTTTGCTTGTTGCTGGTTAGTTTATCTGGTCATACCCCACAGGATGGTTGGGTTCCCTTATTTGATGGAAAGACATTAACAAACTGGAAAGTGGGCGAGAATGCAAACACATTTAGCGTTGAGAATGGAACAATTGTAGCTCACGGACCGACTGCACATTTATTTTATACAGGCGATGTGCATCAGCATAACTTTAAAAATTTTGAATTCAAAGCAGATGTAATGACAACTCCGGGCTCCAACTCCGGTATTTATTTTCACACCGAGTACCAGGAGAGCAGTTGGCCGAAGAAAGGCTATGAAGTACAGGTCAACAATTCTCATACTGACTGGCGCCGCACCGGGAGCTTGTATGCCGTGCAGGATGTGAAGGAAGTTTATGTAAAGGACAACGAATGGTTCACTGAATCCTTTAAAGTGGAAGGAAAGCACGTGACTGTAAAGATCAATGATAAAACGGTTGTCGATTATACAGAGCCTGACAATGTGAAGAGAGATGCAGGCAGCGAAGGCCGTGTACTATCAAGCGGCACATTCGCATTGCAGGGACATGATCCAAATAGTAAAGTGTACTTCAAAAATATTATGGTAAAAGTTTTGCCGGACTAGGTCTCAATCGTGAGTCGTGAGTAAAGGATATCCCAATATCCCCAATACACCTTCTAGTTATTCCACCAATAAGTAAACTTCAACACAAACGCGCGGTTGCGGACAAACAGCGGGTATGAATAGTAATTATCGGTGTATACAAGAAACAAATCGGAAGCCGGGCGATAGCGCCACTGGAATCGTGTATTAAGATTGATGTTTTTTTGCTGGTCGTTGTATTGAATAAAGGTGGTCAAAAAAAGTTTATTGGTGAAGGTGATATCAATGCGCGGACCAATAAGCCAGAAAACGGTTCTTCCCCAAGGCTGGGGCAACACAATATCATTATACGCCGTGCTAAGCGTGATGCCGGCGTAGGGTTGGATCCTGTAGCCAAGATCAACGTTCACATTGTAGCGGTTGCCTTCCGCATAATAGCCACCAAATCGCGTAGAAATATTATACGTAAAAAGTTTTTGCGGCTTTGAAAAAAATTCTACGCCAAAGGCCTTCCACTGATGGATAGTGCCAGTTGCGAGTGAATCTTTATTGCTGTTAGTTGGATCGAACGGTTGCAATAATTGCACCCAGTCATTTCCCATCCAGACATCGAAAATGCTTTGATCACGAAGGTTGAAGATATAAAGCAAAATATTTTCGTAATCCGTCTTTTTAAAAGAGGTATTATAATAGTATGTGCCGATATATTTTGGTCCATGACTCAACACAATTCCTCGTTTCGGAAAAAAAAGATATGCGGCTGTAGGATTCAGACTGATATAGTTTGTCCGGGGCACATACCCGACTTCGGCTGAATAATTTTTTCCTACGTACTGGTGTTGCCATAGCAACAACCAATGACGATTATTGTATTGAAGGTTCGCCGCATGCGTCAATGTATTGTCTGATACATCGGGTGAAAATGATTTTAGGAACATCAGCTTGCCGGTCCATAAGTTATTTGCAGAGGCAAGATTATATTCGGCACCTATGTTGCGATTATATAAAGAATATTGCTGTTTGGTGCTGTCTTTACCCGGTTCATAATTGAGAGATTGTTTATTGACAAACAGCAGGCGAATATTTGATCGGGCAAATATCTTCCTTTGCACAGCAACGACTGAAAAGTTTTGTGCGGGCAATCCGACGGAATCCTGCCTCTTTGTTTGCATATCCATGATCCCAATGCGCCAGTTTTTATCAATATTACCACTAAGCCTTGCTCCGAAACTGATCGGCACACTTAATCCAATGCGTCTTGAAAAGAAAGGGCGGATATTTGTGAATCCAAAATTTCCAAACAGATCATTGTTCTCCAGGAAGAATTGCCTTTTTTCCGGGAAGAATAACTCGTAACGATCAAGATTGGTAACCTGTTTATCCACCTCTACCTGCGAATAATCGGGATTTACAGTGAGATCGAGGTTCAGTGCGGACGTCAATGCAATTTTTGCGTCGGCACCTATCTCCTTTTTGTACACAGGATCCGTTTTTGCATCATAATTTTTAGAGACCCCCGCGAGGGCATAGGGTATAAGAGAAAAGTTTAAACCCGTGGGCGGGGGTGGCTCGTCCCAGATCAACTCGCCTGTGTAGGCTAACGATGCCGTTGGGAACTGTCTTGGAACAGGGGCCCACGCTGATTTTTCAGCGGCCGTAATATCCAGCCTGCTGAAATTAATTCCCCATTTTTTAATTCCCTTTTTATACCGTATTGTTTTAAAAGGGATGGCCGCTTCAAAGATCCATTTATCATCATAGTTCTTCACGATCGATATCCATTTATTATCCCAGTTCAGGTCTGCCTTTCCGCCTTCATACAGAGTACCATCCCACTGCGCACCGGCGGCATTGGCCCCAAACGTATAACCGTTCGTAAGATCGTTATAGGTATCTAAAAAGAAAATGAAATTGTCATTCCTGCCAAAGTTGAAATCGCGACGGAGTGATTCCACCATGAAAGACTGTCCTCTTTTTGGCAGCCAGCAAATGGCGATAATATAAATATTCCGGTCGTCGTACGTCATTTTGATGTCTGTCCTTACCGATGCCTTGCTTGTATCCATAGGAAGGACCATAAAGAAATTTGTGGCCGTTTGCGCCTCTTGCCATGCAGGTTCATCATCTGCCCCATCGACTATAATGGGCTTGTTTGTTTTTTGAATATGAAATTGAAACTGGGTATTTTTTTTCTGGGCGAAGGCAGAAATACCCAGAGCACAGATCAATAAGCAAAGCAGGTGTTTCAAATCGCAATCAGTTTATTTGATCGGGGCTACAAGATAATATGAATATCTATTTCGCCAACGATTTAGATGATTGGCAAACCATGTATATCGAAATTAATATGATGGTATGCTATTTGCATTTTATCCTGGTAAAAAAATAAATGAACCGCAAAAGAATAATCGCCGGAATTAGCTTGCTTGCAATCGCGGGTGTGGTCCTTTATCTGAGACGCCGGCACCGGGCAAATATGGTCGACGAATTGAGAGCAGAACAGGTGTCCGAACATGGATATGAAACCGCGCATGATATCTTATTCCCAAAGAAGAGTAAGCGAATAAAGCGGCACCGATTCAACCAGGGTTGAGATAAGGAGCCACAACGTGCGAAAAGCTAAAAAATGTCAGCGGGGTCTTGGGATCCCGCTTTTGATTTTAATATGTCAATGGTCAACCTGGACGTTCTTATTTTGGCAGCACAAAATTAAAGAGACCGGTATTCCCGGTCTCTTTATATAATTCACGCCTCACGTTTGATGACTCTGGCCTAGTACCCCCACTTTTTCATGATCTCCAGATCTTCCTTAACAGAGTCTACGGGAGATTTGCCCTGGTAGCTCTCCTGCTCAATAATAAAATGAGTACCGGGGTTTTGCTTCCTGGCGGTATCCAGCACTTCTTTCACTTGTATCACTCCTGTTCCCAACACTGTACTTTCATAGCCACTCATATCCCCCTTTTCACTTTTTATTTCATCCTTTACATGGAGTGATGCAAATCTGCCCGGATATTTATGGAGTAATTCCAACGGACGGCCGCCTGCACCATACATATTACCCATGTCCATTTGCTGGATCACGAGCCGGGGGTCGGTCTCCTGCAGGATAATATCATACAGCATCATTCCACCCACACTGGTATTAAATTCAAAATTGTGGTTATGGTAGCCGAATTGCATCCCTGATCTTTTACATAGCTCGCCACTTTTGTTGAATACTGCCAGGAATGCTTTTAATCCATCAAGGTCTTTGCGATATTTATCGTCCAGCCACGGGCTGATAACATATTGTTGTCCGACGGTAGCTGCGTCCTCAACGGTATACTTCCACAAATCAGTAAAATCATTTTTGCTCTGATCCCAGGCCTTTTCACCCATAGTCGTATGACCGCTTTTCATTTGAAGCCCCATATCACCCAGTAGTTTTTTGAAGTCGGCAGGTGAATAGCCATAAAACTTCCTGTCCACATAATTGGCGTGCTCCACATATTTATAACCCATATCAGCCAATTGTTTCAATGTGCCTGCAGGATCCTTTTTCATCTCTTCGCGTACACTATATAATTGTACGCCTGTAATGGTCTTATCTTTCCCGGCAGCAAAAAGGTTTTTCGAGAAAAGTGTGGCGCCAGCAATTGCCAGTGTGCTGTTCTTTACAAATGTTCTTCTGGTAAGCATAGACGTTAGTTTGATGAACCCTCAATTTACCAATTTTTGTTTTTTTGTGCGGAATGATTTTTTTGTGATGATTACGTACCTTCCTGTCTCTATTTAACACATCCAATCTTTTCTTAAACTTAAAACGAATTGCATGTCAAATGACACTCACGCTTCACGCAGAAAATTTCTTCAGCAGATCGGAAGTTTTGGCTTAGCAGCAGCCGCCAGTCCCCTCGCCAGTTTGGCGGCAAAAGAAAAAGCAGACGAACGCATTTTGAGATATTCAAAAAAGATTTCTTCTAACGATAAGATCAGGCTCGCTGTCATCGGCTTTGGTATCCAGGGTCATGGCGACCTGGCCACAGCATTAAAAGTGCCCGGCGTGGAATTGGCCGGAGTATGTGATCTGTATACCGGGCGACTCTTGAACGCAAAAGAAACTTATGGCGACCAGATATTCACAACTAAGAATTATCACGAAGTATTAGACCGTAGTGATGTAGATGCGATCATTATCGCAACAAGCGATCACTGGCATGCGAGAATAACGAAGGAGGCATTGAAAAAAGGAAAAGCCATCTACTGTGAGAAGCCGATGGTGCATAAGATAAGTGAAGGTCTTGACGTGGTGCAGGCACACCAGGCTTCTAAGAAAGTGATGCAGGTAGGAAGCCAGCGCGTCAGTAGTATCGGATATGCAAAAGCAAGAGAATTATACCAGTCAGGTGAGATCGGGAAATTGAATATGGTAAATGCAGTGTACGACAGGCAGAGTGCCATTGGTGCCTGGGAGTATACGATGCCTAGCGATGCTTCGCCTGAAACAGTTGACTGGAACAGGTACATAGAAACGATGAATAAAATTCCTTTCGACCCCAAGAAATTTTTTTGGTGGCGTAACTACCATGATTTTGGAACTGGTGTCGCAGGCGATCTTTTTGTTCATCTCCTTTCAGGAACACATGTGATCACCGGCTCGAAGGGGCCGGTTAAAATATTTTCTTCAGGACAGCTCTCATATTGGAAAGATGGACGTGATGTGCCCGATGTAATGACCGGAATTCTGCAATACCCGGAAACGCCAGAGCATCCTGCGTTCCAGCTAACGTTGCAGGTGAATTTTGTGAGCGGAACCGGCGGCCAGGAAAGTATCAAACTGGTAGGTGAAGAAGGTGTGATGGAAATGAAAGGAAGCAATGTTTCGGTTCATCATAGCATCATGCCTAAAGCGCCTGGCTTTGGCGGGTATGACGCCGTGTTCACTTATCCAAAAGCAATGCAGGACTCATTGTCCCAGGCATACAATCAGAAGTATTCTGATGATGATAAAAAAAGACCTACCAAGCCGGATGTAGATTTTAAAGCTCCGGCCGGATACAGCGATCACCTGGATCATTTTACCAATTTCTTTGATGCGATCAGAACCGGCAAACCCATTGTAGAGGATGCAGCCTTTGGCTTCAGGGCTGCAGCGCCTTGCCTCGCATGCAACGATAGTTATTTCGAGAAAAAGATCATCAACTGGGATCCTGTGAATATGAAACTGGTGAAGGGATAATGCGCCAATCAATTCTGCTTACTAATAATTCAGGTTCATGAATGCAAACAAATTTATCCTGTTATCAATGATGATGTTTCTCCAGTATTTTATCTGGGGTGCATGGTATGTAACAATGGGGACTTATATGGTTACACATCTGCAATCAAGCGGTGTGCAGGTGGCTTCTGCCTATGGCGCACTGGCTATCGCGACCATGGTTTCTCCCTTTTTTGTGGGCATGATCGCCGATCGTTTTTTTGCAGCTCAACGCATCATGGGCGTATTACACTTGCTCGGTGCTGCCCTTTTATTTTTAGCGACGACGATAAATAATAACGCTGCTTTTTACTGGGCGATTTTATTTTATTCTTTGCTGTACATGCCAACGATCGCTTTATCAAACAGCATTGCCTTTTCCCAGATGACAGACCCGGGAAAACAATTTCCCTGGATACGGGTATTTGGGACGCTGGGATGGATCGTAGCGGGATTAATCATCGGCGGGCTAAAACTTGAACCCACGACGTATATTTTTATGATCGCAGCAGGCGTGTCCCTTTTGTTGGGCCTGTTGAGCTTTATTCTTCCGAATACGCCACCAAAAGCAAAGGTGGCAACATCAGCTTCACAGGCGTTAGGCGCACAGGCTTTCGTATTATTTAAGAGCAGACCTTACCTGATATTTTTTATTGCGGCCATCTTAGTTTGTATCCCTCTTTCATTTTACTACGGATGGGCCAATCCATTTTTAAACGAACTAAAAGTAAACAATGCCGCAGGTAAGATGACATTAGGACAATTCTCGGAAGCGCTGTTTATCCTCGCCATTCCTTTTTTATTCAACCGCATCGGAGTAAAAAATATGCTGTTGATGGGAATGACTGCATGGCTGCTTAGATACATTTGTTTTGCATACGGAAATACGGATGCAAATATGTGGATGCTATATGCAGGAATTGTTTTGCACGGGATATGCTATGATTTCTTTTTTGTGACAGGTTATATGTACACGGAAAAAAAAGCAGGGGAAAAAATAAAAAGTGCAGCACAAGGGCTTTTCACTTTTGCTACTTATGGACTGGGAATGTTCATCGGTACGCAGATATCGGGCAGAGTGGTTGACAAATATGCGTTGCCCGAAGGCCACAACTGGAAAGATGTTTGGTTCGTGCCGGCCTACATTGCACTCGGCGTTCTGATCTATTTTATGTTATTCTTTAGAGAAAAAAGGCAAATACCGGTGGCTGGAGTGCCGGAGAATGTTTCTGTTCCGGAAGTGGCATGAAGAAGAGCAAGGTACAACGTCCAGGGCACAAGGAACCAGTAACCAGAAACAAAACAAAAAACAATAAATATGAAACGAATTGCTATGCTCGGCTCAGGGTTCATCGGAAGGTTCTATGCGGATTCGCTGCAGGGAAACCGGAGCCAGGATAAGATCGTGAGCATTTACTCACGGCGTGAAGAAAGCGCAAAAAAATTTGCACAGGATTATAATGTGTCCCATTGGACCATCGACATGGAGGAGTGTATTACGAACCCCGATGCGGATGTAGTTTGTATTGCACTTCCAAATAACTTACATGAACCGGCTGTAATGCTTTGTTGCAAACATAAAAAGGCAGTTATCATCACCAAACCACTCGGAAGAAATGGCGAGGAAGCCAAGCGAATGTTGGAAGCAGTTGAGAAAGCCGGGATCTTCAATGGTTATCTGGAAGATCTTGTCTACACACCGAAGTTCTTAAAAGCATTGGAAACCGTAAAGAACGGCGCATTGGGAAGAATACTTTGGGCCAAATCGAGAGAAACTCATCCGGGCCCACATAGTGATTGGTTCTGGAATCTGGAGCAGGCCGGCGGTGGTTGCATTCTTGATCTTGGTTGTCATTGTGTAGAGATCACCCGCAGTTATATTGGAAAGGATATAAAACCTGTAGAAGTGATGTGTTGGGCCGATACGCAGGTAAAAC
>Ga0207701_10008599_pt1 | contig 10083 bp, 11 predicted proteins | sample KBSSwiSSwithPhiX_FD_184294 | JGI IMG/M metagenome (GOLD analysis project Ga0207701, IMG submission 184294) | Switchgrass rhizosphere bulk soil microbial communities from Kellogg Biological Station, Michigan, USA, with PhiX - S5 (SPAdes) (version 2) | ecosystem: Environmental > Terrestrial >...
GACGCTGCCCAACACCAAGATCGAGTTCATCCAGCCGCTCGGCGAGGCCTCGCCGATCGCCAAATTCGTCGAACGCAATGCCGACGGCGGCATTCATCACATCTGCTACGACGTGCCCGATATCATCGCCGCGCGCGATACCCTGATCAAGGAGGGCGCGCGCGTGCTCGGCGACGGCGTGCCCAGGATCGGCGCCCACGGCAAGCCGGTGCTGTTTTTTCACCCGAAGGATTTTTCGGGCGCGCTCGTCGAAATCGAACAGGCCTGAACCAGCATGGCCTACAACCTTTCGACAGCGTTTGCGATCTACTTCGTCCTGTGGTGGCTCGTTCTGTTCCTGACGCTGCCGTTCGGCGTGCGCAGCCAGCACGAGGACGGCGAGGGTGCGCCCGGCACCGATCCCGGCGCGCCGGTGCTGGCGCGCATGGGTGCTAAGCTGATCTGGACCACGATTATCTCGGCGGTGATTTTCGCGATCTCGATGTGGGCTTACTATCAGGGTTATTTCAATATCGAGCGGCTGGCGAAGCTGATGGGGATGCCGTTTTAAGGGTGAAGCGCCGCCTTGTGGGGAGAAGCGGAAATGAATTTCCAACGAATCATGATTGCGCTGGTGATCCTGCTCACGGCCGGTCTTGCGGCGTCGTTCTATGTGAACTGGCGGACGCTGGGGCAGCTTCGAACCGTGAAAGCATTCGTCGAAGGCAGCGTTTTCGCCGACGCGGTGGCCGCCTGCGAGAAAGTGCAGAGCCCGACACCGTTCAGATGGAATGGCGGCAAGCAGACCGCGGCCATCGGCCTGAATTCGGTCAAGCTCAACAAGGACACCATCATCGCGAGTTATACGCTGGTCGCCGACAGCGTCTATTGCGACTACGATCCGATCAAGAAAAAGGCCGATATCGGCAACAATTTTCTCGAGCGGGAATGATCGGCGCCCTCCACGGTGTTTTCGGTGGCCTCGTCCCATGGGTCGCGGAGGCCGTTCCGTCAGCGACACGCCGGGCGAATCGATCGGGCGAACGCGACCACTGACTTTCCGTCGATCGCCGGCCACAATCGCTTCACGGACGCCGGTCGTAGATTGCCGCGCAGGGCTGCGAGCGCATCGTCATGGCGGGCATGCCGCTGATTCACAGGCAAATCCGTCATTTCATTTTTTATTCAAACCGTCGTCGCTGCCGCCCAGGTTTGTGAACCATCTCTTCGACCGTCAGGAAATGTAAAGCACAACTTCAGGTCGCCTGAAGGCGCAATCGCACTTCCACAGGTAGGTATCGTGGTGATGATGGATGCATCACTCCAGGATAAGGAAGATCGATATGGCTAGCATTGCTTCGCGCGGCTTGACGGGGATGACCGACCAGTTGAGCCTCGACGATATGATTTTCCCGAGCGACGGTCCTCCGCCGCCGCCGAGCGATAATCCCCCGCCGCTGGTGTTCACGGGCACGGACGGTAACGACGTCATCACGGGGAGCGCGGGCGATGACTTCCTGATCGGATTGGACGGCAACGACATTCTTATCGGTGGCGCCGGCGCCGACACGCTGGACGGCGATAACGGCGACGATCTCGGGGTTCGCGGCAACGATACCGCGAGCTACGTGACCGCGACGGCGGGCGTGTTCGCGAGCCTGGCGAATCCGTCGGGCAACACCGGCGACGCGGCGGGCGATACCTACATCAACATCGAGAATCTGACCGGCAGCAACTTTGACGACAGGCTGGAAGGTCTCGGCAATAACAACGTCCTCGACGGCGGTGCGGGCAACGACATCCTGGTCGGCGGCGCTGGAGCCGACACCCTGATCGGCGGCAGCGGGATCGATACCGCGAGTTACGCGACCGCGACCGCTGGCTTGACCGCGAGCCTCGCCAACCCTTCGAGCAACACCGGCGATGCGGCCGGCGATACCTACAACGGTGTCGAGAACCTGACCGGCACTACGTTTACCGATACGCTGAGCGGCGATGCCGGCAACAACGTCCTGGATGGCGGCACCGGCAACGACACGCTGATCGGTAACGATGGCAACGACACGCTGATCGGCGGCGCTGGTGCGGACACGCTGATTGGCGGCGTCGGCAGCGACACGGCGAGCTACGCGGCCTCGACGGCGGCGGTGAACGTCAATCTTGCCACCGGAATCGGCAGCGGTGGCGATGCGGCAGGTGATAGCTATAGCAGTATCGAGAACCTGACCGGCAGCGGCTTTGCCGATACGCTGACCGGCGACGCCAATGTCAACGTCCTCGTGGGCGGCGCCGGCAACGACGTTCTCAACGGTGGGGCTGGCGCGGACACGCTGATCGGTGGCACCGGCAACGACACCTACATCGTTGACAACCCATTGGATGTGATCGTCGAGAACGCCAACGAAGGCGTCGACAACGTCATCGTCAACACCGGCAGTTACACGCTCTCGGCCAACGTCGAGAACGCCCAGGCGGGGTTGACGATCGACACCACGATCACCGGCAATGCGTCGGACAACATCCTCACCGGCGGCATCGGAAACGACACGCTGATCGGCGGTGCTGGCGCGGATACGCTGATCGGTGGCGCCGGCAACGACACCGCCAGTTATGAGACTGCGACCGCTGGCGTGAAAGCCGGCCTAAGCGCTCCCGGGGCACCGTCGATAAACACCGGCGACGCGCTCGGCGATACATATAGCGGTATCGAAAACCTGACCGGCAGCAATTTCGGCGATTTTCTGCTCGGCAATGACGGCGACAACATCCTGAACGGCGGCGCCGGCAACGACACGCTGAGCGGCACCAACGGCAACGATATTCTGATCGGCGGCGCCGGCTCCGACCAGCTATTTGGCGGCACCGGCCATACGACTGCGAGCTATATCACCGCGACGGCCGGGGTGACCGCGAGCCTCGTGCGCGCCGATGTCAGCCTCAATACCGGCGACGCATTTGGCGACACCTACAGCAACGTCCAAAACCTGACCGGCAGTAACTTTGACGACAAGCTGACCGGGGATATCGACAACAGTATTATCATCGGTAACGCGGGTAATGACCGGCTGGACGGCGGCCTTGCGGGGGCGGGCTTCACCGGCAACGACACGCTGACGGGCGGTGCCGGCAACGACACCTTCATATTCCACAGCGGGCTCGGACAGGCCAATCATGACACCGTCACCGACTTCGCGCCGGGACAGGACGTCATGGAGCTGCATGACGGGCTGTTCGCCAGCGCAACGGCCGCGCTCGCGGCGGCGGCGCAATCCGGCAACGATGTCCTCATCACGGTCGATGCGTCGACCAGCATCCTGCTGCAGAACGTCGCCCTGGCCAATCTGCACGTGACCGATTTCCATCTCGTGTGAAGCCTGTACCGGTCATCCGGAGGCGCGCACGTCGTTGCGCGTCGCCGGATGATGGAGAACTCTCAAACAAGGCGCTCTCAACTTTCGTTCTGCGCCACGATGCCCTCGATCTCTTCGAGCAATGTCCGCCACGCCGCATCGATCTCCGGCGACCAATCCGGTCCCAGAATTTCGCGCAAGGTGCCGGCGATCACGCCGAAGAATGCGACGAACAGATCGCGCGGCGTGCCGTAGGCGTCGTGCGAGGATATTTCGCATTCGATCATGCGGAAGTGCCCGGTGCGGGGACCGGCGAAATCCAGGATCGCCTCGATCGTCAGCGCCAGCATCGAGCCCTTGACGGGTTCAGAGCCCTCGGTACGAAACATCGCTATCGTCTCTGGGTGTTCGGCGTGCAGACGGCGATAGACCCTTGGCGTCAGGTCCTCGCAGCGCAGGGCTGCGATTTCAAAGCTGCGCTCGATCGGATTTGGTAACGCGGTCATGGCGGCGGGTGCGGTTTTCAGGACATGTCGAAGGTTTGAAAAAAAAGAGCAGGGCATAAAGCCCTGCTCAAAAATTGTGTCGACCCTTTTACCTCGAAAAATTAGGTTTGATCTTGATTGACGAGGCGACGCTGCTTGTGCGCGTCAGGGCTCCTCCCGAGACTTGGACCACCAGACTTCAGCCTCTCGGCCAGCCTGAGCCCGCACTGGTAGACCATCTTTTTCGTCTTGTCACCATTTTCGGCAACGATTGTTCAAATTTCGAGCAATCTGGGTAATGATCGAGAACGAGCCACTGCTGGTTGCGGATCGGCGGATTGGAACCCGGGGTAGGTAATAAGGTAGCGGGAGCGCCCGCTGATACACCGCCGTCGCAGGCTTATTTCCGCAGCCGTGCAAGATAAAGTCGGGAACCGGATATCGACTCCGGACTCTCAGGGTGATTAGGTCCGAAGCGGATGGGTTCGCGATGCGCAAGCGGCTGAAGAATTTCTTACCGGTAGTCCTGATTGCCCTGGCGGTGCAGATTTTCGCACCGATCGGCGCATGCTGGGCCGCGAGTATCGCAGCCTCGGACCCGCTCGCCGCCGCCGTGATCTGTCACGGTAACGCACCCTCGCACTCCGGACCGACCGACCAGACCGGGCACCGCGCCCACGAAGGCTGCTGCTCGGTATGCAGCGTGCTGCAGACCGGCGCGCCGGTCGATGTCCCGCAAACCGCCGAGATCATCAGCGTCGATCGCCACCACGCGCGGGTGGTCTGGACCGAATTCACGCCGGACCGGTTCGCCTCCCGCGCCGGCTCGCACGCGCAGGCGCGCGCCCCTCCGCTCTTGACGTGAACCTGGCGGCCACCGGCCGCTCCCGCTCGTTCACATCTCGACATTTGCGGAGAACTCAATGTCTATCCGACTATTGCGCGCGGGCCTGTATGGGCTCGCCATCCTGCTCGTGCCCATAGGCGAAGGCTTCGCCCACGAAATCGTGGGCAACCGCTTCTTTCCCGCGACGCTTGGCATCGACGATCCCGGCGTCAACGACGAACTTTCCGTTCCGACAATCGCAGTTTTCAAGACCGGCGACGATCCCACCTTCAAGCAGCGCGATATCTCCGGGGAATTCTCCAAACGCATCACCGATGCGTTCGGGGTATCGTTCGGCGTGACCCACACCCATCTCGGCGCGCCGGGCGGGCCCACCGGAATGGGCGCCGACGGATTTCAGAATCTGGAGACGACGTTCAAATACCGCCTGTTCAAGGACCCGGTGCATGAGTTCGTGATGTCGGTCGGCCTCAATGTCGAATGGGGTCGGACCGGTGCGCAAAGGGTCGGCGCGGAACAGTTCAACACCTACGCACCGACCGTGTTTTTCGGCAAGGGATTCGGCGATCTTCCCGACACGCTGTCCTGGATCCGGCCCATCGCCGTGACCGGCCAGGTTGGCTATGCGATTCCCGGCAAGCGCTCGACCACGACCTTTGCAATCGACCCCGACAGTGGCGATCCGACGATGGATAGCGAATTTCATCCGCACGTGCTCAATTGGGGCGGCACGCTGCAATACAGCATGCCCTATCTGAAATCCGCCGTCGTCGATCTCGGCTTGCCCGATTTCATCAACCGCTTCATCCCGCTTGTTGAGGCGACGTTGCAGACGCCGGTCGCCAATACCTTCACATCCGGCACGGTGACCACGGGGACCATCAATCCGGGATTCCTCTGGATCGGAAACGGCTTTCAGGTCGGCGTTGAAGCGCTGATTCCGATCAATCGGCAGAGCGGGACAGGTGTCGGCGTCATTGGCCAACTGCATTTCTATCTCGACGATCTCGATCCGCGTGGAATAGGCAGGCCGATCTTCGGCAGCGCCGTTATGCCCGCAACGCCTTTTGCAAGGAAATGACCATGAATGACCGCCGGACCAAGTACCTCACCGCCGTCCTCGCAACGATTCCGCTGCTGCTGTTGCTTGTCGGAGGGCAAGCAGCCGCGCACGCGATGCTCGAGCGCGCCGAACCGCGCGTCGGCAACACTGTAGCAATGGCACCTCGCGATGTGACGCTCTGGTTTACACAAAAACTGGAGGCTGCCTTCAGTACGATCAGTGTGACGGATCCCGCGGGTCAGCGCATCGATACCGGCAAAGCCCGCGTCAGCGGTAATCAGATGTCGGTTTCGATACGCGCCGGCGGCGCCGGAATGTATCGTGTGATCTGGCGGGCGCTTTCGGCGGATGCGCACACAACCGACGGCAGCTTCACGTTTCAAGTCGGCCGTTGAGCCATCGGCCGATCAACCGATGGGCTGGTTCGGAGATCACATCGACGATATGTTGGCGCTCATTCGTGCGATCCATTTTGCCGCAACCTCGATCGTGGCGGGTAGCTTGATTTTCCGGCTGCTGCTGATGGGACCGTTGGCGCGCTCCCCGCAAGCTGTCGCCGTCGGCAAGCAAACACGTCGTGTCGCGGCGATCGGTCTCGTCGCAGTCATGGCTTCCGGTGCGATCTGGTTACTGTTGCAAACGGCGTCCATGAGCGGTCTGCCGTTCAACGAAGCCGTGACGGCAGACGTGTTATCGACGGTCGTAACCGGAACCCAATTCGGACTGGCTCAGGACGTTCGCTTCGCGCTCGCGCTTATTCTGGCCGGCTGTTTGTCGTATGACCACGTTGCACCGTCGCGTTGGTTGGGGCTGCTGTCGGCGCTCGGCCTGATCGCAGCCATCGCCTGGACCGGCCACGCCGGGGCGGGTATTGGTGAAATGGGAGCCCTGCATCTGGCGGCCGATGTGTTGCATTTGATCGGCGCGGCGGCCTGGCTTGGAGGCCTCGTTTCCCTTGTCCTCCTGTTCGGTATAGTGCGTCGCGATGTTTATGCTTCGATGTTGCTTGCTCAAGATGCGACAAGACGCTTTTCTATCCTGGGTATCGCCTGTGTCGGCACGTTGATTTTGACCGGCTTCGTCAACGCGTGGCTTCTGGTCGGCTCGTTCCAGGCGCTGCTTTTCTCCGACTACGGGAGGCTCCTGACGCTCAAGTTGGGGTTGTTCGCCGTCATGCTGTCATTCGCCGCGGTCAACCGGTTTTGGTGGACGCCCCGGCTCTTCTCGTCGTCGGGGCACCAGCTGCAACTCAATTCGCTGCGCCAGCTTTCGCGCAACAGCATCATTGAGATCGTTCTGGGGATTATCATCCTCGGCATCGTGGGCGTCCTCGGCACGCAGCATCCTGCGATCCACGCCTTGGAGAATTTGCAACAATGAGATCGAGATCAAGCCGGAAATACACGCATGAGGCGGCAAGCGCACGCAAACGACAAAAGGAAAATCCGATGAATGCACGCTCCCTTTGTTTCGTCTCTATCGGCCTTGCGGTAGCAACCCTGTACGCAGCCGCGGCCAGTGCCGAGGAGGTCAAGGCGGGCGACCTCGTGATTTCGCAGGCCTGGAGCCGTGCGACGCCGAGCGGCGCCAAGATCGCCGGCGGTTATCTCACCATCGAAAACAAGGGTGCCGCGCCGGACCGGCTGGTCGGCGGTTCCGGCGATATCGCGGGCAAGGTCGAGGTTCATGAAATGTCTGTCAACAATGGCGTGATGACGATGCGCCCGCTCGACAAGGGGCTTGCGATCGAGCCCGGCAAGACCGTGAAATTCGCGCCCGGCGGTTATCATCTGATGATGTTCGACCTCAAGAGCCCGTTAAAGCAGGGCGACAAGGTGCCGGTCACGCTCGAATTCGAGAAGGCCGGCAAGGTGACGCTGTCGCTCGACGTGCAGGGGGTCGGCGCGCAGGCGCCGGCGGGCGGATCGGATGGTCACACCATGAACGCGCCGGATCATTCCGGTATGAAGAAGTAGGGGGTGGCCATGTCGAAGACAGGTTTTGTCGTTGCCGCCATCGTGCTCGCTGCTTCGCCGGCCTGCGCGCATGTGGGGCTGGAAACGAAGCAGGCGACGATCGGCGCGTCCTACAAGGCGGTATTCACCGTGCCGCATGGTTGCGCCGGTTCGCCGACCGTGAAGATCCGAGTGCAAATTCCGGAAGGCGTGATCGCCGCAAAACCGATGCCGAAGGCGGGCTGGAATGTCGAGGCGATCAGCGGCAAATATGCCGGCGAATACGACTACCACGGCAGCAAGCTGTCCGAAGGCGTCAAGGAGGTGGTGTGGAGCGGCGGCAAGCTGCCGGACCATCATTATGAAGAATTCGTGGTCTCGACTTATCTCACCACCGGCCTGAAGCCGAACACGACACTGTATTTTCCGGTGGTGCAGGAATGCGAGCAGGGGGTCAGCCGCTGGATCGATATTCCAAAGGAGGGCACCGAGGCCGGGCATGGCAGCAAGACACCGGCGCCCGGCGTCAAGCTGATGCCGAAACCGTAAGGTCGCGACAATGCGCGTCATTGCGGGCCTTGCAGCACTGCTGGTGTCGCTGTGTTTAGCGACCGGCGCGCTGGCCCATGCCGTGTTGGTCTCGACTGAACCCGCCGACGGCAGCGTTCTTACGCAATCGCCGAAGACGTTGCAGCTGCGCTTCAGCGAGGCCGTTGAGCCTGCCGTGGTCAGCCTGATCGACGCCGCCGGCAAGACCCGCGACGTCACGGTGCGCGCCGCCGACCAAACGGTTGTGATCAGTTTGCCGGACGAGTTGCCGCGCGGCACCCAGGTCGTCAGCTATCGCGTGGTCTCGCAGGATGGTCATCCCGTGGCGGGATCGCTGATGTTCTCGATCGGCGCCGTCACCGGCAACGCGACAAGGATGGAGACAAGTTTTGTTGTTTCCGCCTTGATCTGGCTGTTCCGGATCGGGGTATATCTCGGCCTGTTCGCCGGCGTCGGCGGCGTGTTTTTCGCCTCCTGGATCGGGTGGGGGCCCAGCGGCGCGCGGGTGATCATCGGCGCGTTGCGCGTCGGTCTCGTCAGCGCGATCGTATCGCTCGGCCTGCAAGGCGTCGATCTGCTGAACCTGCCGCTCGGCGGCCTGTTTTCATTCGCGCCATGGAAGAGTGCGTTCGGTACCAGCCTTGGGCCGTCGCTGCTGATCGCGATCGCTGCGATGTTGATTGCGCGGCTGGGTTGGCAGAGCCCGTCGATGTCGATGTCCTGGAAGCTGACCGGCGCCGCCATGGCCGGCGTAGGCCTCTCGCTGTCCACCAGCAGCCACGCCGCCACCGCAGCGCCGGAATGGGTGACGGGCCCTGCCGTGTTCGTCCATGGCGTTGCCGTTGCTTTCTGGGTCGGGGCGCTCGCGCCCTTGATCGCGCTGGCGCGGAAGCGGAACGGCACGGTGCTGCCGGTTCTGCTGCGGTTTTCGGGCGTCGCCGTGCCGGTCGTCTTAGCGCTGGTGCTGACCGGGTTTGGACTCGCGATCGTCCAGCTTGAAAGCTTCGGGGCCCTGATCGGAACCCGATATGGCATCATCCTGCTGGTCAAATTGACACTGGTCGCGATGCTGCTCGGTCTTGCCGCCCTGAACCGGTATGTCGTGACACCGGCCTTGAAAGCCGAACCGCGCAATTCGCGAGAACTGAAGGGCGGTGTCTTTTTTGAATATGTCGCGGTGCTCCTCATTCTCGCCGTCGTCGCCGGCTGGCGGTTCACGGCGCCGCCGCGGGCGCTTGCTGCCGCCGCTTCGGCGGCGGTGGAAGCGCCGCTCGCGATCCATATTCACACCGAGACCGCGATGTTCCAGGTGCTGATCTCGCCGGGCAAGGTCGGGTCGGACGATTTCGTGCTGCAATTGATGGCGGGCGACGCCAGCCCGTTGCCGGCCAGGGAGGCGACGCTGACGCTGAGCCTGCCGGAGCGCGGCATCGAGCCGATCGAGCGTAGCGCGACGCTCGGATCCGACGGCTATTGGCACGTGCGCGGCGTGCCGTTACCGCTGCCCGGACGCTGGCACATGCGGATCGACGCGCTGGTCACCGATTTCGAGAGGGTCACGCTCGAAGACGATTTCGAGCTGCGGTGAGGGCGTGTTCGGCCGATAGCGTTGTGTGCAGCGTACCGTCAACGTCATTGCGAGGAGCTCGTGCGACGAAGCAATCCATTCTTTCTTTGCGCGGCTGTATGGATTGCTTCGCTTCGCTCGCAATGACGAAGGGGGCGGCGCAGTCGCGCGACCCATCGGCGCGCAATGACGCAGAGAAGGCCAATTCCGACCTGATCGCGCCGCAATTATGCGGTCAAGATCGGGGGCAAAATGGCCGGAAATCCGCGCGCTTAGCGGCATTTTAAG
>Ga0207701_10008600_pt1 | contig 10083 bp, 7 predicted proteins | sample KBSSwiSSwithPhiX_FD_184294 | JGI IMG/M metagenome (GOLD analysis project Ga0207701, IMG submission 184294) | Switchgrass rhizosphere bulk soil microbial communities from Kellogg Biological Station, Michigan, USA, with PhiX - S5 (SPAdes) (version 2) | ecosystem: Environmental > Terrestrial > Soil...
GGCGCGGCAGCAGCACGACGAAGCCGCGCGCATCCGCCATGCGCGCGATGCGCGTGCCGGCGGCGAACGCCTCGGGCTCCTGGCGGCAGCCGTGGATCCACACCACCAGCGGCGGGTGCTTGATCGCCTCGATGCCGCGCGGCAGGTAGAGCAGGTACTCGCGCCACGGGGGGGCGGGCGCCACGCTGAGGAAGCCGTGCATGCTGCTTTTGCGGCTGAGCGAGAAGCGCCCCGGCGCGGGCCGCCGGAACAGCCCGGCGAACCGGGCGAGGGTTTTCTTGAGCGTCAGGAGGACTGGCCGTTTTTCACGCTCGGAGTCTTTGCTTTCATCACGCTCATTGTCTCAGACTCAAAGTGCGCCAGCCGCGCTCGCGGGCGATTCCGGCCAGCTTCGGCCCGGCGTCGACCGCGACCGGGTGCGTCACGCGCTCGAGCAGCGGCAGGTCGTTGATCGAATCGCTGTAGAACCAGGTTTGCGGAAAGTCCGCCAGAGAAGCATTCCGGGCTTTCAGCCATTTCTCCAGCCAGACGATCTTTCCTTCGCGCATGCAGGGCGGGCCGACGATGTCGCCGGTGAAGCGGCCGTCGCGGATCTCCGGCTCGGTGGCCATCACGTGCTCGACGCCGAAGTCCGCGGCGATCGGCTCGACCAGGAAGCGGTTGGTGGCGGTGATGATCGCGGTGAGGCTGCTCTTGTGATCCTGGATCAGGCTTCGGGCCGCCGGCAGCATCAGGGGGCGGATCCTGTTTTCCAGAAAAATCTTTCGCCAGCCGAGGAGCCGCGCCATGTCGAAGTCCCGGTAGTAGCCGAGGTAGAAGCGCACGTACTCGAGCGTGCTCGCCTCGCCGCTAGCGTAGCGGCGGTCCATCTCGTGGTTGGCCTCGCGCTCGGAGGCCGGGAGGACGCCCTGCTCGACCAGGAAGTCGAGCCACTCGACGTCGGTGTCGCCGCTAAGCAGCGTGTTGTCGAGGTCGAGCAGGACCAGATTCATGCAGGCGGATGTTCTGCTCGGCGACTGTATCGGCGATGCCGGACGCGGCCACCAGCGCCACTATTGCAGCGACGTCGGACGGCGTGACGGGCTCATCTTCGCGAAATTCCAGGATGGTGACGCGGTGTGGTTCCCCTGCACGGACAGGCGCTGCGTCTTGCTTGAAAAGTTCGTCGAACATCCCTCCAGCAGCTTACCTCATCGCCAGCGACCGGCGTCTCAGCCGTCAGCGCAGCGTCTTCGGTTGCTGCACGGCGCGGCGCAGCGCTCGATCGCGCTCGAGCGCCAGGTCAGCGCGTCCGCGCCGTCACGCTCGCTGAATACGGCGACGAGGCGGTGCCTTTGTAGGCGCGCACGCGGTAGGAGTAGCTCGTGCGTGACGCCAGACCGTTGTTGGTGAACGTGGTGGTGCTGCCTCCGACGCGCGCGATCTCGACGAAGTTGCTGCACGGCGCGGCGCAGCGCTCGATCGCGATCAAGGTCTGGGCGGAGGAGTTGTTGGTCCACTGCAGCCGGATCCGGTTCGAAGACTGCGCGGTCGCAGCGAGGCTGGACGGCGCCGCGAGAGCTGCGGCGGGCGCGGGGGCAGGCGCAGTGGGCGCGGGCGCTGCCGGCACGTCCGCCAAGCCGGTCTGGCGGTAGCGCGCGGTGTACATCTGGCCATAGCCCTGCACGTACAGGCTGCTGCCGTCTGGGCCCACCCGTACGACGTTGCCCTGGGCCCCTTCGACCGAGCTGATGGTCCACACCGGCTCGCCCGTGGCGGTGTACTTCAGCGTCACCATGCGCATGTACCTGCTACCGTTGGGGAGCGTGACCTCGGGGCCGCCCACGCCCGTCACGTAGACGCTGTCGGATGGATCGACCGCGACGAAGGCGGGGATCTCGTTGTTGCCGTCGAGCCCGTCGAAGGTCCTCGACCACAGCCGCACGCCGTCCGGGGCGACTTTCATCGTCACCCAGTTGGCGTAGAAGCTGCCGTAATCGGGGCCGGTCGCGATCACGTTGCCGAGCGAATCGAGGGCGAGGCGGTGGATGTAATCGCCGGGGGAAAAGACCTTCGTCCACTCCACGACGCCGGAGGCCGAATACTTCCAGAGCTGCATGCCGTTGCCGCCCGCCAGGCCGTTGCCGAAATACACTTCGCCACCGTTGTTGACCGCCACGGCGGCGGCGGCGACGGAAGGGTCGCGGAAGTCCTGCCAGCGCTTGAACCCGGACTCGTCGCACGACAGCACGTAGAAGTGGTACCCGCTCGTGCCCGAGGCGGCGATCCAGCTGCCGTTATCGGACAGGTAAAGGCCCGTCGGCAAGGGCGTGCCGGGGAACCCGGTGCCGTTCGGATTCACCACCGCGCAAACCCACTGCCGTCCGGCGGGCGAATACTTGACGATGCCGATCGTGAAGGTACCCGCGACGTAAAGGCCGCCGGTCACATAGGCGTTGCCGGCGCGGTCGCCGACCGCACGGACCGCCTGCGCGGCGGAGCCGTTGCTGACGTCGGACCAGACGAGGTTGCCGTCCGCGTCGTAGCGCAGCACGAAATAGCCGATCGGGACCTGGTCGGACGTGGTCCACTTATAACCGACGACGTACGCCCCTCCGTTAGGGTCGGCCGCCACCCAGTTTGCCTTGACCTGTTCGGCGGGCTTGAAGATGCGCTCCCACAGCAGGCTCCCGTCGGGGCTGAATTTGCGGGTCAGGACTGTGCCGCCGTTGACGATCGTGTCGCCGACCGAGTAGACGTTCTCGAATCGGTCGATATCCATCATCTTGCCGCCGAAATCGGCGGTGGCCGCCGACCAGACGACTTCCACCGCGGGCGTCGAGGGCTGCGCATGCGCGCCGGGTAGTACCAGTACGAGCAGCAACAGGGAGGGCAGAACACCGCGGAGAGCGGCGATCACAGTAGGGATCTTCATGGCCTGACCTTCCTTCTCCATGCCTTTTCGGGGACCCGCGCATGGCACGTTCTGCCGCTTCTATGTTTCACAACGAATAACGCGAGCAAATCACGTGCCGGTCGCTCAATGGCGACAGCCGCCTTGGTCTTGATCACCGAATTGCAGATATTTCGCCACGAGCAGGCTCCGCCCGGCCCGCCGGGCGTCGTCCTGCTGTCGCTCGTCCTGCTTGGACGGGGTATCTACTTCGAAATTGATGCTGCTCTGGCGGCAGCCGCCGGCCCGACCTGACGGATGCCCTGCTCGGTGAGCGTGTCGGCGATCGCGTGCACCGCGGCGCGGATCGCGTGCTCGTCGATCGCGCCTATGCAACCCACGCGCAGCGTGTCGACCTGGGTGAGCTTGCCCGGGTAGAGCACGAAGCCTTTCTCGCGCACGCGGTCGTAGAACTTCTGGAAGTCGTAGTGCGGATCGGTGGGGGCGTTGAAGGTGACGATCACCGGCGCCTGGTGGCGCGCGTCGAGGAACAGCTTGAAGCCGAGCTTGGTCATGCCCTCGATCAGCACCTCGCAATTGCGCTTGTAGCGTGCGAGGCGCGCCGGCTGGCCGCCTTCGGCGAGGTACTGCTCCAGCGCCGCATGCAGCGCGGCGACCACCACGGTCGGCGGCGTGAAGCGCCACTGCGCGGTTTTTTCCATGTTGACCCACTGGTCGTGCAGGTCGAGCACCAGGGACGGAGAATTACCCGCGCAACGCTCAAGGGAACTCTTTCTTATCAGGGCGAAACCCATCCCGGGCGGGCCTTCGAGGCATTTTCCCGACGCCGCGACCAGCGCGTCGAACGTGCCTTCGACCGGCAGCGCCGCGAACGAGCTCATCGCATCCACCAGCAGGCTGCGCTGGTGCCTCGCCACTGCGGCCGCGACCTCCGCCAAAGGGTTCAGCACACCGGTGCTGGTCTCGCAATGCACCAGGGCCACGTGCGTAATGGAGGGATCCTTGGCGAGCGCGGCATCGACGTCCACCGCCTTCACCGGCTGGCGCTCTTCGTAGTCGATGAGCGTGGTGCGGCGCCCGAGGATCGAGCAGATCCTGGCGATGCGCTTGCAGTAGGCGCCGTTCTGCGGGATGAGCACGTGGCCGTTCCTGGGCACCAGCGTGCCGAGCATGGCCTCCACCGCGAAGGTGCCGCTCCCCTGCAGCGGGACCGAGACATGGCTTTCCCGTACGCCGGCGATCTCCAGAAGCATTTCGCGCACGCGGCGGTTGATGGCGATGAAGCCGGTGTCGCGCGAGCCCCAGTCGCGCACCATTGCGAGCTTGGTCGCGGTCGAGGTGGTCAGGGGTCCGGGGGTGAGGAGGATCGGCTCTTTCATGGCTTCTCCACGTTGAAGCGCCAGCGCTGCGATCGCGACAGCAGGATGCCCGCGATCAGAGCGTACAGGAAGCAGACGATGGCGGACGCGAGCACCGTGAGCGTGCCGAGCGCCGCCGCCGGCCCGATGTCGCCGGCCTCGTCCATGTTCATGATCGCGACCGCGGCGAGGATGGTGTGCGGCGCGTACAGGAACACCACGCACGACAGGGTCGAGATCGACACCACGAAGTAGTAGCGCGCGATCTCCAGGATCGCGGGCAGGCACACCGGCACCGTCACGCGCCAGAAGGTCTTGTAGAACGGCACCTTGAGCGACGCCGAGACGGCTTCGTACTCGTCATCGAGCGACTTGAGCGCGGTGACCGCGGTAAGGTGCCCGGAGGTGTAGTAGTGCACCACGGTGGAGATCGCGAGGATCGCCATCGTCTGATAGAGGAAATTGAGCGGGTTCTGCGGATGGTTGAAGAACATGATGTAGCCCAGGCCGAGCACCAGGCCGGGCACCGCCATCGACAGCAGCGCGAGCAGCCGCAGTAGCGGCCGCAGTGGCCCGAGGCCGCGCGTCTTCTCCAGCAGGTACGCAGTAGAGAACACGAACACTGTCCCGATCAGCGCGGTCCAGGCGCCGAGCTTGAGGCTGTTCCAGAATGCCGGCGCGAAGTCGCCGTCGATCAGCGCGTAGCGGTAGTGCTTGAGGGTGAGGGTCAGGTTGTATGGCCAGAGCTGGATGAGCGAGGTATAGACCGCCATGCCGAGCACCGCGAGCAGCAGCAGACAGACCAGCGCGCAATACGACAGCATCAGCCGGTCGAACACCCCGCGCGGTTTGGGGGCGTACGGCACCGAGCGCGCGCTCAGGTTGGCGGTCAGGCGGCGGCGCACCACCCAGTCGACGGCGAAGGCGAACACCGAGGGCACGAGCAGCAGCAGGCCGACCACCGCGCCGATGGAAAAGTTGAATTGCCCGACGACCTGCTTGAACACGTCGACGGCGAGCACGTTGAAGTTGCCGCCGATCACCTTGGGCGCGCCGAAGTCGCTGATGGTGTAGGTGAAGACGACGGTGAAGGCCGACAGCAGGCCGTACTTGCAGCCGGGCAGGGTGATGGTGAAGAAGCGCCGAAGGCGGCGCGTGCCGAGCGCATCGGCCGCCTCGTAGAGCCGGCCGTCGGCGAGCGCGAGCGCCGCGATCAGGATCATGAGCGCGTGCGGAAAGCAGTTGAAGACTTCCGACAGGATGATGCCGGGCGCGCCATACACCGAGGCGATGCCGAGGCTTTGCATGAGCCCTTTCGCCATGCCCTGGTTGCCGAACCACTGGATGAACGCGATCGCGGGCAGCAGCGACGGCGCGAGGAGCGGAATCAGCGCGATCAGTCTCAGCAAGCCCTTGTAAGGCATGCAGCTCCTGGTCAGCGCATAGGCGAACAGGAACGCGACCGGCACCGTGACGGCCGCCACGGCGAGCGACACCCATACCGAGTTCCACACCGAGCGCGCCAGCGCCGGGGTGGCGAAGTAGGTCGCGAAGTGGCGCAGGCCGACGAAGTTGCCCTGGTTATCCTGTACCGCGCGCTCGAAGATCGACGCCATCGGCGCAACCAGGAACAGCGCGAGGCCGATGCCGGCCAGAATCAGCAGCCCTCTGGCAACGAAGTCGGAAACGCGGAATCGCGCCGCCGCCGGCGCCGGCAGCACGGCGCTCATGAGAGACTCATTTTGAAAACACCCGGATGCGGTCGGGGCGCAGCGCGAGCTCGAGCGCCGCACCCTCGCGGATGCCGAGCTCGCGGATCTGGTTGAGCGAGAAGAACACCGAGAGCGGCTGGCCTTCGAGCTCCGGGACCTGCACCTCGGCCAGGCAGTGTCCGCCGAGGAACTCGACCTTGGCGATCTGCCCGCGTACGCGGTTGGCTTCGCCGTCGAGCGAGCCTTCGACCACGCGGTCCTCGGGCCGCAGGTAGAGCCGCACGCGGCTGCCGTTCTGGTAAGTGGCGCCGTTGGCCTTGAGGGCGAGCCGGCCCGAGCGGTACTCGCCCGGCCCGGTCGCCACCGCGTCGAGCACGTTGATGCGGCCGACGAAGTCGGCGACGAACGGGCTCGCCGGCTGCTCGTAGATGTCGCGCGGCGTGCCGACCTGCTCGAGCTCGCCCTTGTTCATCACCACCACGCGGTCGGCCATCGAAAGCGCTTCCTCCTGGTCGTGGGTGACCATGATGGTGGTGACGCCGACCTTCTTCTGCAGGCCGCGGATCTCGCCGCGCAGCCTTACGCGCTCCAGCGCATCCAGGGCCGACAGGGGTTCGTCCAGCAAGAGCAGGCCGGGAGACGTAGCGAGCGCTCGCGCGAGCGCGATGCGCTGCTGCTGGCCGCCGGAGAGCTGGCTCGGATACTTCGGCTCGCTGCCGGGCAGGCCGACCAGCTTGAGCAGCTCGGTGACGCGCGCCCGGACGTCGGCGCGCGACATCCGCCGGTTGACCAGGCCGTAGCCGACGTTGCCGGTGACGGTGAGGTTGGGGAACAGTGCGTACGACTGGAACACGATGCCGTAGTCGCGGCTCGCGGGAGGCAGCGCCGAGATGTCGCGGCCGTTCTGCACGATGCGGCCGGCGCTCTGCGTTTCGAGGCCGGCGATGATGCGCAGCAAGGTGGTCTTGCCGCAGCCCGATGGGCCGAGCAGGCAGACGAACTCGCCCTGGCCGACCGACAGGCTGACGTCGCGCAGCGCGACGAAGCTGCCGAAGTGCTTGGAAACCCCCTCGACAGCTAGAGCGGTGGCCGAGGCGCTGCGCGCCGGTTCGTCACTACTTCGGTTCGGCTTTTGCGTTATAGCGCTTTTCCCACTCGGCGAGGATGCGGTCGCGGTTCTTCGCCGCCCAGCCGAAGTCGTTCTTCACCAGCATCGACTCGTAGTTCTTCGGCAGGTTGGGCAGCGGCTGCGCCACGCCCGGCATCGCCACGATCGCGTAGTTCTTGGCGTAGAGCTCGTTCGCCTCCTTGGTCACCGACCAGTCGAGGAGCTTCTTCGCCGCGTCCTGCTTCTTGCTCGCCTTCATGATCGCCGAGGCTTCCATGTCCCAGCCCACGCCTTCCTTCGGGAAGATCAGATCGACCGGGGCGCCCGAAGCCTTGGTGGCGTTGCCGCGGTACTCGAACGAAATGCCCATCACGAACTCGCCGGTGCCGGCCTGGCGGCACGGCTTGGACCCGGAGTGCACGTACTGCGCGATGTTCTCGTGCAGCGCGTCCATGTATTTCCAGCCTTCCGCCTCGCCGTAGATCTGCAGCCAGGCGGTGACGTCGAGGAACCCGGTGCCGCTCGATGCCGGGTGCGGCATCACGATCTGGCCCTTGTAGACCGGCTTGAGCAGGTCCTTCCACGACTCGGGCTTCGGCAGGTTGCGCTTCTGTGCCTCCACCGTGTTGAAGCAGATGGTCGCGCCCCACACGTCCATGCCGACCCACATCGGCGGCTTCTTGGTGTCGACGAAGCGCTGGTTGAGCTTCTCCACGCCCTTTGGCGCGTACGGCGTCAGCATGCCTTCCTGCTCGAGCACCAGCAGGCTGGTGGCGGCGAGGCCGAGCACCACGTCGGCCTGCGGATTGGCTTTTTCGGCGAGCAGCTTGGCGGTGATCACGCCGGTCGAATCGCGCACCCAGCGGATCTCGACATCTTTCACCTGCTTCTCGAAACCGTCCTTGTAGGCTTTGAGCTGGTCGGTCTCGATGGCGGTGTAGACCAGGATCGGGGTTTTCTGCGCCAGCGCGAGCGTGGCGAAGGCGGCGAGTGACAGGGCCAAGAGTTGCGGCAGGTGCTTCAACATGGATAGTCTCCCAAATTACGCGTTGGATTATTCTTATTGTCTAAAGGCATTGTTACCGGATGAAGCAGGGGTTGCAAGGGGAGCTGGCGCACCATCTCGCCGCGTATCGGCCGGGCTGGAGCCTGCCGCGCGCCTTTTACCGCGAACAAGCGCTCTACCGCACTGATATTGAGCAGATCTGGCGCCGCGGATGGCTGTTCGCGGGGCACGACTGCGAGCTGCGCAACCCGGGCGACTGGCTCACGCTGCAGGTCGACACCGATTCGATCATCGTGATCCGCGGCGAGGACGGGGCCGCGCGCGCGCTGCACAACGTCTGCCGCCACCGCGGCTCGCAGCTGGTCGCGCCCGGGCGCGGCTCGAGCAAGCGCATCGTCTGCCCGTACCACCAGTGGACCTACGACACGGGCGGCGCGCTCACCTTCTGCCGCGGCATGCACGAGATCGACAAGTCGCAGTTTTCGCTGAAGAAGGTGCATTGCGAGACCGTGGAGGGGTTGATCTTCATCTCGCTTGCCGACCCGGCGCCGCCGTTCGGCCCGGCGCGCGAGCTGATGGCGCCGTTCCTGCGCCCGCAGGGATTTGCGCGCGCCAAAGTCGCGAAGCAGGTCGACTACGAGATCGCCGCCAACTGGAAGCTGGTGTGGGAGAACAACCGCGAGTGCTTCCACTGCAACGTCAACCACCCGCAGTACATCAAGGCGAACTGGGACCACTACAACGCCGACGACACTTCTGCTGACGTCAAGGCCGCCATCTCGCGCGCCGTGGCCCACAGTGAAGCGAAATGGGCGAGCGCGGGCCTTGCCGTCTCTCATCGCGACACCGGCATGACGCAGTTTCCGGACGCCGAGCGCGGCATCTGGTATTCGGCCAACCGCACCGCGCTGGTCGAAGGCTGGGTGAGCGAATCGATGGACGGAAAACAGGTGTCGACCCTGATGGGCGACTACCGCGACCCTGACGTCGGCACGGTGCGCGCGCGCACGCTGCCGAACTTCTGGAACCACTCGAGCTGCGACCACGGCGTGAGCACGCTGCTGCTGCCGGCCGGGCCGTACAAGACGCTCGCCCGCGTCACCTGGCTGGTGGACGAAAAAGCGCTCGAAGGCCGCGACTACCAGCTCGACAAGCTGATGCCCTTCTGGCAGCTCACCTCCGAGCAGGACTGGGCGATCTGCGAGCGCCAGCAGCGCGGCGTGGAGTCGAGCGCCTACGAGCCCGGCCCGTACTCGAAGTACAAGGAATACAACGTCGACGCTTTCGTGCGCTGGTACGTGAAGACGCTGGCGGCGGGGGCGAGCGCCTGAACGCCGAGGTCGTCATCATCGGCGGTGGCGCGATCGGTTGCTCGATCGCCTATCACCTCTCCAAGGTTTGCAAGAAAAGCATTTTGTTGCTGGAGAAGGCGCAGCTCACGCACGGCTCGACCTGGCACGCCGCGGGCCTGGTCGGCCAGCTGCGCAGCAAGCGCAACCTCACCCGGCTGATGCAGAACAGCGTCGCGCTCTACCGCACGCTCGAGCGCGAGACCGGGCAGGCGATCGACTGGCACGAGGTCGGCAGCGTGCGCCTCGCCTCGTCGCAGGAGCGCTGGTCGGAACTGAAGCGCGCCGCCACCACCGCGCGCGGCTTCAACTTCGAGATGGAGCTGATCTCGCCCGGGGACGCTCAGAAGAAATTCGAATTCATTCAACTGAAAGGCGTGGTCGGCGCGGCGTGGGTGCCGAGCGACGGCTATGTCGATCCGTCGAGCCTGACGCAGGCGCTGGCGAAGGGCGCGCGCGCCGGCGGGGTGAAGATCCAGCAAGGCACGCGCGTAACCGGTTTTGAATCCAGGAATCGAAGAATCGACCGAGTGCTGACGGACAAAGGGCCCATCGATTGCGAGACGGTGGTAATCGCCGCCGGAATATGGTCGCGCGCGGTCGGCAAGCTGATGGGCGTGCGCATCCCGGCGGCGGCGCTCGAGCACCAGTACATGG
>Ga0207701_10008601_pt1 | contig 10082 bp, 7 predicted proteins | sample KBSSwiSSwithPhiX_FD_184294 | JGI IMG/M metagenome (GOLD analysis project Ga0207701, IMG submission 184294) | Switchgrass rhizosphere bulk soil microbial communities from Kellogg Biological Station, Michigan, USA, with PhiX - S5 (SPAdes) (version 2) | ecosystem: Environmental > Terrestrial > Soil...
CGCGTTCGCATGATCGGCGTCGAGGCCGACGCCGGTGCCGACGCGGGCGAAGGCGTGCGCCAGGTGGCGCAGCGGAATGGCGTAGGTCGGGATCGAGCAGCCGTCGGTGCCGCGCGCCGCGGTCGAAAGGTCGTAGCCGGTCGCCGCTTGCAACGCCGCCGTCACGCGCTTCATCACCGGATGTTCCGCGCCGACGTAGCCACGGGCGTAGCGACGCAGGTCGGCGCCTTCGGCCATTCGGCAGGCGACGCAGAGAAAGCCCGCGTGCTTGCCCGAGCAGTTGTTGTGCAAGGCGGTCGGCTCGATGCCGGCCGCGGCCATTTGCCGCTGGATCGGCTCGCGATAGGGCCAGTGCGCGCCGCACTCGAGGGCGTCGGTGTCGAGCCCGGCGCGGGCGAGCATGCGCGCGACCACCACCGTGTGCTCGGGCTCGCCGTTGTGCGAGGCGCAGGCGACCGCCAGCTCCTCGTCGCCCAGGCCGAGCTGTTCGGCGGCGCCGCTCGCCACCAGCGGCAGGGCCTGCAGCACCTTCACCGCCGAGCGCGGGAATACCGGCCGCTCGATGTCGCCGAGCGAGGCGACCGGTGTGCCGTCGGCATCGACCACGGCGATCGCGCCGCGATGCGCCGATTCGCGGATGCCGCCGCGGATCGCTTCGACCAGGATCGGGTTCATTGCAGGAAGCCTTCGCGTGAAAGGCGACTGTAGCCGCCGGCCGGCGACGCACCGGCGACAGCCGGCGCTCGGCGGCTGGCGACAATCGGCCGCATGTCGGCCACGGCCCTGGGCCTCGTCCTTTTCGCCGCGCTGCTGCATGCGCTCTGGAACGTGGTCGCCAAACGCACCGGCGGCGATGCGCGCTTCGCCCTGATCTCCGCGCTCTTCCTCGTGGTCGTGTGGGCGCCGCTCGGCGTCTGGGCCGCCTGGGACGCACTGCCGCACTGGGGCCACGTCGAGTGGGCGGTGCTCCTGGCGAGCGCGATCGTCCACGTCTTCTACTTCACGACCCTGCTGCGCGGCTACCGGCTCTCGGACCTGACCGTCGTCTATCCGGTGGCGCGCGGCACCGGCCCGCTGCTCGCCTCGCTCGGCGCGGTGCTCTGGCTCGGCGAATCACTGAGCGCCATCGCCGCCTGCGGCGTCGCAGGCGTCGCCATCGGCGTCTTCTTCATCGCCGGCGGGCCGAGCCTCTGGGCCAAGGTGCACGATCCGCTGCAGCGTGCCCGGGTGCGCGCCGGCATCGGCTGGGGCGCCGCGACGGGCGCACTGATCGCCGGCTACACCCTGATCGACGGCTACGCGGTCAAGGTGTTGCTGCTCTCGCCGATCCTGGTCGATTACGTCGGCAACGTCTTTCGCCTGCCGTTCCTCCTGCCGGCGGCGTTGCGCGACCGGCAGGGCTTTCGCGAGGTCTGGCGCGCCCAGTGGCGAGCGGCGCTGGTGGTCGCCGTGCTCGGGCCGCTCGGCTACGTGCTGGTGCTGTACGCGGTACGGCTGGCGCCGATCAGCCACGTCGCGCCGGCGCGCGAGGTCTCGATGCTGTTCGCGGCCCTGATTGGCGGGCGCCTCCTCGGCGAAGGCGATCGGGCGCTGCGCCTGGCCGGCGCAGCCTGCATCGCCGCCGGCGTCGGTGCGCTGGCACTCGGCTGATGTCCATGCGGCTCGCCGGTGTCGACTTCACCAGCGCGCCCTCGCGGCGCAAGCCCATCACCATCGCGCTCGGCGGACTGCGCGGCGACTCGACGGTCGTGCTCGGCGAAATCGTCGCCCATCCCGACTTCGCTTCGTTCTCGGCCTGGCTGCGCTCGCCGGGACCGTGGCTCGCGGCCTTCGACTTTCCGTTCGGCCTGCCGCGGGCGCTGGTCGAGACGCTCGGCTGGCCGCGCGAATGGCTGCCGCTGGCGCTGCACTACACCGGCCTGTCGCGGGCCGAGATCCGCGCCACCTTCCAGGCGTTCTGCGCCGCACGGCCGATCGGCGACAAGTTCGCGCACCGCGCCTGCGACGCCTTCTCGACCGCCTCGCCGTCGATGAAGTGGGTCAATCCGCCGGTCGCCTTCATGCTCCATGCCGGCATCGGCCTCTTGCTCGACGCCGGCGTGCAGATCGCGACGCTGCATCCGGGCGATCCTTCGCGGGTCGCGCTCGAAGGCTATCCGGGCCTGCTGGCGCGCGAGCTGATCGGCCGCCGCTCGTACAAGAGCGACACCCGGGCGATGCAGACAGTGTCCCGGCGCGACGCCCGGGTCGAGCTGCTCCGCCGCCTCGAAGCCGGCGACAGCCGGCTCGGTGTCGCGCTCGCCCTCGACGCCGCGCAGCGCGAGGCGTTGCGTGACGACGCTTCGGCCGATCGGCTCGATGCCGTGCTCTGCCTGATGCAGGCGGCCTGGGCAGCGCAGCGGCCGGGCTGGGGCCTGCCCGAGGACGTCGATCCGCTCGAGGGCTGGATCGTCAGCGCCGTCCGCTAGCCGGATCGCTGCAACCGGCGCGCCGCTCAGTCGGCCTTGAAGCCCGAGGCCTTGACGATAGGGCCCCAGCGCGCCGTGTCCTCGGCCATGCGCTTCGCCAGGTCGGCGGCGCTGCCGCCCGTGGGCTCGAGGCCGAGCTTGGTGAAGCGCTCGCGCACCTCGGGGGCGGCGAGCGCCTTGTTGATCGCGACGTTGAGCTGGCGCACCGTCGCCTCCGGCGTCTTCGCCGGCGCATAGACCGCGAACCAGCCGGTGCCCTCGACGCCCACGAGCCCCGATTCCACCAGCGTCGGCACCTCGGGCAGGAGCGGACTGCGCGTCGCCCCGGAGGTGCCGAGGATGCGGATCTTGCCGGCGCGATGCAGCTCGATCATCTCGACCGTGGTGTCGATGCCCGAGGTGACCTGGTCGCCCATCAGGCCGTTCATCATCGGCGCGCCGCCGTTGTAGGGCACGTGGATCAGCTCGACGCCGGCCCCCTTGCCGATCATCAGGCCGAAGAAGTGCGGCAGGCTGCCCGGCGCCGGGCTGCCGAAGTTCGCCTTTGCCGGGTTGGCCTTGTACCAGGCGACCAGCTCCTTCATCGACTTCGCCGGATGCGTGCCGTTGACGCCGAGCGCGAACTGGAAGTTGGCGACGTGCGCCACCGGCGCGAAGTCGACGGCCGGGTCATACGGCAGCTTGGAGAAGACCATCGGCGCGAGCACCGGCACCACCACCGGCGTGAGCATCAGCACGCTGCCGTCGGCGGGTGCGCTCTTCATCGACTCGGCGACGATGCGGCCGCCGGCGCCCGGCCGGTTCTCCACCAGCACCGGCTGCTTCAGCTCGTCCTTCATGCGCTCGGCGATCAGCCGCGCGGCGATGTCGGCAGAGCCGCCGGGGGCGAAGCCCACCACGATCCGGACCGGCTTGTCCACCTGCGCCGGGGCGGCGAAGGCGAGGCCGGCGAGGCCCAGCGCCACGACGAATCTTTTCAATGTCTGCATGGTCGTCTCCGAGGGTCCCGCACTGTAAGTCCCTCGGCCGACGCCTCTGCTAAGGTGCTTCGCGAATAGCGAACGACTCGAACCTCATGGAAATCGCCGCCTGGTCGGCCGTCGTCGGCCTGTTGCTGATCGTCATGGCGCTCGGCGATTCGCTGCTCGCGCGGCTGCCGCTCAGCACCTCGATGCTGTACCTCGCCGTCGGCGCGGCGGTCAGCCCGCTCTGGCTCGGCTGGACCTCGCTCGCGGCGGGCACATCGACCAAGGCGCTCGAGCAGCTGGCCGAGATCGTCGTCCTGCTGTCGCTGTTCGGCTCGGGCTTGAAGATGAGCGCCGGCCTTCGCGACGGCCGCTGGCTGCTGCCGCTGCGCCTGGCGATCCTGTCGATGCTGGTGACGGTGGCGCTGGTCGCCGGCGTCGGCGTGCTCGCGCTCGGCCTGCCGCTCGGCGCGGCGATCCTGCTCGGTGGCATCCTCGCGCCGACCGATCCGGTGCTCGCCTCCGACGTGCAGGTGGCCAATCCCGGCGACCGTGATCGCCTCCGCTTCGCCCTGACGGGCGAGGCCGGGCTCAACGACGGCAGCGCCTTCCCGCTGGTGTTGCTCGGCCTCGGCGTGCTCGGCCTGCACGACATCGGCGCCTTTGGCTGGCGCTGGCTCGCGGTCGACGTGCTCTGGGCCGTGGCTGCCGGCGTCGTCATCGGCGCCGTCCTCGGCACCGCCGTCGGCCAGCTCGTGCTCTACCTGCGCCGTACCCACAAGGAAGCCGTGGGCCTGGACAACTTTCTCGCCCTCGGCCTGGTCGGCCTGGCCTATGGCGCCGCGGGCCTGGCGCATGCGTACGGCTTTCTCGCGGTGTTCGCCGCGGGCGTCGCCCTGCGCCGGTTGGAGCAGCAGGCCTCGGCGCACGCGGCCGGCGGCGCATCGGCCGGCGCCCGGAGCGAGGGCAGCGCCGGGCGACGCCGGCGCTCGGCCGAGGTCGCGGCCGAGGCGCACGCCGACCCCGATGCCTCGCATGCCGACCAGGTGGCGACCGATCCGAAGCACGCGCCGGCCTTCATGGCCCACGCCATGCTCGCCTTCAACGAGCAGATCGAGCGCATCGGCGAGGTCGTCGCGGTGATCGCGATCGGGATGCTGCTCTGGGCGGTCGAGTGGCGGCTCGCCTCGTGGGGCTTCGTCGCCGCGCTGCTGCTCGTGATCCGGCCGGTCTCGGTCATGGTGGGCCTGATCGGCTCGTCCACCTCGGCGCCGCAGCGCGGCCTGATCGGCTGGTTCGGCATCCGCGGCATCGGCTCGCTCTACTACCTGACCTACGCGATGAACCACGGCCTCGACCACGAGCTCGCGGCCAACCTCGGTGCGCTGGTCTTCTCGACGCTGGTCGTGTCGATCGTCGTCCACGGCATCTCGGTGACGCCGCTGATGGCGATCTACGAGCGCACCAAGGGGCGCCGGGCGAAGGCCTGACTATCATCGCCGCGATGGAATTTTTGCCCCCGGCGCCGATGGACGACGACGCGCCGCAGTCCGCCGAGCGGCGTCGCGCTGCGCGCCGCGTCGCCTTGGGCGTGGCCCTGGCCTGCACCGACCTGCGGGCTCTGGCGGCCGGCGGCCAAGGTGAGGGCGAGCGCATCGTCCGCACCTTCACCGCCTTCTGCGACACCCTCGTCCCGGCCGACGCGCTGACGCCTTCGGCTTCGGCGCTCGGCGTGCCCAAGGCGATCCTCGGCGATGTGCAGGGCAACCCGCTGGCCGAGCGGCTGATGGCGGCGGGCTGCGACTGGCTCGACGGCGAATGCCGCGGCGACTTCGCGGCCGCGCCGGATCCTGTCCGCCATGCGGCGCTGGAGCGGATGCTGGCGATGCCGTGGGAGTCGCCGGCCGGACGCTTCTTCCTCGTCATGCGCAACACCGTCATGGCCGACTACTACGTGCAGCCGCTCTCCTGGCGCGGCCTCGCGCTCGACCGGCCGCCGCAGCCGCTCGGCTTCTTCGACGCGGTGCGCTAGGCCGAACGCGCGATGGCCGAAGGTCCCTACGACGCCGTCGTCGTCGGCGCCGGCGCCGGCGGCGCGGCGACCGCGTGGCGGATGACGCAGCGCGGCTGGAAGGTGCTGCTGCTCGACGCCGGGCCAGCTTTCGACCCCGACCGCGACTACGGCCTCGACCAGAACGACTGGGAGAAGCAGCGCTTTCGCCACAAGCCGGGCAGCGAGGGCGAGGTCACGTTCGCGCCGATGCAGGCGCTCGACCCGCAGCTCGCCGACCTGCGCTCGTGGAGCCTGGCGCAGGGCCGCACCAACCGCGGCGACCGGCGCGTCGCCACGGGCGTCGGCTATCACCACGTGCGCGGCATCGGCGGCAGCACGCTGCACTTCGTTGGCGAGGCGCATCGCATGAATCCCTCGGCGATGAAGATGAAGAGCCGCTTCGGCGTTGCCGCCGACTGGCCGGTGAGCTACGCCGAGCTCGAGCCGCTCTACCTCGAGATCGAGCGCCTGCTCGGCGTCGCCGGCCCGGCGGAAGCGGGCGACCGCTGGCGGAGCGCTCCCTACCCGTTCGCCGCCCATCCGCTCTCGCGCGCGTCGCGCCGGCTGGCGCGCGGTGCCGCGGCGCTGAAGATCGGCTGGCAGGCGAACCCGCGGGCGGCGCTGCCGGTGGCCTTCGACGGCCGACCGCCCTGCAACTACTGCGGCGGCTGCACCCACGGCTGCCCGCGCCGTGACAAGGGCTCGGCCGACGTCACCTTCATCGCCAAGGCCCGGGCCAGCGGCCGCTGCGAGATCCGGGCCGAGCACACGCTGCTGCGCATCGTCAGCGGCGCGGATCGGCGGGTCGAGGCGATCGAGATCGCCGACGCCTCGAAGCGGGTGCAGCGCATCGCCACGCCGCGCCTGGTGCTGGCCTGCGGCGCGGTCGAGACGCCGCGCCTGCTGCTGTTGCAGCGCGGCCTGGGCGGGCCGCAGGTCGGCCGCAACTTTCTCGAAAGCGTCGCCTGGACCAGCATCGCCGATGCCGGCGAGCCGCTGCTCAGCTTCGGCGGCCTGCCGGCCGACGCGATCAGTTGGGACAAGAACCGCCCCGACGCGATCCCCGGCGTGGTCGGCGGCTTTCGCCTCAGTGCCGCGATCCACGAGGCCGACATGATGGGCCCCATCGCCCATGCCCAGCGCGCCGTGCCCGGATGGGGCCGGGCGCACAAGGAGAAGATGCGGCGAACGGTGGGCAGCCTGATCGCCGTCGGTGCGGTCGGCGAGAGCCTGCCGCACGACGGCTCGATGATCGACCTCGATCCGAAGGAGAAGGACGGCTTCGGCCGTCCGCTGGCCCGGATCCATTCCGTCGTCGATGCGATGAACGTCAAGCGCCTGCGGGCGATGGCGGCGGCGGCGCGCGGCCTGCTCAAGGCCAGCGGCGCGGCCACGCTGGTCGAGGAATACGGCACCTACGACAGCTTCTCGTCGGCGCACGTGTTCGGCTCCTGCCGCATGGGTGCCGACCCGCGCAGCTCGGTGGTGGACGCGGGTCTGCGCATGCACGGCGTGCCGAACCTGTGGATCTGCGACGCCAGCGTGTTCCCGAGCTCGGGCGGCGGCGAGGCGCCGTCGCTCACCATCCAGGCGCTGGCCCTGCGGGCGGTTGACCGGATGACCTGAGGTAAACCCTCGCACCCGATCGTGGGCTTGGCGAGCGAGGGCGCACGACCCAGAATGGCGCCCGCTCGGATCGGCGCTCTCGCCGACCCGAGCTCCCGAGAAATCCTCTGAACAACAACGGAGACAACCCGATGACCAAGTTTCTTCATGGCGTCCTGTTCATGCTGGCGGCTTTCGCCATGGCGCTGCCGGCGCATGCCGGCAAGGGCGGCGGCACGGTGCCGCCCACGGTCGAAAAGAAGAGCCGGAACGACAACACCGTCTATGTCGGCATCAACTGGAACTTCGGCGCGCGTGACGGCGCGACGGCGGTGATCGGCTATCGCGACGCCCACATCAAGACGAACAACAATGTCGACGGCTGGAAGGTCGAGGCGACCCTCGTGCTGAGCGGCGGGAACATGGGATTCGGCGAACTGCGGGCGAAGTACCTCAAGGGCGAGCGCGACGTGCAGGGCGAACTCGGCGCCGGCTTCTCGGGCGCGCACGAAGCCTTCCTCCTGAACGGCGGTGTCCAGGGTCCGTATGTCAACGGCAACGTCGACTGGCTGTTCGGCAAAGGCTTTCTCTTCTCGATCGGCGCCAACACTCTCGACAGCCTGAAGAAAGCGAAGAAGACGAACACCTGTCCGCCGGGGTACACCCTCGACGTCGACATCTGCGTCGTCAGCGACTGAGACCGAGGGAAACGCGCCACGGTCTGATACCGTGGCGCGGTGACTGAAGTTCCGGCGTCGGCCGAGGCGTGGTTCGCCGCGCGCGGCTGGCGGCCTTTCCCCTTCCAGCGCGAGGTGTGGGCGGCGATGGCCGCGGGCCGAAGCGGCCTGCTCCATGCCACCACCGGCTCCGGCAAGACCTACGCCGTGTGGTTCGGCGCGCTCGCGCGCGCCGCGGCGATCGGTGTCACGGCCAAGGCCGGTCATGCGCCGTCCCTCGGCATCCTCTGGATCACGCCGATGCGCGCCCTCGCGGCCGACTCGGCCCGGGCGATCACGGCGCCGCTCGATGACATCGGTCTCGGCCCTTGGAACGTGGGCATCCGCACCGGCGACACGTCTTCGGCCGAGCGGGCGAAGCAGGACCGGCGCTACCCGACCGCGCTGATCACCACGCCCGAATCGCTCAGCCTGATGCTGACCCGCGAGCAGGCGAAGGACGAGCTTCACAGCGTGCACACCGTCATCGTCGACGAATGGCACGAGCTCATGGGCAGCAAGCGCGGCGTCCAGGTGCAGCTGGCGATCGCCCGGCTGCGGCGCTGGAATCCGCGGCTGGTGGTCTGGGGCCTGTCGGCGACCCTCGGCAACCTGAGCGAGGCGATGCAGGTGCTGCTCGGCCACGACGACGGCGAGATGGTGCGCGGCCGGCTGGAGAAGAACCTGGTCATCGACACCCTGCTGCCGCTCAACCCCGGGCGCTTCTCCTGGGGCGGGCACCTCGGCAAGCAGATGCAGCAGCCGGTGGTCGAGGAGATCGACAAGGCCTCGACGACGCTCGTCTTCGTCAACATGCGCTCGCAGGCCGAGGCCTGGTACCAGCTGATCCTCGCGTTGAAGCCCGAGTGGGCCGGGCTCGTCGCCCTGCACCACGGCTCGCTCGACAAGGACGTGCGCGACTGGGTCGAGCTCGGCCTGAAGGAAGGCCGGCTCAAGGCGGTGGTGGCGACCTCGTCGCTCGACCTCGGGGTCGACTTCCTGCCGGTCGAGCGGGTGCTGCAGATCGGCTCGGCCAAGGGCGTGGCGCGGCTGCTGCAGCGCGCCGGACGCAGCGGCCATGCGCCCGGTCGCGCCAGCCGGATCACGCTGGTGCCGACCAACACGCTCGAGCTGGTCGAAGCGACCGCCGCGCGGCGCGCGGCGCTGGCCGGGAACATCGAGAAGCGGGCGACGCCCGACAAGCCGTTCGACGTGCTGGTGCAGCACCTGGTGACGATCGCGCTCGGCGGCGGCTTTCGCGCCGACGAGCTGTTCGAGGAGGTCCGGCTCGCCTGGGCCTATCGCAAGCTGACCCGGGCCGAGTTCCAGTGGGCGCTCGACTTCGTCGTCCAGGGCGGTGCCAGCCTGCACGCCTATCCCGAGTACCACCGGGTGGTGGCCGATGCCGAGGGCGTCTACCGGGTGCCGAACCGGGCGATCGCGCGCCGCCACAAGCTCAATGTCGGCACCATCGTCAGCGATGCGTCGATGCAGGTGAAGTACCTGAGCGGCGGGCGCATCGGCGTGGTCGAGGAGGGCTTCGTCGCACGCCTGAGGAAGGGCGACTGCTTCGTCTTCGCCGGCCGCACCCTCGAGTTCGTGCGCGCCGAGGAGATGACGGCCTACGTCAAGCGGGCCGACGGGAAGAAGGCGGCGATGATCAGCTGGGCCGGCGCCAAGATGCCGCTATCGAGCGAGCTGGCCGACTCGGTGATGGACGTGCTCGCCGACGCCGCCCAGGGCGACTTCTTCGATCCCGAGATGGAAGCGGCGCGGCCGATGCTCGAGACCCAGGCGCAGCTCTCGCGCATCCCGACGCCGAAGACGCTGCTGATCGAGAAGCTCGACTCGCGCGAGGGCCAGCACCTGTTCCTCTATCCGTTCGCCGGCCGCAATGCCCACATCGGCCTGGGCAGCCTGCTCGCCTGGCGCCTCTCGAAGCACGAGCCGAACACCTTCAGCATCGTCATCAACGACTACGGCCTGGAGCTCCTGAGCGTCAAGCCGGTCGATCCGGCGCCGCTCGTCGACCAGAGCCTGTTCGAGGAGGGCGACCTGCTGCACGACGTGCTCGCCAGCCTGAACTCGAGCGAGCTGGCGCGCCGGCGTTTCCGCGAGATCGCGCGCGTCAGCGGCCTCATCAGCCAAGGCTTCCCCGGTCAGCCCAAGAGCACGCGCCAGCTGCAGGCGTCGAGCCGGCTGTTCTACGAGGTGTTCCGCAAGTACGACGAAGGCAACATGCTGCTCGACCAGGCGGAGAACGAGGTCCTGAGCC
>Ga0207701_10008603_pt1 | contig 10081 bp, 8 predicted proteins | sample KBSSwiSSwithPhiX_FD_184294 | JGI IMG/M metagenome (GOLD analysis project Ga0207701, IMG submission 184294) | Switchgrass rhizosphere bulk soil microbial communities from Kellogg Biological Station, Michigan, USA, with PhiX - S5 (SPAdes) (version 2) | ecosystem: Environmental > Terrestrial > Soil...
TGGCGCGCCGCTATGAAGGCGGGGCTGAGCCGCGTGCCGGTGGTGATACGAGACGCGAGCGATCATGAAGCTCTGCAACTCGCGCTGGTGGAAAACCTGCAACGCGAGGATTTGAATCCCATCGAAGAAGCCAGCGGCTATCGGAGACTCCAGGAGGAGTTTCACTGGAGTCAGGAGGAGATGGCCGAAAAAGTCGCCAAGAGCCGGCCAGCGATCACCAATTCGCTCAGACTGCTGTCTCTGCCCGTCGAGGTGCAACAGGAAGTTTCGGCGGGGAACCTGCCCGCTGGTCAAGCGCGCGCGCTGCTTGGCTTGCACACGGAGGCACTGATGATTTCGGCTTGCCGAGAAGTCATCGCCAAAGGTCTCTCCACGCGGGAAACGGAAAAAATGGTTCGCCACCTGGTCGCAGGACGAAAACGCCGGCGTGCGCCGCTCGCAACCGATCCCGATCTGAAAACGATTATCGAAGAGCTGCAGCGTGTCCTCGGCACGCGCGTTCGGCTGATTCCCAAGCCGCGCACAAACAAAGGGCGGATCGAAATCGAATACTACACGTTGCCGGATCTCGAGCGGATTATTCAGACGATCACGAGAACAACCGTCAGCCCATAATCGACGAGAGGAAATTCCGCGATGATTCGAATATGCGGCTGCGGGAAAGATTCTCCCGTCGGTCGAGATCCTGAGTCGCTAGGCCAAGGATCTCAGTTCAATTACCGAACCCACCACCGATCCTCTGGATCGCAATTTCCTGCGGCGGTGAAGCTCTTGAGGGAGCAATAGAAAAACTTGCGAGGCTAAGCGGCGTTAGTTTCTAGCAGACGCTTCAACTCGGCCCAGCTCGTGACTGGCGCCGAACAGGTAAAGTTCTGGCAAACATATGCAGTCGGCCGGCCGTCGATCTGCTGTTTGCCCACCATTAGCGGCGAGACTTTCTCGAGCGACTCACCCGGCGCAAAAATCTGCACCGCTTTATTGGGCAAATAAAGCGAGTGGATTTCCTTGATGAGATCCGTCGTGCGCGCATCGCTTCTCTCACCGACGATCACGATTTCCTTGGCCGGATGAAGATATTGATCAAGCGCGCAAAGCATGTGTGCGAACCCAAACGGCTGGCTTACCATGGCGTCATAATACGAGCGCAAAATAGTTTCGGCTCTGGTGTGATAATCTTCAGCGCCCACGAGATGATAAAGGCGGAGCAGCAATTGCGCCGCGATCGCATTGCCGGAAGGAATCGAGGCATCGAAGACTGGCTTGGCGCGGCTGATCAGCGGCTCGTGCGACTTTCCCGTGTAAAAAAGACCACCGCCACGCTCGTCCCAAAATTCGCGCAGCATGATGTCGGCCAACTCCATCGCGCGGTCGATCAAGGATCGATCAAATAAAACTTCATAGAGATCGAGCAGGCCGAGGGCGACAAATGCATAATCGTCGAGGTACCCGCGGAGCTTCGCCTGACCATCCTTATAAACGTGCAGTAGATAGCCATCGCGGAACATCCTGCCAAAAATAAATTCGACCGTGCGTCGGCTCGCTTCGAGGCACGACGATGCACCGGTAATCTTGATCGCCTCAGCCAAACCCGAAAGCAGCAATCCATTCCACGCCGCAATGATCTTTTCGTCGCGAAAGGGTTTGATCCGCTTCTCGCGCGCCGTAAAGAGTTTTTCCTTAGTCCGAGCGATGAGAGCTTCGATCTCCGATTTTTCTTTGCGGAAAAACTTGCTCGCCTGATCGACGGTCAAAATCGGATGAAGAATGTTTTTCTCCTCGAAATTACCCTCCTCGGTGACATCGTACATGCGCGCGAAGACTTCGCCGTCTTCGGCGCCGAGCAATGCATCGATTTCAGCGAGCGTCCAGACGAAAAATTTTCCTTCTTCGCCCTCGCTATCGGCGTCCTGCGTCGAATAGAAACCGCCCTCGGGTTGGTGCATCTCGCGCAAGAGGTAGCCCGCGCTCTCTTCGACGACAGTTTTGTAGAGTGGTTCACGGGTGATCACGTACGCCTGGCTGTAGATGCGTAAAAGCTGCGCGTTGTCGTAAAGCATCTTCTCGAAATGCGGCACCAGCCACTTGGCATCGACCGAGTAACGGTGAAATCCGCCGCCCACATGATCGTAAATACCGCCTTGTGCCATCTTGCTGAGCGTTTGCGCGACCATCGTCAGATAGCGCTCATCGCCACTCTCAGAGTAATAGCGCAGAAAGAGCTCATACACGCCGGGGTTGGGAAATTTCGGCGCTTGTCCCAAGCCGCCGTTTTCCGAGTCGTAGGCGCGGGCAATTTTTTCGCAACTCTCAGCGATAATACCGGGGGCAAAATCCTTTTCGGACGGTTGAGATTCCGCCATGTGATGCAATGTCTCGAGAATTTGTGCGACGCTTTTTTCAACGTCGGCAGGTCGCTCGCGATACGCCTGTGCCACACCTTGTAAAATTCTCGGAAACCCCGGCATGCCTTGCCGATCTTCCGGCGGAAAGTAAGTTCCGCCATAAAACGGTTTTCCCTCCGGCGTAAGAAACATGGTCATCGGCCAGCCGCCCCGGCCCGTCAGCATTTGCACCGCGTTCATGTAGATCTCGTCAAGATCCGGGCGCTCTTCTCGATCCACTTTGATATTGACGAACAGTTCGTTCATGAGCGCGGCAATTTTTTCGTTCTCGAAGGATTCGCGCTCCATGACGTGGCACCAGTGGCAGGCTGAATAGCCGATGCTCAGAAGAATAGGCTTGTTTTCTTTTTTGGCCTTTTCGAACGCCTCCTCGCTCCATGGATACCAATCCACCGGGTTATGGGCATGCTGCAGCAAGTAGGGGCTGGTCTCGTGGATCAAACGGTTTGTATGTTCATCTCGCATAGGTAATCGCCCTCACATCCTGCTTACTGTCAACGTAACATACACCCTTCCCGGCCTAAACGGGTAAAGCCGAGTTCCCCATTAAAGTCGAACCGCAGAATTTAATATTTTCGTGTTCTGAGACTACCGATGGTGCAGGGCGATGTTGGCGAGAAGCACCGAGTTTTCAATTCCCGAACCGATGTGGATGGTCAGGCGATTATTTCCATTCGTCACCAGGTGTTGATCGAGCAGCACGCGATAATCCCGCCAGCCATTGTGGAGAACCAGAGTTTCTATCGGATTGTCGTTGAGCGCAAAATCGATGGTCCGGCAGCCCGCGGTTTCATCCTGAACCTGCGGTCGAGCATTGAAGGTGAGATAATATTGACCGCTGTCTCTTAACGGGAGACCGATGATCGTCGTCGGCCGAAAAAAGTGCCAAACGGTATCCGGTACCCTCCCGGTTGCGAGGCGCCGATCACGTCTTTGGACCATATTCGGTGTGTAAGCGGCGAGATCGACGGACTCCGCGGGTGACTCGCGTAAGGTAGTTGGCGCGGGACTGCTGACGCGGACGTCGGGAAACATATGTAGGGTGACGAAACCGATGGCAAATACAATCGCCATTGTCCGGATTGAGCGCATCGTCACATAACGGCCAAAACGATCAATGACAAAAAAGCACCAGCCGATTCCGAGCAGCCCTCCGCCCACCGCATCAGAAACCCAGTGGTGAGTAAAATAAATGCGCTGAAATGCGATCAACAAAACCAGCGCGCTGAAGAATATCAGCAAGAGTGCCCGATGCCACGGCCGAGCGATATTCGGTTTGCCGATGCAATAGTAGGCAGCGCCGAAAATCGTCGATGCAGTGGTAACGTGACCGCTCGGAAAACTATTGCCGTCTTGCACAAACCAGAGCGCGCTCGGACGAGGCCGTGCGACAAGCTCCTTGAACCATTCACTCAATAACGCGCCGCCAATCACGATAATCGCGAAGCTGGCGAGCGATTGCCAGTGCTTGCCGTATGCGAGCCAGCTTGCTAAAAACACGGCGAAAACCACCGTCGGATAGGGAGTGGTTGTCCAGTACTTGAGAAACAACGCCGCTCGATCCAGGGCGCACGAACGAAACCCCTGCATCCAGTCATGCGCCATGAGATCATACGCCATCAGCGGATGCAGTGACGCGAGTTCAACAACCGCCAGCCCGAACAAGAACAGCGCCAGGAGAAGCTTGAAGTGTTTTTGGCAAAAAAAGTGACCGAGCTAAGCTGCTGTGTTCGCACGCGGTATGTTTCCCATTGGCTCGGCGCCGAAGTGCTGGGTTCTTTGCTGAGTTTGAAGAGACGCGGGCGAGGCGAATCCGGCGCGGTCAGCGCACCTTGAGGTCGAAGGCCACCGGACCTTTGTCCCCTTTTCGCACCTGGAATTGCACCGAGTCCCCTTCGTTAATGTCTTCGATCTGGTTACGCGGCGCCAGGCTGCCACGATGAAAAAATACATCGTCGCTGCCGTCGTCAGGAGTAATGAAGCCAAAGCCCTTTTGTTTTATGATTTTCTTCACCGTCCCAGTCATCGTAAGCTCCCGCCAGACGCTCGCGCCAATGGTTGACATTCGTGCATTGGCTACATAGCTTGATTTTCCACTTCATATAACTAAAACCCGCTTGACTGCAATTGCTTTTTATATCACCGGCCACGGTTTCGGCCATGCCGTGCGATCGTACCAGGTCATCCGCGCATTGAAGAACGCCTTTCCGGAGTGGCAAATTCACGTGCGCACGACAGCGCCCGAGTGGTTGTTTCAAAATGCTTCTGCTTCCGTGGCATACCACAAAACGAAAATGGATATCGGTATTATCCAGAAGGACAGCCTCGCTATGGAATTGGCAGCGACGCTGCGATCGTGCCGCGAGCTGCACGAACAAGCGCCTTCTTTAATCCAAAGTGAGCTCGCTTTTTTGCAGCAGCATCGAATTGCACTGATCGCGAGCGACATTCCACCCTTGGCGTTCGAGGTCGCTGCCCAGGCAATGATTCCTTCTATTGCCATAACGAATTTTGCCTGGAGTTGGATCTATCGCGCGTATCTGGACCGATTTCCGGCTTTTCTGCCGCTGATTGAAGAAATGGAAACATTCTACCGTAAAGCGACTTTGGCCATGACCCTTCCTTATGCTTGTGACCTGAGCATTTTTCCCTACAGGGAAGCCATTCCCTGGATCACACGCACTTCATCTCTAAGCAAGGAAAAAGCGCGCGCTCGGTTCGATCTACCCCAATCGGCGACCATAGTGCTTTTAACCTTTGGCGGGCTTGGACTCGAACGGCTGCCATGGAAAACGCTTCAGCGGCTACGAGATTATCATTTCATCGGCACCGGCAAACGACCTCAGCGCGAGAGCAATATATCTGTGTTGCCCGAAATGCAACGGGAGTATTGCGATCTGCTGCGCGCCGCGGACGTGATCATTGCCAAGCCCGGCTATGGCATCGTCGCTGATATCATCGCGCACCAGGTACCGGTGCTTTATGTCGAACGCGACGACTTTCCCGAGTCCCATTATCTGGTTCAAGCTTTGCACGAGTTCGCCACCGCGGAATTTCTCCCGCTTGATGATTTGTTGAGCGGCAGTATCGAGCCACAGCTCGTCCGGCTCCTGACACGTGATCGTCACTGGCCTGCGGTTGCGCTGAACGGCGCGCAGATCGCCGCAGAAAAGATCATCGCGCTCGCTGGTGCCGCCTCGAGTTGACACACCTTCCCGCTTCCTACAGACTTGAAGCACATGGCAGTTGAAAGCGTGATACTCGCTAGGCCGCGCGGATTTTGCGCGGGCGTCGAGATGGCAATCGAAACTGTGGAACGGGCGCTAAAACGCCATGGCCCGCCGATCTATGTCTTTCACGAAATCGTTCACAACGTCTATGTCGTGCGGGACTTTACCCGCCGCGGTGTGCGCTTCGTGCAATCCCTCGATGAAGTCCCGCCCGGCGCAAAATTGATCTTTAGCGCACACGGCATTTCTCCAGCCGTCTGGCAGCAAGCGCGCGCCAAAAACCTCGCGATCATTGTCGATGCGACCTGTCCGCTGGTCGAGAAAGTGCACCGGGAGGTGCGCAAGTTCGCCGCTATGGAGTATTCGATCATTCTTGTTGGTCATGAAAAGCACGACGAGATTGTCGGCACCAGCGGAGAAGCCCCGGAAAAAATTCACATCGTGGGCAGCACCCGTGAAGCGGAGACCGTCAGCGTCGGAAACCCCGATAAAGTCGTTGTTCTTACCCAGACGACTCTCAGCGTTGATGATACTCGGGAAATCATCGAGATTCTGAGGAGACGCTTTCCTCAGTTGATTACCGCGGCGAAAGAGGACATTTGCTATGCCACGCAAAACCGCCAGGACTCGATCAAACAACTTGCCCAACAGGTGGACCTGGTTCTGGTTATCGGTTCACGCAACAGTGAAAACTCCACTCAGCTCTGCAAGGTCGTTCGAGATCAGGGAAAACCTGCGTATCTGATCGACGATCATCACACCATCGATCCGGCTTGGCTTGAGGGCGTTACGCGGGTGGGGATTACATCCGGCGCATCGGTGCCAGACCATTTGGTGCAACAAGCCGCGGAATTCTTCCGGCAGCAGGGCGCCCAGGTGACTCAGAACGGTTTCGCCGAGGAAAATATTCATTTTGCGCTGCCGGTGGAAATCGCCGGCGGCGCTTGATTCGATCTTGCTTGCTGTGTTAAACGACGCCAGCCGCATCAAAGGAGCACTTATGCCGCGCATCGTTCACAGCGCGCTCAAAGTCGATCATCTCGAGAAGGCGACGGAGTTTTACGAAAAGGGCTTTGGCTTCGTGGAAATGGAAACGGGTCAGGTCATAGATCATACCTCGCGCCATCTCACTGACGGGACTATCGATCTTGCTTTGATCAAGTATGACAGCAGGAATCGGCGGAAGCGCGCGTTTCGGATTGGGACCGTGCATCCATCAATTCGCCATTGAAGTGGACGATATGGCCAAATCCGCCGCCGATTTGAAAAAATTCGGCTGCGAAATCATCGGTGATCCGGGAGTGGTTCCGATCAAGTTTCGCGCGCCCGGCGGTACCGCGGCAGGGATCGTTCCCACGGCGCGATACAAAAAGCCCGAGACCAAAGCCTAGCAGATACATACGACTCGCTAGTGGGCTAAGGCTTCCGACGGGCCCCATCACTTCATGTACAACTTTTTTCTCGTTGGCAAACAAATTTATCGGGCGTGAATTGTCGGCAACGCTCCCGTGAGTGATGGAGGGTGACGCGGATCGATAGGTGAGTTGCTCAACCAACGGCCGAAAGAGGTACAGGTGTTGATGAGTCCGACCCGGCGCTTGGCGCGTTTTGCGTTCGAGCTAAAATATCAAAAGATTCCGGCCGAAGTGCTTGATCGAGCCAAGGCATGTGTTCTGGATACTCTCGCCGTCTGTTTATATGGTTCGACGAAGCCATGGAGCCACACGGTTACCGGATTAGTTCATGATTCCGGTTTGCGCGGGCGGTCGACCGTTCTCGGTACGAATTTTTCCCGGCAGCCAGCTCAGGCGACGTTGGCCAATGGCGTGATGGCGCACGCTTTCGAACTCGACAACGTGCGTCAGCCCGGCGCTGGTGTTCATCCCGGCGCCACAGCCTTCGTGCCAGCCCTTGCGATGGCGGAAGACAAGAGAGCCGATGGCAAATCATTGCTCAGCGCGTTTGTTGCCGGATGCGAAGTCATGTCGCGAATTGGCGTTGCCGCAGGCAACTCCCTCGAGAGAAGAGGTTTTCACGCACCGGGGCTGACCGGAACCTTCGGCGCGGCCGTTGCCGCCGGGCGGCTGCTCCGGCTGGACGAGCACAAAATGGCCAACGCGCTGGGGATTGCCGCTTCCTACTCCGGCGGCCTGATCGAATTTTCCCGCTGTCGGGAGGGCGCTATGGTCAAGCGACTGCATCTCGGCAAAGCCGCCGAGGGCGGCGTGACCGCCGCCCTGCTGGCGAGCAAAGGATTCGCCGGGCCTGAGAGCGTGCTCGAAGGAAAATTTGGTTTTTGCCAAACCTATTCGGATTCGCCGCAACTCGGTTCTCTCACCTATCGCTTGGGACGCGACTTCGAAAGCATGAATATCTGCATCAAACGTTGCGCTTGCCACATTAATGCCCATGCGCCGATTGAAGCGCTGCAGCAGCTGCGCGATCAATACAATTTTCGTCCGGAAGATATTCAGGAAATCCTTGTCGGTGGCATTGAAAAACTTGTGACCCACCATGCGATCTATCGACCCACCGACCTGATGATGGCGCAGTACAGCATTCCCTTCTGCATCGCGCTGAGCCTTTATGCGGACCCCACCGATCCCCAGTCGTTCAATGAAACGCGGCTGAAGAACAAAAACATGCGCCGCATCATGCGCAGGGTTAACTTGCTAGTCGATGACGAAATCGAACACCGCGGTTGGGACCGCGCAGCGCGCGTAACGGTAGTGCTAAATAACCAGGAACGCCGTTCGGCGTTGGTGATTCATTTTAAGGGTACACCGGATAATCCCTTGAGCCGCTCAGAGGTGGAAAACAAAGCGCGCAAACTGACCGCTGCGCTTTTACCTCCACGTCGGCTTGCCCGCTTGGTTGAGACCGTTGACCATCTCGACAAAGTTAACGACGTTTCACAACTCGGCGCTTTGCTCAAAATTTGAGATGAAGATCGCCGCAAGAGACGCTTTTCGCGCCTCGACGGACGATGAAAATTGCCCAGAGAACTTCTGCTGTAGAAATAAGCATATGCCTAGTTTTTAAGCGTGCGCTTCTGGAAAATACGCCCCTCGATCTTATAAGTCAGTAAATCGCCGATGCATTTATTCGTGCTGCTACTGGCATAGTGGTTGCGGTGAAGCACCCACATTCGACTCCAGTCAGTTCGTTTGCTCAATTCTTGCGCAGATAAAAAGGGGGAATAGCTCGTGGTGTACCATGGCAAGAACTTGGTAGCGATGTTCCTTGTATTTTTGGCGCTCTGGTTATCGGCATCGTTGACCTTCGCCCAAGACGTGACGCAAACAGCGCCGGGAGGGCCGGTAGTAACGACACCTGGCGCTCCTGCGCTACCCGTTCCCGCCGCTTCTGCGCCTCAACCGAAAATCGACAAAGGCGATACGGCGTGGATGCTCACTTCCGCGGCTCTCGTGCTGATGATGACGATTCCGGGTTTGTTTCTCTTCTACGGCGGCTTGGTGCGGCGCAAAAATGTTCTTGGAACCATCATGCATAGTTTCATCATTGTCGCCGTCATCAGTCTTCAGTGGGCGCTCTGGGGATACAGCTTGGCTTTCGGTCCGGACATCGGCGGTTTGATCGGCAGCAGCGACTGGTTCGGTCTCAATGGCGTCGGACCAAACCCCAATCCGGACTATGCCGCCACCATACCGCACGCTGCTTTCATGATTTACCAGATGATGTTCGCTGTGATCACTCCCGCGTTGATCACCGGCGCGTTTGCGGAGCGGGTAAAGTTCAGCGCGTTTCTCGTTTTCATCGTGCTCTGGGCCACGTTCATTTATGATCCCCTGGCCCATTGGGTCTGGGGCGTCAAGGGATGGATGCGTGAAATGGGCGCGCTGGATTTCGCTGGCGGGACGGTCGTGCATATCAGTTCGGGTGCATCGGCCCTGGTGGCAGCATTCTTGTTCGGCAAGCGAATCGGTTACGGTTTCGAAGCGATGCCGCCGCATAATTTGCCATTCAGTATAATCGGCGCCGGTCTTCTTTGGGTCGGCTGGTTTGGTTTCAATGCCGGCAGCGCCCTGGCAGCGGATGGCCTGGCTACATCGGCCTTCGTAGCCACTCACGTGGCAACCGCGGCCGCAACGTTGTCGTGGCTCGCCATGGATTGGATCCTCAGAGGTAAGCCGACCGTGTTGGGCGCCGCCAGCGGCGCCGTTGCCGGCCTGGTGGCCATTACACCGGGATCTGGTTTTGTCGGCCCGATCTCCGCAATTTGGATCGGCATCGGCGGCGGCATGCTATGTTCAATCGCCTGCAGCTTGAAGCCACGCTTCGGCTACGATGATTCCCTCGACGTCGTGGGCGTGCACGGCGTCGGCGGCACCTGGGGAGCGCTCGCGACTGGGTTGTTTGCTTCCAAAGCGATCAATCCAGCAGGCAACGACGGCCTCTTTTTCGGCAACCCGGCTCAACTTGGGATTC